>Ga0169931_10000317_pt1 | contig 79076 bp, 83 predicted proteins | sample Kivu_15m_20L_FD_129675 | JGI IMG/M metagenome (GOLD analysis project Ga0169931, IMG submission 129675) | Freshwater microbial communities from Lake Kivu, Western Province, Rwanda to study Microbial Dark Matter (Phase II) - Kivu_15m_20L... | ecosystem: Environmental > Aquatic > Freshwater > Lake... | reverse complement strand
TCGATCGTGATCGGCACGTCCCGGAAGACGGCATCGGGGTGGGCGTTCGCGTTGGTCCGCTGGTCGGCGGCGATCTTCGCCGTGGCTCGCGGGTCGTACCCGTACTCGTGCGCGTAGCGGTTGGCGATCATCGCGTAGCCGGCGTTCTGCGCCACGTTGCCGAAGGGGATGTCGAACTCCGCCTGGGGTGAACCCATCACGTTCGACGACGCGCCGAAGGGCGACCACATCCTGGGCTGGTCGGGCGGCAGCGACGGGGTCGGGCGCCCGGGAGCGGCGCACACGACGACGTCGCACAGCCCGAGCTCGATCGCCGCCGCGGCCCGCCAGACCATGCCGACGGGGGTCGCGCCCCCGAGGTCGACCCGTTCGGCGAAGTTCACCTTCCACCCGAGGTACTCGGCGATGGTGGAGGGGACGAACTGCTCCGATTCCCGGAGGTTGGCGCACACGAGTCCGTCGACGTCGGCGGGGCGCAGCCCGGCGTCGGCGAGCGCGAGCGCAGCGAGGTCTGCCCACTGCTCGAGCATGAACCGTCGTGGCCCCGAATACCGCCGTTGCGGCGCGTACTCGGCGATCCCGACGATGGCGGCTTCCCCCCGGAGTCCCATGCGTCGCAGCATACGACTCGGTCCCGATGGGCCGGGCCGGTCGGCGGCTCAGGTGACGACGATGTCGATCTTGCCGCTCGGGTGGAGGGTGCACGCCTCGCCGTAGGTGCCGATTCGGGAGAACTTGTGGCGGAAGGTCTCACCGGCGCGGATCACGAACGCCCCGAGGGAGAACGGCTCCACGTCCTGGTTCTCGATGACGAGCGTGTCGACGGTGCGCAGTTCGATGCGTGAGGGCAGGACCTCCACGACCTGGCCGGCGCGGAGGCGTCCGATCGTTCCGGCGGGGATCTCGAAGGACACCTCACGGGGCGGCGGTTCCGGGTTGAGCACGACGGCCACGCCGATCCCGCCGACGGCGAGGGCGAACAGCACGAGGAGCGCGAGCACGATGCGGCGCGGGATCACGACAGCAGCACCTTCAGATCGTGCGCCATGTCCTGGGACGGCATGCCGAACGGCCATTCCACCCGCACCCTGCCGGTGGCGTCGACCACGTAGGTCGTCGCCGTGTGCGCCACGTCGACGGTGCCGTCGGCACGCTTCTCGATCTGTGACGACGCGAGGAAGAGGCCCTGCAGGCGGGTGAGCTCGGCGTCGTCGGCGGGGCGGATCGCGACGCCGTCGGGGTCGAAGAACGCCACGAACCTCTCGAGTACGTCGAGGGTGTCTCGTTCGGGGTCAACGGTCACCATGATCAGGTCCACTCGGGCACCGTCCTCGCCCAGGTCGTCGATTGCCACCCGCAGGTCGGCGAGCGTCGTCGGGCACACGTCGGGGCAGAAGGTGTACCCGAAGTAGACGACGGACAGCCGACCGTCGGCCGGCACGACCCGCGGGTCGGCGCCCACCTCGAGCGCCAGGTCGCGCACGGCGCCGCGCAACCCCTCCGTCTCCTCGGCGCACGACGTCGCGGTGAGGCCGAGCGCCACGACCGCAGCGATGGCGGCGATGGAACGGCTAGCGCGCGCTGAGCGCCGCATTGCTGAACGCAGGGTCATCGGTCACCTCCTCGCCCACCCAGGGCGGGAGGTCGACGGTCTCGTCCGGGTCGTCGAGTTCGATCTCGGCGAGCACGAGGCCGTTGTGGCGCCCGCCGAACTCGTCGACCGTCCATCGGCGCCCGCCGTGGTCGACGGTGTGCCGGACCTTGTCGATCGTTCCCGGCTCGCAGAGTGTGTCGAGCAGCGCGTCGGCGTCGGCGGCGGGAATCGGGTACTCGAACTCGGCGCGGACCCGCAGGCCGGGGCCCTTCACGGTGATCGCACCGGCGTCGCCGATTCGACGTACCCGCACGGTGCGCTCGACGGCGCGGAGCAGGTATCCCTGGCGGATCGGCGTCCCGGGCGCGTCGCCGCGCCACGAGGGGTCGGTGACGAGGAACGTCCGCTCAATCTCGACGGGCACGCCCTCGACGCTAGCTAGTGGCTACCGAATCCCGGGCCCTCGGGGTAACGGTCCGGGTTTCGGAGGAGGTGGGCCGGCCCCTCGACCCGGTTGATCGCGTTCTCCTCGCCGTAGACGTGCTCCTTCATCCAGGAGAACACCGCCCGGTTGCGGGCGAGCGGGGCGAGTCGTCGGGCGTGGTCGATCGCAGCGGGGAGCACCTCCTCGACGGGCACCGCCGCGTCGACGAACCCGGCGTGTACGGCCTCGGGAGCCGTCCACCGCTTGGCGAGGAGCACCGTGCGGTGGAAGTCGGGGAGGCTCATCTTGTGGCGGAACAGCGCGAGTTCCGGTTCGGGGATCGCCATGCCGATCTCGATCTCGTTCGCGCACAGGAAGCCCCGGTCGGCCCGCATGATCCGGGCGTCGTGGCAGAGCGCGACCATGAACCCGGCCCCGAACGCATGGCCGCCGAGCGCGCAGACGGTCGGCACCGGGAACGTCATCACCCGGGCGAAGAGCGCCATCGCCTCGGCGGCGAACACCTTGCGGTCACCACCCGGGTGGTCGCCCTTGGAGAGGATCCAGTCGAGGTCGAGGCCGTTGGAGAAGAACTTCGGGTCCGCCGACGCCGTGACGAGGGCAATCTCGCCCGGCGTGTTCTCCACCTCGTCGAGCGCGGCGTCGAACGCCCGGGTGAACGTGGTCGTCCAGCGGTTCTCGCCGTCGGCCAGGGTGAGGACGAACACGTCGCCGTCGCGTCGGAGATCGATCATGGCGACAGTCTTGCCGTCTCAGGCGAGCGCGGCCTGCGATCCCACGGCGCGGCCGAGGGCGATCATGGCGCCGAACTCGTCGTCGGTGAGGAACTGGTCGCTCGTCGGGTAGCGCGGGAAGCGACGGTCGGTGCGGGCACGGTCGAGGAGGGTGGCGTCGAGGCACGACGCGAGTCGGGCGCGGGCGTAGACGATGCGCCCGCCGGCGAAGGGGAGGACGGCGACGACGTCGCTCGGCAGCTCGCCGTCGGCAATGGGTCGTAGTCGGTCGAGCCCGGTCGGGTCGACGATCACGCCGAGCTCGGTGCGGGCGAGGCGGAGGGCCGACTCGATCGTCTCGAGCTCCCCGCCCGACGCGTCGAGGCAGATGATCTCCGTGCAGCCGCGGCGCAGCAGCTCGACGAGGCCGAGGTTCTCCCGGTGGCCGCCGTCGGTGACGAACACGTTGCGGTTCCGGTCGGCCCGGACTCCGGTGAGCTCGGCGAGCAGGTGCAGGATCCCGACCCGTCGGGGACGCCGAACCCGGCCGGGGTTGGGCAGCCACACGCCGAGGTCGAGGTTGAGCGCCGCCACGAGCGCGAGGGCCCGCCCTCGTCCGAACCGCATCGACGACGCGAGCGCCGCTCCGGTGGTCGGCAGCCACGACGCCACCCGCCGGTGCGTGCGACGCGGGCCGACGAGCCTGCGGAGGTACTCGGCGGTGGGCACGGTGCGTGCTCCCATGCGCACCTCACGTTGGCTGATCGTGAAGGTCTCGATGCGACCCCGGCCGGCGTGGCGTGCGCAGCACAGCACCAGTTCGGGCCCGCGGAGGTCGTCCCAGGTGACCGTGCTCGCACGGCCGGGTGCGAACGTCGCCCGGAGGCGGCGGCGGTAGATCGGGTGGAGCGACACGGTGTCGAGGTCGACGGTGAGGTTCACCACCACGAAGAACGTGACGACGATCACGAAGGTCGTCGATGAGCCGATCGGTTCCACGCCGAACGCGGCGTCCGACGCCACCCGTGCCGCCCAGGCGAGGCCGACGGCGACGACGAGCAGGTTCCCGCCGTAGGCGACCCGGGCGTTGCCGCTCGCAGCTGCCCTCACCGTCCACAACGCACCCAAACCGAGCAGGGCCGCGGCGACGGTGAGGGTCACGGCGCCGGGCCGCCACGACCAGAAGCCGACGAGCCGCCCGACGACCCAGGCCGGCAGGGCGATCGCGGTGGCGAGCAGGGTGAGGTTCGCTGCGATCACCCCGATGGCGCCGACGATCGCACCGCCGAGGCCGCCGGGTCCGTTGCGCAGGAACTGGTGGCGCTCCGCACGGAGCTCGTCGACGAGCGACGCTGCAGCCGGACCGCCCCGCTCCTGTCGGCGCAACGCCCACGCGGTCGCCGTGTAGGCCCCGCCGGAGACGGCGGCGATGACGTCGACGTCGTCGAGGACCCTGCGGCGTTCGAGCTCGTCGATCGCGCCGAGCGTGAACCCTGCGGCGCGGATCCCCCCGCCGGAGCAGCAGAGGCCCTTCGTCGTCACCGGCGAGACTGTACGTTCTCGCCGCTATGGCCACCGCGAAGGACGTCGTCACCCGGTACCTCGACGTGCTCTACAACGAGCGTCGTCTCGATCTCGTCGCCGAGCTGATCTCCGATCCGACGTGGCGGCACCATGCGGGGGAGGTGAAGGTGCTCTCCATCGCCGAGTCGATCGCGCGCCTGCAGGCAACGTTCGACCTGTGCCCGGTGCTGCGGTTCGACACGTCGCTGTTGTGTGGTGACGACGAGTTCGTGACCGTCTGCTGGAACGGGTTCTCCACCCAGACCTCGGGCAAGTCCTTCACCTACTGCGGGATCGAGGTGTTCCGGGTGGTCGGCGGTCTGATCACCGAGATCTGGAACAGCCGGGAGACGGGCGGCCACTGGGAGCCGCCGCAGACCCTTGGCTGACGAGCCGCTCGCTGCGTGGCTCGCCGACCTGTTCGGCGGTCCGGCTGCGCTGTCGGTGGCCACGCCGACCGGCGGCGGATGGTCGAACGACACGCTGCTGTGTCGGTTCGGCGCCGCCCGCGTCGTCGTCCGCGTCGAACCGGCCCGCCGGTCGATGTTCCCCACCTACGACCTCGGTCGGCAGGTGGCGTGCTTGCGTGCACTCGCCGGCCGTGTGCCCGTGCCCGAGCTGCTCGACGTCGATCTCGAGGGCGTCCGCCTCGGCCGGCCGGCGTTCGTGATGGCGTTCGTCGAGGGTCGGGTCCCTGCCGACGACCGCCCGACCTTCGCGGAGGTCGGGTGGCTCCACGATGCGAGCCTGGGCGATCAGCGCCGCTTCTTCGACGGGCTGCTCGGCGCGCTCGTCGAGGTGCATGCGACGCCCGTCATCGAGGCGCTCCGCCCCGTCGGCGACGCCAACGTCGCGTACCTCGGCGACGTCCGCCGCTTGTGGGAGTGGGACCGTGGCGACCACTGGCCGACGATCATCGAGGAGACGCTCGCCGCCCTCGAGCAGGAGATCCCGCCCTCGCCGGCGGACGTGTTGCTGTGGGGTGACGCCCGACCGGCGAACGTGGTCGCCGCCGGTTTCGATCCTGTCGCGTTGCTCGATTGGGAGCTCGCCTCCGTCGGCCCCGCCGAGCACGACCTCGCCTGGTTGGCGGAGATGAACCACGTGCGGATCGAGGGTGCCGGCCACGCGTCGCTGCCCGGGTTCCGGGATCTCGCGGGCATCGCTGCGACCTACGCCGAACTCGGCGGGCGCCGACCCGCCGAACTCGGGTGGTACCAGGCGGTCGCCGCGGTGCGGGTGGCCGTGCTCATGCACCGGTACCTGCGGGCGATGGTCCACGCCGGCCAGCTTCCCGAAGGGCACCGTCTGCTCGGCGACACCGTGGCATCGCGTCGTCTGGCGTGCGCCCCCTGGGATTCGAACCCAGAACCTGCGGATTAAGAGTCCGTTGCTCTGCCGTTGAGCTAGAGGCGCCGAAGCGTCGGCACCGTAGCCGAGCCACGGGAGGTCCCGCACCTCGGCGACGGCGCCGATCTCGAGGGTGACCGAGGGGACTTGAACCCCCGACCTCCAGGGCCACAACCTGGCGCTCTAACCGAGCTGAGCTACGGCCACCACGTGAGGGAGGAGCATAGGCGGCGCCGTCGGGGTGTCCCAACCGCCGCTGCGCCCTAGATCATCGCCTCGATCTGGTCGACGCCGAGGAGCACCTTGCCCTGGATCTCGAGGGCCGTGTCGAAGTCCAACATCGCGTGGTGGGTGGCGGTGTTCACGTCGCGGTAGGTGCGCTGGTTGACGTTCCGGTCGTGCGCCGCGCCTGCCCCGGCACCGGCGAAGAGCCGTTCCGCCGCGCGTCGGCACAGCTCTGCCGCGTACGCGGCGTTCCACCGCACCTGGGCCCGCTGCTCGACGGGCATCGGCGGTTCGAACGACATGGCGTGCTCGAGCAGGTCGCAGTTCTGCATGGCGAGCGACCAGGCGTGCGAGATCTCGGCGCGCGCCTCGGCGACGCGGCGCTGCAATCCCGCCTGTTCGGCCTTGCGTCCGCCGGTGTAGGCATCGACCCGGTCCTTCGTCGCGGCGACGAAGCGGTCGAGGCCGGCCTCGCTCATGCCGACGATCGGGCCGAGGAGCATCGTGGCGAGCGAGGGGCCGATCGGCAGACGGTAGAGCGGACGGTCGATGTCGGGGACGGTGCCGAGGAACGCCGTGTTCATCGGCACGGCGCGATGCTCGGGGACGAAGACCCCGTCGAGCACGATGTCCTTCGACCCGGTGCCCCGCATGCCGAGGGTGAACCAGGTGTCGTCGATCGTGACGTCGTCCTTGGGGAGCACGACGAGCAGCGCCGGAGTCGACCTGCCATCCGCGTCACGGATCCCCTGCGCGCCCACCATCACCCAGTCGCCGTGGTCGGCGCCGCTCGCGAACGCCCAGCGTCCCCGCAGCTCGTACCCGCCCGGGACCCGCATCGCCGTGCCCTGTCGTGACGGTGTGCCGGGGATGAGCATCCCGGGGTGTCCGGCGAAGAGTTCGGTCTGTGCCTCCGGTGCCATGCGCCCGGCGATGAACGTGTGCGCGGCGCACACCATCAGCACCCATGACGCTGCAGGGCTGCCGTGCGCAACGACGCGTTCGGCTTGGAGGAGCGCACGCGGTGGGAGCTCGTCCCCGCCGTGGTGCTTCGGGGCGACGATCCGGGTGAGTCCCGCCTCGTGCAGGAGCGCCACGGCACGATCCGACAGGCGTCGGCCCGACTCCGACTCGGCGTCGGTGTCGGCGAGCGCGCCGACGATCGCCTCAGCCGCCAGGGTGGTTGCGACCATGGTTCCCCCTTCGGTCCACGCGGGCCCGAGAGGGACCCGGCGTGCCTGCAGCGTAGAAGACCTTCCGAGGGTCGGTAGCCTGCGCCGCGCAGGCGATCGCCCGTCGTCCGCACGGCCCCCGTAGCTCAGCGGATAGAGCGGCGGACTTCTAATCCGACGGTCGCAGGTTCGATTCCTGCCGGGGGCGCCGATGGCGATGCTCTACGTGCACGTGCCGTTCTGCCCGACGATCTGTCCGTTCTGCAGCTTCCATGTGCTGCGCCCGCGGGACGACCTCGTCGCTGCGTATCTCGACGAACTCGGCCGAGAGCTCGGTGAGGTGGCGGAACGATCGGCCGGTGCGGTCATCGAGACCGTGTATCTCGGCGGTGGCACGCCGTCGCAGCTCACCGACGCGGAGCTCGGCCGTCTGGTCGATGACGTGCGGCGATTGCTGCCGGTCGCCTCGGATGCCGAGGTGACGCTCGAGGTGCACCCCGGTCACGTCGACCGGTCTCGGGCGCGCACCTGGGAGTCGCTCGGGATCACCCGGGTCAGTGTCGGCGTGCAGTCGACGTCCGACGACGCACTCCGTCGACTCGGTCGCTCCCACGACGCCCGCACCGCCCTCGACGCGCTCGACGCCGTGCGCGCCACCGGCGTGTCGCTCAACGCCGATGTGATCTCCTGCGTCGAGGGGCAGGATCTCACGGCGGACCTGGCTGCGGTCATCGCCCGGGGCATCGACCACTGCTCGGTGTACACGCTCACGATCGAGCCCGACACGCCGTTCGCACGTCGAGGGGTGCGCGTCGACGAGGAGGTCGAACGCCGAGCGATCCTCACCGCGGCGGAGGTGCTCGGTGCCGCCGGGTTCGAACGGTACGAGGTGTCGAACCACGCCCGCCCCGGGCATCGGTGCCGGCACAACTCCGGCTACTGGGCGGGTGAATCGTGGTTCGGCGTCGGACCGTCGGCGACCGGGCACGAACCGGGCCACGTGCGCCGGACGAACCCCGGCTTCGAGGCCTGGCTCGACGGTGGTCGGGGTGCACCGACCGTGGTCGCGGACCCGGAGGTGGAGCGGCTCTTCACCGGCCTGCGACGCATCGAGGGGGTCGAGCTCCCCGACGGGCGATGGGACGCCGAGGTCGACCGACTCGTCGCCGACGGCCTCCTCGAACGCCGCGGGCGCACCATTCGGGCGACCGCCGCCGGGGTGCTCGTGCTCGACTCGGTCGCAGCGACGTTCCTGTAGGTTGCGCGCCATGCAGGTGACCGGACGGGTGTGTGTGGTGACGGGTGGCGGATCGGGGATCGGCCGGGCGATGTGCGTGCGGTTCGCCGCGGAAGGCGCCGCGGCCGTCGCCGTGTTCGACCGCAACCTCGTCGGCGCCGAGGAGACCGCCGCGCTGATCGGCCCGGTAGCGACCGCCTACGCGTGCGACGTCGGGGACGAGGCCTCCGTGGTCGCAGCGTTGCAGGCCGTCGAGGCGGCGTCGGGTCCGATCGACGTGCTGTGCAACAACGCCGGCATCGCGAACGACAGCGACATCCTGCACACGCCGCTGGCCGTATGGGACCAGCAATGGCAGGTGAACGTGATGAGTCACGTGTACGCCGTGCGACACGTGCTCCCGGGCATGATCGAACGGGGCTGGGGGATCCTGCAGCACACGGCGTCGATGGCGGGCATCCTCACGAGTCACGGCGCGTGCACGTACGCGACCACCAAGCACGCGGTCGTCGGTCTCGCCGAGTGGCTGTCGATCACCTACCACGACAAGGGCGTGCACACGTTCCTGCTCGCGCCGCTCGGGGTCGACACGCCGATGCTCGACACGTCCTCCGACTTCGCACGCACTGCCGCCGGGCCGATCCGCACCGCCGACGAGGTCGCCCAGCAGGTCGTCGACGCGTTCGCCGAGGACCGGTTCCTGATCCTCACCGACCCGATCGCGCAGACCTGGATGGAGCGCAAGACCACCGATCTCGGGCGCTGGCTCGTGGGTATGCGCAAGCTCGAGGCGCGGCTCGCCGGGTCGCGTACCCCCGGCAAGCCGCTCGCCTGAGCCCCAGACCTCAGTCCTGTTCGGTGATGGTGACCGACTCGATCACGACCGGCGTGAGCGGACGGTCACCGTGGCCCGTCGGCACCTTCTGCATGGCGTCGACGATGTCGAGACCGCGGACGACCTTGCCGAACAGGCTGTACAGCGGCGGCAGGCCCACGCCGCTCGGGCCGGAGATCAGGAAGAACTGCGAGCCATTGGTGTTCGGCCCGGCGTTCGCCATGGCGAGTGAGCCGAGCTCGTAGCGACCGGGCTTGGGGAGCTCGTCCTCGAAGCGGTAGCCGGGGCCGCCGGTGCCGCTGCCCTGCGGGCAGCCGCCCTGGCACACGAAGCCGTTGATGATCCGGTGGAAGGTGAGCCCGTCGAAGTAGTGGTACCGGGCGAGGAAGACGAAGCTGTTGACCGTCTTCGGTGCGGAGATCGGATCGAGCGCGATCACGAGCGTGCCCATCGAGGTCACCATCTCGGCCGTGTACCGCTTCGCCGGGTCGATGCACATCGGAGGCGGCCCGTCGAAGCTGGTGCGACGCTCGCTGGAGCCGTCCGGGTTCGGGCATTCGATGGCCATGAGGGGATCCTTTCGTGGGGACGGCGCATTCTCGCACGGCTACGTTCGCTTCCATGCACGGGGTCCTGTCCGACGAGCTCGAGGAGCTGCGCCGTGCGGCCGTCGCAGCCGCGGCGTCCTGCGCGGCGGGAACCAACGGTCCGCCGACCGAACCGGTCCGGGCCGCGTACGCCGCGCTCGGTACGGCCGGGCTGCTCACCGACCCCGACCCGGTGGCCCGACTCGCCGCGGTGGTCGTGCTCGAGGTGTTCGGCGGGGCCGCCGCGGGAGCGATGCTCGCCGTCGACCAGCCCGGCCCGGCATGCGGGGCACTCGACGCGATCCCCGACGCCGGTCTCGTCGCCCGACTCCGTGCTGCGGCCGCCCGTGGTGAGGTGATCGGCGTAGCGGTGGTCGAGGAACCGGGCGACCTCGTCGCGTGGGTGCCCGGAACGTCGGTCCCCGCAGCGCTCGTGCAGCTCGCCCCCGGTGTGCTCACCGTCGCCGAGGCCCCAGCGCTCGAGGCGACCCCTGCTCCTGCGGGCGCCGCGGAGGCGTCCGGTGGGGTCGAGGTCCGGGTGGCCGGACCCCGGTACCGCTTCGAGGTCGACACGTTCCCCGCCCGGTCGGTGGCCCGCCTGTGGGTCGCGGCACTCGCCGTCGGCGTCGGCGCGGCGGCGCTCGACTACGCGGTCGCCTACGGCCGGGAGCGCGTCGTGTTCGGCCAGCCGGTGCTCGCGCATCAGGCGAACGCGCATGACGTCGCCGCGGTCTGGGCTCGTCTCGACGCCGCCCGGGTGGCGGTGCGCAGCGCGGTCACCCCCTGGGCGATGACCCAGGCATACCTCGAGGCGATGCCCGCGGTGCTCGACGCCGCCGACTGGGGCGTGCAGCTCCTCGGTGGTCACGGCTACGTCGACGACCATCCGGCGCAGCGCTGGTACCGCGAGGCGCACCTGCTGCGCCTGCTCGTCGGCGGCGCCGACATGGCGGTCGACGACCTGTCCGATCGGGTGGCCGACGAGTGCGCTGCATCGACCGACGAGCTCGCCGGATGGGAGCTCGGGGCATGAGCGCCTTCGAGGACGATCTCCGGGCCGCTGTCGGCCGCATGCGTGACGTCGGACGGACCTGGCTGCGTCCCCTCGGTGAGGAGGCCGACCGACTCGGCCGCCCGATCCCGCCCGACCACGAGTTCTTCACGATGCTCGTCCGCGAGGGTGTGATGCGCCGTGGGCTGACCCCGGGAGGGTCGGAACGTCGCACGGTACGCAACGTGGTCGTCGGCGAGGAGGGCGCCTACTGGGACCGTGGCGCGCTCGTCACGCTCCCCGGTCCGGGTCTCGGTGGCGCACCGGTCCGCAAGATGGGCACCCCCCAGCAGCGGGAGCGGTTCCTTGCGCCGTTCCGCAGCGAGGACCGTCCCCGATGGGCGGCCTTCGCGATGACCGAACCGGGCGCGGGTTCCGACGTCGCCCGCATCGCCATGCGCGCCGAGCGCGACGGCGACGAGTGGGTGCTGAACGGGCAGAAGATGTACTCCTCGAACTCGGGGCGCGCCGACTGGGTCGTGGTGTTCGCAACCGTCGACCCGTCCGCCGGGCGCAACGGGCACCGGGCGTTCGTCGTCGAACGCGACCGACCGGGGTTCGTGTTCCTCCGCAACGAGGCGAAGATGGGTGTGCGCGCGTACGAGACGTCGAGTTTCGTGCTCGAGGACTGCCGACTGCCCGCCGACAACCTGCTCGGCGGCGACGCCTACTACGAGGGCCGTGCGAACCGCGGGTTCGGCGGCGCGATGGAGACCTTCAACGCCACGCGACCGATCGTCGCCGTGCATGCGGTCGGCATCGCCCGCTCCGCGCTCGACCATGCCCGGGCGTTCGTCGACACCGAGTTCCCGGCGCACGCCACCCGACGGCGTCGCCGGGCGCTCGAACGTCTCGTGGAGATCCGCCGGGGGATCGAGCAGGGTCGGCGGCTCTGCATCCGGGCCGCCGAGCTCGTCGACGCGGGACGCCCGAACGCTCTCGAGGCGTCGGTCGCGAAGCTCTACTGCCCGCCGGTCGCGCTCGCGGCGATCCGCACGGCACAGGACGTGGTGGGCGACGCCGGCGTGCGCCGCGACCGGTTCCTCGAGAAGCTCACCCGCGACGTGAAGATGCTCGACATCGGCGAGGGCACCCAACAGATCCAGCGTCGGGTCATCGCCCGCCACGTCGTCGGCGCCGACGTGGTGCGTTGATGCTCAGTCGGCGCTGAGCACCCCGTCGCCGACGAGCCGGTCGACGGCCGAAGGGTCGAGCCCGAGGAGCTCCCGCAGCACGGTCTCGTTGTCGGCACCCCGGCGGCGCACGCCACCCCGTGCACCGATCGCGGATGCCGACGACCGGAACGGGGCCGCGGGGATGCGGATCCCGTCGTCGGTGGTGGTGACCACGCCGCGGTCCTCCGCCCAGGGGGTCGAGGTGATCTCCTGCATCGACCGGAGCACGCCCATCGGCATGCGGAACGCGTCGAGGTGGGCCTCGAGGGTCTCGGGGTCGGGGAAGGTCGCCACGTAGGCACGGATGATGTCGACGACCTCGTCCGCGCGGGCGAGCCGGTCGGCGGAGGTGCGGTACCGAGCGTCCTCGAGGTAGTCGGTGCGCCCCATCGCCTTCGCCCAGGTGGGGAAGTTCACCGCCGGGTTCCCGGGGAACGCCACCGAGGAGCCGTCGGCGGTCGTGGTGATCAGAGCGTTCCACCCGCCGAAGAGTTGCGGCCGGTCGTATCCGACGAGCTCCACGGCGGTCCACTCGTTCGTGTAGAGCAGCGCCTCCGCCATCGACACGTCGAGGTGCTGGCCCGCACCGGTGGTTCCGCGCTGCACGAGCGCGGCGAGGATCGCCTGGGTGGCGAGCATGCCCGGGTACACGTCGCCATGCGATTGCGCCTCGGGGAGGGGGTCGGTGTGCCGCTTGCGCGCGGCGAACTCGATCGTTCCGGACTCGGCCTGCACGAGCGGGGCGAACGCACCACGTCGCGCCCACGGCCCGGTCTGCCCGTACCCGGTGATCGAGCAGTACACGAGTCGGGGATTGCGGGCCATGACGGTCGCCGCGCCGATGCCGAGCCGGTCGGCGACCCCGGGCCGCAGGTTCTCGAGCAGCACGTCCGCCTGTTCGGCGAGCTGCAACAGGAGCTCGGCGCCGTCGGGGTGGCCGAGGTCGATGGAGATGTTGCGCTTCCCGGTGTTGATCTGCGCGAAGTAGATCGACCTTCCGTCCGGGGCGGGTTGGACCCGGCGGGTGTTGTCACCCTCGGGCGGCTCGACCTTGATCACGTCGGCGCCGAGGTCGGCGAGCACCCGACCGCAGATCGGACCGGACAGGAACCGGGTCAGGTCGAGAACCCGGATCCCGTCGAGCGGGCGGGGGCGCGGATCGTGGGCCACGGCGGGAACCTAGCCCTCGTCCGGAGCGCGGGCTCGTCTTGTACTGGCGGTATGCAGACCTTCCGCAACGGTCGTCTGGCCGCCCTCGCCGTCCTTTCTGCCCTCACCCTCGCGCTCGTCCCGGGTGCTACTCCTGCTGCGGCGCAGGTGAACGTCGTGACCCCGAACTGGCCGGCGCGGACCATCACCCCGAGCGGTGGGTCGCCGGTCACGATCTCGGCGAACGGCCTGATGACCACCCACGCCAACGGGTTCAACGACTACACCGGGGCGAACTTCCCCTACCACCTCACCGCGCAGGTGTCTACGCGTGACGACTTCTCCACGCACACGTGGTCGCTCGGGTTCTCCGCGCCGCTGACGAATGTGAACATCTGGATGACGAACGTGGCCGATGGCGCCGACACCTACACGTTGTCGGATCCGGGGTCGAACTGCACCTGGTCGATCGTCAGCGGCTTCGTCGGGTGGACGCTCTCCGGCACGACGCTCACGCCGACGAATGGTCAGATCCCGACGCCGGCGAGCGGGGTGCTGCGCTGCACGGGTTCGCCTCTCGCCATCATGATGGCGCGCAATGGCAACGGCATCGGCCACTTCGACTTCATGACGCTCACGCTCGAGGGCGCTGCTCCGGCGCCCGCTCCGGTGACGCCCGCCTACACGGGCTGACCGGCGAGCGCTGCGTCGCTCAGTTCGCTGCTGCGCCGGCGTTGAGGCGCAGCAGCGGCGGGTCGACGAACGGTTCCGTCTCCCACTGCTTGAGCTGCGGAAGGCAGTGCTCGGCGAAGCAGCGCAGGTTCCGTTCGGCCTCCGCCCACGGCATGCCGGCGTAGGACGTCTGCACGGTGAAGCCCTTGTTGTCGATCACGCCGTGGATGTACCGCAGCTTGTCCATGACCTGGTCGGGGGTGCCGATGGGCATCAGGTTCGCAAACGCCTCGGCGGCGCCGTCGGTCCCATGGCGGGCGATGTACTTGTTCACGTTGGCGTAGAAGTCGTAGCCCTTCGCCTTGCCGAAGTGCTCCGACGCCATCTCGTAGTGCCGCATGGCCGTGTGGTAGTAGGCCTGCACGTACTGCTGGCCGAGCGTGTGTGCCCGGTCCTCGTTCTCGTCGACGAAGAAGAACGCCCCGCACAGCGGCTTGGGGCGCGGCACGCCCGGGTTCACCTGCTCCCAGGTCCGGTAGTAGAGCTGGAAGTCCTCGGCGACGACCTCCCAGGGCTTCTGGGGGATGACGAGCAGGCCGATCCCGAGCTTCGCCATGATCTCGACCGATTCGGGGGACACGGCAGCGGCGTACGTGCGACCGCGGAACGACTTGAAGGGACGCGGCCGGATGTCACGGCGGGGCTGCTGCACCGTCGCCCCACCTTCGACGTAGCCCTGCTCGAGGCCCTGGGTGACCAGCTCGGCGTACTCGACGAAGGTCTCGCGGGCTGCGTCCATGTCGAGGCGGAAGCCGTCGTACTCGACACGACCGAGACCACGACCGAGCCCGAGGACCATCCGGCCGTCGGAGAGGTGGTCGAGCACGGCGATCTGCTCGGCGATGCGCACCGGATCGTGCCAGGGGAGCACGATCACCTGCGTGCCGAGGAGCACTCGTTCCGTGCGGCCTGCCATGTACGTGAGGAACTGCACCGGGTCCGGCGTCATCGTGTAGTCGGTGAAGTGGTGCTCGACGGTCCACACCGAGTCGAAGCCGAGCGGCTCCGCCATCAGCGCCATCCGCACCTCGTTCTGCCACACCTCGCGGTCGCTGAGCGCGTCGAACGGGTTCTGGAAAATCGTCGCGTAGCCGACGTGCATGTCGTGACCCCCCGGTCCGCTGTTCCTGCGGGACGGAGTGTACGGGACGTCAGAACGACGCGAGATCGATTTCGGCCATCCAACCGGGCAGGCGCGTCGGCCGTCCGGCGGTCGTGACCGCGCCGTGGACGGTGACCCCGGTCGCGCAGACCGCGTCGTCGACGCGCAGCAGGTACCCGAGTTGGAACGTCGTCGGTGTCCGCGCCCCCATGGCGACGTGGACGTCGACGACGTCGTCGAATCGCAGCGGCTTCCGGTAGCGCACCCACGCTTCGACGACGGAGAAGTCCACGCCGTCGGTGCGGGTCTCGGTGTAGGGGTGCCCCATCGCCCGCAGCCACGACACCCGCGCCTCCTCGAGGTAGGGGAGGTAGGCGGCGTGGTGCACGATCCCCATGGCGTCGGTCTCTGCGAAGCGGACCCGCACCCGGTGCGCGAAGGGGTACACGGCCGGGTCGACGGGCGGGTCGAGCGCGAGACGCATGCGACGACGCTAACGCTGCCCGTGCGATGATGCGCGACGTGACGACGGACGAGGTCTACGCCAGACGGGTGCTGATCACGACGATCCTGGGCGTGCTCGCGTTCTCGTCGTCGATGACCATCGTGTCCGCCGTGCTCGCCACGATCGCCGAGGACTTCGGTGCTGAACCCGCCACAATCGGGTGGGCGGTCAGCGGACTGTTCCTGACCATGGCGATCGGCACGCCCGTGCTCGGTCGGGTCGGCGACGCCGTCGGCCGCAAGGAGCTCTTCGTCGTCGGCACGGCGATCCTCACCGTGGGTACCTTCGCCTGTGCCTTCGCATGGAACGCCGGGTCGTTCATTGCGTTCCGCATGCTCGTCGGCGTCGGCATCGCCGCGACCATGCCGAACGGCATGGCCCTCCTCATCGACGCGTACCCGCCGGAGAAGCGGGCGGTCGCAGTCGGGTGGTTCCAGACGTTCTTCACGGGAGTCCCCGTCGTCGCACTCATCGTCGGAGCGTTCCTCACGGAGCTGTTCGGCTGGCGGTCGGTGTTCCTGCTCCTCACGCCCTTCGCCGTCGCAGCGTTCACCATGTCGGTCCGCTGGATCCGTCGCACGGGGCCGTCGCGTCCCGATGCCCGCGTCGACTGGTGGGGTGCGTTGCTGCTCGGTGGGACGGTCCTGCCGTTCCTGCTCGCCCTCGAACAGTTCCGCCGGTCCTCCGTCACGAACCCGACGGTGCTCGGACTCGTCGCGGTCACCGTGGTCGGCCTCGTGGCGTTCATCGTCGTGGAACGTCGGGTCGACCAGCCGTTGCTCCGTCTCGGCTACTTCGCCCGTCGGAACTTCACGGGGCCGATGATCGGCCAGTCGTTCTCCCAGTTCGCCTACATGGGCGGGTTCCAGCTCACCCCGCTCATGTTGCAGAACGAGTTCGGCCTCGGCGTCGCAGCGAGCAGTTGGATCCTGCTGTTCCGACCCGGGGTTTTCTCGGCGGCGTCGCCGTTCGGTGGTCGGCTCGCGTCGCGCGTGGGCGGCGGCACGATGATCGTCGCCGGTGGGGTGCTCATGGTCGTGTCCATGGCGTTCTTCGCGATCGCCGCGTCCGCCGACCTCCTGTGGCTCGTCGTGGTCGGCCTGTCGATCTCCGGCCTCGCGATGGGGCTCGCGAGCCCGAGCTTCTCGACCACGCTCGCCACCGCCGTCGACCCCGCCGACCTCGGCGTGGCGAACGGTATGGCGTCCACGATGATGAACATCGGCATGTTGAGCGGGGTGCAGACCATGTTCGTCGTGCTCGGCGACGGCCGGGCCGGTGCCGATTTCGCACGGTCGTTCTGGGTGGGCGGCGCCGTGGCGACGGTCGCTGTGGTCGGCGGCCTGCTCGTGACGCGTGACCGTTCGACGGCGCGCCGTCCGGTCACGTCGAGCGGGTGACGGGAATCGAACCCGCACCATCTGCTTGGAAGGCAGAGGCTCTACCATTGAGCTACACCCGCAGCGGGGCGACAGCCTAGGGCGATCGGCGGGTCGACTCCACGACGAAGCGGTCGAAGATCGCCTGCTGGGCCGGATCGACCGTGGCGGTGTCCTCCGGGTGCCACTGCACGGCGACGACCCAGGCGTCGCCGTCGAGCTCGACGGCCTCCACGACGCCGTCGGCCGCCCGGCCGACCTGCCGGAGGCCGCCACCGAGCCGGTCGACGGCCTGATGGTGGCTGTGCGACCCGTGCAGGACCGCGGTCCCGATCGCGGCGGCGAGCCGACAGGTCGGTTCGAGAACCACCTCGACGAGCGGGCCGATGGTCCCCGGTTCGGGTGCGGGGAACGATGCCGGACGTCGTGCGAGATCGGTGTCGACGTGCTGGAGGAGGGTCCCGCCCCGGGCGACGTTGAGCACCTGGAGGCCTCGACACACGGCGAGGACGGGGAGCGCCGCGTCGAGTGCGGCCGCCAGCAGCCCGAACTCGAGGTCGTCCCGGCCGGGGTCGACGCCGTAGGTGCGCGCGTCCGGCACGGCGCCGTACCGGGCCGGGTCCACATCGCCCCCGCCGGTGAGCAGCAGGCCGTCGACCCGTTCCACCACGTCGGACGGTGTGCCCGGCCCGCACACGAGCGCCGTGGCCCCGGCCCGTGCGACGGCGTCGAGGTAGCGGCGCCCGACCGCGACGACCTCGTCCCGGCCGTAGCGTCCGGCAGGGACGACCCTTCCTGGAACGAGGATCGTCGGTCGCACCGTCGGGGAGGCGAGATTCGAACTCGCGACCGCCTGCTCCCAAAGCAGGTGCGCTACCAGGCTGCGCCACTCCCCGCGCCGCCGGAGTCTAGGGCCGGGCGGTCATGTCGGGTCCCGGGGGTTGGGTCAGTACACTCCGACCCCTGTGAAGAGCACCGTCGCATCCCTCGAGGGGAACAAGGTCCGCTTCTCGATCGAGGTCGAGACGGAGGAGTTCGATCGTCAGGTCGACGAGGCGTTCAAGCGTCTCGCGCAGCAGGTTCGTCTGCCGGGCTTCCGCCCCGGCAAGGCGCCCCGGAAGCTGCTCGAGGCCCGCCTCGGTACGGGCGTCGCCCGCCAGGACGCCCTGCGGGAGTCGCTGCCGGAGTACTACGCCGAGGCGGTGCGCACCCACGACGTCGACGTGATCGCCCCGCCGGAGCTCGAGATCACCTCCGGTGCCGAGGAGGGCGGGGTGACCTTCGAGGCGATCGTGCAGATCCGCCCGACGATCACTGTCGAGGGCTACCGGGAGCTCTCGATCACCGTGCCGGGCCTCTCCGTCACCGACGCCGAGCTCGAGGAGCGCGTCGAACGCCTCCGTGCCCAGCACGCCGAGTACGTCACCACCGAACGGGCAGCCACCGACGGCGACCAGGCCGTCATCGACATCGAGGGCTCCCAAGGCGGCGAACCGGTCGACGGCCTCACGGCGAGCGACTACGTCTACGACGTCGGGTCCGGCGCCGTCGTCCCCGAGATCGACGACGCCCTCCGCGGCGCGGTCGCCGGCGACGAGCGCACCTTCGACGCGAAGCACCCCGAGGAGGGCGAGGCGGACCTGTCGTTCCGCGTCGTGGTCCGTGAGGTGCGCGAGCGGATCCTTCCCGGCCTCACCGACGAGTGGGTCGCCGAGGTGTCCGACCACGCCGACGTCGGAACCATGCGGGCGACCTTCGCCGAGCAGCTCGAACGCCAGAAGGTGCTCGCGGTCGTGCTCGCCCGGCAGCAGAAGCTCGCCGAGGCGCTCACCGAGCTCGTCGCCGACGAAGCGCCCGAGCCGTTGGTGCAGAGCGAACTGCAGGCGCGTCTCAACAACCTCGACCAGCGCCTCCGCCAGCAGGGGATGGACCTCGGCACCTACCTGCAGTTCACGGGCCAGACGCCCGACGCCGTCGTCGAGGAGTTCCGAGGTGCGGCCGTGCAGGCGGTCAAGCTCGACCTCGCACTCCGTGCCGTCGCCGATGGCGAGGCCGTCGACGCGACCGACGAGGACCTCGAGGAGCACTTCGCGGAGCTGTCGCGTCGCTTCGGTGTGGAGGCCGAGCGCATCCGCCACGACTTCGAACACGCAGGCCAGCTCTCGGCGGTACGCTCCGAGGTCAGGAAGGCCAAGGCGCTCGACTGGCTCGTCGGTCGGGTGAAGATGGTCGACGAGGACGGCGCCGAGGTCGACCCCGCGGCACTCGACCTCTCGGCCAAGGCGACGCAGGAATCGGACGGAGAATCGGAGTGACCGTGCGCAACCCGGGTGCCCGTCTCGCGGAGGTGGCGATCTCGAGCCGCCGCGACATCGAGATCATGAACTACCTCGTGCCAACGGTGGTCGAGCAGACCAACCGGGGTGAGCGGGCGTTCGACCTCTACTCCCGGCTCCTCAAGGAGTCGATCATCTTCCTCGGCACCCCGGTCGACGACACGGTCGGCAACCTCATCTGCGCCCAGCTGTTGCACCTCGAGTCGGAGAACCCCGATCGGGACATCAACATCTACATCAACAGCCCCGGTGGCGACATCAACGCGATGTTCGCCATCTACGACACGATGATGTACATCCGGCCCGAGGTGTCCACGATCTGCTTCGGCCAGGCGGCCTCCGCTGCAGCCGTGCTGCTCGCTGCGGGGACCAAGGGCAAGCGCATGGCGCTGCCACACAGCCGGATCATCATCCACCAGCCCTACGGCGGCTCGGGCTACGCCCAGGCGACCGATATCGAGATCGTCGCCAACGAGATCCTCCGCATCAAGACCGAGCTCGAGGGCGTGCTCGCCCACCACACCGGCCAGACCCCCGAGCAGATCGCCCGTGACACCGACCGCGACTTCGTGATGACCGCCGCACAGGCCAAGGAGTACGGCATCATCGACGACGTCATCTCGTCGCGGGAGCTGGTCGACCGGACCGGCCCGATCCGCTGACGGTCGGGAGGGGGCGTCGTGGCGAAATTCGGCGAGGGCACCGAACTCCTCAAGTGCTCGTTCTGCGGGAAGACGCAGAAGCAGGTCAAGAAGCTCATCGCCGGACCCGGCGTGTACATCTGCGACGAGTGCATCGAGCTCTGCAACGAGATCCTCGAGGAGGAGCTTTCCTCGAAGTCCGAGGTGCAGTTCGACGAGCTTCCCAAGCCCCGTGAGATCTTCCAGTTCCTGAACGACTACATCGTCGGGCAGGAGCACGCGAAGAAGATCCTGTCCGTCGCCGTCTACAACCACTACAAGCGCGTGCAGTTCGGCGCGTCCGGGGCGAACGACGTCGAGCTTGCCAAGTCGAACATCCTGCTCATCGGTCCGACCGGTTGCGGCAAGACGCTCCTCGCCCAGACGCTCGCCCGCCTGCTCAACGTCCCCTTCGCGATCGCCGACGCGACGGCGCTCACCGAGGCGGGCTACGTCGGTGAGGACGTCGAGAACATCCTTCTCAAGCTGATCCAGGCCGCCGACTACGACGTGAAGAAGGCGGAGACGGGGATCATCTACATCGACGAGATCGACAAGATCGCCCGCAAGAGCGAGAACCCGTCGATCACCCGCGACGTCTCGGGCGAAGGAGTCCAGCAAGCCCTGCTCAAGATCCTCGAGGGCACGACGGCGTCGGTCCCGCCGCAGGGAGGCCGAAAGCACCCCCACCAGGAGTTCATCCAGATCGACACCACGAACGTGTTGTTCATCTGCGGTGGGGCGTTCGCCGGTCTCGAGTCGATCATCGAACAGCGGCAGGGGCGCAACGCCGTTGGCTTCGGCGCACGCATCCGCTCCTCCGAGGACCGCTCCTTCGAGGACGTGCTCGGTGAGGTCCGTCCCGAGGATCTCCTCAAGTTCGGGCTCATCCCCGAGTTCGTCGGCCGCCTGCCCGTGATCGGGTCGGTCACGCCGCTCGACAAGCCGGCGCTCATCCAGATCCTCGTCGAGCCGAAGAACGCGCTCGTCAAGCAGTTCCAGAAGTTCTTCGAACTCGAGGGCGTGGAGCTCCACCTCACCGACACGGCGCTCGACGCGATCGCGGAGCAGGCGCTCCTGCGGGGTACCGGAGCCCGGGGCCTGCGGGCGATCCTCGAAGAGGTCCTGCTCGGCGTGATGTACGACCTTCCCTCCGAGCAGGACGCCGTCCGGGTCGAGATCGACGAACACCACGTGAGGGAGAAGGTCTACCCGACGGTGGTCCGGCGCTCCGCGCAGGCACGTCAGCCGCAGCAGCGGCCACGTCGCGCCGCGTCCTGACGCCGTGCAGTACGACGAGGCGCTCGCATACCTCGACGGGCACATCAACCGGGAGGCGCGGGCCGGCGTCTACGACGACCTCTCCCTCGATGCGATGCATGAACTGGCCGGGCTGTGGGGTGACCCGCACCGGGCCTACCGGGTGATCCACATCACCGGCACGAACGGCAAGGGATCCACCGCCCGCATGGTGACCAGGTTGCTGCTCGCGCACGGGCTGCGCGTCGGCACCTACACGAGTCCCCACGTCGAGGAGTACACGGAACGGCTCCGACTCGACGACGAGCCGATCGCCCCCGAGGAGTTCGGTCGCCTCATCGGCGAGCTCGCCGATGTCGAGCCGCTGCTCACCCATCGACCGAGCCACTTCGAGTGCCTCACGGCGATCGCGCTCTCGTGGTTCGCCCAGTGCGTCGTCGACGTCGCCGTCGTGGAGGTCGGCGTGCTCGGCCGGTACGACGCGACCAACATCGTCGACGCCGACGTCGCGGTGGTCACCAACATCGGCAGCGACCACACCGACTTCGGTGAGGCGTGGCGGGAACGCATCGCCCGGGAGAAGGCGGGAATCATCAAGCCGTCGAGCACCCTCGTGCTCGGCGAGACCGACCCCGAGCTCCGCCCGATCTTCCTCGCCGAGGGCCCCGTCGATGCGTGGATCCGCGGTGAGGACTTCGATGCAACGGGCAACCGGCTCGCCGTCGGCGGTCGACTCTGCGATCTCCGCACGCGGTACCAGCATCTCGAGGAGGTGTTCGTCCCGTTGCACGGCGCACACCAGGGCGACAACGCCGTGGTGGCGCTCGCTGCAGCGGAGGCGTTCTTCGGTCGCGCCGTCGCGCCGGATGTCGCAGCGGCGGCGTTCGCCACGGTCGAGGTCGCCGGTCGGTTCGAGGTCCTCGGCCGCAACCCGCTCGTGATCATCGACGGCGCGCACAACCTCGAGGGAGCAGTCGCCGCCGGTGCAGTGTTCCGTGAGGGGTTCGCCCCGGCAGGGCGACGGATCCTCGTCGTGGGGATGCTCGTCGGACGTGATCACGCAGCGATGCTGCGGGCGTTCGGCGCCGCCGAGTTCGACCTCGTCGTGACCTGTGCGCCCGAGTCGCCGCGTGCGCTGTCGGCCGAGGAGCTCGCGGCGGTCGCGACGGCGGAGGGCTGCACGGCGGTTCCCGCCGCGGATGTGGAGACCGCGCTCGGCGAGGCGCTGCGCGGGGCGGGCGCGGAGGACCTCGTGTTCGTCTCGGGTTCGCTCTACCTCGTCGGCTCGGCGCGACGCCTGTTGCGCCGACGGCTCGGCAGGGCGTGATCCGTACGACGACTCGGTAGCGTTGTTCCGATGGACCGCACCCTCGTCATCTGGAAACCAGACGCTGTCGAGCGGGGGCTCGTCGGCGAGATCCTCGCCCGCTTCGAGCGCCGATCGCTCCGTGTCGCCGCGCTCGAGCACCGCCTGCTCGACGCCGACATCCTCGCCCGTCACTACGAGGAGCACGTCGGGAAGGGGTTCTACGCCGACCTCGTCGCCTTCATGTCGCGTGGACCCGTCGTCGTGGGGGCCATCGAAGGGCCCCAGGACACGTGGCGGGTCGTCCGCCAGATGATGGGAGCGACGAACCCGCTCGACGCCGCGCCGGGCACCATCCGAGGCGACCTCGGGCTCCTCCACACCGAGAACCTCTTCCACGGCTCGGACTCCGCCGAGAGCGCAGTGCGCGAGCTCGGCATCTTCTTCCCCGGCCGGTTCTGATGGTCGAACGGCTCACGGCCTTCGTCGGGCGCGACATGGCCGTCGACCTCGGGACCGCGAACACCCTCGTGTACGTGCGGGGTCAGGGCATCGTGCTCAACGAGCCATCCGTCGTCGCCGTCGATGCGCACGACGGCCGACCGCTCGCGGTCGGGGCGGAGGCGAAGCGCATGATCGGGCGCACGCCCGGACACATCCGCGCCGTGCGCCCGCTCAAGGACGGCGTCATCGCCGACTTCGAGATCTGCGAGAAGATGCTGCGGTACTTCATCGAGCGGGTCCACCAGCGCCGCTGGGCGAAGCCGCGCATGGTCGTCGCCGTGCCGTCGGGGATCACCGGAGTGGAGCAGCGCGCCGTGCAGGAGGCCGCGGAGTACGCCGGTGCCCGCAAGCCGGCGTACATCATCGAGGAACCGATGGCGGCGGCGATCGGCGCAGGGCTGCCGGTGCAGGCACCCGCCGGCAACATGATCGTGGACATCGGCGGCGGCACGACGGAGGTCGCGGTGATCTCTCTCGGGGGCATCGTGGCGTCGGAGTCGATCCGGGTCGGCGGCGACGAGCTCGACGAGGCCGTCATGGCCTACGTGAAGAAGGAGTACAGCCTCGCCCTCGGTGAGCGAACCGCCGAGGAGGTGAAGATCGCGCTCGGGTCGGCGTGGCCCCTGCAGGAGGAACTGCAGGCGGAGATCCGCGGGCGTGACCTCATGAGCGGTCTACCCCGAACGATCGAGATCACCACGAACGAGGTCCGCGACGCGCTCGCCGAGCCGGTGCACGCCATCGTCGACGCCGTGAAGAGCACGCTCGACAAGACTCCTCCCGAGCTCGCAGCCGACATCATGGAGCAGGGAATCACGATCGCCGGGGGAGGCGCCCTGCTGCACGGTCTCGACCGTCGTCTCGCACACGACACCGGCATGCCGATCCGCATCGCGCCGAACCCGCTGTACTGCGTGGCCATCGGCTCCGGTCTCTCCCTCGAGGAGTTCGACGCGCTGAAGGGTGTGCTCTTCTCGTCGTCGTTCCGCTAGGTGGGGCAGGTGCGCCGCAACCGACCGCGCTTCGTCTTCCTCGTCACCGTGGCCACCGCGGTGAGTCTGCTCACGCTCGACTTCCGCGGGTTCGGGCCGATGCGCAGCGTTCAGTCGGGGCTGCGCGTCGTGACCGAGCCGGTCGCCGACGGTGTGTACTGGGTCTTCTCGCCGGTGCGCAACGCCTGGAACGGGGTGTGGGACCACGGCGACATCGCCGAGGAGAACGCGTTGTTGCGGCAGCGCATCGCGGAGCTCGAGGAGAACCCCGCAGTCGAGCGTCGGGCCTCCGAGCAGCTCGAGATCCTGCAGGGCCAGCTCGGGCTCGAATCGGCGGCGACGACGGAGCGGGTCATCGCACGCGTCGTGTCGGGGCCGGTCTCGAACCTCGAGAGCACCATCCGCATCGATCGGGGAAGCAACCACGGCATCCGACGGAACATGACCGTCGTGACCGAGCAGGGCCTCATCGGCCGGGTCGCGGAGGTCACGCCGACCCGCTCGGTCATCGAGCTCGTCGACAGCAGCCGGTTCGGCGTCACCGTGCGACTCGCCGAGGAGCCGGCGTCGCCGACCTTCGTGCTGGTCGGCCAGGGACGCGGCCGCCCGCTGCGGGTGCAGGGTGAGGTGCCCGTGGGCACCTTCGTCAACGGGGCGGCGCTCGTGACGAGCGGCATCGAGGCGAGCCTGTACCCGCCGGACCTGCCGGTCGGCGCAGTCGTCGGGGTCACGGAGACCTCACCGCCGGTCGGGGTCGTCGCTGCGCAGACCGTCGACGGTGTCGAGGTGGCGCTGTTCGCCGACCTCGCCTCGCTCAGCTATGTCACCGTGCTCCTGTGGGAGCGGGAGCCGTGACCCCGGGTTGGGGCCGCGCCCTGCTGCGGGCCGTGGTCGTGATCGTCTCGGCCGTGCTGCTCCAGGTGACGCTCATGGCCGACCTCGGGCTCCTCGGCGTCCGGCCGGAGCTGCTCCTCCTCGCGGTCGGCGCGACCGCGCTCGTCGCGGGCCCGGCGAAGGGGTGCGTCATCGGGTTCTGGGCCGGTCTCGCCTACGACCTGTTCCTCCAGACCCCCTTCGGGATGGTCGCGCTCGTGTACACGGTCGTGGGGTACCTGGCCGGGCAGACCCGTCAGGTCGTGGTGGATCACCACGGGTCCGTCCGTGCCGGCCTCGTGGCGGGTACGACGGTGGTGGGTGTCGTGCTGCACGCCGTCGTGGCGCTCCTGCTCGACGAGACGGCGATCTCGGCCTGGGAGATCATCCGGTTCGCCGTCGTCGCCGGGTTCGTGAACGGGGCGCTCGCCCGCCCTGCTGTCCGGATCGTCGGCTGGGCGGTCCGCGACGAGGAGCGAGGGGTGCCGCGGTGAGCGCCGGGCCCCCGCCGCTGCGCGTCGGCGTGGTCAGCATCGTCGTCGTGTCGATGTTCGTGGCGCTCTTCGCGCGCCTGTACTTCCTGCAGGTCCTCGACGACAAGACCCTCGAGGACGTCCGGGGTGCCGCGCTCTTCGACACGATCGCGACGGAGGGCACGCGCGGGCGGATCCTCGACCGCAACGGTCGCGTCCTCGTCGACAACCGTGAGTCGATCAGCGTGACCATCGACCGCAACGTGTTCAACGCGCTCGACGACCAGGACGAGGTCGTCACCCGGCTCGCCTCCACGCTCACCGAGCAGGGGTTCCCCACCAAGGAGGCGGACATCCGGGCGCGCCTCGCCGACGCGCAGTTCAACCCCTTCAAGCCGGCCCCGATCGTCGACGACGTCACCGTCGCCGCCGAGGCGTACCTGCTCGAGCGACACTTCGACTTCCCCTCCGTCAACGTGGTGCGCAACCGGGTCCGGACCTACCCCTACGGCAACCTCGCGGCGCACGTGCTCGGGTACACCGGGGCCATCTCCGCCGCCGAACTCGACGCCCGGCCGAAGGACCGCTCCCTCGACCCCAAGCCCTACGAGCCGGGCGACCAGATCGGGAAGAGCGGGGTCGAGAAGGTGTTCGAGTCGGACCTGCGGGCGACGCCGGGGGTACGGGTCATCGAGGTCGACGCGCGCAACATCGAGGTCGACACACGGTCCGAGGTCCGGCCCGTGTCGGGCTTCGACCTGCAGCTCACCATCGACGTCGACCTGCAGGCGACCGTGGAACGCGAGCTCCAGGCGGCCCTGCTCGCCGCTCGCCAGCAACCGAAGCGGAACCCGACCGATCCCGACTACCGGGCGCCGGCGGGTGCGGTCGTCGTGCTCGACACGATGACGTCGGAAGTCCTCGCCATGGCGAGCTTCCCCACCTACGACCCCGGCGACTTCATCGGGGGGATCAGCTCCTCCCGCTTCGCCGAGCTCACCGATGCTGCGGCGTTCAACCCGCTGTTCAACCGGGCGACGCAGGCGATCTACTCGCCGGGGTCGACCTTCAAGACCTTCACCGCCGTGGCGGCGCTGCGGTCCGGCCTGGTGTCACCCGGGGAGACCGTCACCGACCTCGGGGTGTGGAACCTCGCGAACTGCACGGAGGGGTGCTCGTTCCAGAACGCCGGGCGGATGGCGTTCGGCACGGTCGACATGCGGCGGTCGATGGTGGTGTCGAGCGACGTCTACTACTACCGGATCGGCGAGAAGTTCTGGGTCGAGCAGGGCACGTACGGCCGGACGACCATCCAGAACGTCGCGCGGGACTTCGGCCTCGGGTCCCTCACGGGCGTGCAGCTCCCCGACGAGGCCGCCGGCATCATCTCCGATCCGGCGTTCAAGGCGCAGCGCCACATCGACAACCCGACGGCCTTCCCCTTCGGTGAGTGGTTGACGGGCGATAACGTGAACCTCGCGATCGGCCAGGGCGACATCGCCGTCACCCCGCTGCAGCTCGCCAACGCCTACGCCGCCTTCGCGAACGGTGGGACCCTCCAGGCACCGTCCATCGCCCGGGCGCTGCTCGACCACGACGACGGCGCCGTGATCACCTCCTTCGCCCCCCGGGTCACCCGCCAGGTCGCGCTCGACCCGGCGACCCGCTCGGTGATCGCGGAGGGGCTCGCGGGCGTCGTCAACAGCAACGAGGGCACCGCAGCCGGGGCGTTCTCGGGGTTCGACCACCCCGGGTTCACCGTCGCCGGCAAGACCGGGACGGCCGAGGTCCCGCCCCGGGCGGACTCGGCGCTGTTTGCGTCGTTCGCCCCGGTCGCAGCACCGCGCTACGTCGTCGTCGCCGTGCTCGAGGAGGCGGGGTTCGCGTCGGGGACCGCAGCGCCGCTCGTGCGCCGCATCTACGACCGGATCGTCGAACCGGTACCCGCGCAACCCGTGTCGTCCTCGATCCAGCGGACGCCTGCGGTGACGGCGTCGACGCTGCCGCTGCTGCCCGCTGCGGTGGCGCCCACGATCCCCCCGGCCCCGCGGACGGGTGGTCGGCGCACGACGAGGGCGAGGCCCACATGGCGCTGACCCGGCGGTCGCGCGACGCCGTGTACTCGCTGCGTCGCGATCTCGCCGGCCCGGCGCTGCACCTCGACTGGAGCATCGTCGCGCTGTCGGTCCTGCTCGTAGCGATCGGGATCGCAACCATCTTCTCGACCACGAAGGGGAGCGGCCCGACGCCGGACACCTCCTACGTGACCCGACAGGTCGTGGCGCTCCTCCTCGGGCTCGGCCTGATGATCGGCCTCGCGATCCTCGACTACCGGCGTCTGCGGGAGTTCGTCCCGCTCCTGTACGGCGGATCGCTGCTGCTGCTCGTCGCCGTGCTCGTCGTGGGGAGCGAACTGCGCGGGGCGCAGGCCTGGTTCGCGGTCGGGCCGTTCACCCTCCAGCCGTCGGAGCCGTCGAAGCTCGCGTTCATCGTCACCCTTGCCGCGTACCTGTCCATCCACCGGGACGACCTGACGCTGCGTCGCCTCGCCATCGTCCTCACGGTCGCCGGCCTGCCGATGGGGCTGATCCTGCTGCAACCGGACCTCGGCACGATGCTCGTGTTCGCCGTGATCACCTTCACGATGCTCGCCGTCGCGGGGCTTCCGCTGCGCTACCTCGGTGGGCTCGTGGTGGCCGCGGCGATCGGTACGAGCATCGTGCTCGGCTCCGGCCTGCTCGCCGAGTACCAACGCGACCGGCTGCTCGTCTTCGTCGACACCTCGGCCGACATGTCCCTCGACCAGAGCTACAACGTCGAGCAGTCCCAGACCGCGATCAGTCTCGGCGGTGTCACCGGCTGGGGGTGGGGGAACGGTCCCCAGACCCAGGACGGAATGGTCCCCGAGCAGGAGACCGACTTCATCTTCACCGCGGTGGGGGAGGAGCTCGGGTTCGTCGGCGCTGCCACGCTGCTCGCCCTGTTCCTCGCGCTGTGTCTCCGCATCACCCGGGCGGCGCAGCTCGCCCGCGACGACTTCGGCACCCTGTTGTGCAGCGGCGTCCTCGCCATGTTCGCGTTCCAGATCTTCGAGAACGTCGGCATGACGATGCGGATCATGCCGGTGACCGGGATCCCCCTGCCGTTCGTGTCCTATGGCGGGTCGTCGTTGCTGACCACCCTCGCATCGGTCGGCGTGGTCCTGTCGGTGCACATGCACCGGTTCCGCTGAACCCGCAGGTCAGGCGAAGCGCGGGCGGTCCGGTAGAGTCCTATCGACATGTCGTCCCTGTGGCCCCGCCTCGAGCCTCTGCTGTCCCGGGTGTCCAAGCCGGCGCGCTACATCGGCTGTGAGGACGGCGCCCAGCGTCCGGGCCACCGGCCCGGGGACGTGTCCTGGCTGCTCGTCTACCCCGACACTTACGAGATCGGCCTGCCGAACCAGGGGCTCCAGATCCTCTACGAGATCCTGAACGAGCGGGACGACGCCGTCGCCGAGCGGTCCTACGCACCCTGGACCGACCTCGAGGCCGAGCTACGGGCCGCCGGACTCCCGCTGTTCTCCGTCGACAACCACCTGCCCGCTGGCGACTTCGACGTCATCGCGTTCAACCTGTCGGCCGAGCTCACCTACACGAACGTCCTGAACTGCATCGACCTCGCCGGGGTCCCGGTACGGGCGGCGGACCGGACCGATGGGCATCCGCTCGTCGCGATCGGCGGGCACTGCACCTACAACCCCGAACCGCTCGCCGACTTCGTCGACCTCGTGGTCCTCGGCGACGGCGAGGAGGTCGTGGGGGAGATCACCGCCGCGATCGCCGCTGCCCGTTCGCAGGGTCGCGCTGCCGTGCTGCGTCGACTCGCCGGGGTGACTGGCGTATACGTGCCGGGGCTGTATGAGTCCTGCACCGGCGAGGATGGTCGGTTCGCCGGTCTACGACCGGTCGATGCCGGTATCCCGAGCCAGATCGAGAAGCGGACCGTCGCCTCGCTCGCCGACTGGCCGTACCCGAAGCAGCAGCTCGTCCCGCTCACCGAGGTCGTGCACGACCGACTCAACGTCGAGGTCTTCCGGGGCTGCACCCGGGGCTGCCGGTTCTGCCAGGCGGGGATGATCACCCGCCCCGTGCGAGAGCGTCCCGCCGAGCAGGTGCGGACCATGGTGACCGAGGGCCTCCGCCGCACCGGCTACGACGAGGTCGCACTCACCTCGCTGTCGACGGCCGACTACTCCGGCATCGACGAGGTCGTCGCCGAAATCATCGGCTGCGGCGACAACATCTCGGTCTCGCTGCCGTCGCTACGCGTCGACGCGTTCACCGTCGGCATCGCCGCCCAGATCCAGAAGGCCCGCCGGACCGGGCTCACGTTCGCCCCCGAGGCCGGTACCTGGCGCATGCGGCAGGTCATCAACAAGCTGATCAGTGAGGACGACCTGTACGCGGCGGTCGAGTCCGCCTTCTCCCAGGGATGGCGGCGCGTCAAGCTCTACTTCCTCATCGGTCTCCCCACCGAGACCGACGAGGACACGCTCGGCATCGTCGAGCTCGCCCGCCGGTGCGTCGAGATCGGCAGGAACTACCAGCGTTCGCCGTCGGTGACCGTGTCGGTCGGCGGGTTCGTGCCGAAGCCCTTCACGCCCTTCCAGTGGTTCGGCCAGAACACGGTCGCCGAGCTGCAGCGCAAGGTCGCCCTGCTGCGCACCGCCGCAGCGTCGGCGCGTGGCGTGCAACTTCGCTGGCACGACCCCCGGGCGACCCTGGTGGAGGGAATCCTCTCCCGTGGCGACCGGCGGCTCGGGCCGGTCATCGAGTCCGTCTGGCGCAACGGCGGCACGTTCCAGGAGTGGTCCGAACACTTCCGTCTCGACCTGTGGCTCGACGCCATGGCGGACGCCGGGGTGTCCGTCGACGAGATCGTGCACCGCCATCGGGAGGAGCACGAGGCGCTCCCGTGGGACCATCTCTCCGCGGGCCTGCATAAGGACTTCCTCTGGCAGGACTGGCGTGACGCGCTCGCCGAGGTCGGGTTGCCGGACTGCCGTTGGACCCCCTGCTACGACTGCGGCGCGTGCACGGGTTACGGCATCGAGCACATCGTCGCCTCGGCGGTCCCACCCGCCGGTGGGAGCCAGGGGACCGCCGTGCCGGTGCTCCTGCGGACCGGGGTAGGCGTCTGATGCGCCTGCGGGTCCGGTTCACCAAGCTCGGGAAGGTCCGGTTCCTCTCGCACCGCGACCTCGCCCGCATCTGGGAGCGGGCCCTGCGTCGGGCCGAACTCCCCGTCGCCTACAGCCAGGGGTTCTCACCCCGACCGAAGTTGCACTTCGGGCTCGCCCTCTCAACCGGCCACGAGTCACTCGGCGAGTACCTCGATGTCGACCTCGACCCGACCGCTGCGCTCGCGGTCGAGGGGCTCGGCGACCTCACGGCGCGGCTCAGCGCCGCGCTGCCCGACGGGATCGAGTGCACGGCGGTGGCCGTGCTCGACCGTCCGGGCCCTTCGTTGCAGGAGGCGGTCACCCGGTGTACCTGGGCCATCGAGCTCGAGGGGCCGACCGACCGGGCCGAGGAGGTCGTCGCGGCACTCCTCGCAGCTCCGAGCATCATGGTCAGCCGGGACCGCAAGGGACGCGTCACCGAAGACGACATCCGCCCCGGGATCCTGAGCATGACCGTCACCGAGTTGAGCGGCACCGTCGTGTGCCTGCGAGCCGACCTCGGTACCCAACCGCGCACCCTCCGCCCGTCCGAACTGGTCGCCGCACTCGGCAGCCCCTGGAGCGAGCGGCGTGTCTGCCGCCTGCACCAGTGGGTCGAGGACGACGGCGTCCCACGGGAGCCTCTGGCCCCGGTCGTGGCGGTGGGTGCCCCATGAGAAGGAACAACGCCAATGACCGACGATTCCTCACCGGACGTCGCCCCGACCCCGTCGACGCCGCCTGCCGGCGAGCAACGCCCACGGCCCTCGAAGGCCGACCGGACGCCTGAGCTTCCCGACCGGCACATTGAGGGGCGCCCGAAGTCGCCCGAGGCGGCGGAGCGGGCGCTCGTCCGCAAGCCACAGATCGGTGACTCGATGCCCGCGCCGCCCGGACCGCCCACGGTGGCCCGGGGCGCCACCGGCGGTCGGGGCGGATCGGCTGCCCGCGCCGCCGGCGAGGGCGCAGGCACAGGCGAGGGCGCAGGCACCGGCGCACGCCGCCGCCGACGAGGCGGTCGGGGGCGCAGCGGCTCCGGTCGTGGCGCCGGCGAGGCCAAGACGACCACACCCGCTGGTCGCTCGGCATCGTCCGCCACGCCGGTCGAGCAGGTGCTCTACGACACGGAGCCGGTCGAGGTCGACGAGCGTTCGGCCCGGCGCCGATCCGGCCGTGAACGGAAGGGTCGGGCCGTCGGTCGCTACACGATGGCCGTCCATGTCGGTCCGAAGGCGACCCAGATCGCGGTGCTCGAAGGTCGATCGCTCGTCGATCTGATCGTCTCCCGACCCTCCGACGACGTCGCCCAGATCCACGGGAACGTGTACCTCGGCAAGGTGCAGAACGTGCTGCCGGGGATGGAGGCGGCGTTCGTCGACATCGGCACCCCGAAGAACGCCGTCCTCTACCAGGGCGACGTCCAGTACGAGCAGGAGGACATCGAGTCCTCGGGGGCGAAGAAGCGCATCGAACAGGTCCTCCGTGCCCGGCAGACGATCCTGTGCCAGGTCACGAAGAACCCCATCGCCCACAAGGGGGCTCGCCTCACCCAGGAGGTCTCCCTCCCCGGTCGGTTCGTCGTGCTCATCCCGAACAGCGCCACCTACGGCATCTCGAAGCGGTTGCCCGACAACGAACGTCGGCGACTGCGCCAGATCCTCGACCGGGTGAAGCCGCCCCAGCACGGCGTCATCGTCCGGACTGCGGCGGAGAACGTCACCGAGGAGGAGATCGAGCGTGACGTGCGCCGGCTCGTCGACCAGTGGGACCGCATCGACGCGCTCGCCCGGTCGGCCAAGGCGCCCGCGCTCATCTACCGGGAACCCGACCTGGCGCTGCGGGTCATCCGAGAGGAGCTCAACGCGGAGTACCGCCAGATCGTCATCGACGATCGGGACCTCTACGAGGAGGTCCGGGCCTACGTGGGGGCGATCTCGCCGATGCTCGCCGACCGGGTCGAGTTCCACGACCGGGAGGCCGAGGCACTCCCGTTGTTCGAGCGTTTCCACATCCACGAGCAGCGACTCCGGGCGACCGATCGCAAGGTCTGGCTGCCCTCGGGCGGGTCGCTGATCATCGAGCACACCGAGGCGCTGACGGTCATCGATGTGAACACCGGGAAGAACGTCGGCAAGTCCTCGCTCGAGGAGACGGTGTTCCGGAACAACCTCGAAGCGGCGACCGAGATCGCCCGACAGCTCCGGCTGCGCGACATCGGGGGCATCGTCGTGATCGACTTCGTCGACATGGAGATCCGGGACAACCGCGACGAGGTCGTCCGGGTGTTCCGCGACGCCCTCGCCCGCGACAAGACCCGGACCCAGGTGTTCGAGATCTCCGAGCTCGGGCTGGTCGAGATGACCCGCAAGCGGATCGGTGAAGGCCTCATCGAGAGCGTGAGCTGCCGGTGCGAGGCATGCGATGGACGAGGTGTCGTCCTCGACGACGATCTCGTCGGCGAGCAGGGTTAGGTTGCGGTCGGCGGCGGAGCGGCTGCTAGAGTCGGCACCCGCTATGTACGCAGTGATCAAGACCGGTGGCAAGCAGTATCGCGTGACCGAGGGGCAACGCCTCGACGTCGAGCGCGTCGGCGGGCCCGAAGACGAACTGTCCTTCACGCCGGTCCTCGTGGTCGACGGGGCGGACACGCTCGCGACGCCGAGTCGGCTCGCCGGAGCGCGGGTGACGGCTCGGGTGGTGGGCGAGGCCAAGGGCCCGAAGATCGTCGGCTTCACGTACAAGTCGAAGGCGAACGAGCGTCGGCGCTGGGGTCACCGCCAGAAGTACTCCACCATCGAGATCACCGCGATCTCCAAGGGCTGAGGGAGCGACCACATGTCGAAGACCAAGGGCGGCGGCTCCACCAGGAACGGCCGCGACTCACATGCGCAGCGGCTCGGGGTGAAGGCATTCGGCGGCACTCGCGTGCCGGCCGGTTCGATCATCGTGCGGCAGCGCGGCACCCGCTTCCACCCCGGCGAGAACGTCGGCCGTGGCAGTGACGACACGCTGTTCGCTCTCGCCGACGGCGTAGTGAACTTCGGTCAGTCGAAGGGCCGCAAGGTCGTCAACGTCCTGACGGACTGATCTCGATCCCGACCGGCAGGTCGGCCTCGGGGTAGTCGAGCAGTCGGATCGCCTGGCCGCAGGCGTAGTCGTCGGTCATCCCGCCGACGTAGGTCACCGCTTCCCGGAGCGCCTCGGCGGATCCCGGGTCGACGTTGCGCCGTCGTGACGGTGGCAGGCGGAACGGATTGTCGCCGTAGAAGACCGTGAGGGCCCGCAGGAGACGGACGACGCGTTCGGCCTGCTGGATGGACTCCGGTCGCATGTAGATGTGGTCGTAGTTGAAGCGTCGGAACGCTGCCAACGCCTCGGCGAGCTCCTCGACCATCCCGATCGTTCCGGTCTGGCGGGTCGCTTCGACCATGCCACCGATGAACGCCGCGAGCTGCAGCCGCCGGGACTCTCCACAGCGAAGCCGGACGACGGCGGGGAGGTCGGAGGGTTGCACCAGACCTGCGGACACGGCGTCCTCGAAGTCGTGGCACACGTAGGCGACCCGGTCGGCCCAGCTCACGACCTCGCCCTCGGGGGTCGTCGGCGCGGGACGTGACCACGAGTGGTTGCGGACGCCGTCGAGCGTCTCGAGGCACAGGTTCAGCGGCGGCAGCACCACGTCGGCTCCCCAGACGGCGTGGTCGTAGCCCTCGGCGACGAAGGGGTCGAGCGCCTCCTCGCTGGCGTGACCACCGGGACCGTGCCCGCAGTCGTGCGCCAGCGCGATCGCCTCGGTCAGCGCGACGTTGAGTCGCAGCGACCGGGCGACGGACACCGCGACCTGCGCGACCTCGAGGGCGTGGGTCATGCGGGTCCGCTGGTGGTCATGGGGGAAGACGAAGACCTGGGTCTTGCCGGCGAGGCGCCGGAACGCGGCGGAGTGCAGGATCCGGTCTCGGTCGCGTTCGAAGCAGGTGCGGGAGGGGTCCGGCTCCTCCGCCACGGCGCGGTTCCCCGCGCCTCGGGAACGCGTCGCCCCCGGCGCGAGCAGGGTCTCCTCGATCGCCTCCCGTTCCTCGCGGTCGAGCGGCCGGGGGAGGTCGATGCGTGCGGTGCTGTCGGCGTGGGCGCGCCGCACGACACTCGAGTCGTGTCCGGCCATGGTCGCTGCCCAGCGTCGGTTGCGGTCGGTCGGATCGGTCACTGTCATCGGCCACCATGGTACGGATCCGCAGTGACAGTGACGGCGGACCACAGGACGGCCGTATCCTGCACGCCGTGTCGAACTTCGTCGACGAGTGCGGGTTGCACGTCCGGGCCGGGGACGGTGGCGCGGGAGCGGTGTCGTTCCGGCGCGAGGCCTTCGTCCCCAAGGGCGGCCCCGACGGTGGTGACGGCGGGAAGGGCGGCGACGTCTGGCTCGTCGCCGACCGCAACGTCGCCTCCCTGCTCGCCTTCCGGGACCACCCGCACCGTCGCGCCCAGGACGGCACCCACGGCCGCGGAAAGCGCCTCGACGGCGCCAAGGGGCGCGACCTCGAGGTGGCCGTCCCCGTGGGCACCGTGGTGCGAACGAAGGACGGCCCCGTGCTCGCCGACCTCGCCGTCCACGGCGATCGCTGGCTCGCCGCCGAGGGGGGTCGCGGCGGCCGTGGCAACGCGTCGTTCCTGTCGAACCGCCGACGCGCGCCCGCCTTCGCCGAGCAGGCCGAGGTCGGCGAGGAGAAGTGGTACCGGCTCGAACTGAAGCTCGTCGCCGACGTCGCCATCATCGGGTTCCCCAACGTCGGCAAGTCGACGCTCATCTCCCGTATCTCGGCGGCGAAGCCGAAGATCGCCGACTACCCCTTCACGACCCTCGAGCCGAACCTCGGCGTGGTCTCCCTCGACGACGACCGCCAGTACACCGTCGCCGACGTCCCCGGCCTCATCGAGGGCGCGGCCGAAGGGCGTGGCCTCGGTCACCAGTTCCTGCGCCACGTCGAGCGCGCCCGCGTGCTGCTCGTGCTCGTCGACCTCGCCATGATCGACGAGACCTCCCCCGAGGACCAGGAGCGGGTCCTGCTCGCCGAGCTCGGCGCCTACCAGCCCCACCTCCTCGAGCGTCCCCGCTTCGTCGTTGGGTCGCGCGCCGACCTCGAAGGGTCGGTCGGACCGCAGTGGGCGACCGACCACCTGCGCATCTCGGCCGTGACGGGGCTCGGACTGCGGGAGCTCACCGGTCGACTCGCCGACCTCGTGCAGGAGGCCCGCGACGCCGAGGTCGTCCCCGAGGGCTTCGTCGTCCACCGTCCGGTGCCCGAGGGGTTCCGCATCGAACGCGCCGACGACGGCGCATGGACCGTCGTCGGACGCCAGGCCGAACGGGCCGTGGCGCTCAGCGACCTCACCCGTCCCGACGCACTCGAGTACGCCCGCACCCGCCTCGCGCGGCTCGGCGTCGACCGAGCGCTCCACCGGGCGGGCGCCCAGGAGGGCGACGTCGTCCGCATCGGCGGGTTCGAGTTCGACTACCACGACGACAGGTCCTGACCGTGCGCATCGTGGCGAAGATCGGTACGTCCTCGCTCACCGACGAGACCGGCCACATCGAGGTCGCGGCGATCGAGAAGCTCTGCGGCGAGGTCGCCCGACTCGTCGCGGACGGTCACTCGATCATCGTCGTCACCTCCGGTGCCGTTGCGGCCGGCATGCCGGCGTTGGGCATGACCTCCCGCCCCCGCGACCGTCGGACCCTGCAGGCACTCTCCGCCGTCGGTCAGAGCCGCCTGATGCAGACCTACAACGACGTGTTCGCCGACCACGCCATCGTCGCCGGACAGGTGCTGATCTCACCGCTCGACTTCTTCGAACGTTCCCAGTACCTGCACGCCCGTGCCACGCTCGAACGGTTGCTCGACCTCGGTGTCGTGCCGATCGTCAACGAGAACGACGCGCTGGCCGACACCGAGATCCGCTTCGGTGACAACGACCGCATCGCGGCGCTCCTCGCCCACCTCGTGCAGGCCGACCTGCTCGTGCTCCTCACCGACACGCCCGGGCTGTTCACCGCCGATCCCCGGGTCGATCCCGGCGCCTCGCTCATCGAGGAGATCCGCACCGTCGACCGGGCACTCGAGTCCGTCGCCGGGGGACGGGGGAGCGCCCGGGGGAGCGGAGGCATGGCGTCGAAGCTCGCCGCGGCGAAGATCGCCGCCTGGTCGGGCGTCCGCACGGTGATCGCCGCGGCCGGCCGCGCCGACGTACTCGCCGACGCCGTGGCGGGGACCTCCGGCGTGGGCACCGTCGTCCTCGCCCAGGACCGACAACTCCCAGCGAAGAAGCTGTGGATCGCGTTCGCGGTGCCGGCCGAGGGGGTGCTGCACGTCGACGCCGGGGCACGGCGGGCGCTCGCCGAGCGTGATACGTCGCTGCTCCCGGTGGGGGTCACCGCCGTCGACGGCCGGTTCCACGCCGGCGCCGCCGTCGAACTCGTCGGCCCCGACGGGGTCGTGTTCGCCAAGGGTCTCGCCCGGGTCAGCTCTCGGGTCGTCGAACGCGTGAAGGGTCGACGCACCGACGAGCTCGCCGCCGCGGACCGTGCCCCGGTCGTGCACCGGGACGAGCTCGTGCTCGTTCCCTCGGAGGAGTGAGCGACGATACGGGGTGATTACCTGCCGCGGCGGCGGACCCCTATGCTCCCGCCCATGGAGAATCGCTTCGAATCGGTGACGGGGGTGCGTGACGCGCTCCGTGGGGTGAACTACCTCTCGGACGAGAGCATCGCCGGCGTGGTCTACCTGGCCGACCGCCTCCGCAAGCCGATCCTCGTCGAGGGCCCTGCGGGCACGGGCAAGACCCAGCTCGCCAAGTCCGTTGCCGAGATCACCGGTGCGCGGCTCATCCGCCTGCAGTGCTACGAGGGCCTCGACGAGGCGAAGGCACTGTACGAGTGGAACTACAAGAAGCAGCTCCTGCGCATCCAGGCCGAGCGGGGTGACGCCTCGAAGGACTGGTCGGAGATGTCCGACGACATCTTCGGCGACGAGTTCCTGCTGACCCGCCCGCTCCTCGAGGCGATCCGTGCCGAGGACCCCGTCGTGCTCCTCATCGACGAGGTCGACCGCGTCGAGATCGAGACCGAGGCGCTGCTGCTCGAGATCCTCTCCGACTACCAGGTGTCGATCCCCGAGATGGGAACGATCACGGCGACGCAGATCCCGCTCGTGTTCCTCACCTCGAACAACACCCGGGAACTCTCCGAGGCGCTCAAGCGTCGCTGCCTGTTCCTGCACATCGACTACCCCGAGATCGACCGTGAGCGCAAGATCGTGCTCACGAAGGTGCCGGGCATCACCGAGACGCTCGCCGACCAGGTCGCCCGCATCGTGCGCACGATCCGGTCGCTCGAGCTCAAGAAGGCGCCGTCGGTCTCCGAGACGCTCGACTGGGCGAACACCCTCGTGCTCCTCGGCGTGCAGCAGGTCACCGAGGCCGACGCGGTGGACACCCTCCACATCCTGCTCAAGTACCAGACCGACATCGCGAGGGCTGCGAAGGAACTCTCCTCGGCGCAGTCCAAGTGGCAGAAGACGCCCTGAGCGGACACGCCCCATGACCGTCACCGAGGACGCCGACTCCGTACCCGTACCGATCGAGCTCGGGCAGCCGCTGCTCGAGCTGCTCAACGGTTTCGTCATCGAGCTGCGCAACGCGTCGATCCCGGTGAGCCTCACCGAGAACCTCGACGCGATGGAGGCCCTGCGGCACGTGCCGCTCGGCGACCGCGAGGCGTTCAAGTACGCGCTCGCTGCGACGATGGTGAAGAACCAGTCGCACTGGAAGGCGTTCGAGACGGTCTTCGAGATCTACTTCTCGTTGCGCGGCGACCAGTACGCGCTCGGTGAGGACGGCGAGGGCCAGCCCTCCGAGGACGGCGAGGAGCAGGACGGCGACGGTGACGGTGAGATGGCCGGCCAGGGCGGCGACGGCAAGGGCGGTGGGTCGGCGATCACGCCGGAACAGCTCGCCCAGATGCTGTACAACGCCATCCTCTCCGGCGACCGTGGCCTCATGCGCATGGTGTCGCGCACCGCGGTGAAGCGTTTCGCCGGCATGGAACCGGGACGGCCCGTCGGCGGCACGTACTACCTCTACCGGACCCTGCGGAACCTCGACCTCGACGGTGTGCTCGCCAAGCTCATGGAGGAGGCCCGTCAGAAGGTCGGCGGCGAGATGTCGCCCCTCGAGGAGCGGCTCCAGGGTGACGAGTTCGAGAACCGGGTCGACCAGCTCCGCCAGGAGATCGAAGCGGAGATCCGTCGCCGCCTCGTCGCCGACCGCGGGGTCGAGGCGATGGCGAAGACGCTGCGCAAGCCGCTCCCCGAGGACGTCGACTTCATGCACGCGTCCCGGGACGAGATGGCCAAGCTCCGCAAGGCCATCTACCCGCTCACCCGCAAGCTCGCCGTGCGCCTGCAGCGGAAGCGCCTGCACGGCCGGCGTGGTGCGCTCGACTTCCGCAACACGGTGCGCCACTCGATGTCCTACGGCGGGGTGCCGGCCGAGCTGAAGTTCCGGCGGCCCCGGCCGAAGAAGCCCGACATCATGGTGATCGCCGACATCTCAGGATCGGTCGCTGCGTTCGCACGGTTCACCCTGCACCTCGTGTACGCGATCTCGAGCCAGTTCTCCAAGGTCCGGTCCTTCGTGTTCATCGACGGGCTCGACGAGGTGACCAAGTACTTCGAGGGGACTGAGGACATCCTCGAGGCCGTGCACCGGGTCAATACCGAGGCGGACGTCGTGTGGGTCGACGGGCACTCCGACTACGGCCACGCCTTCGAGGTCTTCTGGGAGAAGTTCGGCCGTGAGGTCGGGCCCAAGACCACCGTGATCATCCTGGGCGACGCCCGCAACAACTACCACTCGTCGCAGGCCTGGATCATCAAGGAACTGCGCGAGAAGGCCCGGTCCGTGTTCTGGCTGAACCCGGAGCCGCGCAGCTACTGGGACACCGGCGATTCCATCGTCGGCGAGTACGGCCAACACTGCAACGGCGTGTTCGAGTGCCGGAACCTCCGGCAGCTCGAGGGGTTCGTCGACAACCTCGCCTGAATGGCGACGACACGCCTGCTCCTCGTCCGCCACGGTGAGTCCGTGGCCACGGTCCGCCAGATCGTCGGCGGGGCGGTCGGATGCACCGGCCTGTCCGACCTCGGTCGGCTCCAGGCGGAACGGCTGCGGGAGCGGCTCGTCGCCGGCCACGAGCCGACCGTCGACGCGATCGTCGCGTCGACGCTCCCCCGTGCGGTCGAGACGGCGGAGATCCTCGACGCCGAGCTCCGTCTCGGGGTCACCACCGACGAGCGACTCGTGGAGCACATCGCCGGCGATGCGGACGGGCTCGGGTGGGCGGAGGTCGTCGAACGGTACGGCGACCCGCAGTGGGACCGCCTCCCGCACACACGGATGGCGCCGGGAGCCGAGTCCCTCGCCGAGTTCTTCTGCCGGGTCGGTGCCGTCCTCCACGACCTCACCGAGGCGTATCTCGGCCGCACGGTGCTCGTCTCCTGCCACGGCGGGGTGATCGACATGGCGTTGCGGGGGGTGCTGGGTCTGCCGTACCGCTCGAACCACGACCTGTGGACGCTCAACTGCTCGTTCACCGAGCTCGCCGCCCGGCACGCCGACGGCGAGCTGCCCGATCGTTGGCGCCTCGTCCGCTACAACGACGCCGCACATCTCGCCGGACTCCCTGCCCGGACCGAGGTCTAGGATCCCCGTCATGACGGGGGACAGCAACGAGACCACGGTCGCGATCACCGGTTCGACAGCACCGGGCCAGTACGACTGGACGAAGATCGTCGATGACCTGAACCGCCTGCTCCGGCTGCGGACGACGCCGATCGGCATGAAGATGTTCGCCACGGTGGCGGAGATGGAAGCGGTGCCGAAGATCCGGCGTCCGCAGTCGATCCACACGATGGACCAGATCGTGTCCATGGCCTCCCGGATCGGCTGGACGGTCGGTGCGACCAACGCCGACTTCGTCGGTGACCAGTGCGGTGCCGTGGTCGGTCTGAAGGCGCCCGACGAGAAGTGGCTGTCGGGGGAGCGGATGAGTGGCGTCTGGTTCGAGACGCTCGAGGACGCGAGCGCCCACCAGCACGCCATGCACCTCGTGCCGTTCGGGCAGTACGAGGCCGTCGCCGTGTCCCCGTTGACCGCCGGTCGGCTCGACCCGCCGGACATCTGCATGATCTACGCGAACCCGGCGCAGATGATCCTGATGATCAACGGGCTGCAGTGGAGCGGCTACAAGAACTTCACGTGGGGGTGCGTCGGCGAGTCGGCGTGCGCGGACTCCTGGGGCCGGGCGCTGAAGCTCCGTGAGCCCTCGGTGTCGCTTCCCTGTTTCGCCGAGCGTCGTTACGGCGCCGTCCCCGACGACGAACTCCTCATGGCGACGCCGCCGGAGTTCGTGCCGAAGATGATCGCCGGGCTCGAGGCGCTGTCTCGCAACGGCCTTCGCTACCCGATCCCCGCGTACGGCATCCAGAACGACGCCCGCGCCGGCCTCGGCTACAGCTACGGCGGCTGACGCCCGGCGCGAGGCTCAGTCGGCGAGGAGCTCGGCCACGCGGAACGCGAGGTCGAGCCCCTGGCGCGCGTTCAGCCGCGGGTCGCAGATCGTCTCGTAGCGGCGATCGAGGTGCCCTTCGAGCACCTTGGCCGACCCGCCGAGACACTCGGTGACGTCGTCGCCCGTGAGCTCCACGTGCACGCCGCCCGGCCAGGTCCCGACCGAACGGTGCGCAGCGAAGAACCCCTCGATCTCCCCCATCACATCGTCGAAGTCGCGGGTCTTGAAGCCCGACGACGAGGTGAACGTGTTCCCGTGCATCGGGTCGCACACCCACACCACCGGATGGCCGGCGTCACGCACGGCGACGAGCAGCGGCTCGAGCGTCGCCCGGACCATCGTCGCACCCATGCGGGAGATGAGGGTGAGACGGCCCGGGATGCGGTCGGGGTTGAGCTTCTCGCAGATCTCGAGCACGTCCTCCGGTGTGGCGGACGGTCCGATCTTGCAGCCGAGCGGGTTGTGCACGCCGCGGAGGAACTCGAGGTGGGCGCCGTCGAGCTGGCGGGTCCGTTCGCCAATCCAGAGCAGGTGGGCGGAGCAGTCGTACCAGTCGCCGGTCAGGGAGTCGCGGCGCGTGAGGGCCTGCTCGTAGCCGAGCAGCAGCGCCTCGTGCGAGGTGTAGAAGTCGACCTGGTGGAGTTGCGCCTCCGCAGCGGTGTCGAGCCCGCACGCCCGCATGAAGCGCAGCGCCCGCTCGATGCCGTTGGCGAGCTCCTCGTAGCGGTGGCCCTCGGCGGAATCGGCGACGAACTCCTGGTTCCAGGCGTGCACCCGACGGAGGTCGGCGAACCCGCCCTTGGTGAACGCCCGGACCAGGTTCAGCGTCGCCGCCGCCTGGTGGTAGCCGGTCACGAGTCGTTCCGGATCGGGGGTGCGTGCCGCCGGCGAGAACGCCTCGGAGTTCACGTTGTGCCCACGGAACGAGGGGAGGGTCACCCCGTCGATGGTCTCGGTCGGCGACGACCGCGGCTTGCCGTACTGGCCGGCGATCCGACCGACCTTCACCACCGGGACGCCGGAGGAGTAGGTGAGGACGACGGCCATCTGCAGGATGACCTTCAGCTTGTCCCGGATGCGATCGGCCGTGAAGTCCCCGAAGCTCTCGGCGCAGTCGCCGGCCTGCAGCAGGAACGCACGCCCGTGTGCGACCTCGGCGAGCTTTGCCTGCAGGTCGCGTGCCTCACCGGCGAAGACGAGCGGAGGAAAGGACGCGAGCGTCTTGAGCGTCGCCTCAAGCGTGGCGGCGTCGGGGTACTCGGGCTGCTGCTCGGCCTGCAGGTTCTGCCACGAGGTGGGGCTCCAGGGCTGCGTCATCGACCACCAAGCCTTGTCGGTCCGTACCGTCGTCGCAAAGTGCGCAACGTCAGGCGGCGCTGATCGCTGCGGCGACCGAAGCGGGCGCGCTGTTGCGGATCGTGCCCACGGCCCGCTTCACGAGCCGCCGGGCCGCCTCGGCGGTGACGCCGAGCTCGTCGCCGACCTCGCGGTAGGAGCGCTTGCGTCCGTCGTGCAGGCCGAACCGCTGCTCGACGGCGTAGCGCGCTCGTGCGTCGAGGACGTCGAGCAGATCGGCGATCATCTGCTGTTCGACGCGGGCCATCAACTCCGCTTCCGGACCCGGGACATGTGCGGGGATGAGGTCGACGAGCTCGTCGGACCCGGTGTCGCCGACGGGCCGGTCGAGCGACGTCGGCGTGGAGAGGCGGTGGAGGTGGGCGTGCTCGGCGTCGAGCCCGTCGCCGTCGCCGGAGACCCGCCGCAACGCCGCCCGGAGCGACGCCGAACGGTCGCCTGGGAGACGGACGAGTGACGCCTTCTGGTCGAGGGCCCGACCGATCGACTGGCGGATCCAGAAGGTCGCGTAGGTCGAGAACTTGAAGCCCTTGCGCCAGTCGAACTTGTCGACGGCGTGCTCGAGTCCGATGTTGCCCTCCTGGATCAGGTCGAGCAGCTCCATCGTGGAGGGCAGCGGATACCGGCGGGCGATGCTCACCACGAGCCGGAGATTGGCTCGGATGAACCGGTCCTTCGCTCTCGCAGCGGCCTCGGCCGCCCGCTTGTCGGCGAGATGGCGGCTGCCGTTGGCGATGCGCAGACGCGCCTCCCGGCCCGCCTCGATGATCTGCGCCAACTCGCGCTCCTCCTCGGCGGTGAGCAGCGCCACGGCGCCGATCTCCTCGAGGTACCGACCGATTGCATCACTCATGACCTGCGTCCTCTCCTGCCCCGTACACTCCCTGCCGGTGGAACGGCTCGGAGTGCTCGGCGGGACCTTCGACCCCCCTCATATCGGTCATGTCGCCGCCGGTCTTTACACCCTCGACCAACTTCGCCTCGATCGGGTGCTGTTCGTGGTCGCCAACGACCCCTGGCAGAAGTCGGCCGACCGGCCCGTCACCCCGGCGGCGGACCGGCTCGCGATGGTCGAGGCGGCGGTCGCGGGTCACCCGGGGCTCGAGGTGAGCACGGTCGACATCGACCGTGGCGGGCCGAGCTACACGGTGGACACCGTGGCCGACCTCGAGGCCTCGCACCCCGGCGCAGCGATCTGGCTGGTGCTCGGCGTCGACGCCGCCGCAGGGATGCCGACCTGGCACCGTTGGGAGGATCTCGCGGGTCGGGTGCGGATCGCGCTGCTCGACCGGCCCGGTGCAGTGCGGCACGACCCTCCCGGCTTCGTCGTCGACGCGGTGCACATGCCCGAGATCGACGTCTCCTCGACGGACCTTCGGCGATCACTCGTCGCAGGCCGACCCGTCGGCGGGCTCGTGCCCGAGGCGGTGCACTCCGTGATCGAACGGCGCGGCCTCTATCGTCGCCCGTGATGTCCGACACGCCCGAGGCCGCGCCGCCGACGAGTTCCACCGTCGAACCGCCCGCGGCGCCCACGGGGAGTGTCGGCCCGCGACGTGAGCCCCCGGGGCCGTCCCGGAGGGTCCGCCGCGTGGTCGTCGTGGGGCTCGTCGCTGCGATCGTGCTGTCCGTGCCGGTGCTCGGTCGGATCGGCGTCGATGCGGCGTTGCGTGGCGCCGGACCGGGGGCGGCGTCGACCGGTGCCGATCCGTCGCTGCCCGGCTACCAGGCGTTCGTCGCGGCGTCGCCGACGGTCCTCGTCGCCGACGTCGGGCCGGACGGGCGACTCGTCGCTGCGGCGCTGGTCGGCGGGAGCGCTCGACAGGGGGGTGGCGGGGTGCTGCTCCTCCCAGCGGCGCTCCGGGTCGAGGCATCCGGTCCGACGCTGGGCGAGGCCTTCGGGGACGACGGCCCGCTCGCCCTTGCGGGGCGGGTCGAGGCGATCCTGCGCGTGGACGTGGGCGAGGTCGTCCGGCTCGACGACGCCTCCTGGAGGGAGACCGTCGGGGCGACCACGACGCTGCGGATCGACAACCCGGCCCCGATCCTCGGCGACGCCGGGGAGGATCTTTTCCCCGCCGGGCCGTTGGAGCTCCCCGCCGACCGGATCGCCGCGTACCTGCATCGACGAGCGCCCGGGGAGGACGAGCTCGAGGCCCTCTACCGGGCCGAGCTCGTCTGGGCAGCGTGGCTGGCACGTGGCGGCGCGTCGGCGGGCGTGCTCGGCGACCTCGTCCGCGGGCTTCTCGGTGTCGATGCGACCGTGCTCACGTTGCCCGTCTCCGCCGGGGGCGACGCCGAACGACGCGGGTACACGGCGGCCGTCGGGGACGTCGACGAGGCGGTGGCGCTCGTCGTGCCGTTCCCCGCACCACCGGAGCGTGGCGGGCGGACGAGGGTCCGCCTGCTCGACGGTACGGGTGACCCGGACCGTTCGCTGCGGGTCGCCGGCGAGGTCGTTCCGCTCGGCGCGTCGATCCTCGTGGTCGGCAACGCCGACCGCTTCGACCATGACCTCGACGAGGTCGAGTACCACCGACCGTCGGCGGAACCCGCCGCCCGCAGGATCGCCGCACGCCTCGGCGTCACCGACGTCTCCTTCACCGACCAGCCCGATTCGGCGATCGACGTGACCATCGTCGTCGGCCGCTCCCACCGCTTCGACCCGGAGGTCCCGAATGCAACCGTCGCCCGCTGACCTGGCGCGCGCCGTCGCCGACGCAGCGGACGACAAGCTCGGCACGGACACCGTCGTGCTCGACGTCGGCGACGTGCTCGCCATCACGGACTACTTCGTCGTCACCCATGGCGCGAACGACCGGCAGGTGAAGGCGATCGCGGACGAGGTCGAGCGGGTGCTCCGCGAACGGTTCGGCACCAAGCCGGTCCGTACCGAGGGCCTCGACGATCTCCGGTGGGTGCTCATCGACTACGGGTCGATCGTCGTGCACGTCTTCGAGGAGGAGACCCGGCGGTTCTACGAGCTCGAGCGGCTCTGGCGCGACGTCCCCCGCCTCGACCGGGCCCCCTGAGCGGTACGGTGTCGGGCCATGGCGATCGTGCAGCTCCGACGTTACGAACTGGTCCCCGGCACCATGGACGACTTCGTCGCCTGGTTCCCCCGCATCGTGCCCGTCCGGGCGCAGTACGGGTTCGAGGTGCTGTTCGCCTACGCCGACCGCGAACGCAACGAGTTCACCTGGGCGGTGCGCTACGACGGTGACCTCGCCGCGTACGAGGCCCAGCTCGAGGTGTACAACGCGTCGCCCGAGCGGGCGGCCGTGTTCGAGGGCCAGCCGCAGCGTGTCGCGACGATGCACCTCGCGCTCGTCGACCCCGTGGCCTGAGCCGTGCGGCTCGTCGCCACGCCCGACCCGCCGCCGTCGGGGGTACCGAACCCGGTGCACTCCGCGGCTGGTGCGGCCGCGGCCGGCTATGCGGGGGCGCTCGTCGCGGGCATCCGGATCTACGGGTGGGCCGCCGAGCTCGTCGTCGAGCGGTTCGGCACGTCCTGGCTCGAGACGGGCTGGGCCGATGTGACCCTGCGGCGCCCGTTGTTCGCCGGTGAGCAGGTGACGGTCGCGATGGGCAGCGACCACGGCGACGGTGCGACCGTGGAGGTGCGCACCGACGACCGGGTCGTTCTCGACGGTCGGGTCGGGACGGGTGCCGCCGCCTGGGCGTCGCTGATCGAACCGCCGCCGTTCGCCCCCGCGCAGGACCCGCCGCCGGTCCGGCCCGGCTACGACCTCGCCACGGCGCCGCTCGGTGCGCCGCTCCGACCGCTCGGCGTCACGGTCGACGACCGTGCGGGCCATCGCCTCGCCACCAGCGATCTCGGTCTCGACCGTTCCGTGGTGCCCGCGGATCGGCTCCACCCGTGGTTCCTCGCCGGGCGGATGGCCCCGCTCACCCGCCACAACTTCACCTACGGCCCGACCATCCACGTGCGATCGCAGATCCAGCACGTCGGCCCGGCCCGGCTCGGCGAGTTCGTCGTCGGCGCGGTGATTCGCGAGGTCTACGACCGCAACGGGCACGCCTACCAGGTGCTCGACGGCGCGGTGACCGACGGTGACGGACGCGGGATCGCCCGCATCCGTCACCACACGATCTTCCGGCCCCGGGGGACCTAGGGGGCGGTCTCCCGTACGGGCACCGTGATCGTGGTGGTGCCGGCCTTCTCGAAGGTGAGCGTCAGCTCGAAGCTCGAGCCGACCTTCAGCGGGCCGGCGAGCTGCATCAGCATGATGTGGTACCCACCGGGCTTCAGCTCGACGGCGGTGCCGGCGGGGAGGGGCAGACCTCCGGCGAGCTCCTTCATCGACATCGCGCCGTTCGACATGGTGACCTCGTGGATCTCCGTCATCCCGGCCACCGAGGTCGGCACCTTCGCGGCGACGAGCTTGTCGTCGGCCGGAGCGGTGACGGTGAAGTACGCAGCCCCCATCTTCACGCCATCGGCGGTGGCGCGTGCCCAGGGCTTCGCGATCGTCGGGAGCTTCGCGGCGGCCGCTGCCGTCGTCGCGGAGCCGGCGGCCGCAGCGGTCGTCGCGCTCGCTGTGTCGGCGGTGTCGTCGCTCCCGCCGCACGCTGCTGCGGTGAGGGCGATCAGGCCGGCGAGGGCGATTGTCCGGGTCGTTCGTGGCTGGCGCATGGGACTCCTGTCATCGGTGCTTCGCCCCGCAGACGCTACGGAGCGCGGAGGAGTTCCCGCATGTGACGGATTTCTCGTCAGGGCACCGGCGGCGCCCGGTCGACGAGCACGGCGCTCGCGACGAGCACGACGAGGAGCAGGGCTGCCTCCAAGCGAGCGACCGTCCGGAGGGCGGTGCGGTCGGTCCCGACCCGACGCACGAGACGGAACCGGTTCCAGCCGCCGAGACCGGCCGCAACGGCGACGGCGACCAGTTTCACGAGCAGGGCCCGTCCGTGGCCGTCGCCGAGCAGGTCCCACGAGCCGGAACGGATCCAGCCCGCCTGAAGGAGCCCAGCGGGGACCAGGGCGAGGACGGCGAGGGCGGCGAGGCCCGAGGCTCGGGCCACGGCGCGTGCGGTGTCGGCCGCCTCCGACGCCCGATCCGTCGGGTCGTGTGGCGCGCGCAGCGCCGTGGCGAGCCCCACCACCACGCCCGTCCAGGCCATCCCGGCGAGGAGGTGCACGACGTCGGCGATGGCCGGCAGCGGTCCTGGGCCGGCCGTGACCGTGTGCCCCGACCAGGCGAGGCCGATCGCCGCCGCGACGCCTCCGGCGACCACCGACGCGGTCCGGCGCGCCGGAGCGAACGCGGCGACCGACGAGCCGGCGGTCACGAGCGCAGCGGTGACGACGTTGCGGGAGGACGCGTCGAGCACGACATCGACGGCGCACGCGCCCCCAGCGAGAGCGGCGAGCCCGATACGGACGGTTCGGAACGCATCCGCCGACGGGGCGGGCCACGTACCGAGGAAGAGCGCGAGGCCGACGACGAGGACCGCCGCGGCGGCCGCCGTGCCTCCGGCGGCCGTGCCTGCGACGGATCGGGAGCGGTCCTCGGACCCTGTCGCCGACAGGGCGGCCGTCGTGGGCTCCGGCGGCGCCGGTTCCGGTTCCGAGGTCGACGAGTCGGTGGCGGCGGTGGTGGTGGTGGTCGTGGGGCTCACTGTCGCGACGGTGAAGGTCGTCGCCCCGCGGATTGGATGACCGTCGGCGGAGATCACGCGGTAGGACACGACGAAGGTCCCGGAGCCCGCAGGGTCGCGGAGGGTGAGCCGGACCGTCGATCCGGTGACCTCGGCGCGGCCCCCGTCGGCCCGCCGACCTTCGCCGTCCACGACCCGCACCGCATCGGCGCCGTCGAGCGCAACGGACTCGCTGAAGGTCAGCGCGACCGACTGCGGAGCGGCCGCCAGCGTTGCGCCGTCGGCGGGTTCGCTGCCCACGAGCGCCGCATGGGCCCCAGCAGGACCGGCCGAGCCGCCGCCGACCACCACCAGTGCAGCGAGCGTGAGCACGAGGCGACGGGCGACCGTTGCCGTTCGGCGTTCCCTGGGCACGACGGGTAGACGGTCCGACCCCGCGAAAAGTTCCGGCGATGCCCGGTGGTGGCCCTGACCGGTCGGCGTCGGCTTGACTGGAGATGTGCCGGAACGAGGGTTCGAGAAGCTGGTGCGGCAGCACCATCGTGCCGTCCGAACGTATGCGGCATCGCTCGCGTCGTCCTCGACGGTCGCCGAGGACGCCGTCCAGGAGACGTTCCTTCGAGCCTGGCGGCACCTCGACTCCTTCCGGGGGGAGGGCAGCTTCGAAGGTTGGCTGATCCGCATCTGTCGCCGGTGCGTGATCGATCTCGAACGTCGTGAACGCCGGGGCGCCGGGCTCGCGACGAGGTCGCCCGCGCTGGTGGAGCATCCCGACGCCTCCGGGGAGACGTTCGCCGTGCTGGCCACGCTCCAGCGCGACCACCGCGAGGTGCTCGTCATGTGCGGCGTACTCGGCTACGACTACGAGACCGCCGCCGCGGTGTTGGATCTGCCGGTCGGGACCGTTCGCTCCCGGCTCCATCGGGCCCGGGCGGCGTTCGCCGAGGCGCTCGACGCAGGCGACGCGCGATCGGCATGAGCGGGCAGGGCCACGACCGAGACGACGACGCCGAGGACGGCCTCGCTCCGGTGGTCGGCCTGCCGAGGAGCAGGGACGACGCAGAGGACCTGCTCGCGCGACTCGGTGACGCGCTCCCGGGGCCGCCTCGCTGGTTGAGGTTCACGGTCGCCGTGTTCGCAGTCGCGCAGTCGGTCGTCGCGTTGCCGTGGCTCGTCGGCGCGGACCCGCTCGGGCTGCTCGAGGGTTCGACCGCAGCGCACCTGACCCGTGACGGCGCGCTCGGGCTTGTCGTCAGCGTCGGCGGGTGCCTCGTGGCCTGGCGCCCGAGGTGGTCGCTGCCGTGCTTCGCGTTCGCCTCGGCGGCGATCGTCGCGCAGGCGGTCGCCGGGGTCTTCGACGAGCCGGGGGTCGGTCTCGCGAGCCCCGAGCTGCTCCACGTCCCGTCGTTGATCCTCACGTGCCTCATCGGCCTCGTCGGGGTTCGGCTCCGTCCACTCGGACCGGTGCGTCGCGCGGGTCGGTGACGCGAAACGGCCCGGCCAGCTGGCCGGGCCGTTCCATCGACGTGGAGCTAGAGGGACTTGAACCCTCGACCTCTTGCATGCCATGCAAGCGCTCTTCCACCTGAGCTATAGCCCCGAGGCCCGATCACGATAGCAGCCTGCCGTCGGGGCCCGGCAAACGCCGGATAGCCTCCGCGCATGGTCGATGCACCGCCTCCCGGAGACCCGTACCGGCCGCCGCAGCCTCAGGCTCCCCAACCCGCCCAGCCCTGGCTCACCCCGGCGACCCCCGGCGGGTACGGCACCTCCGGCGGGTACGGCGCACCGGTTCCGTCCCCTTCCAACGGGCTCGCCACCGCGGCGCTGGTGCTCGGGATCGTCTCCCTCGTGCTCTGCCAGTGGATGTTCCTGCCGGGGCTCGTTGCGTTCATCCTCGGCCTCGTGGCCGCGGGCACGGCGAAGAAGATCGGCGGGGTCGGCCTCGGCAAGGCCCGCGCCGGGTGGATCCTCGGGTTGGCGAGCGTGGTGGTCGGTGTCGCGGTGTGGGTCTTCGGCACGATCGCGTTCGTCGCTGCGATCATCGGCTTCGCCGAGAACCTCGACGTTCCCGTCGGCGACGTCGCCGACCCCGGCACGTACAGCACGATGGTGGACACCTGCGATCTGTCGTCCGACGGACTCGTCGAGATGACGGTCACCCTGCGGAACCGCACGGCGTTCGAGCAGACCTTCGTGGTCAAGGGCGCGTTCATCGTCAACGGTTCCGAGGCCGCCTCGGATCGGGGGTCCGTGGACGTTCCCGCGCGCGGGACCGCAGCGGTGGCGCTCAGCGCCACGGTTCCGGCAACGACGGCCCGGTCGGCGCTGCGTTGCGACGTGGCCGAGGTCTACGAACCGTTCCTCGATTCGTCGCCCTCGGCGTCCTGAGGGCCGCAGGCCGGTCGGGTCAGTCCCGCGCCGAGGGGTAGTCCGGGTCCCGCTTCTCCTGCAGGGCGTCGAGCCCTTCACGGCAGTCGTCGGAGAAGAAGCCGAGCATCTCATACGCAAGCGATGCCTCGAACGCGGGCGTGGACTGCTTGAGCCACAGGTTCAAGCTGCGCTTCGTCCAGCGGATCGCCGACTGGGCACCCGTCGCCAACTTCGTGGCGACCTCCATCGCGGTGGCTTCGAGGTCGGCGAGCGGAACCGAGCGCGACACGAGCCCGATGCGTTCCGCCTCGACACCGTCGATGAAGTCGCACGTCATCAGGTAGTACTTCGCCTTCGCCATGCTGGTCAGCAGCGGCCACAGGATCACGGCGTGGTCACCCGCAGCGACACCGAGACGGGTGTGCCCGTCGGTGATGCGGGCCTCGTGCGCCATGATCGAGATGTCGGCCATCAGCGCCGTGGCGAGCCCCGCACCGACCGCCACCCCGTTGATCGCCGAGATCACCGGCTTGGGGCAGTCGATGATGTTGTAGACGACGTCGGCGGCTTCCTTCGCGATCTCGCTGACGCGCCGGAAGTTGTTGTGCTGCTCGTCGATCATCCCGAAGTCGCCGCCGGCGGAGAACGCCCGGCCCGCGCCCGTGATCACGGCGACGCGGGTGAGCGGGTCCTCGCCGACCTCGAGCCAGACCTTCGACAGTTCCCAGTGGAGCACCTTGTCGGTTGCGTTGAAGTGCTCGGGACGATTGATCGTGATCCAGAGGATGCCGTTGCCACGCCGCTCGAAGAGCAGGTGCTGGTACTTGTCGTAGATGGCCAGGTCGCTCATGGCCGGACCCTAGCCGAGCGTCAGCCGATCACTCCCCGGCTCCGCAGGTCGTCGAGTTCGGCGGCCGTGACCCCGGCGTCGCCGAGCACCTCGGCCGTGTGGGCTCCGAGCTCAGGTGCCGGCCCCTGCGGGCCGATCGCCGCACCCCGGATCTTGAAGGGGATCGCGACCGTCGGGAACGACGTGCCGTCGGGCAGGGTGATCTCGGGGAAGAGACGCTCGGCTTCGGCCTGGGGGTCGGCGACCACGTCGGCGAGGGTGTTCGCCGGGCCCCAGATCATGCCGACGTCGTCGAAGATGCGCCCCCACTCGGCGAGCGGCCGGGTCGCCATGACCGCGTCGATCGTGTCGATCAGTTCGGGCATGTGGTCGAACCGGCCCTTGGTCGTCTGCAGGCGTTCGTCGTCGAGCAGGGACTCGAGGCCGACGGCTTTGCAGAACACCGGCCACCAGTGCTGCTCGGGCATGTTCACGACGACCCACCGGTCGTCCGCACACCGGAACCGGTTCGCGAGCGGGGTGATCAGGTGGCGGCGGTCCCGCTTGGACGGGTTGCGGCGGTCGATCACCGCTGCGGCGTAGTCGGTCGCCATCGTCCACACGGCGGTGCCGAACAGGCTCGCGTCGACCGCCTGACCCTCACCCGTCCGCTCGGCGCGTCGCAACGCCGCGAGGATCCCGGCGACGAGCGCAAGGCCGGTCGTGTGGTCGCCCTGGGCCGGCCTGGGTGCGGGGAGCGGACCGCCCGGTTCGATGCTCGAGTCGGAGATCCCGCCGCGGCCGAAGAACGCGGTCACGTCGTAGCCCGGCCGCCCCGCCTCCGGCCCGCTGCGGCCGTAGCCCGACAGCGTTGCGTGCACGAGCTGGGGCCGGACGGCGAACAGGCTGTCCGGGTCGAGGCCGTAGCGCTCCTGCCGACGGGGCAACAGGTTCGTGAGGAAGACGTCGCGGTCGGCGACGAGTCGCCGGACGAGAGCTGCGCCGTCGAGCTGGTCGATCGCCACGGTGATCGACCGCTTGCCCCGGTTGTCGACGTGGAACGGCTCGTCCCGCTCGGGTTCGCCCTCCTCGCGCTTCGGCTGCCGGGACATGCCCCGCATCGGGTCGCCGCGCAGCGGCTCGAGCTTCACGACGTCGGCGCCGAGGTCGGCGAGGATCGCCCCCGCGGACGGCGCGGCCATCCAGCTCGTCAGCTCGAGGACACGGATCCCAGCGAGGGGCAGGTCGTCTGCGGCAGGCATGCCCGGACGGTAGCCGCGGCGGCCGCTCAGCCCACGACGAAGTTGACGAGCTTGCCCGGCACCGCGATCACCTTGCGGACCGTGGCGGCCGCGAGCAGTTCCGCGATCCGTTCGTCGGCACGGGCCGCGGCCTCGAGGGCGGCGGCATCCGCGTTGGCGGGAACGGTGATCCTGGCCCGGACCTTGCCCGAGACCTGCACGGCGACCTCGACCTCGTCCTCGACGAGCTCGGCAGGGTCGGCGGTCGGGAACGCCTCGTGCGCCAGGCTCGCGTCGTGGCCGAGCCGCGCCCAGAGCTCCTCGGCGAGGTGCGGGGCGAGCGGGGCGAGCAGGAGCACGAGCGGCTCTGCCACGGCGCGCGGCAATCCGCCGGCCGCGGCGATGCCGGTGAGGTGGTTGTTGAGCTCGGTGATGCGGGCGATCGCCGTGTTGAACCGCAGGTGTTCGAACTCGGTGCGGACCGCATCGATCGTGCGGTGCAGCAGACGTCGGGTCGCGGCGTCGGCCGGGGTGTCGACCACGGTGATTGCGCCGGTGTCCTCGTCGACGATGTTCCGCCAGATCCGCTGCAGGAGCCGGTACGCGCCTGGCACGGCGCGGGTCTCCCACGGCCGTGACGCGTCCATCGGTCCCATCGACATCTCGTAGATCCGGAGCGTGTCCGCGCCGTAGGCGTCGTACATCTCGTCGGGGGTGACGGCGTTGCGCAGGGACTTGCCCATCTTCCCGTACTCGCGGGTGACCGGGCGCCCCTCGAAGAAGTACGCGCCGTCGCGTTCCTCGACCGCCGCCGCGTCGACGTAGACGCCGCGTTCGTCGGTGTACGCCGCCGCGAGGATGTAGCCCTGGTTGAAGAGCCGGTGGAACGGCTCGACGGAGGACACGTGGCCGAGGTCGTAGAGCACCTTGTGCCAGAACCGGGCGTAGAGCAGGTGCAGCACGGCGTGCTCGACCCCGCCGACGTACAGGTCGGCACCGCCGGGGTGGCCGGGTCGGGTCGGGTCGGGGCCCATCCAGTAGCGCTCGACATCACGGTCGACCATCGCCGTGTCGTTCGTCGGGTCGAGGTAGCGGAGCTCGTACCAGCACGACCCGGCCCACTGCGGCATCACGTTCGTGTCACGGCGATAGCGGCGCGGGCCGTCGCCGAGGTCGAGCGTGACGTGCACCCAGTCACCCAGCCGGTCGAGCGGCGATTCGGGGTCGGAGAACTCGTCGTCGGGGTCGAAGGTGCGCGGGGAGAACTGGTCGGTGTCGGGCAGTTCCACGGGCAGCAGGCCGTCGGGGAGCGGGTGGGCGATCCCGTCCTCGTCGTAGACGATCGGGAAGGGTTCACCCCAGTAGCGCTGGCGGGAGAACAACCAGTCGCGCAGCTTGTAGTTGATGGTGCCGGTGCCGGTGCCGTCGGCCTCGAGGCGGGAGATCATCGCGTCGATCGCCTCGTCCTTGCCCATGCCGTCGAGGAACCCCGAGTTGACGTGCACGCCGTCACCCTCGAACGCCTCGCCGACCCAGCCTTCGGGGCGGGCGATGGTCTCGACGACGGGCAGGTCGAACTGTGCGGCGAAGTCCCAGTCGCGCTGGTCCTCCCCCGGCACGGCCATGATCGCCCCGGTGCCGTAGTCGGTGAGGACGTAGTCGGCGATGAACACGGGAACCGGTGTGCCGTTCACCGGGTTGGTGGCGAAGCTGCCCGTGAACACGCCGGTCTTGTCCCGGTCGGCGGCCTGACGGGCGATGTTGCTCTTCGCTGCGGCCGCGCGTTGGTAGGCGCGCACCGCATCCGCCGGGGTCGCCGCACCGCCCGTCCACGCGGCCTTCGTGCCGTCGGGCCAGGCGGCGGGTACCAGTGCGTCGACGAGGGGGTGCTCGGGCGCGAGCACCATGAACGTCGCCCCGAACAGCGTGTCGGGTCGGGTCGTGAACACGGTGATCGGACCGGCGGGCGACGCGAAGTCGACCCGCGCGCCACGGGATCGACCGATCCAGTTGCGTTGCATCAACTTGATCGACTCGGACCAGTCCAGGAGGTCGAGGTCGTCGAGCAGGCGGTCGGCGTACGCGGTGATGCGCATCATCCACTGGCGCATCGTGCGACGGAACACGGGGAAGTTCCCGCGGTCGGAGCGGCCGTCGGCGGTGACCTCCTCGTTCGCTACGACCGTGCCGAGCCCGGGGCACCAGTTCACGGGCGCCTCGGCGAGGTACGCGAGCCGGTGGTCGTCGACGACCGCGTGCTGCTCCGCGGCGCTGAGCGCCGCCCAGGCCCGGCCGTCCGGTGTCGGTCGTGTCCCGGCGGCGAACTCGGCGACGAGCTCGGTGATCGGCCGGGCGCGACGCTGCTCGGCGTCGTAGAACGCGTTGTAGATCTGCAGGAAGATCCACTGCGTCCAGCGGTAGAAGTCGACGTCGGTGGTCGACACCGACCGGCGCGGGTCGTGACCGAGGCCGAGCCGGCGGAGCTGGCGGCGCATGTTCGCGACGTTCGCCTCGGTGGTGGTGCGCGGGTGGGTGCCGGTCTGCACGGCGTACTGCTCGGCGGGCAGACCGAAGGAATCGAAGCCCATCGTGTAGAGCACGTTGAAGCCGCTCATCCGCTTGTAGCGGGTGTACACGTCGGTGCCGATGTAGCCGAGCGGGTGCCCGACGTGGAGTCCGGAACCCGACGGGTAGGGGAACATGTCGAGCACGTACAGCTTCGGGCGGTCGGCGACGCCCTGCCCGGCGAGTGGGCCGGAGGGGTTCGGGGCCTCGAAGGTGCCCTCGGTCTCCCAGCGGTCCTGCCAGCGGGTCTCGATCTGTTCGGCGAGGCGAGCGGTGTACCGGTGCTCGGGCAGACCGGAGGTGGCGGGCTCGGGGGACGGGGCGGACATGGCGTCGAACGCTAGACGGGCACCCCCACCCGGAGCGACCGGGGGTAACCCTCGGGCGTGCTGTACGGTCCGACCCTCGTGCACACCCTTCTCGACCGCATCGAGCACGCCGCGACCCGACCCGGATCGGGCGACGTCGTCTTCATGACCGGTGGTTCACCCGACCGGTTGTCGTGGGCGGAACTGAACGACGAAGCCCGGGCGGTCGCCGCGAACCTGCAGGCGCGGGGCATCGTCGCCGGCAGCCACCTCTCGGTCCTCGCCCCGACGTCACGGGCGCTCGTCACCTTCATGCAGGCGACATGGCTGGCGGGGGCGACGTTGATCGTGCTGCCGCTGCCGATGCGGCTCGGGTCACTCGAGGAGTTCACGTTGCAGACCCGCTCCCGGGTGCGCAACGCCGACACCGACCTCCTCGTGATCGACGCCGATCTCGCCCCCTTCGTCGAGGCCGACCCGTCGGACCCGACGACCGTCGTCCTGCAGGACCTGCTCGGCGGCGACCCGTCGGCCTACGCGCGGCCGCAGGTCGCGCCCGACGACCTCGCGATCCTGCAGTTCACGTCGGGTTCGACGGCAGAACCGAAGGGCGTGATGATCCCGCACCGGATCATCTGCGCGAACCACGACGCGATGATCGAACGGGCGAACCTCACCGACGCCGACGTGCTCGTCTCATGGCTGCCGCTCTACCACGACATGGGGCTCGTGGGTCTGCTGCTGTTGGGCATGGCGAACGGTGTCGACCTGGTGCTCGGCGCGCCGCAGGACTTCCTCGCCGACCCGGGCCGGTGGATGGAGTGGATCCACACCTACCGGGGCACGGCGACCGCCGGCCCGAACTTCTCCTGGGTGCTCGCCGCCCGCGCGCTGCGGCGCCGCAAGGAACCGCTCGACCTGTCGTCGTTGCGGATCGGCCTGAACGGGGCCGAACCGGTGGATCCGGCGACGGTCCGCGACTACATCGCCGCCGGTGCCGCGCACGCGCTGCGCCCCGGCGCCGTGTTCCCGGCGTTCGGGATGGCCGAGGTGGCGATCGGCGGGACGTTCCCCGACCCGATGGCGGGCCTGCGCACCGACGCCGTCGACGCCGCCGTCCTCGAGGCGGAGGGTCGTGCGGTTCCCGTCTCTCCGGCGGACGAGACCGCACGCGAGCTCGTGAAGCTCGGCAGGGTGCTCGGTGGCATGGACCTCCGCATCGTCGACCCCGAGGGCACGGTGCTCGCCGAACGTGAGGTCGGCGAACTGCAGATCCGTGGCACGTCCGTCACCCCCGGCTACTACCGGAACGAGGCGGCGACCCGGGAGCTCTTCGCCGGCGACTGGTTGCGCACCGGCGACCTCGCCTACCTCGTCGAGGGCGACCTGGTGATCTGCGGCCGGATGAAGGACCTGATCATCGTCGGTGGCCGCAACGTGCACCCCCAGGACGTCGAACGCGTCGTCGCGACCGTCGACGGCGTGCGGGCCGGAAATGTCATCGCCTTCGGGGTGGAGGGCCGCCACGGCAAGGAGGGCCTCGTCGTCGTCGCCGAGTCGCGGGCGGACGACCCCGCGGCGCTCGCCGACACGGTGGGGGTCCGGGTGCGCGAGGCGATCGGCATCCCCGCCCGTGACGTGGCGTTCATCACACCCGGGACGCTCCCGAAGACGTCGTCGGGCAAGCTGCAGCGGGCCCTCTGCCGGGAGCGTTACCTCGACGGCACGCTCAGCCGGATCTGACGCCGAGCCTCAGCGGTCCTCGCTGCGCAGGAAGCGTTCGAGCTCGGCGGCGATCTCGTCGCCGGAGGGGACCGTCGGGGGCGGGACGAGCTCGTCGTAGGCGGTCTCGAGCTGGCGGACCATGTCGAGGTGCTCGTCGTTCGAGGCCACGAGTTCGGTGATGCGCCGGTGCGTGTCGGCGGCGGCGGTGGCGAGCTCTCCGGTGTCGACGGTGATCCCCGCGAGGTCGTGGACCTGCCCGAGCAGCGCCAACGCCGCCGCCGGGTACGGCAGATTCGCCACGTAGTGGGGGACCTGTGCCCACAGTGACACCGTCTCGAGGCCGGCACCCGAACAGGCAACCTCGATTGCTGCGTTGATGCCGGCCGGGACGTCGAGCTGTCCCGGCACGATGCCGACCCGTTCTGCGAGCTCGCGTGTCGACGCGCTCGCGACGACGCGCGCCGTACGCGTGTGCGGCATCGGGGCGGGGTAGGCGCCGAGCGAGAGCACCGAACGGACGCCCGCCGCAGCGCACAACCCGACGACGGCGACGGTGACCGCCCGCCAACGGTGGTCGGGCTCGGGGCCGCGCAGGTGCAGGAACGTGCGCCCGGCGGTGTCGGTCACCTCGTGCAGCTCGATCACCGGCCAGGCGATGGCGTCGTGCACCCCCTCGACGATGCGGACGACCGGTCGGCGGGCCTGGTGGTCGACCAACGCGTCGGCGTCGAAGCGCGCCACCACCCGCGACGGCAGCGCGACGAGTGCCGTGCGGGCCTGCGACGCCCCGAACCCGGCGTCGATCCACGGGTCGAGCGACACGACGAGGACCTCGGCACGGGGCAGCGGGTCGACGAGGACCTCGACGAGGTCGTGGTGGAAGGGCTGCCGGTCGTCCATCGCCACGACGGTACCGTGGGGGGCGGTTCTACGAGGTGGGAGCGACCATGGTCATCGACGTCACCGATGCAACGTTCGAACAGGACGTGCTCGTCCGTTCCGATTCGGCGGCGGTCGTCGTCGACCTCTGGGCCCCGTGGTGCGGCCCGTGCCGGACCCTCGGTCCCATCCTCGAGCAGGTGATCGGCGAGACCGCCGGCGCGGTCGTGCTCGCCAAGGTCAACGTGGACGAGAACCCGGGCATCGCGCAGGCGTTCCGGGTGCAGGGGATCCCTGCCGTGTACGCGATCAGCAAGGGGCAGGTCGTCGACAACTTCGTCGGGGCCCAGGGTGAGCGCGAGGTGCGGGCGTTCGTGCAGAACCTGCTGCCGACGGCCGAGGAGACCGAGATCGACCGCCTCGTGGCCGCCGGCGATGAGGCGTCGCTGCGAGCCGCTCTCGAGCTCGACCACGGGTACGAGCCCGCAGTCGTCGCGCTCGCCGACCTGCTCGTCGCCCGGGGCGACAACGACGAGGCACTCGCACTCCTCGCCCGCATCCCCGAGAACGCCGAGACCCGCCGCATCGCAGCGCTCGCCCGTACCGGCCCGGTCGCGGACGATGTCGAGACGACGCTGCTCGGCCTGCTCGACCGGGTGAAGGGTGACGACGACGCCCGTCAGCAGTACGTCGACCTGCTCGAGGTGCTCGGCCCCGACGATCCCCGCACGACGCAGTTCCGCAAGCTACTCACCTCGCGCTTGTTCTGACCCGCGCCGCTCAAGCGCAGAAGAACGTGAGGCTCATCGATATAGCGAACTCAAACGGATAGTCGAGGTCGAAGAACTGGATGTTCGAGATCGAGAAGACGGGCGGGTCCATCGGGCGTTGCGAGCCGGCTTCGGTGAACGTGCAGGTTCGATGGTCCGAGACATTCGTGAACGTGATCGAGCAGTGCATGAAGGTGTCGCACGTTGATCCACCGTCCACGCCGGCGCTTCGCAGCGGGAACACGGCCGCGACGGTCGAGCCGTTGAATCTCTGCCAGGTCGTACTCCGCCCGAGAATGAAGATCTTCGTCGTGTCGACGCACGCCCACGCCGTCCCGGTCCACCGGATCGACTGATCGAGCGTGCAGTTGAGCTGGCCGAGCGGGTTCGCAACATGGTTCGTGCACTGCCACGAGCTCGTCGATGCCTGCCAGACGACGGTCTGGCCGTCGGTGCAACCGAGGTCGCCGAGGCCGGCGGGGCCCTGTGGACCTGGCTCGCCTCGAGCGCCCTGCTGACCGGCGGCACCGGTGTACCCGTGGGCACCAGTGGCCCCGGCCGCGCCGGTCTCGCCGGTCGCACCCCGCGCGCCCGCAGGCCCGGTCGGACCGGCCGGACCGGTGACGATCTCCGCGGCTGCGTCGGCGGCCTGATCGGTGGTCGAGCCGTCCACCGTGCACGCGCTGAGCACCGCCGCCATCAGCAGGAGGCCTGCGGTCAGGGTTCGTCGTCGCGCCCGGACGGTGCGGAGCATCCGGCGGACCGCAGCGGAGCGGAGCCACACGTGCGCCGTCGCAGGCAACGGGTAGCGTCGTCGTCCTTCCCCGATTCGGCCCCGCGGTGCGGGAGGTGCGTGCGATGTCACGCCGAGATCGGATCGAGGACCTCCGAGCAGTCCTCCGGGAATTCGTCGAGGAACGCCGGTCGGTGCTCGTCGCAGCGCTCGTCGGTGCCGTCGTCGCCGGGGTGATGGCGGTCGTGGCCGTGCGCTCGGCGCCGGAACCCGCCACGCCGCTCCCGCGGGTCGTGCGGGTCACGACGACGACCGCGCCGCCGCCACCGATCGTGGTGCACGTCAGCGGTGCGGTCGTGCAGCCCGGCCTCGTCGAGGTCCCTGCCGGGTCGCGCGTCGCCGACGCCGTGCGCGCCGCCGGCGGGGTGCGCCCGCCGGTCGACCTCGCCGGGGTGAACCTCGCGCAGGTCGTGGCCGACGGGGTGCGCGTCCACATCCCTGCGCCGGGGGAACCGATGCCCGCCGTCGCGGCGCCGGGGCAACTCGGTGGCGACGCTGCGGGCGGCCTCCCGCTCGACCTGAACCGGGCGACGGCCACCGAACTCGAACGGTTGCCGGGCGTCGGGCCGAGCACCGCGGCTGCGATCATCACCCACCGCAACCGTGTGGGGCGCTTCGGTTCCGTCGACGAGTTGCTCGACGTTCCCGGCATCGGCCCCGCCAAGCTCGCCACGATCCGGTCCTCGGTGCGCGTGTGACCGGGTCGACGGTCGAGGGGACCACCGTCACGGGGGAGTCGGGGGCGTGGAGCGACCGGATGGTCTGCGGGTTCGCCGTCGCCGCCTGGGTCGGCGCGTGGTGGGCCTCCGGTCACCGGGCCGACACGGCGGCGGGTGCCGAGGTCGACGCCTGGCCGGTGCTCGTCGGCCCGGTGCTCGTCGGCTTGGTGGCGATCGCCACGCGGGCGCGGGCGAGAGGCGTCGCCCTCCTCGCTGTCGCACTGCTCGCCACGTGGTCGGCGACCTTCGCGTGGTCCGGCCTGCGGCCGCCGGAACCCGGTCCGTTCTCGGGCACGGTGACCCTCGTCGGCGACCCGCAGGCGACGACTGCGGGGACCACGGTGAGGGCGTCGACAGCCGTCGGGCGTGTCGAGCTCCGAGCGCGCGGCCCTGCGGCGGCGACCCTGCTCGGCGTCGGCGCCGGCGCGCGGCTCCACGTCACCGGGGATCTCGCCCCGCGTTCAAGGGCCGTGATCGCCGCCTGGCCGGCGAACCGGATCGTCGCGGCGGTCGTGGTGGACGAGGCCTCCCTGGTCGACCGCGGCGCGCTGCACTGGCGTGTCGCGGCGTGGCTGCGAGGGCTGCTCGTCCGGGGCGCCGCCGACCTCGACGAGGACGACGCCGCGCTCCTGCGGGGGCTCGTCGTCGGCGACGACCGCGACCAGGGGCCGCTCGTCCGCGACGCGTTCGCTGCGGCCGGACTCGGTCACCTCCTTGCGGTGTCCGGGCAGAACGTGGCGTTCGTGCTCCTCGGCGCGAGTCCGGTCCTCCGGCGGCTTCGGCCGTGGCCCCGGTTCGGCATCGCCACGGTCGTGCTCGGCCTGTTCGCCACGGTTACGCGTTTCGAACCGTCGGTGTTGCGGGCGGTGGGGATGGCCGGGTTCGCGCTCCTGGCGTGGACACTCGGACGTCCTGCGGGAGCGCGGCGGATCCTTGCGGTGACCGTCGCCGCACTGGTGGTGGTCGACCCGCTCCTCGTGCACTCGCTCGGGTTCAGGCTCTCGGTGGCGGCGACGGCGGCGATCATCGTCGGTGCGGCGCCTCTTGCGGAGCGTCTGCGGGGCCCGACCTGGTTCCGTCTGGCGGTCGCCGTCCCGATCGTGGCGCAGCTCGCGACGGCACCCTTCCTGCTCGCGGCCGGGGGTGTCGTGCCGGTCGTGGCGGTGGCGGCGAACGTGCTCGTCGAACCTGCGGTGGCGTTCGTGATGACATGGGGCTCATCGGTGGGACTTCTCGCCGGTCTGATCGGCGGACCGGTCGCCGGCGTGCTGCATGCGCCGAGTCGACTGGCTCTTGGCTGGATCGACGGCGTCGCTCGGGTGTCCGCCGGACTGCCGGTCGGGATGTTCGGTCCGATGACGCTCACCACCGTCGCTGCGGGCGTCGGCATCGTCGTCCTCGGCGTCGGGGCGCGGCGCCGTGCCGCACGGGTCGGCATGGCGCTCGTGATCGCCGGGTCGGTCGTCGCGGCGACGTCTCCTGGCGCGGGCCCCGGTCCGGTCTGCGGCCTGCCAGCCGGGGTGCGTGCGGCGACGTCGACGTCGGGCGCCACCGTGCTCGTCGTCGATCGGGTGGTCGACAGTGCCCGGACGTTGCGTGAGCTTCGCGCCGCCGGCGTGCGGCGCGTCGAGGTCCTCGCCCTCTCCACGGCGTCGCCGACGGCGGTCCGTGCGGTCGAACCGCTCCTCGAACGCTTCGACCCGCCGCTCGTCCTCGGCCCGGCGCGTCACGAACGGTTCGTCGCACCCGCCGACGGTGCCCGGTTCGTCGTCGACGACGTCGAACTCACGGCCTCGGTCCGGTCGGGGACGACGTCGTTCGCCGTCGACGGCCGAGGCTCTTGCGAAGCCTCGGCCGTCGTCGACCTGCCGCCCCGCTAGGTTCGGCGGCCATGGGTGCGGCGGCGACTGCGGCGATGGTGGTCTTCGTCCGAGGTGAGGACCCGGTACTCCTTCGTGACGCTGTGCGGCATGCGGTCGACGAGGCCGTCGGCGACCGCGACCGTGATCTCGTCGTCACCGAGAACGACGGCGACCAGGTCGACATCGGCGCACTCGTCGACGCCGCGTCGACACCGCCGTTCCTGACCGACCGGCGGGTGGTCGTCGTGCGGATCGGGGCCGACGACGTGACCGTCGACCAGCTCGCCCCGCTCCTCGAATACCTCGCCGACCCGCTCGACACGACGTCGCTCGTCATCGCGTGGGGGCGCGGCGGTCGGATCCCGAAGGCGCTCGAGACGGCGCTGACCGCTGCGGGTGCCCGCACCGTCACCACGGGCCCGGGTGGCGGGAAGTCCGGCCGACGTGACTGGTACGACGAGCAGTACGCCCGTGCCGGTGTGCGGCTCGATGGCGCCGCGCGGGCGCTCCTCGAGTCGACCGTCGGCGAGGACGTGAGCCGGGTGCCGAACCTGCTCGACACTCTCGCCGCGGTGTTCGGCACGGAACGCCTCGACGCGGCGACGATCACCCCGTTCCTCGGTGAGGCGGGCGGCGTCCCCCCGTGGGATCTCACCGACGCGATCGACCGGGGCGACGCAGCCCTCGCCGTCGAGCTCGTGCGGCGCATGCTCACCACCCGGCACGCGCTCCAGGTGATGGCGACCCTCACGAGTCACGTCGACCGGATGCTCGCGCTCGACGGCAGCGAGGCGCGCGACGAACGCGGTGCTGCCGAGGTGCTCGGCATCAAGGGGTCGACGTTCCCGGCGCGCAAGGCGCTCGACGGGGCGCGACGGCTCGGCCACGACGGCATCGTCCGGGCGGTCGATCTGCTCGCCGACGCGGACCTCGACCTCCGGGGCGCGTCATCCTGGGAGGACGGACTCGTCCTCGAGGTGCTCGTCGCCCGGTTGGCACGTCTCCGGCGCACCGGCGCCGGACGCTGAGAGGAGCCGGGTCGTTCAGTCGGCGCCGCGGGCGATGCGGGCCATCAGCCGGCTCTTGTCCCGAGCGGCCTTGTTCTTGTGGATCACGCCCTTCGCAGCGGCCATGTCGATCCGCTTGATCGCCTGACGCAGCGCGTCGGCGGCGCTCTCCACGCCGGCGTCGGCCTGGGTCACCGCAGCCTTGCGACGGGTCTTCAGTTCGGAGCGCGTCGCCTTGTTCCGAAGCCGACGGGCCTCGTTCTGACGGTTGCGCTTGATCTGGGACTTGATGTTCGCCACGGGGTTCCTACTGCTCGCCGGTCGTGAAGCCCCGAAAGACTAGCGGCTCCGCCCGCCGAGGGGAACTTCGGCAGCCGACGGCCCGCTGGTAGCGTCGTATGGGACTGTCATGGACCTCTCCCGCATTCGCAACATCGCGATCATCGCCCACATCGACCACGGCAAGTCGACCCTCGCCGACCGCATGCTCGAACTGTGCGGAGCCGTCGACCCCCGCGACATGCGGGCGCAGTACCTCGACTCGATGGACCTCGAGCGGGAGCGGGGCATCACGATCAAGTTGCAGTCGGTCCGCCTCGACTACCGGGACCATGTCGTGAACCTGATCGACACGCCCGGCCACGTCGACTTCGGGTACGAGGTGTCGCGCTCCCTCGCAGCGACCGAGGGCGTGATCCTGCTCGTCGACGCGGCGCAGGGCATCCAGGCGCAGACGCTCGCGAACTGCTACCTGGCGATCGAGAACGACCTCGAGATCGTCGCGGCGCTCAACAAGATCGACCTTCCCGCCGCCGACCCGGAACGCTGCTGTGAGGAGATCGAGCGGATCCTCGGCATTCCTGCCGACCAGGTCCTGCGGATCTCGGCGAAGACCGGCGAGGGGGTCCCCGAACTCCTCGACGCGGTGATCGAACGCATCCCGGCGCCGAAGGGCGATCCCGACGCCCCGCTGCAGGCGCTCATCTTCGACTCGCACTACGACCAGTTCCGTGGCGTCGTGTCGTCGCTGCGGGTGATGAACGGGACGCTCCGCACCGACGCGAAGCTGCGGTTCATGCAGGTGGCGGCCGTGCACCCCGCGGAGGAGGTCGGCTGTCGGCTCCCGACGCCGACCTCATTCCGATCGCTCGGCCCGGGCGAGGTGGGCTACCTGATCGCCGGGATCAAGGACGTGGGCGAGGCCCGATCGGGCGAGACGGTGACCGAGGCCTCCAATCCGGCGACCGAGCCGCTGCAGGGGTACCAGGAACCGAAGCCGATGGTGTTCTGCGGGCTGTACCCGATCGATGGCGACGAGTACCCGCGCCTGCGCGAGTCGCTCGACAAGCTGCGCCTCAACGACTCGAGCTTCACCTTCGCGCCGGAGACCTCCGGTGCGCTCGGGTTCGGGTTCCGGTGTGGTTTCCTCGGGCTGCTGCACATGGAGATCGTGCGGGAGCGCCTCGAGCGGGAGTTCGACCTGTCCATCATCGCGACCGCTCCGTCGGTGGCGTACCGGGTGACGGTGCGGGGTGGTCGGGAAGTCACCGTCGACAACCCCTCCGAGCTGCCGCCGATGGGGGAGATCGAACAGATCGCCGAGCCGTACCTGCAGACCACGATCCTCGCCCCGTCCGACTACACGGGGACGATCCTCGACCTCTGCCAGTCCAAGCGCGGCGAGATGATCAAGCTCGAGTACCTGTCGCCCGAACGGATCGAGCTCGGGTACAAGCTGCCGCTCGCCGAGGTCGTCATCGACTTCTTCGACCAGCTCAAGAGCCGGACGCAGGGGTATGCGAGCCTCGACTACGAGCCCGCCGGGTACCAGCCGGGGAACCTCGTCAAGGTCGACATCCTCCTCGCCGGTGACCCGGTCGACGCGTTCAGCGCGGTGGTGCACCGCGACCGTTCCGAGGAGTACGGCCGGGCGATGACGGAGAAGCTCCGCGAGCTGATCCTGCGGCAGCAGTTCGACGTGCCGATCCAGGCGGCGCTCGGTGGCCGGGTCATCGCCCGTTCCACGGTCAAGGCCTACCGCAAGGACGTCACGGCGAAGCTGTACGGCGGCGACATCAGCCGCAAGAAGAAGCTGCTCGAGAAGCAGAAGCAGGGCAAGAAGCGGATGAAGGCGATCGGCCGGGTCGAGGTCCCCCAGGAGGCGTTCATCTCGGCCCTCCGGCTCGACTGACCGTAGGATCGGGCTTCCAGGTGCGCCGCCATGCTCGATGACCGCAAAGCCGCCATCCTCTCGGCCATCGTCGAGGAGTACATCCAGACCGCCCAGCCGGTCGGGTCCTCCCACGTCGTCGCCGCGACCGGGATCCCGGTGTCCTCCGCGACGATCCGCAACGACATGGCGTTCCTCGAACGCGAAGGCTTCCTCGCCCAGCCGCACACGAGCGCCGGCCGGGTGCCGACCGAGAAGGGCTACCGGTTCTTCGTCGACCACCTCGCGCAGCCCGACCTCGGGTCGATGGAGAGTCGGACGGTGCGGCAGTTCTTCGATCGGGCCCACACCCGGCTCGAGGAGATGCTCGCCGACACGTCGCGGCTGCTGTCGTCGCTCACGAGCTACGCCGGTGTGGTCGTCGCCCCGCAACGCGAGTCCGCGACGGTGCGCAGCGTCCAGGTCGTCGGGCTCGGAGGTCGTCTGGCCGTCGTCGTGGTCGTGCTCTCCGACGGCGCCGTCGACCGCTACCCCCTCGACGTCGACCCGGACGTCTCCGACGTCGACCTCGGCGCATCCACCGCCCGCCTCGCCGGGCTGCTCGTCGGACGGCCGCTCGCAGCCCCGGTGACGGTGGTCCCCACCGGCAACGTCGTGGTCGACCACCTCGTCGCCCAGGTCGTCGGTCTCCTGCAGGACGACGGCGCAGAGGCGGGCGGGCGTATGTTCGTCGGCGGCGCGGCGAACGTGGCGACGGCGTTCGATGCGATGGACACCGTCCGCTCGATCCTCGGCGTCCTCGAGGAGCAGTACGTGGTCGTCTCCCTGATCCGGGACATCATGGACCGTGGGCTGCGGGTGGCGATCGGCTCGGAGACCGGTGTGGAACCGCTCGCCGAGTGCTCCATCGTCGTCGCCCCGTATACCGTCGACGGGATCGCCGTCGGGTCGATCGGGGTGCTCGGCCCGACGAGGATGAACTATCCGCAAGCCCTCGCCGCGGTCGCCGTGGTGAGCAAGCGTCTCGGCAACCGACTGTCCGAAGGGTGAACCGATCTCGATGAGCACGAACTACTACGAGCTCCTCGGCGTCGACCGTTCGGCGTCGCCGGAGGCGATCAAGCGGGCGTACCGGCGCCTCGCCAAGGAACTGCACCCCGACGTGAACCCCGACCCGGGCGCCGAGACCCGGTTCAAGGAGGTCTCGAAGGCCTACGAGACGCTCTCCGACCCGGAACGCCGTGCCCGCTACGACCAGTTCGGGACCGACGACCCCGGCGCGGGCGGGTTCGGCCCGGGCTTCGGCGGCGGCGGTCTCGACGACCTGCTCGGCATGTTCATGGACGGCTTCGGGTTCAACCAGGGCCGCGGTCCCGGTGGCCGGGGCCGCACTGGACCGCCCCGAGGGCCGGATCTCGAGACCCGCGTCGACCTCACATTCGAGCAGGCGGTGTTCGGGGTCGAACGGGACGTCACGGTGCGGACACTCGTCACCTGCGAGGACTGCTCCGGCGGCGGCGCCTCGGAGGGCTCGACGGTCACCGCGTGCCACGAATGCGGAGGATCAGGACAGGTCCGACGGGCTCGTCCGTCGATCCTCGGCCAGATGGTCTCGGTGACGCCGTGCGCCCGGTGCTCCGGTTCCGGCGAGCTGATTCCCTCACCGTGCACCACCTGTCGTGGTGAGGGTCGGGTACAGGCCGACCGCACGTTCACCGTGGTCGTCCCCGCCGGGGTCGACGCCGGCACGACGCTGCGTCTCGGCGGTCGAGGGGCGGTCGGCCAGCGCCGAGGCGCAGCGGGTGACCTGTACGTGCACATCGCCGTCGCGCCGCACGAGTACCTGCGTCGCGACGGGGCGAACCTGTACCACCGGCTTCCGCTGACCTTCGCGCAGGCGGCGCTCGGCGTTTCGCTCACCTACCCCACCCTCGACGGTGAGGAGGAGATCGAGGTGCCCCGGGGCACCCAGACCGGTGCCGTGCTCCGACTCCGGGGCAAGGGCGTGCCGTCGGTGCAGGGCCGTGGGCGGGGTGACCTGCTGATCGAGCTCGTCGTGGAGACCCCCGAGGGCCTCGACGACGAGCAGGAGCAGCTGCTGCGGCGCCTCGCCGAGTTGCGGGGCGAACCGGTCGCCGAGGCCGGTCGCGGGTTCTTCGCCCGCCTGCGGTCGGCGATCCGCTGAGCGGGGACGGCGACGCCGTGGAGGGGAGCGACCTGCGGTCCTCCCGCGGGCCGGTGCTGTACGTGGCCGGGGTGGACGGCGACGAGCCGACGGTCGCCGACGACGATCTGCACCACCTGCGGCGGGTGCTCCGGTTGCGTGACGGGGCCGACGTGGTGCTCTGCGACGGGGCGGGCGCCTGGCGCCGCGCCGTTCTCGGCGCTTCGGTCCGCCCGACGGGTCCGGTGTGCCGGGAGGCCGCGCCACCGCACCGGGTGAGGATCTGCATGCCGGTGGTGAAGGGCGACCGCACCGAGTGGGCGGTGCAGAAGGCCACCGAGTGTGGTGTCGACGACCTTCAGCTCCTGCTCGTCGACCGGTCGGTGGTGACCTGGGCGGCCGACAAGGTGCAGCGCAACGTCGAACGCCTCGACCGGATCGCACGGGCGGCTGCGGCGCAGAGCCGACGGGCGTTCCTTCCCGTCGTGCACGGACCGATCCCTTTCGCCGATGCGGTGCGTCTCGAAGGGGCCGCGCTCGCCGCCCCCGGGGGTGTGGCCGTCGACGCCGGCGTGCGATGCCTGATCGTGGGCCCTGAAGGCGGCTTCAGCGACGCCGAGCTCGGGTGCGGGCTGCCGACGGTCACGCTGGGCGCGCACGTCCTCCGGGTGGAGACCGCAGCGGTCGTCGGCGCAGCGATGCTGTCGCTCGCCCGCTCCGCCACGCAGCGCGGTTGACCGACCGGGAGGGGTGCGGCCTAACCTCACCGCTCGTAGGGGCCGGGCGGCGTGCGCGTCACGCGCGTCCGGCTGTGCGGAGTAGGGGTCCGATGGTGAGCGAACGCGCAGCGAGTGCCGAGGTGCCGACGCAGTACGGCATGCAGGTGGGTGAACGGCTTCGGGTGATCCGACGCCAGAAGCGGCTCTCGCTGCAGGACGTCGAGGCGGCGTCCGCGCAGGAGTTCAAGGCGTCGGTGCTCGGCGCCTACGAGCGTGGCGAGCGGGCGATCTCGGTTCCCCGGCTGCAGCGACTCGCCCGGTTCTACGCCGTGCCCGTCGACCAGCTGCTGCCCGCCGACCGTGGGCCGGCGTTCGCCGCGGCCTCTGCCGACGCCCGGGCGCAGCAGAGTGACGCGGTGACGATCGATCTCGACCGTCTCGAGGAGCTCGAGGGTCCCGAGACGGAGATGCTCGGCCGGTACCTGTCGACCATCCAGATCATGCGACAGGACTTCACGAGCCGCGAGATCACGATTCGTCGGGACGACCTGCGGTCGATCGCGGCGATCCTCGGCAGTCCGGTCGACGCCACGGTCGAGCGGCTCGACGAGCTCGGTCTTCGCGTCACCCGCTGACGCGGGCGGGTGCCTCAGGCTGCGAGCGAGGTGACGCTGAGGGGTGCCGGGTCGATGGCCTGCAGCGCTGGGAGCACCTCGCGGGCGAACAGGCGCATGCTGCGTCGCGCCGCCTCGATCGGCATGCCGCCGTAGCGGAACACGAACATGAGCTCGTTCGTGCCGAACGTCTCGGCGAGCTCGGTCGCCCGGGCGATGACCTGCTCCGGCGTGCCCCAGGGGTGGGAGCCGTAGAAGCCCCGCAGGAACGGTGACGCGTCCTTGGCGAGGGCCCGGGACTGCGCGGCGTACGCCTCGTACCCCTTGATGTCGCCGAGGTGATCGTTGCGTAGCTCGTAATGGCGGAGCGCCGAGTCGGCGTACTCCACCATGTAGCGCTCCGCGCCCTCGCGAGCGGCCTCCTCGGTCTCGGCGACGTAGGTCCACAGTGCGAGCTTCGTGGCGACGGGTGTGGTGACCCCGCTGTCGGCGCGGAGCTGCACGTATCGCCGGGCGTTCTGCAGCGCGAGGTCGAGTGACGTCGTGGGGATGATCAGCGGCCGCACGTCGTGGCGGGCGATGATCTCGACGGTCTCCGACGTGCCGCCTGCGCACCACAGGTTCGCGCTGAGGTCCCGGTCGGGCTGGGGGCGGAGGCGGACGTCGTTCACCTGGAAGTGTTCCCCGTCGAAGGTGCACGTTCCGGTCGCGAGCAGCGTGCGCAGCACCAAGAGGGATTCGTCGAACCGCCCGCGGGCCTCGTTCTGGTCGATGCCGAGCCCTTGGTACTCGCGTCGGCCGAGGCCGCGCCCGACCCCGCAGATCACCTCACGACCCGGGCCGAGGAACGTGTCGAGCATGTTGACGTCCTCGGCGACGCGCACCGGGTTGTGCCAGGGCAGCACGGTGACCATCGTGCCGAGGTCGACGCTGCTCGTGATGCCCGCCACGTAGGTGAGGTACTGCAGCGGGTTCGTGACCATCGTGTACGGCGTGAAGTGGTGCTCGATCGTCCACACCGAGTCGAATCCGGCGTCGTCCGCGATCCGGGCGATGTCGAGCTCTTCGGCGAAGATCTGCCGGTCGGTCGTCGCCGGCCGCGACGGGACGGACTCGCCGCGCTCCTCCGCCTCGTACCGGTCCCAGTCGGCGTAGTTCTGGTTGAAGATCGTCGCCCCGACTCGCATCCCTGCCCCCAAGGTGTGCTGTTGCGTTCCGGACCGGAAGGTACCGCGTCATCTGGGCTCCGGTGGCGCTGGGAGGTCAAGGACGAGCCCGGGGTGGATCAGGTCCGGGTTCGTCGGGTCGACGAGCCTGCTGCGGTTGGCCTCGATGAGGGTCCGCCAGTAAGTCGCCACGGGTCGTCCGTCGGCGTGGTCGGCGGCGATCGACCAGAAGCTCTCGCCCTCGACGACCACGTGGCGGCCGGCGCCGGAGGATCGCGGGGTGGGGTCGTCGACGACGATGGACTCGAGCCCGGTGTCGATGGACTCGGGCCCGGCGACGGCGACCTGCTCGACGGGAACGGTGGCGAGCCCGATCGAGGTCCGGGGGTCCACGAGCCGCAGGATCGCGACCGGTCGTTCCTCGGCGAGCCCGATCGAGGGATCGACCGCGGCGATCATCGTTCCCCCGAGCAGGCCGAGCGAGGCACGACCGGCGAAACGAGCTACGGCACTCCGTCCGCCGACCAGGGCGAGGGTGCTGCAACAGGCCAGGTGCACGGCTAGGGCGAGTCCGAGCAGACGGAAGCCGGCGAGGACGACGAGCGGACCGTCCGGCGCGGTGACCGAGCGGAGCAGGGACACGGCGTCCGTCGGCAGCGGGCCGACGCGTTCGCCGCTGCCGAGGAGGGCGGCGCCGCAACCGAGCGCCGCGGCGAGGGTCAACACCTGGCGGAACCGTGCGCCGTTCACGAGGGCCGCCCGAGCGAGACCTCGACGGGAAGGCCGACGTCCCGGTGCACGGCGAGGGAGTGGCAGCCGTCGTCGGCGGTCGCGCCAATCGCTCCGGGCACGGTCCCGACGACCTGTCCTTCCACGCCCTGCGGTCCGTCGGGCCATCGGTCGAAGGTGATGACGGCGCCGTCGTCGTCCGCGAGCAGCACGGCGACCGGGCCGCCCGGGCATGCCGCGTCGAGGTTGACGAGGAGGTCGCCGGCTGCCCCTGCCTCGTAGTCGCGACCGTTCCGTTCGATGCGCCCCGGTGAGCCCGTACCGACGGGCTCGGAAGCGGTAGGAGCGACGGCAGTGGGCGTCGGGGCGAGGACGTCGGGAGGTGTCGGCGGCTCGGAGGCGCCGCGACCGGCGACGAGCACGCCCGTGGCACCGAGCGCGGCGACGGCGAGTGCCGCCGCAGCGATCCCGAGGGTGCGCGGCGACCGTTGCCGTGGCGCCGCGCCGGGCGCGCTGGTCGCCCGGCGCCGCAGGGCGTCGAGCGCCGTTGCGAACTGCTCCATCGAGGGACGACGCGACGGGTCCGGGTCGACGGTCGTCGCGGCGAGAGCGTCGAGTTGCATGCGGACGCGGTCGGCAGCGCCGCGCGAGCGGCCGCTCGGGCCGATCCGCCCGGCCACGAACTCCACGAGCAGTCCGAACTGTCGCACGTCGTCGTCGATGCGTTCGGCCCCCGCGTCCTCGGGCCAGTCGAGCAGGTGCGCCGGGCCCGCCGTCGACCGAGGTCGGACGTGACGGGGGTCGATCGATCCATGGCTGCGTCCGGCTTCGTGACATGCGGCGAGGGTCGCCGAGAGATCTGCGAGGAGTTGGACGGCCTGGTCGGGCCGAATCGTGGTCACCTCGGCGAGGGTTCCCGCCGCCTGCTGATTGGACATGCATGAAGAATACTGAAAAATACGGACAATTACCGTTCGGCGAGGTGGGCGGTCGCCTGGGCGCGCAACACCGTGGTCGGTCGCCCCGGTGGGATGAGCCGCAGGAACGGTCGCGGACCCGGCGCCGTGAGGTGGACGCGCACGGACCGCGGGCATTCGGACGGCCCGATGTCGGCGCGCAGGTCCACCTCCGACCGATCGGCGAGCGCTGCGCCCAGTGCATCAGTCACCCGTGCCGGGTCGAGGCAGAGCATCCCGGTGCGATGCAGCGCGGCCTCGTCGACCCCGAGGCTGACGGCGTCGTTGGCGGCACCGGACGCTGCGTGCAGCAGGGCGCGTTTTGCCTGCAACGCGAGCGCCGCGTCGAAGACCAGCGCGGCGGCGACGAGGACGATCACCACGGCGGTGGGGACCAGGAGCAGCGCCGTGCCCTGGTCGCGGTCGCCCTCACCCACAGCCGTCACCGCTCAGGCCGCTGCGGTAGGGGTCGACCACCGTCGTGTGGCGGGCACGGACGACGCCGAGCTGCGGCCCGCCGGAGGTGCCGGGGAGCCAGGACGTCGGTACCCGGTAGGTGACCTCGACCGTGACCGGCGAGCACCGGCGGTGTCCGACGGCGTCGATGTGCACCGAGGTCCGTTGGCGCGACCGGCCGGTCGACTCCACGGCGCGCAGCGCAGCGCCGGACGCTTCGGCCCAGGGGTCGAGGTCTGCCGGCGCCTCGGCGAACGCTCGGGCCGCCTCCCGAGCGGCATCGGCGGCGACGGCGCGAGCGTCGACGATCGCCCAACCGTTGGCGAGGAGGAGGGCGAATCCGACGAGGACGAGGAGGCAGGGCGGCAGGACCTCCACGCCGCCGATGCTGCCGGCATCGTGCCCCGCACGTCCTCTCATCGCAGCACCTCGAGGCGGACGGTCGCCGACCGCTCGACGGTCGCCGAACCGGCGCGCAGCGCCGCGAACGTGCGCGGTCCGGGTCGGCGGACGGTCACCGTCACCGAGCCGCTCCGTCCGTCGAACGACGGTGGCGACATGGTCGCAGCCGATCCGGCGAGCGCGTCGACGCGGTCCCGGGCGCGCACGGTCGCCGCCTCGAGTTCGTCCGTGGTGAGAACGCCGTCCGGTCCTGCGGCGCGGGCGACGATGGTGGCGGCGTCGGTGGCGGCTGCGCCGACGGTCGATCGCACGAGCAGCGTGAGGCCGGTGTCGATCGCGAGCAGCAGGAAGGCGACCACCATCACCAACCCGGCCGCGGTGCCGAGCAGCCCGGTGCCGTCGTCCCTGCTCACGAACCGACCTGTTCCACCTGTTCCCTCACGCGTTCGCCGGCGGCGTCGAGCACGTTGCTGAAGATCACCCAGGCGGCGACGCCGAGGAACGCAACGATCAGCATGGCGATCGCCATCGAGATCACCCCCTCGCCGCGGTCATCGGCCCGCAGACTCGACAGCGTCGATCGGATCCGTTCGTTGTTCATGGTTCTCCTCCATCGGTTCGGTTCAGGGCACGGACAGGTCGGCGAGGGCGGCGAGGAAGGGCACGGCGAGCAGGAGCATCCCGGGCAGCAGGGCGGCGACGGTGACGGGAATCCACACGAGCTGGGTGCGCCGGTCGATCGTCTCCACGGCACGCCGGTGCGCCTCCTGGCGTGCGGCCTCGGCCTCGAGGGCGAGCAGGCGGTCGAGGTCGACCCCCTGCTGGTCGAGGGCCAGCACGGCGGCGAGCCGTCGCACCTCGGGGAGCCCGGACAGGCGGGCCCACTCCTCGAGGGCGTCGCGCTCTGCGGTGCCTTGGCGGACCCGGTTCGCCACGCGAGCGAGATCTTCGGCGGCGACACCCTCGGTCCGTCGGGCGAGGCGTTGCACGGCGGCGCCGACCGAGAAGCCGTTGCCGATCAGCGCGCCGAGGTGCTCCACGACGACGGGGAGCTCGTGGAAGAGCTGCTCCCGGCGGTCCGCGGCGCAGCGATCGAGGAGGAGCCCCGGAACCGCCGCGCCGACGAACGGTGCCCCGCCGAGGAGTACGAGGGACGCCCACGGTGGCGTGCCGCCGGCGGCGACCAGCAGCACGGTCAGCACCACCAGGGCGAACGCCCCGCTCGCCTGCCGGCGACGGAAGCCCGCCACATCGCCAGGAAGGCCGGCCCGAGCGAGACGCACCGCGAGCGGAGTGGTGGCGAACGCCGTCCGCACGCGGCCCAGCGGTGCGCGCCACGGGCCGAAGAGCGCCTCGAGGGCACCGATGCCGACCGGGCCGTCGGCCCGACGGGCGACGTGCGGGTCGGCGGCGTATCGGCGGAGCCGGTCGGTGAGCGAGCGGCGCCGAAACAGCGGTACCGAGTCGAGGAGCAGCGCGAGGCCCAGCCAGGCGACCGACGCGCACGCGAGGAGGGCGATGGTGGTCATGCCCCGGCCCCGTTGCGGAACAGGCGCGGCGGTGCCGGCAGCCGGAGGTAGCGGGACGACCAGAACCAGCAGACGGCGATGAGGAGCGCTGCGACCCCGATGACCAGCTGGCCGCCGGGGGTCGCGTACGCCGAGCGGCCGTTCCCGATCATCGAACCGGCGGCCGCCATGCCGACGGGGACCACGAGCACCAGGTTCCGGGCGAGCCGGACGCCCGCCTGGCGGCTCCGGGCCTCCCGTCGCTGGGCGAGCTCTGTCCGACGATCCTCCGCGAGGTCGCGGAGTCGCCGGTCGAGGCTCGATCCACCGAGCTCATGGGCGAGCAGCAGGACCTCGCAGGTCATGTCGACGCCGGGGTCGGCGAAGCCGTCGCGGAGCACGTCGAGCGTGGCACCGAGGTCCCCGGTGAGCCGCCAGGTTCGTCGGGCGGCCTCGAACGTCGGGCGCAGCCCGGCGGGCGCCACGGTGGCGAGGTCGGCGACGGCGAGGGGGATCGACCGGCCGAGCGTCTGGGTCTCCACGCGGAGGTGTTCGACGACGCCCGGCCATGCCTCGGCGACGAGCGCTCGCCGGGCCGCTCGGGCGAACCGGAGCTGCGCCACGGGCAGCACCGCTCCGGCGCCGGTACCGAGCAGGGCGGCGACCGGTCCACCGAGCAGGACGAGGCCGGCGACCGCGCCGGTGCCGCCGACGGCGAGGGAGGCGACGATCAGCAGCGGGACCGGCGCATCACCGTTGCGGTCCCGGCCCCGGCCGGACCGCCCGTGACGACCCGATGGTGCGGAACCCGGGCGAGCGTCGTCGCGCAGGCGGAGGTGCGGCGTCCAGACGAGGAGCGCCGCGCCGAGCGCAGCGGTCATGGCGAGGAGCAGTCGGGTGGTCATCAGTCCTCCCGTTCGGGGAGGTCCTGCAACATGGTGCGGAGGTCGACGTCGTGGCGCTCGAGTCGACGGCAGAGCCGGATCGGCAGGGTGCCGGTCCAGCGGAGTCCGGTCTCGGGGGTCGGGCGGTGGAAGAGCTCGGTCACGGTGAACGGCGCGGCCTCGCCGGTCGTCAGCAGGTCCTCGACGGCGACGATCTCCTCGACGACGGGTCCGGAGGGACCACGACGGCAGTGCACGACGAGGTCCACGGTCTCGCTGACGAGGGTCGTGAGCGGGTGCGCGGGGAGCGATGCCCCGCCGTCCGCGAGTTGGGCGACGAACCGCAGGCGGGTGAGTGCCTGGCGTGCCGACGCCGCGTGGATGGTGGTGTAGCCGGTCACGCCCGAGGACAGCGTGAGCAGGAGCGGGAGGGCCTCCCGGTCGCGGACCTCGCCGACGATCGCGATGTCGGGTGACATGCGCAGGAATCCCGCGACGAGGCGACGGAGGTCGACGGCCTCGCGGTCGCTCCGGGCGGCGCGCGTCTGCAGGGACGCGACGTTCGCCACGGGGATGTCGATCTCGAGCACCTCCTCGGCCGTCACGACCCGGAGCGACGGGTCGAGCTCGGCGGCGCAGCACGAGAGCAGCGTCGTCTTGCCCGAGCCGGGCGCACCGCTGAACACGATCGACCGGCGGCCCCGCACCGCCGCCCGCAGCACGGCGGCGCTGGCGGCATCGAGCGTCCCGAGCGCCACGAGCTCGTCGAGGGACCGGACGGCGACGCCGGTGAACTTGCGGATGTTGACGACGAGGTGGGCTCCCGCGGTGAGGTCGCGGTGCACGACGTGGACGCGTGCGCCGCTCGCCAATTGCGCGTCCTGGAGGCCTTCGGCCGGATCGAGCTTGCGGTGGGTTCCCGCCGCGTCGAGGAGACGGTTGAGGGTGCGGGCGACGTGGTCGTCGTCGTGGAAGGACTCCTCGTGGTAGCCCGACGGCGCCCGGTGGCGTCGCACGAAGACGGCGTCGGGGGCGTTGACCATGATCTCCCACACGTCAGGGTCGTCGAGGAGCGGTTCGAGCGGGCCGAACCCTGCGAGGTTGCGGAACGCACGGGTCACGATCGCGTGCTCGTCGGGGAAGCGATGGCTGTGTCGGCCGCGACGCTGGTCGTCGTTCCAGCGGGCGACCTCCTCGGCGATGATGGCGCGCAGACGTTCAGCGGCGTCGGGGTCGTTCATGTCGAGCGCAGCGGCATCGGCACGGACGCGCGCCGCCCGCTCGATCTCCTGGAGCGGGGTCGGTGGCGCAGGCGTGGTCATCCGGGCCGCCCCGGTGCGACGGCCGGCACGGGCACCGGTTCCTCCCGGTGACTCCGGCCGGCGGATGCCGTGGTCGCGAGTGCGGCGGCGAGCGGTGCGCCCAGCGCGCGGGGGAGCGGTCCGCCGTCGCGCAGGGCCGCCTCGACGCCGCGGTGCCAGGGGACGGTCACGGTCCTCCGTCGCAGGTCGTCGCCAGCCTCCGCGACCAGGTCGTCGATGGCCTGCGGCGCGCGCCGCCACCGCTGGCCGATCCCGGTGCTGCCGTTGAGCACGGGGATCGTCCGGGTCGGTTCGACGCCGAACGCAGCGAGCCGTTGGAGGGTCCGGGTGAGCGCGTGGATCCCCTTCGTGCCGCCGTTGCCGACGACGATGACGACCTCGGCGCGTCCGAGCACGGTCCGGGCGAGCACGTTGCGTTCCTCGACCTCGACGACCCCGCAGTCGCGGGCGCCCTCGACGTCGGCGTCGACGTCGACCACGACGGTGGGGAACTCCCGGAGCAGGCTGTCGACGGTCGCCGCGACGTTCGCCGGGCGAAGGTCCGCCCAGTCCCGGTGTCGGTGCAACCCGAGCAGGAGCCGGTAGTGGCGGCCGTGCACCTCGAAGGTGGTCGAGCGCACGGCCGAGGGATCGGGTGTCCCGAGGCGGTGGGATTCGACGAGGTCGGTGAGGCCGGGCACGACGTCGGGTGCGGCGTGCAGCATCGCCTGGTCGGCGTCGAGGGCGAGATCGGCGAGGAGCACGTCGCCCTGCGTGCGTCCTCCGAGGTGCTGGGCGAGGGCCATGGCGAGCACGGATGTGCCGGATCCACCGCTGCCGGTCACCGCGATCAGGCGACCGACGCGCTCGGTCGGTCCATCGGCTCCGGGTCCGGGCAAGGGGGTCGGGGGGACGGCGGGGGCGTGGTCGGCGAGGAGGGCGACGAGGTCGTCCTCGACGAAGGGCGCAGGGAGGACAGCGGTCGCGCCGATGGCGTGCCAGTCCCGGTCGACGGCGCCGTCGTCGACGACGATCACCGCGACGTCGGCCCGGCGGGCGCTGTTCAGCACGTCACGGTCGAGGCCGGGCGCCCGGCTGTCGACGAGCAACGCGGAGATGCGCTGCCCGCCGGCGAGTCGGGCGCGGACCTCTTCGGCGGTGAGGCAGCGGACGAAGTCGACCGGTGTGGCGCCCCCGGCCGACCATGCGCCGACCTCGCCGAACCACGGGGTGCGGGGCCGGGCGAGCCCGAGGACGACGTAGCGGGCGGTCACGGCGACCACGGATCGCCCGCCCGGTTGGCGCGCACCAGCGTGATGCCGTCGCCGTGCGCGCCCTGCGCCACGGCTCGGGCGGTGGCCTCGTCGGGGAGCGCCAGGGTGACGAGCACTTCGCCGGTCCGCACGAAGGCGCCGTCGTCGGTGCCGAGGTCGAGCACCGTGACCGCCTCGGCGACGAGCTGGGTGCGCTCCCGGTTCGATGCGTAGACGTGCACGCGATCACCCGGGGCGAGACGACCGGCGACGGCCCGCGCGGCGGGGAGTGCGACGGCGAGCTCGAGGTACGAGGCGGTCGTCGAGGCCCCGGACCCGCGGTCGAGCGCGGACTCGTAGAGCAGCGCCCCGGCGCCGACGGGAAGGCGCACCACGGCGTTGCGCAACGCCGCCGAGTCGGTCACGACGCCGGCACGCTGGGCGGCGGGCAGGTCGATCGCGACGGCGGCGACGTCGTCGACGGTGATCCTGTCGCCCGGTCGCAGCGCCCGGGTCGTCGTCAGATACGTGGTCGTGGCGCGCTCGGTCCCGTCGCCGCTCACGGCGAAGGCGCCGACCGCTGCGGTGAGCACGAGCAGCGCACCGACGGCCGGCCGCAGGGCGGGAGCTCGTCGCCCGCTGACGGCGAGCCTCGACGCGGTCGACGACGCAACGGCAGGAGCCGCAGAACCTCTGGTGACCATCGATGCCCCCTCCGGCAACGAGACGTCGTGTGGCAGGACGGCACCCCCCGGTACCGGCTCCTGCGATGTGGTGTGGTCTCAGACCATGTCGGTGTCTAGCACGTCCCTTCGGCCCGTGCGCCGGCGTGGGTAGTGTCGTGCATCTATGGCAGCGGCGGACATCGTCTGGCTCAGTACGCCCGAGGCCGCGCGCCGGCTCGGCGTGACGCCCCGCACCCTGTACCGCTTCATCGACGAGGGGCAGGTCCCCGCCTACCGGTTCGGCCGGGTGATCCGGCTCAAGGCCGACGAGGTCAATGCGTTCATCGAGGCGTGCCGGATCGAACCGGGCACCCTCGAGCACCTCTATCCGGAGCCGGTGAGCGAGGCCCCCTCGACCGAGGCGAGCCGCACGTAGACGACATCCGTGGCGCCCGACCGGATCGACACGACGTCGATGCCGCAGCCGTGCAGCACCCCGCTGATCGTCGAGCCGTCCACGAGGTGCAGCACCACGTCCGCCCGGTCGGCCGCGGCCTCGAGCAGCAGGTCGGCGAGCTCGACCGGCGCCGTCGGCGGCTCATCGTCGTGCAGGGGGCCGACACCCGGCGCGTGGAGCGACACGATCGCGTCGACGACCACGAGCGCGATGCGTCGGGGTGCGGTCCGCAGTGTGACGACCCCGGTGCCCACGTCGGCGACCGTGCCACGGAATCGGTGCCCGCCACGGGTGCCGAGGTCGACCGTCGCGCCGGTCGAACGCGTCGCCGCCACGACACCCTCGAAGGTGACCGCCGCCGCGAGCCGTTCGCGGTGTCGGCGTTCCCGTGCCCGTGCCGCGACGGTGTCCGGCGCGAGCAGTTCGCGCAGGGCGGTCTCGACGTCGTCACCGTCGGCCGGCCCGGTCCCCTCCACGGCGGGCACGCTAGATCCACTCCGCCGTCGGCGCGTTGCGGC
>Ga0169931_10000315_pt1 | contig 79245 bp, 63 predicted proteins | sample Kivu_15m_20L_FD_129675 | JGI IMG/M metagenome (GOLD analysis project Ga0169931, IMG submission 129675) | Freshwater microbial communities from Lake Kivu, Western Province, Rwanda to study Microbial Dark Matter (Phase II) - Kivu_15m_20L... | ecosystem: Environmental > Aquatic > Freshwater > Lake... | reverse complement strand
CTCATAACCTGAAGGTCGTTGGTTCAAATCCAACCCCTGCACCCAATTTAATCCCTCGCAAACAACAATTTGCGGGGGATTCTTGTTTTAGGGAGTTCGACTGAATCCAGTTGGGACACACGCCATCGGTTCATGGCCGACGCCAGACCATGGTGCAAAAATGGGGTATGCGCCGGTAATCCTGCATCCCCGGATGCGCGGCCAGCACCTCGGGTTTGGGCATCGGCTCGTCAAAATGCTCCAGCGCCAGCCCCGCGCCGATGAAGGCCCGCATATATGCCGACAACGGCCGGTGCCAGTTGATGATCGACATGTCAGCCCATTCCGCCCGCGCCGAGCGCTCGGTCATGTAATTGTCCATCGTCCAGTGCAGCTTGTTGCCGTCTTCATCCCGCGCCCAGAACTTCGTGGTCGCCGTGGAAAAACCGTTGAGATTCGCCACGACCATCCGCCCGCCCGGCCGCAACACCCGCACCATCTCACGGATGGCGGCCCGGTAATCCGGAATATCCACCAAGGCCACGTAGCTGACGACCAAGTCCATGCTGGCCTCCACCAGCGGCAGCGCCTCGGCCACTGCTTCGTGAAAAATCCCGCCTGGTTGCCGCGCGCGCGCCGTCTGGATCAGGGTCGCCGTGGGATCGATCCCGGTCGTGCGCGCCCCGCGGGCCGCCAGCATCCGGCAAAACCTGCCCTCGCCGCAGCCCACATCGAGCACGTCTTTTCCCTGCACCTCGCCGCACAAGCCGAGCATCACCTCGTCCAGCAGCAGCACCCGGTTCGGGTCGCCCCGCTCCATCAGCCGGAGCCACGGCCCGGCTGATTTTTCCCAACCGTTGTCTAAGCCAGAGGCGTCATTCATCCGTTCAGCCAAGGTAGCCGCCGCTCCTGGCGCAATTCCAACCAGGCCAGCGGCGCACAAAACACTCCGCGACGCTCCGCCTGCGTCTGTTCTTGCCGCCATCCGGGGCGGCGCAAAACTTGCTCAAGCCTTTCATCCCATCCATCCCCGCACTCTCCTCCGCCGTTGCGCTCAGCCTCGCCCTGCAGGAGCTGGGCCCGGCCGACCAGCGGCGGACCTATGCCGCGGGCGCCACCATTTTTGCCACCGGCGATCCGGGCGACGGTCTGTATGTCATCGAATCCGGCGAGGTGCAGATCCTCGCCACCATCGGCGCCCACGAATCCCGTCCGCTGGCCGTCCTGGGGCCGGGCGATTTTCTCGGCGAGATCGCCGTGCTCGATTCCGCGCCGCGCTCCGCCGGCTCCCGTGCCACCCATGACACCGTCGCACTCTACGTCAGCCGGGAAGACTTTCTCCAGCTGCTCGACCGCCGGCCGACCCTCGCGCTCGACCTCATCCGCGAATTCAGCCGCCGCATGCGCGCGCTCAACCAGAAATACATCGATGAAATCGTGCAGGCCGAGGTGCTCGCCACCGTCGGTCGTTTTGCCGGCACCATCGTGCACGATTTCAAAACCCCGCTCAGCACCATCGGTCTCTACGCCGAACTGGCCGCCAAGGAGAAAGCCACGCCGGCCACCCGGGTCGAGGCCGCCAACGGCATCGCCCGGCAGATCACCCGCCTCACCGACATGCTGAACGAGATCATAGATGTCACCCGGCCCTCCGGCCGGACCGTCGAGCTCACGTCCGCGGACTTCGCCGCCTTTGCCGGCCCGCTCCTGCTGGAGCTCCGCACCCAGGCGGAAAAATCCGACTGCACCCTCGTGGCCGAAGCGCCGCCGGCCCGGCTTGTCCGCCTCAACGCCCCGCGGCTTTCCCGGTTGTTTTTCAATCTCGTCGGCAACGCCAGCGAGGCCATGCCCAAGGGCGGCCCGATCACCGTGCGCTTCCGCGTGGAGGAAAACGTCCTCCACACCGAGGTGCACGACGCCGGCCCAGGCATCGCCGCAGAGATCATGGAACGCCTCTTCCAGCCTTTCGCCACGCACGGAAAAACCAAAGGCACCGGGCTGGGCCTCGCGATCTGCCGGCGCATCGCCGAAGACCACGGCGGACGCATCTGGGCCCGCAACGAACCGGCCCGCGGCGCCACCTTCGGTTTCACCCTACCGCTGGCTTGAACGTGGGCTGCTGCCAGCCGCCGAACAGATCGTCCCAGCAATGCGCGATGGCGGCGCGCTCGTTTTCCGGGATGATCGGCGCAAACGGCAGCGTTTCCGCCGCCGCCAAGTCCGCGACCAACGCGGCGACCGCGTTCAGCAACGCCGCCATCAGCTTCGGGTCCACACGGCTCAGATCATCGTCGGGCCGGTGATGGAAGAACCGCCCACCGGCGCAATTGGGCCGCATCAACGTCACTCCCGGCACGCCCGCCGCCGTGAAAGGAAAATGATCCGCATACGGCAGCACGCCCGGCTCGCGCCGATAATACTGGCCCTCGCGCGCAAAATACGCCGGCAACAATCCGTCCAACTCGCACGGCGCGCTGCCCCAAAGCGTGTTCCACCCGAGCAGCGAGCCGAAGCTGTCGAGGTTGAAGATAAACCGGCCGGTGCGCTGCAGCTCCTCCCGATGGCGGCGCACGTAGGCCGCGCTGCCCACCGAAAGCTGCTCCTCCGCTCCAAATGAGATCAACCGGATCGTCCGCCGGCGCGCGCGCGGCGCCAGCACCCGCACCAGCTCGATCAGGCCCGCCGTCGCCGAACCGTTGTCATCCGCCCCCACCGAGTCCGCCTGCGTGTCGTGATGACCGCCGAGGTAGAGCACCCCCGCAGCCGGATCGGAGCCCGGCAATTCGGCGATGACGTTTGCCGACTCGGCCGGCCGCGGCCCGCCCACGACCCGGAAGCGCGCCTTGGTCGCACCGCGTTCGCGCCACCGCCAAGCATCAAGATAGGCGACATTGAGCGAAGGCACCGCACCGCACGCCGCCGCATAGGCGGGAAAAATCGCATCAGCCAGCGGCGTCGCTCCGGGGTAGCGCACGTCCACCATCAACAGGCCCGCTGGTTGCGCCGCGATCAGCCGGCCGTAATTTCCCCGCGACTCAATGTGGCAGCCGAGGTGCAGCACGATTCGTCCGCGCAGTTTCTCGCCCAAATCGGGCTGCTGGTATCCGGTCGCGCCTTCGAAGAAAACCAGCGGCGCCTCCACCCACCCGCCCTCGGTGCCGGGCGTGTTGGCAAAGAGTGAGCAGCCCGCGTCGTGCCACGCATCGTCGTGCCACACCTGCAACTGCTGCTCCCGCACGTCGCGCCGGTTCACGGGAAAAGTCTCGCGCGTCACCGCAGCGCCCGCCGCGGTCATTTCACGCTCCAGATACCCGGCCGCCGCCGCCTCGCCCGGACTGCCCGCCAACCGCACGCCGATCGCTTCGGTCAGGTGCTGCAAATGTCGCGTCAGGTTTGCCGGCAGGATCGGGTCCATGCGGGCGTCATAACGCCCGGCCTCATCGGCATGACAAGCACGCAGTGCGCCGGCGCTGTTCATTCAGTCCGCAATCGTCTTGGCACCTCCATCGTCCGCTTCATCCTGCGCGCTGCGCATGTCCAGCCCTGCCGCCGACTACCCCATCCGCCCCGTGCCCTTCACCGCCGTGCGCCTCACCGGCGGATTCTGGCAAAAGCGCCAGGCCGTGAATCTCGCGACCACCGTCCCCTACGCCATCCGGCAATGCGAGGACACCGGGCGGCTGCACAACTTCGACCTCGCCGCCGAAACCCTCCGCCGCCGCACCGCCGGTGAGACCGCATTCCAGCACAAGCCCGTCACGATTTATCCCTTCGACGACTCCGACGTTTACAAGGTCATGGAGGGCATCGCCTACGCCCTGCACGTGCAGCCCGATCCCGCGCTCGAGGCCCGGCTCGACGGCTGGATCGCCCGCGTAGTCGCAGCCCAGGAGCCCGACGGCTACCTCTACACCTTCCGCACGATGCATCCCGACTCGCCGGTGCACGAATGGATTGATGAAAAGCGCTGGCTCAAAGACCACGACCTCAGCCACGAGATCTACAATCTCGGCCACCTCTACGAAGCCGGCGTCGCGCACTTCGAGACCACGGGCAAACGCACGCTGCTCGATGCCTGCCTCAAGAGCGCCGAACTCCTCTGGCGCGATTTCGGCGACCGCCGGCTCCGTGTCGCCCCCGGCCACCAAGTCATCGAGATGGGTCTCGCCAAGCTCCACCGCGTGACCGGCGATGCGCGCTGGATCGAGCTCGCCAAAATCTTCCTCGAAGCCCGCGGTCCCGGCGGCAAGGCCTACAGCCAGCAGCACCTCCCCGTCACGCAGCAGACCGAGGCCGTCGGCCACGCCGTGCGCGCCAACTACATGTATGCCGGCATGGCCGATGTCGCCGCGTTGGCCGGCGATGCGCACTACGTGGCTGCCATCCGGAAAATCTGGGACAACGTCGCGGAGAAAAAACTCTCCCTCACCGGCGGTGTCGGCCCGCTCCAACACGGCGAGGCTTACGGTGCGGACTACGAACTGCCCAACGCCTGCTACAACGAGACCTGCGCCGCCATCGCGCTCATGATGTGGAACCAGCGCATGTTCCTCTTCACCGGCGAAGCCCGCTACCTCGATGTGCTGGAGCGCACCGCCCACAACGGCTTCATCAGCGGCGTCTCGCTTTCCGGCGACCGCTTCTTCTACCCCAATCCCCTGTCCTACGACGGCGTGGCCAAAAACAACCATGACCACGCCGGCCGCGCCCCGTGGTTCGGCTGCGCCTGCTGTCCGCCCAATCTCATGCGCACCCTCGCCGCGCTCACCGGCTGGTTCTACGCCGTGCGCGACGATTCGCTCTATGTGAATTTCTACGCACCGAACGAAGGCGCGGCCAACGTCGCCGGCGTCAAGGTGCGTCTCACGCAGACCACGGACTATCCGTGGTCCGGTGCCATCCGGCTCACCGTCGCGCCCGAAAAACCCTGCGCCTTCACCGTGCGCCTGCGCATCCCCGGCTGGGCGCTGGGCCGGCCCGTGCCCTCCGATCTCTACACCTACGCCGATGCCGCGCACCTCGACTGGTCCCTGCGCATCGCCGGCAAACCGGTCGCCGCCGCGCTCGAAAACGGCTACGCCGTGCTCACGCGCACCTGGCAGTCCGGCGATGTCGTGGAACTCGATCTCCCGATGCCCGTGCACACCGTGCGCGGACATCCGCAAATCGAAGCCGTGCACCACCGCCTCGCCTTCGAGCGCGGCCCCATGGTTTACGCCTTCGAGGCTACGGCCCGCCAAACCAACCCCGAGGAAATCACCGTGTCACCCGCCACGCGGGCAACCGCGCAGGCACAGCCCGAACTCCTCGACGGCGTGGTCACTCTCATGCTTGAGGAGGTCGCGGCGCCCAATCCCGTCGCCCTGATTCCCTACTACACCTGGAACAACCACGGCCTCGCGGCCATGGCGGTGTGGCTGCCGGAGACCGACCGCTGAAGCGCCCGGCGCCCGCCGCGCTGCCGCGCTTTTTGTAACTTTTGCCGGAACGCGGGGTTAATCCCATGCGCCACCCATTCCGGGTGGCGCTCGAATTGACCAACCATGTCCCGTTCCATCATCCGTCGCCCGCTTCCGCAACCCGGCGGCCCCGTCTTCATCACCGACGGCGGCCTTGAAACCACGCTCGTGTTTCACGAACGCATCGAGCTGCCCCAGTTCAATACCAGCACGCTCCTGCGCACCGCCACCGGCTAGGCCACCCTGCTCTCCTACTACCGCCGCTACGCCGACATCGCCCGCCAAAATCAATGCAGCCTCATTCTCGAAACGCCCACCTGGCGCGGCAGCCCCGACTGGCTGGCCAAGCTGAGCATCAGCCGCGTGGAGTTTGCCGAGATCAACCGCATCGGCATCGCGCTCATGAACCAGTTGCGCGCCGAATACGACCTCGTAATCCCCCAAATCCTCGTCGGCGGTTGTGTCGGCCCCCGCGGCGACGGCTACTGGCCCGAGCAGGGCGTGACCGTGGATGCAGCCGAGGCGTATCACCGCGAACAGATCGCCCTCTATGCCGACGCGGAGGTGGACTTCGTTTCGGCCATGACGCTCAACACGATGGCCGAGGCCATCGGCATCGTGCGCGCCGCCCAGGTCCATGGCATCGGCGTCACGATTTCGTTTACGGTGGAAACCGACGGCCGGCTGCCGACCGGCAACACCTTGCAGGAAGCCATCGAGACGGTTGATGCGGCCACAGGCGGTCCCGCCTATTACATGATCAACTGCGCCCATCCCGCCCATTTCGAACCCGTGCTGCGCCGGGGCGGCGCGTGGACCCAGCGCATCCTCGCCCTGCGCGCCAACGCTTCGCGCCAAAGCCATGCGGAACTGGACGAAGCCGTCACCGTCGACGCGGGTGATCCCGTCGAGCTGGGGCAGAGCTACGCGGAGTTGAAGGAGCTCATGCCGCAGCTCACGGTATTCGGCGGCTGCTGCGGAACCGACCACCGCCACATCGGCAGCATTTGCGCCGTGGTCTCGGCACCGAGGCTCAGATCCCGGGCTGTGGCCTGAGCGCGGCGCCGCCACCGGCTCAATCCACCCGCGGCCGCTTCTCCGCGAGCCGCGCCAGCAGTTCGGGGAAAGCTTCGCGCACCGGTGAATCCGCGAGGTAGTCCATCGCCCGGGCTTTCTGCCCGCGGGCGCACAGGCTGGCGAACACATGCAGCTCAAACTGCGCGCGCAGCTCCGTATACGGTCGCTCCAACCCCAGGTGCCGCCACAGATGCAGCAGCGCCTCGATCGTGGAAAACTGCCCCGGCCCCTGCTGGGCTCGCAGCCAGTAGCGGCTTTCGCCCTTCATCGGCAGGCTCACGCAGCGACCCCAGGCACTGACGCCACGGACCATTTCCAGCGCCTGTTTCCAACTGCCGTCAATCAGCAGCACCTGCATCCTCTCCGGGACGGCATCGGCCGGCGCCGGCTCGCCCAACGGATGCAAGATCCACAGCTCGCGCCCCGGCCGCACCACCTCGGCCCGCGCCGGTATCCGGTCCGGCCGGCAGAGATGCAGCCGCGCGTCCGCTACACTGCGCCCAATCAGGTGGCCCGTGCTGCTGGGCCGGTGCGCCTCCATGTGGTGCATCAGCACGTCCACGGCCAGCGGACAATCCACCGGCCGCAGCCCCGCGCAAATGCACCAGCGCGGCGGCAATTGGCAGCGCTCGCAGCGCGGGGCTCCTTTGAGAACTACGCTTCTGGCCATGCCCCATCGGGTGCGGCCAGCGGCATGGCGTCAACCGTTCCGGATTAGAAAACCGTTCCGGAGCCAAAAGCCCGGCTGTTACGACTCATCGATATGGCCGGCGACTTGAACCGGGCGGGATTATGACACATTACTGTCCTTTTATTGCCAACATCCCATGTCCAGATTCCATCATCTCCTCCTGTCCACGCTGCTCGCCAGCCCCCTGATCATGTCTGCCAATCCCCTGCTCACGCCCAGCCCGCTGACCTACGGCTATCCGCAATTCGAACTCATCCAGCCCGCGCACTTCCTGCCGGCCTATGAGGCGGCCATGGCCGAAAACTTGGCGGAGATCGACGCCATCGCCAACAACCCTGCACCGGCCACCTTCGAAAACACCCTCGTGGCCATGGAGCGCGCCGGCCGCACGCTCGCGGGCGTCGGCGCCATCTTCGGCAATCTCAACGGCACCGTCACCAACCCCGAGCTGCAGGCCATCGAGCGGACCATGTCGCCCAAGCTCGCGGCGCACCGCGACGCCATCGTGCTCAACCCCGCGCTCTTCGCCCGCATCCGGCAGGTTCACGAGGTCCGCGACACCCTCGGCCTCGACGCCGAGTCGCTCCGTCTGGTCGAGCGCACCTACGAAGGCTTCGTCCGCGCCGGCGCCAATCTCGTTGCCGATGACCAGCAGCGCCTGCGTGCCCTCAACGCCGAACTCGCCACGCTCCACACCACTTTTGCGCAGAACGTCCTGAAAGAGCGCAACGCCGCCGCCCTCATCGTGGACACCAGCGAAGAACTCGCCGGGCTGTCCGACGCGGTCATCGCCACCGCCGCGGCCGCCGCCACCAAGGCCGGTCACGACGGCAAATACCTGCTGAGCCTGCTCAACACCACCGGTCAACCCCCGCTCGAATCACTCACCGATCGCACCACCCGCGAGCGCCTGATGCAGGCGTCGTTGACCCGCAACAGCCGCGGCGGCGAGTTCGACAATCGCGCCGTCGTCTCCCGGATCGCCCGCACCCGCGCCCAGCGCGCCGTGCTCCTCGGCTATGCCACGCACGCCGATCTGCAGGTGGCCGACCAGACCGCCGGCTCCATCGCGGCCATCAACCGCCTCATGGCCCAGCTCGTCCCGTCCGCCATCAAAAATGCGCGCCGCGAAGCCGCGGACCTGCAGGCCATGATCGACGCCGAGGGCGCCGGCCACGAACTCGCCGCCTGGGACTGGGATCTCTACACGGAAAAAGTCCGGCAGGCCCGCTACGCCTTCGATGCCGCCGAAGTGCGCCCTTATTTCGAAATGAACCGCGTCCTCGTGGACGGCATTTTCTTCAGCGCCGAGCGCCTGTTCGGCCTCACCTTCAAACCCCGGCCCGATCTGCCGAAATACCACGAAGACACCAGCGTCTGGGAAGTCTTCGATGCCGACGGCGCCTCCCTCGCGCTCTTCATCGTGGACTGGTATGCGCGCCCCGAGAAGCGCGGCGGCGCTTGGATGAGTTCCTACGTCACGCAGTCCGATCTCCTCGGCACCCGGCCCGTGGTCGCCAACCACCTCAACGTGCCCAAGCCCCCGGCCGGCCAACCCACGCTGCTCACCTACGACGAGGTCACCACCGCCTTCCACGAATTCGGCCACGGCGTCCATGGCCTGCTGTCGGCAGTGCGCTACCCGCGCTTCTCCGGCACCAGCGTGCCGCGCGACTTCGTCGAATTTCCCTCGCAGGTGTATGAAATCTTCGCCGACGATCCGGAGGTCCTCGCCAACTACGCCCGTCATCACGCCACCGGCAAACCGATCCCCGCGGTCCTGCTCGAAAAGATCGAGGCTGCCGCCAAGTTCAACCAAGGGTTCGTGACCAGCGAATATCTCGCCGCCACCCTGCTCGACCAGGCCTGGCACCAGCTCGCACCGGACGCCGTGCCGGATGCCGACGGCGTGCTCGCCTTCGAGGCGGAAGCGCTCGCCCAAGCGGGCTTTGATTTCGCGCCCGTGCCGCCACGCTACCGCAGCCCGTATTTCAGCCACATCTTCTCGAGCAACGGCTACGCCGCCGGCTACTACTCCTACATCTGGGCCGAGGTGCTCGACGCCGACGGTGCGGACTGGATCAAGCAAAACGGCGGGCTCACCCGCTCCGTGGGCGAACATTTCCGCCGCACCGTGCTCTCCCGCGGCGGCAGCTCGGACGCCATGCAGCTCTACCGCGACTTCGCCGGCCGCGAACCCGACGTGAAGCACCTGCTGAAACGCCGCGGCTTGGAGTAAGCGCGTTAAAAAATCCATCTGGGCTGGCACCCGGGCCGCACAACCGCACAGTGGTCGGCATGATTGCCCGACTCCTGTGCTTCCTTGCCCTGTTCCTGACCGGCCTGCCGGCTTCGTCTCCAGCCGCCGGCCAAGCCCCGGATTATTATCTCCCTGCCGCCACTGACTACGCTGCGTCCGTGCCTTCGCCGGAGACATTCTTCGGCTTTCCTTTCGGGGAATGGCATCTCTCCTCTTACCAGCTCGACGCCTACCTGCGGGCCGTGGCCACCGCCGCGCCAGACCGGGTGCGGCTGGAAATCATCGGGCACTCGCACGAGCGCAAGCCGCTCCATCTTCTCACCATCACCTCAGCCGCCAACCACGCGAGGCTCGACGAAATCCGCCGCCATCACCTCGCCCGTTGGAGCGCCCAAGCGCCCGCCGCGAGCAGCGACGTCAACGCACCCGCGATCGTCTCGCTCGGCTACGGTGTGCACGGCAACGAGCCCAGCGCGATGCAGGCCGCCGTGCTCACGGTATACCACCTCGCCGCCGCCCAAGGATCCGACGTCGAGGCTTTGCTGGACTCCGCCGTCGTCCTGATCGAGCCGCTGCGCAATCCCGACGGCTCCGACCGCGCCGCCCAGTGGTTCAACCAACACAAATCCCTCACCGCGCCCTCGGCCGACCCGCTCGACCGCGAGCACAACGAGGGCTGGCCCGGCGGCCGGTTCAACCACTACTGGTTCGACCCCAACCGCGACTGGCTGCCGCTCGTGCATCCGGAAGCGCAGGCCCGCGCGGAACTTTTCCACCGCTGGCGGCCGCACGTCGCGGCCGATTTCCACGAGATGGGTTCCGATACGACCTACTTCTTCCAGCCCGGGATCCCCACGCGGAACAACCCAAGCATCCCGGCCGAAATCGTCGCGCTGCACGAGCGCATCGCCACTTTTCACCGTGAGGCCTTCGACGCCGCCGGTGTCCTGTATTTCAGCCGCGAGCGTTTTGACGATTTCTACGCCGGCAAGGGTTCGACCTATCCCGACCTGCACGGCTCGGTGGGCATCCTCTTCGAACAGGCCAGCTCGCGCGGTCACGCGCAGGACACCCCGCACGGGCTGCTCACTTTCCCCATCACCATCCGGAACCAGGTTCTCACCTCGCTGAGCACGCTCAAGGCCGCCGCCACCCTGCGCGCCGACCTCCTGCGGCAACAACGCTCCTTGGCCCGTGAGACCGCCGCCGCGGCGGCCGCGAGCAAGATCCGCGCCTACGTGTTCGCCGACGACGGCGATCCAGCCCGCGCTCACGCCCTGCTCGATCTCCTGTTGCAACATCGCATCGAGGTCCGGCCGTTACTGGAGCCTCTCACCGCCGCGGGCCACGCCTTCATACCTGGCACCGCTTGGGTCGCGCTGACGGATCAGGCCCAGTTCCGGCTGCTCACCGAGATGTTCGTCCAGCGCACCGCATTCGAAGACAATGTGTTCTACGATGTCTCCGCCTGGACTCTGCCGCTCGCCTACAATCTTCCCTTCGCCGCATTGGAGAAAGCTCCGCGCTCCGGCGACGTGCTGACCGCCGCGCCCAAATTTCCCCGCGGCCAACTCATCGGCGGCCACAGCGACTATGCCTACGTGCTGGACTGGACCGGCCACCACGCCCCGCGCGCACTCCAGCGGCTGCATCAGGCCGGGGTTTTGGTGAAAGGACTCACGGGCACGGGTCTAGAGCTGCCACTGGCCGGCGGCGCGCGGGCCCGGCTCGCGCCCGGCGCCATCCTCATCCCCGTCGGCCTGCAGCCCGACAAAGCGCCGCTCATCCACGAAATCATCGAGAGGATCGTCGCGCAGGATGCAGTCACCGTTTACGGCTGCGGTTCAGGCGGCAGCACCACCGGACCGGACCTGGGCAGCCCGTCGTTCGCGCCCATGGCTGCGCCGCGGGTCGCGTTGATCACCGGCAGCGGCGTCAACGCCACCGCCATCGGCCCCGCCTGGCACGCGCTCGATCAACGCGCCGGACTCGTGCCGACCTTGCTCGATGTCGCACAACTGGGCCGCGCCGATCTCGGCCGTTATCAAGTGATCGTGTTCGCCGACGGTGCCTACGATACCGGCATCACCGACGCCACCGTAGCCGAACTCAAGCGCTGGGTCCGTCAGGGCGGCACCCTCGTGCTGATGGGCCGGGCGCTCCAGTGGGCCGCACGCAAGGAAATCGCCCCGCTCGAATTCATCACGCCCGAGCACCCCGCCACCGGCCGGCTGCCGTATGCCGGCGCCGCCGACAACGAGGCCCTCAAGCGGGTGGCCGGCACCCTCTTCCAAGCCGACATCGATCCAACGCATCCGCTCGGTTTCGGCTTCGGCCGCGGCCAGTTGGCGCAATGCCGCACGCATACCATCATCTTGAAGCCGGCAAAGTCTCCGTATGAAACACCCGCCGTTTACACGGCCAATCCGCTGCTCGCCGGCTACGCCTCGGAGACCAACCAGCGGGCCATCGCCGGCTCCGCCGCCGCCCTCGCGCTCGCCACCGGCCGCGGCGCAGTGATCGCCCTGCCCGACGACCCCAACTTCCGCGGGCTCTGGCACGGCGGCCAACGCCTGTTCTTCAACGCGGTCTTCCACGGCCGCGCCATCACGGCCGTAAGCACCCCCGGTGATTCCGACTGATCCCGCCCGCCCCGGCCGGGCGTAGAATTACCCTTGGCTCCGGCTTGTCGTTCGGCCTCCGGCCGCGCTGGCTGGAGCCATGTTCCGCGCCACCCACCTGCTGTTCTGCCTCTGCCTACCCGCCATCGCTCTTGCCACGATCCCCATCGGTCCAGGCCGGATCGAAATCGGCGCGGACCTGCCCATCACCGTCTACACCTACCGCCCGCCCACCTACGACAACGGGCCGCTTCTCATCGTGTGCCACGGGGTGCAGCGCAACGCCGAGGATTACCGCAATTTTGCCATTACGCTGGCCGAGCGTTTCGGTGCCATCGTGGCCGCGCCGCAATTCGACCGCGAACGCTTCCCCTACGACGACTACCAGCAGGGCGGCATCCTGCGCGACGGCGAGCGCCGCCCCCGCGAGGAGTGGACCTTCACCCGTCTCGAGCGACTCATCGAGGAATTGCGCGCCATCACCGGCGACCCGGCGCGGCCGTTCTACATCATCGGCCATTCCGCCGGCGGGCAGTTTGTCGCCCGGCTCGCCGGTATCACCGGCCCGCTCGGGGCCGAGCGCCTGGTCGCGGCCAATCCCGGCTCTCACCTCTTCCCCATGCGCGACCCGCGCTACGGCTACGGATTCGGCGGTCTGCCCGAAGAGCTAGGCGGCGACGACGCGCTTCGGCGCTACCTAGCCGCACCCCTGACGCTCTACCTCGGCACCGCCGACAACGATCCCGACCACCGCTCGCTCGACCGCAGCCCGGCCGCGCTGGCCCAAGGCCCACACCGCTACGCGCGCGGTCTCGCCTGCTACCAACTCGCGCAGTCTCTGGCCCGCGCGCGGAGCTGGGATTTCAACTGGCTTCTCGTTGAGTGTCCCGGTGTCGAACACGACGCCGCGCGGATGTTCGCCGATCCCGCCGTGGCGGAAGCACTTTTCGGGCCGGACGCAGTCCGGCGTTGAAGCGCGGGGCGCTCGGCCCCAGCCTCCGCCCATGAAAGCCCCGCGTCGCTGGCTCTGCCTGTTCGCGACCGCCGCCCTCTTGGTCGCGCAAGATCCACCCGTGCCCGAGTCCGACCTGCCCGATGGCGACCAAGATCTGGCCGCGGCCGAGGCCGCCCTCGCGGCGGCCACCGACGAAGTTGCGGCGCTACGCGCCCTCGCCACCGTCGTCAACCTGCACCGCCGCCGAGGCGACTACGCGGAAGGCCTCACCCTCGCCCGCGACGGCCTGGCCCGCGCCCGCGTCCTCGGCGAGCCGGCCCTGCAGATCGAGTTTCTCTACCTGCAGGGCCGCATGTATTGGAACCTCACCGACTACCCCCGCTCGCTTGAAGTCCACCTCGAGGAACTCCGTCTAGCCCTCGAGCTCGGCGATCCCTTTCTGCTCGCCCGCACCCACGGCGGCCTCGGCCTCACCTACCACCGTTACGAGCGCGATCAGGATGCCCTGCACCATTTCAATCTCGGGCTTGAGGCGGCCGCGCGCGCGCCCGACCAACGCATGCGCGGCAGCCTGCTCAACAGCCTCGGCAACTATCACCTTTTGCGCGGCGACCACGAGACCGCCGCCCGCCTCCACACCGAGGCCCTGCAAATCCGCGAAGCCTCCGGGAACTCGCGCGCGATCGCCGAAACGCTCACCAACCTCGCGCTCGCCGCCGACGCCCGGGGCGAGCACGCGGCCGCGCTCGCTCTTCTCCAGCGCGCCCTCGCCACGTTCGAAGCCCTGAAATATCGCCGCTACATCGCCAACACCCACCGGCGCATCGGTCGGGTGCTGCGCCACGCCGGCCGGTTCGACGAATCCCTGGCCAGCCTCTCCCAGGCCGAACGCGCCGGCGCCACCCTGCAAAGCGAGGATGTAATGGCCGACATCTGGCAGGAATACGCGCTCACCCACGAAGCCCGCGGCGATCTGGCATCCGCCTTGGCCGCCCAGCGCCGCCATGGTCTGCTGCGAGAGCAAATACGCGGGGCCGAGGACCGCCGCCGTATGACCGAGCTGCGCGCCCGTTACGGCGAGGAGCAGCGCGAACTTGAGATCCAGCTGCTGCGCCGCGACCAAGCACTGCAAGCCGCCGAACTCGACCGGCGGCGCTCCCGGCAATTCGCCTGGATTGCCGGACTCGGCGGCGGTCTAACCCTGCTCGCCGCCTTCAGCTTTTTCCAGTTGCTGCGCCTCCGCGGTGAACGCCGCCTCCGCCGCGCCACCGAGGACGCCCGCGCGCGCGCCGAGAAGGCAGAGCACATCAAATCCCAGCTGCTCCGCATAGCCTCACACGACCTCAAGGTACCTCTGCAGGCCCTCCACGCCACCGCCGGCCTCATCGCCGCCCGGGCCGATGCCCCCGCAATCGTCCAACACCACGCCACCAGCATCCAGTTCGACACCGCGCGGATGCAGGCCTTGGTGCGGGACTTTCTGGAAGTCGCGGCCATCGAGCAAGGCCACCTGCAACTGCATCCCGCGCCCGTCGATCTCGCGCGCAACGCCCTGGAGACCGCTGACGCACTCCGCCCCCTCGCCGAGCAGCGCCGGCTGCGCCTTGAGGCCGCGCCACCCGAACGGCCCCTGCGCGCCGTGTGTGCCGATGACCGGCGCCTGCGTCAGATCTTTGAAAACCTGCTCGGCAACGCCCTCAAGTTCACTCCCGCCGGCGGCGAGGTCCGCCTCCGCTTCGGCGAGCAGGGCGACTGGGTATTCGCCGAGGTGTGCGACTCCGGCCCCGGCTTGGCGGCGGCCGATTTCGCCCGCATCTTCGATCCCGCCGCGCCCGGCCCGGCCGGGCGCACCTCGGGGCTCGGGCTCACCATCGTGCGCGAATTGCTGACCCTGCAGGGTGGCCGCTTGGAAGTGCAGTCCCAGCCCGGGCGGGGCGCGGTCTTTCGGGTGCTGTTTGCGGCGGCCTAGGCCTTCAGCCCAGCCCGTGGCGCAGACACCAACGCACCAGCGTCGGCACATCATGCAGTCCCAACTTGGCGAAGATGCGCGCGCGGTATTTCTCCACCGTGCGCGGACTCAAGCCCAGCTCAGCCGCGATCTGTTTCGACAGCAGACCGCGCACCACCAGGCGTGCCACATCGCACTCCCGCTCGCTCAACAGCTCCTGGCCGCCGCGGGGCAGCGTCGCGTCCACCGCGACCGGCAAAGGCGGCGGCACACTGGCCGAGAAATGCATCCCCCCGTCCCACACGCACTGCACCGCGTGGGCCACCTGCTCCATCGGCGTGGTCTTGTCCACAAAGCCAGCCACGCCCAGCGCCAGCAGCTCTCCCGGAAGGCCCGAATCTGGGTAGCCGGTGAGCACCACCACCCGGGGCCGCACCGCCCGTTCCCACAGTTTCCGCACCAGATCCCGCCCGTCCATCGTGCGCAGGCGCAGGTCCGTCACCAGCAGGTCCGGCGGCTGTGTCAGGCAAGCCGCCATCGCCTGCTCGCCCGTGGCGAAGTCCTTCAACTCGCTCCCCAAAAACGCGGCCCGCAGCGTCTCCTTCAATAACAACCGATAGGTCGCGGTGTCGTCCACTAGCACGATGCGGCTTGGCGGAGCTTTGCTCACTTGCATGGCAGCAGCCTGCACCCACCCCGTCGCCCTGACGAGTCGGAATCACCGATGAATTGGTTTTACGGGGCGTAGAAATACACCATCGCCGGGCCTTGGCTCCCCCGGCGGCGGCACCCAGCATGATTAATCCGGCCCGGCTTGCCCCACCTTCCCGCGGGCTAAAATTACCGCACCTCCTGCCACTGCCAAACCATGAAAACACCCCTCACCACCCGCCGCAGCCTCGCGCTGCTCTTGTTCGTCCCCACTTTCGCTTTGGCGCAAACCGTCGCGCCGGCTCCCGCCGAGCCTACGACCGACACCGAGGTTGTCCGCCTCGATGCCTTCACCGTCACCGGCACCAACATCCGCCGGCTCGATGTGGAAAAAGTTCTCCCTGTCACGGTCTTCAATCGTGATGAGATCGAGGTGCGTGACGCCTCCCAGGCCTCCGACCTTCTGGCTGCCCTGCCCCAAGTCACTGGAATGCCGGGCAACGAGACCGCCACCCTCGGCGCCACCGCCCGCGGCGACAATGCCAGCATCGCCCTGCGCGGCCTCAAATCCGCTGACACCCTAATCCTCCTCAACGGCCGCCGCATCCCCGCGCACGGCATCAGTCAGGGCGAAGGCGGCGTGCCCACGCTATCCGTCAACAGCAACCAGTTGCCCAACCGCGGCCTCGAGCGCGTCGAAGTCCTGCGCGACGGCGCTTCCTCCATCTACGGCACCGATGCCGTGGCGGGCGTCATCAACTACATCACCCGCCGCGATTTCGTCGGCACCGAACTCCAATTACGCTATGCCCAGACCGAAATCGGCGATGGTAAGGAGCTGCGCGCCACCCTCACACACGGGTTGAATTTTGCGAACGGCCGCGGCCAAGCCCAGGTCGTCCTCGATGTCTACGACCGCGCGGCCATTTTCGCCCGCAACCGCGCTTTCATGGTGGAGTCCGATCACACTGGCCGCGCCCCGGCCCCATGGAACGTCTCCACCAACACCCAGTTCAACGCCCGCTCCGCCACCAGCGAATTCGGCAACTACAATGTCGGCACCGTCAACGCTTCCGGTGTCTTCTCCGCCACGCGCCCCGCCGGCATCCCCGCCAGCCTCGCGGCGGCCTCCGGCCTCTTCTTCCTCGTGCCTACCGAAAGCGGCGGGGTCGGCTTCCGCACCACCACACCGCCCCGCGACGGTGTCACCAACACCTACTACTGGAACAACAACGCTTACCGCGTGCTCCAGCCCGAGTCTACCCGCACCAACGTTTTCTTCTCCATGGACTACGAACTGAGCGACCGCGTCAGCGCCTTCGCCGACCTCAGCCTCTATCGCGCCATCTCCACCACCTACCGCGAACCCGCCTCCATCACCCTCTCAACCGACGGTGAGTTCCTCGTCCCCGCCACCAATCCTTGGAATCCCTTCGGCACCCGCTTCTGGCACCCCACCGGCGCGCCCAATGCCGACGGCACCCCTCGCCTCACCGGCACCCCCGGCACCGTGCGCATCAGCAACAAACGCCTCACCGATCTGCCCGACCGCATCGCCGAGATCGATAACCGCGTGCTTCGCGGCGTCGCCGGCCTCCGCGGCAAGTGGGGCGAATCTTGGCAGTGGGAATCCGCCGTGCTGCGCGCCGACAACAAAGTCACCGACGAGGAATCCAACACCCCGCGCGAGAGCCTGTTCCGCCCCACCCTCGACCGCACCGACCCCGCCACCGCCTTCAACCCCTTCGGCCGCACCTTCGCCGTCCAAGGCGGCACCCTCGTTGTCACCGGCGACTACCGCAACTCCACCGCGCTCATTGACAGTTTCATGGATACCTTTGTTCGCCTCGGCCGCACCGGGCTCAGCAGCGTGGACTTTAGCGCCAACGGCGAACTCTGGGAAATCTGGGGCGGCAACACCATCAGCGCGGCCTTCGGCGGCGAATACCGCTACGAGACCTACCTCGACTTCCGCCCGCCCTACGCCGGCCTCAACCCGCCCGGCTCCGGTCTCAACCCCGAGAGCAACGACTTCATGAATTTCTCCCCCAACTCCGATACCAACGGCAATCGTCACGTCTCCGCCCTCTATCTGGAGACCCGCCTGCCGCTTGTCGGGAAAAACTTTCAATTGCCGCTCGTGCAGGAACTCGAGTTGACCGCCTCTGTCCGCTACGAGGACTACACTGACTTCGGTGATACCGCCAAACCCAAGCTCGGCGTGAGCTGGCGCCCCTTCGGCCGGGTCTTTGTCCGCGCCTCCTACAATGAAGGCTTCCGCGCGCCCAATCTCGCGCAATTGTTCACCGGCACCCTCATCCGCACCGTCACGGGCAGCAACGACACCTACCGCAGCCCCGTCACCGGCCTCCCCACCGACGGCCCCTCCAACCGCCGCAGCGTGGCCTCCGGCAATCTCAACCTCCAGCCCGAGCAATCGGTCGGCAAATCCGCCGGTGTCGTGGTGGAAGTGCCCCTGCTCAAAGGCCTCACCCTCGGCGTGGACTACTGGGAAATCCGCCAAAAAGACGTGATCGCCTCCTCCGGCTCCATCGCCGATGACCTCGCCGCCCTGCTCGCCGCCACCCAGACCGCCCTCGCCGCCGGCCAGAGCATCAACAACATCGACCTCGGCTCCGGCACCGCCGCCTACCTCGGCGCTCCCGCCGTGGTCCGACTCCCCGTCACCCAGGCCGACCGGGATTTCTTCGCCGCTTACAATGCCACCCGCACGCCGGGCAACCAGCGCGCCGTCGTCGGCGCGATCGATTTCCTGCGCACCAGCTACTTCAACCGCGCGCAGCAGTTCGTGAACGGCTTCGACTTCGACGCCACCTACCGCCTGCCACGCACCAGCCTCGGCAATTTCACCGCCAGCACGAGTTGGTCCTACCTCCAGGACTTTCACGCCTACAACAACGCCACCGCTTCCCGCACCGATCTGCGCTGGACCAACAGCGCGGCCGTCGGCGGCGCCAGTCCCAAGTGGCGCGGCAATGTGTCCCTCACTTGGCGGCAAAAGCAGTGGGGCGCGGGCGTAGCCGCTTACTACACCGGCAACTATAGCGACGCCGGGGCCACCACCACCGCCGCCATCTATGAGTCCTTGGGCCAACCCGGCTATATCGCACCGGTCTTCACGAACGGCACCACGGTTTACCGCTACGTCGTCTCCTCCTCCACCACCTACAACGCCTACCTGAGCTACCGCATCCGCGCCAAGCAGCACTCCTGGCTCGATCAAACCTCGGTGCGCCTCGGCGTCATCAACGCCTTCGACCGCATCCCCCCGCTCTCCAGCGATTCGCGCGGCTACGACCCTTCCCTTTACAACCAGATGGCCCGCGGCCGCTCCTGGTCACTCCAGCTCACCAAACGGCTCTGAACCCGGTTGGACGGCGGGGAGTGATTCAGATTCGACGCCGCGCCCCGCGACCGGCAGAGAAACCCCATGCGCCCCCGCCGTCCGCTGTTTTTACCGCCGCTCCTCGCGCTCCTCGCGGCCTGCTGCGCCGCCACCCCGGTCCACGTTGAGCCCGAGGCCGCTCCCAGCGGCATGGTGGTGGCGGGCCACCCCGAGGCCGCCGCCTTGGGCGCCGCCGTGCTGCAAGCCGGCGGCAACGCGATGGACGCCGCCGTCGCTGTCTCGCTCGCCCTCGGCGTCGCTGAACCCTACGGTTCCGGCCTCGGCGGCAAGCTCATGCTGCTCTATCACGACGCCGCCACCGGTGAAATCCACGCCGTGGACGGCATGGATGCGGCCGGCCAATCGCTCGACACCGACGCCTACCGGCGCCTGCCGACCGCCGCCCGCTACGACGGGTGGTCCGCCGTCTGCGTGCCCGGCCTGCCCGCCGGCCTGCAGCTCGCCCACACGCGCTGGGGCTCCCAGCCTTGGAACGCAATTGTGCGGCGCGCCGCACAATTGGCCCGCGACGGTGCCACCATCCTGCCCAAAACCCGCGAACTGATCATCGAACGCGCCGACAAGCTCCGCCGCGACCCCGCGCTTGCCGCGCTCTTCCTTCCCGATGGCGAGCCACCGGCCGCCCACACGCGCGTGCCGCAGCCCGCTCTCGCCGACACGCTGGACTTGTTGGCCGCCGAGGGTGTCGCCGCCTTTTACCACGGCTCCATCGCCCACGCTCTCGTCACGGCCGCCCAAACCGGCGGCGGCCACCTCACGCTGTCCGATCTGGCCAACTACGAGGCCCGCGTCGTGGCACCCACACACGGCCGTTTACGAGGCCATGAAATCTACGGCGGCCCGCCACCGACCTCCGGCACCACTCTCGTGCTCGCGATCCTCGACCAGCTCGGCGACCCCGCGCTCAGCCCGCCGCTGCGGTCTGCCGAAAATCTCAACCGCATCGGCCAAGCTTGGCGCGCCGCCCTGCCCGCGACGCAGGAGCTGGTGGGCGACCCCGCCAGCCCGCCCGCCGCCCTCACCGCCGGTCCGCCCGGCGCGCGCGAGGCCACCACACACTTTGTCGTGGTGGACCGGCACCATAACGTCGTGTCCGCTACCCAGTCGCTGAGCCTGCATTTCGGCGCGGGGGTCTCCGCCGCTGGCATCATCCTCAACGACAGCATGAGCAATTTTTCCTATCAGGACCCCGCCAGCCCCAACGCGCTCGCCCCTGGCAGACGCCCTCGTAGCACCATCACCCCCCTGATCGTGACCCGCAACGACCAACCCGTGCTGGCCATAGGCGTGCCCGGCGCTCAAAGAATCCCGCTGGCCATACTCCAGGTGCTGCTCGATCATCTCCTCCTCGGCCGACCGCTGGCCGCGGCCATCGGCGATAGTCGCGTGCATTGGCACCGCCCCCTCAACACGGATCAGCCCGATGCGATCGAGGCCGAGTCCAGTCTCGATCCTGCCGTTGTCGAGACGCTGAGTGGGCTGGGCTGGCGGGTGGATTTGCGCGAAGCACCCGGCACCGGCCGGCACTTTGGCGGCATCACTGCCATCACCGTCAACCCCGACGGCTCGCTCACGGGCTACGCCGATCCCCGGCGCACCAACGCGGCCGCCGGACACTGACAGCCCGCCCGCAGCCCCTCACTTATGAAAGCTTCACCGGTGGAAAACTCCGAAACCAATCCGTCGGGTTATGGGCTTCGCCAATGGGCCGGCTGGCTCCTCGGCCTCGGCGCGCTGCTGCTTACCCTCCTACTGCCGCCGCCAGAGGGCCTAAGCATCGCGGGTTGGCACACCGCCGGCGTCGCCCTGCTCATGGCCGTGCTCTGGATCTGCGAATCCATCCCGCTCCCGGCCACCGCCCTGCTGCCGCTGGTAGTTTTCCCGCTGCTGGGCCTCGGCACCATTCAGGAAAGCGCCGCCCCCTACGCCCATCCCATCATCTACCTGTTTCTCGGCGGCTTCATCATCGCGCTCGCGATGCAGCGCTGGCAGCTCCATCGCCGCGTCGCCCTCAATCTCATCGGCTTCATGGGCACCCGGCCCTCGCGGATCATCGCCGGCTTCCTCCTCGCCTCCGCCTTGCTCAGCATGTGGGTCAGCAACACCGCCACCGCATTGATGATGCTGCCCATCGCACTCTCCGTGGTTCAGTTGCTGCCGCAGGAATCCGCGGACAGTCCCGGCTACAAGGCCTTCGGCACCGCACTGCTCCTCGCCGTGGCCTACGGCGCCACCGCCGGTGGCATGGGCACGCTCATCGGCACGCCGCCCAACGCCCTCCTCGCCGCCTACCTTGGCAAGGTTTACAACGTCACCATCGGCTTCGGCCAGTGGATGCTCCTCGGTGTGCCCGTGGTCCTAGTGACCCTCCCGTTGGTTTATCTGCTCCTCACCCGGATATCGTTCCGGCTCGGCCGCGGCGAGGTGCCAGGCATGGCCGCGCTCATCGCCGGGGAAAAATCCCGGCTCGGTCGCATGGGCCGCGGCGAACGCACGGTGCTTATCATCTTCCTACTCACCGCCCTCGGCTGGATTTTCCAGCCCCTGCTCGCCAAACTAATCCCGCTACTCAGCGACACCACCATCGCCATGATTGGCGCGCTGCTGCTCTTCGCTCTCCCCGTCAACCTGCGGCGCGGGGAATTCGTCATGAACTGGGAATCCACCAAGGCCCTGCCTTGGGAAGTGCTGCTGCTCTTTGGCGGCGGACTCAGCCTCGCGGGCAATATTCAGAAGCATGGCCTCTCCCAATACCTCGGCGAACTGTGCGGCGGACTCGGCGGCATGCCAATGCTGCTCACCCTCGCCCTCGTCTGCTTCGGCATCTTGATGCTCACGGAGCTCACCAGCAACACCGCCACCGCCGCCACCTTCCTGCCTATCGTGGCCGCCCTCGCGATCAGCCTCGGTCAAAACCCGCTGCTCTTCCTCATCCCCGCCGCCCTCGCCGCCAACTGCTCGTTCATGATGCCCGTGGGCACGCCGCCCAACGCCATCGTCTTTGGCAGCGGCCGCATGACCCTCCCGCAGATGGCCTGGGCAGGACTGTGGTTGAACCTCATCATGGTGCCCGTCATCATCGGCCTCGTCCTCCTCCTCGGCCCGCTCATCTTCGACCTCCGCTTCGACACCCTGCCTTCCTGGGCGCAATAAACCCCATTCAATTCGAACACTTCGCCCTCAATGTGACCGACGCCCGGGCCGTCGCCGCTTGGTATGTTAACCCTCTCGGCTTCTCCGTCGCCCAACGGCGCAAGGAATCGCCCTTTACCCATTTTCTCGACGACGACACCGGCCGCGTCATCGTGGAGTTCTACTTCAACCCCGCCGCCCCGGTGCCGGACTATGCCGCCGCCCACCCGCTGTGTTTTCACCTCGTGGTCGTTGCCGCCGATGCCCGGGAAGAATGCTGCGCGATCCTTGGGGCGTGCCGCTCCAGCTCTGCGAACGCGCTCAACCGATTGCGCCGCGCGCCGTTTGAACCGGCAGGCAAGTTCACATTTTTTCAGAACCCGCCCCGCGCGCGGTCGATGGCGGCATCACTTCCTTTCTACGCTATAGCAACGGCAGCCTCATCCCGGATGGACATCCCGCCGGCCGGGGCTAGTCCTCCTCCGCATGGATTCCGCCCCGGTCCTTGAATTGCCCGCCCGTCCCGGCCACCCGCGCAATTCCGAAGGTGCCTTTCTCTCGCTCAAAAACGGCTGCATTCTCTTCGCCTACTCCCACTACCTCGGCGCGAGCTGGCAGGATCACGCCCGGGCCGACATCGTCGCCCGCGAGTCCGCGGACGGCGGTCTCACCTGGTCTGCGGAAGACCGCATCATCGTCGCCAACGAGGGCGGCTGCAATGTCATGAGCGTGTCGCTGCTGCGTCTGCCCGACGACCGCATCGCCCTGTTCTACCTCCGCAAAAACTCCGCCCGCGATTGCCGGCCTTACCTGCGCACCTCGGGCGATGAGGGCGCGACTTGGAGCGAAGCATCCTGCTGTGCGCCCTCGGTCGGCTACTTTGTCGTCAACAACGACCGTATCCAGCGTCTCTACTCCGGCCGGCTCATCATTCCGGCCGCTTGGCATCGGCCAAAAAACCCGGCCGATCCGGATGACTTCGCCATCGAGGCTCACGCCGAAGATCGCTTCTTTATGTCCGATGATGACGGAATTACCTGGCGGGAAAGCCAGCAGGGACTGCGCGTGTCCGCGACCGTCGAATCCGGTCTGCAGGAGCCGGGCCTCATCGAACGGCACGACGGTTCGCTCTACGGCTGGGCCCGCACCAGCGCGGGGCAACAATGGGAATTCGAATCCCGCGACGGCGGCGAAACCTGGAGCGAGCCGCGCCCATCCCGTTTCACCTCCCCGTGCAGTCCGCTTTCGATCAAAAACCTCGGCTCACGCGCCGAGCCGCTATGGCTGGCCGTCTGGAACGACCCCTCCGCACTCGGCGCCGCCGTGCATCAGGAGAAGGTTTACGCCGAGAGCACCAGTTGGGGCCGCACCCCGCTCGTCGCCGCTTTTAGCCGCGACGAAGGCGCCGGCTGGAGCAAACCGCACCTGCTCGAAGACGACCCGGCCCGCGGTTTCTGCTACACGGCCATCCACCGCACCGGCGACGCCGTCCTGCTCGCCTACTGCTGCGGCGGCCGCGGCACCGCCGTCCTGCAGGACCTCTGTATTCGCCGGCTGAAACTGCACGATTGATTTTTCGTCCGGCCCACGGCGGCGCCGCGCAATGTTACGCCGGGGTTACATTTGCGGGTCGCCGCGCGAATCGGCTTCACGCCCGCCGCCGCGCTCCGTTCCGTGCCGTGGATGTCACTGCGTTCTTCCTTGATTCTGGTCTGTGCGGTTTTCCTGCTGGCCGCCTGCTCACGCCGAGTTGAGCCCGAAGCAGGTGATAGCCCCAAGGTCATCCGGCTCGCGGACACCGGCATCGAGGGCATGGAAGATCTCTCCCGGGCCTACGGCCCCTTTGTGGCAGAGTTGGAAAAACTTACCGGCGTGAAGGTCGAGTTCTTCCCTGTCAGCAACCGCACCGCAGCCGTCACCGCGCTGCAATTCAAACAGGTGGACCTCATTCTTGCCGGTCCTTCCGAGTATGCGGCCATCGCTTCGCGCCTGCCGGTGCGGCCGGTCGTAGGTATCGAACGCCCGCAGTATCATACGGTCTTCGTGGTGAAAGCCGACAGTCCGGTCCAATCCCTTGCCGATTTGAAGGGCCGAAGAATCGCCATGAAGGACCCCGGCTCCACCACCGGCCACATCGTGCCGGTCTGGATGCTGCACCGCGCCGGGCTCGATGTGGATCGCGACGTGAAAATCCTGCTGTTGGACGGCGCTCGGCTGGAGGCGCTCGCCACCGGGGATGTGGATGCGTTGGGCAGCGGCGTGCGGGACTACGAGCAGTTGATCAAGCGGTTCGGCCCGGGCTCCTATCGCATCATCGCCCAAAGCGAGGCCATGCCTAACGATCTTATTCTAGCCGGCGCAACGCTTTCCGAAACATTTGTCGCCGGGCTCAGGCAACAAATTTTGACCCACGGGGAACCGCTCATGGAAGCCATCCTTGGCTCGACCCGGCGCGATCGCTACGCCGGCTCGCGCTTCGTGGCGGTGGAGGACAGCGACTACGATGTGATCCGCGAGGGTTATCGTATCCTCGGCCTTCCGTTGCCATGAGCGCCACCCTTCCGCCCCTCATCGCCGTCGAGTCGCTTGAGAAGCACTATCGTGACGGCCCGCGGGCTCTACAGGGCGTGAACCTCACCGTCACCCGCGGCGAAGTGGTAATTCTTCTCGGGCCGAATGGCTCCGGCAAATCCACGCTCCTGCGCTGCCTCAACCTGCTCGAACAGCCCACGGCCGGGCGGGTGTGCATCGACGGACTCGATCTTGCCACGGCCGCACGCGCCGACCTTCGCCGCTGCCGACGCCGTATCGGTGTGGTTTTTCAACGCTTCAATCTCGTCCCCGGCATGAGCGCGTTTCAAAATGTGCTCTTTGGCGCCATGGGCCGGCACGGGCTGCTGCGCACCACCACCCTGCTCGCTTCCGACGCCTTGCGGCAGGAGGCGATGGCCTGTCTGGCGCGCGTCAACCTCACCGACAAAGCCGCCCAGCGCGCCGACACGTTGTCCGGCGGCCAGCAGCAACGCGTGGCGATCGCCCGCATGCTCATGCAGGATCCGGAAATCGTCCTCGCCGACGAACCCATCGCCAGCCTCGACCCCAAAGCGGGACGCGATGTCATGAACCTGCTCTGGGATGTCGCCCGGGAGCGCGGTCTTACCGTCATCTGCACCTTGCACCACCTCGATCTCGCGCGGGAATACGGCGGCCGCCTCATCGGGCTGCAACAGGGCCGCATCGTGCTGGATGTGCCCGCCCGCGACGCCGGCCGCGCCTCGTTCGATTTCCTTTACACCGCCCAACCGGAACCCGCGCATGCCTGAGTCTACCGCTCCGCTCCCACCGCCCCGCGGCCCAAGACTTTCCCCTTGGGCTTGGGCTGCTGTCGTCTTGATGGCCGCCTTTCTCTTGCAGGGCCTCAGTCAGGCTCAAGTCACCCCCCAGCGTCTGGGCACCGGGTTGACCAATCTCGGCCAGTTCCTCGGTCAGGCTTTTCCGCCTGACTTCAGCCGCCTCGGGCCGCTGGCCGCTTCAATGTATGAAACCCTGCTGATGGCGTTTGTCGGTGTCGGCCTTGGGGTGATCCTCAGCCTCCCGGTGGCGGTGCTCTCCGCCCGCAATACCAGCCCGCATCGCGTCGTGCGCACCTTCTCCCGGCTGATCATCGCGGTGTTTCGCACCATTCCCGATCTGGTCTGGGCCATGGTCTTCCTCGTGGCCGTGGGGTTCGGCCCGCTCGCCGGCATCCTGGCCATCGTGGCCGACACGATGGGGTTTTGCGCCCGCTTCTTTTCCGAACGCATCGAGGAGATCCGACCCGGACCGGCCGAGGCCCTCGCCTCCACCGGCGCCGGCCGAACCAGCGTCATTTGCGGCGCCATCATCCCGGAGGCCTTTCCCTCGTTTGTCGCCACCAGCCTCTACGCCGTTGAGAAATCGGTGCGCGCCGCCGTCGTGCTCGGCTTGGTCGGCGCCGGGGGCATCGGCGTGGAACTGCGCTCCGCCATGAATCTTTTCCAATACCCGCAGGCCCTCACCATCATCCTGCTCATCCTCATCGTCGTGATCGGCTGTGAGCAGGCTTCATCCTTCCTCCGGAAGCGGCTGATCTGAGCGGCACGCGCCCGCCTATACGTATCCTAATATAGGATACTTTTGCCACCTAAGCGTCACCCGACCGTCACCTTTGCAACCTTATGGTGACAAACCTTGGTCGGAATTGACAGGGTCGCCGCCCGCGGCGATTCGGGATACGCTCCGCCACCGTGGTTGTAAATTCAGCGTGGGCCGGGGCGACCAAACACCAGAAATCCAAAGCCATGTCTTCCCACCTGTTACGTCGTCCGCGCCGTTGGGCGCTTATCCTCGCCCTGGCGCTGCCTGCGGCCGTCTCTGTCCTGTCACCGGTTTCGGCCGTGGCCCAAACCGCGGCCACGGGCAGCCTGACCGGCCGCGTCAGCAACAAGGCCACCGGCTCCTACCTCGAAGGTGCCGTGATCCGCATCATCGAGCTCAACCGCACCGTCGCCACCGCCCGTGAGGGCCAGTATCTCCTCACCGGCATCCCGGCGGGCGAATATACCCTCCGTGTGAGTTACGAGGCCCTGGATGACACCACGCTTTCCGTGGTGGTCGCCGCCGGCAGCGTCGCCCGTGCCGACGCAGCGCTCGAAACCGAGGTCTTCATGCTTGGCGAACTCCAGGTCGCCGCCCGCGTTGAAGGCCAGGCCGCGGCCATCAACCTCCAGCGCAACGCCCCCACCCTCCGCACCGTCGTGTCTTCCGACGCGCTCGGCCAGATCCGCGAGGGCAACATCGGCGATGCGCTCGTGCGCCTCCCGGGCGTCTCCGTCGAGACGCGCGCCGGCGTGCAGCGCACCGCCACCATCCGCGGGCTCGCACCGCAATACAACACCGTAACCGTGGACGGCCTGCGCATGACCAACGTGGACGGCAACCGCGACATCGCGCTCGACAGTTTTCCCTCCAACATGCTCGCCAGCATGGAAGTCATCAAGGCCCAGATGCCGGACTTCCCTTCCGATGCCATCGGCGGCGTCGTTAATCTGGTGACCAAGACCGCCTACGACTCCGCGGACCGCATCATCGTGGGCGATGTTGGCACGACCTACAATGACCTGCGCGGGAATTGGAACCGCCAGGCCAGTTTCAACTTTGGCGACACCTTCGGCGCGAACAAGCAGTTCGGCTTCCTCACCTCCTTCGCCTACTTCCACGATCAACGCGGCTACGATGTCGCTCAGACCGCCTACACCACCGCCGCCGACAACACCCGCACCATCAACCGGACGCTCTACTACGACCGCTATGAGGTGAAGGACAAGGTCGGCGCCGGTCTGGCCCTCGACTACCGGCCGGGCAGCGGCACCACGCTGTTTGCCAAGGCGCTCTACAATTACGACTACCGCTTCCTCAACCATTACGGCACCGACTGGCGACCCAACCCCGCCGCCGTCACCGCCCGCAACGGCCCGGTGGTCTCCACCACCGGCGGGCGGGTGGACGCCTTTGCCTTCTACCGCGAACCGAAGAACGTCTTTCAGATGTATGTCCTGGGCGGCACGCACAAGGCGGGCGAATGGGACTTCGATTTCCGCACCGCGTGGTCCAAGGCCAAGAAGGATTATCCGGCCACGATCCAGCTCGTGAACTCATTCGACGGGGTCAATCTCACCTACGACCGCTCCATGCCCGACTTTCCGGCGTTCCGGATCGACAACGGGGTCGATGTCTTCAACCCGGCCGGCCTCGCCTTCCGTCAGGCGGATACCAACCAGGTCCCGCGGGTGGAGGACGAGTGGTCCTATGACGCCAACCTTAAACGCGAGTTCAGCGCCGGCACCATACCGTGGACCCTCAAGGCCGGCATCCGCTACACCCAGAAGGACTCCTCGCAGGCGCAGCCGCTCACCGTGCGCTACTCCGGCCTGACCGGCGTGACCGCCGCGGAGCTGCTGGAGTATCACGCGACGCCCGGCTTCATGGGTGCCGCCAAGGGCAACGCCGTCCTCTTGGGCTTCTATCCCGACTGGAAGAAATACCGCTCCCTCTTCAATAACCCCGGCAACCTCACGCAGAACGCCGCCGCCATCTTGTTCACCGACCAGACCAAGGCGAACGCCGACTTATGAGAGCAGCGAGGACATCCTCGGCGCCTACGTGCAGGCTTCCACCACCATCGGCGCCCTCGATCTTTTGGCCGGGCTGCGTTGGGAGCAGACCGAAACCGGCAGCCGCGCCAACCGTGTCGTCACCAGCGGCGGGCAGGTGGTCAGCGTGACTCCCGTGCGCGACGGCAACCGTTACGACAACCTGTTGCCCGGTCTCCATGCCCAGCACCGGGCGCTGAACGGCCGGCTGATTACCCGCGCCGCCGTAACGAAAGCGCTCTCCCGTCCGCCCCCGGGCGACCTGATTCCCTCCGTGCAGGAGAACGCCCAGATCAACCAGCGTGTGATCGGCAACCCGAACCTTGAGCCCGCCGAGTCGCTCAACTACGACCTGAGCGTCGAGTATTACCTGCCTCCGTTGGGCGTGCTCTCGGCCGGCGTATTCAAGAAGGAAATCGAGAAGTTTGTCTTCGCCTCCAGCCGCATCGCCGCGGACGGCGTGGACGAGCGCTCCCGCGTGAACGGCGACGGCGGCGACATCACGGGCCTGGAGCTGGTCTGGGCACAGCAGCTCAAATTCCTGCCCGGTCTGCTCGGCAACCTCGGCGTCGATCTCAACTACACCTGGCTGGACTCCAAGGGCCGCTATCCCACCCGGCCCAATGACAATCTGCCTTTCGTCAATGCGCCGGACTATATCTTCAACGCCATCGTCTCCTATGCCGCAGGCCCGCTGAGCATTCGGGTTTCCTACAACGAACTCCCCGAGCGCTTGGAATCTGTCGGCGGCCGGGCGGCCCTCGACAGCTACAACGCCGCCTCGAAGATCTGGGATCTTGCCGCCAAGTATTCATTCCGGCGCAACTACACCCTCTTCCTCAATGTGAAGAACCTTACCGACACGCCGACCGTGCAATTCCAAGGCGACCGCCGCAATCCGACCAGCGTCACTTACTACGGCACGCAGTATAATTTTGGTGTGCAATATAAGTTCTGAGGCGTCCTCGCGATTTCTAACCAACCGGGCGGCCCCATCGGGGCCGCTCTTTTTGTGTCCCACTAGTTTGCGCTGGCTTGCGTTCGAATAGCTGCTGGAGTCGTCCGGACCGCGCCACTCCGGTGCGGCCATTTTTCCCTCCAAATGTCCGATCATTCCCACGGTGACAAAGCCGAGCCCAAGTTCTCGCTCTGGCTTTTTCTTCTCGTCAACTCGCTCTCCTTTGCCGGCCTCTGCGGCTTGGTGGCGCTGCTCGCCCCCGCCGTTTGGTCGGCGCAGTTGGCCGCCGGGTGGCTGGCCGTGCTCGGCGTCTTCCTCGGCGTGCACCTCGCGGCCGCATTCGTGGAGTTTTTCTTCCACCGCTACGTGCTCCACGCCCCGCTGATTCCCTTTCTCGCCTACTTCTACAAGCAGCACACCCTCCACCACGCCCTGACCCGCGTCGGTTACCAGAAAGGCCGCCAAGCCGGTGAGACCACGCCGCATCTCGTGGAAAACGTCTATCCATCACCGAGGAGAAACAATTCGAGGCCTCCTATTTCCCTTGGTATTCGCTGATCGTTTTCACCGGCGTGGCCGCGATTGTCCTCATCCCGCTCCAGATCCTTTTTCCCGCCGCGCCCATCCTGCTCGGCGGCATGATCGCCGTGCTCTGGTCGCTCATCCTCTACGAGACCATCCACGCCATCGAACACCTGCCGCAGGAGGTGTGGGACCGACTCGTCGCCCGCCCCCGCACCGGCCGTTTCTGGCGCAAGGCCTACGCCTTCCACCTCCGCCACCACGCCGATATCCGCTGCAACGAGGCCATCTCCGGCTTCTTCGCCCTGCCCCTGGTGGATTTCCTCTTCGGCACCTACGTTGATCCCAACACGCTCTACCGGCACGGCCAGAGCGCCCCGCCGGAGGAATTCGTCAGCCCCCGCCCCCGCTTCGGCTTTCTCCGCTGGCTCGACCGGCGCGCCGACCAATCGGTCGCCCTCCGCCGCCAGCGCCGCGCCGCCGCCTGAGCGGAATTCGGATTGTGACCGGCCCCGCGGCGCGCGAAGCTGCCGGCATGTCACCCGACTCCGCCGACCTTCTCGACCGCTTCTGCCGCTACGTGCGGATCGAAACGCGCAGCGATGACGCGTCTCCCACCACCCCGAGCACGCCCGGCCAGTGGGATCTGCTGCGGTTGCTCGAACGCGAACTCCGTGAACTCGGCGCCCAGGAGGTGACGATCGACGCGCACGGTTACGTGCTCGCCACCATTCCGGCCACCGTCCCGCACCCGACGCCGGTCATCGCCTGGTTCGCACATGTGGATACCGCCACCAATCTGCCCGGCGCGGCCAAGCCCATCGTGCACCGCGCCTACGACGGCCGTCGCATCACCCTGCCCGACGATCCCACGCAGGTGCTCACGGTTGAGGACACGCCTTTCCTGCGCGAGGCAATCGGCCAAGACATCATCACCGCCAGCGGCACGACCCTGCTCGGAGCCGACGACAAGGCCGGCGTCGCCATCGTCATGGCCGCCGCCCGGCACCTGCTCCGCCATCCGGAAATTCCGCATGGCAAAATCCGCATGTGCTTCAATCCCGACGAAGAAATCGCCCGCGGCGTGGACAAGCTCGACCTCGCCGCAGTCGGTGCGGACTTCGCCTACACGCTCGACGGTTCCGAACGCGGGGAGATTTGCTACGAGACTTTCAGCGCCGACGCCGCCGTGCTGGAAATCCAAGGCGTGGCCTCCCATCCCGGCTGGGCGAAGGATGTCATGGTCAACGCGCTCCGGCTGGCCGGCCGCTTTGTGGCCGCTCTGCCGATGGAGCTCTCGCCCGAGCGCACGTCCGGTCGCGACGGCTTCATCCACCCGCTCGCCTTCACCGGCAGCGCGGAGCACGCCACCGCCCGCTTCATCCTCCGCGACTTCGAGCTTGCCGGCCTCACGGCCAAGCGCGCGTTGATGGAAAAGATCGCCGCCGAGCTGCGCGCAGCGGAACCCCGCGCCCGGATCACGCTCACCTTCACCGAGCAATACCGCAATATGCGCTACTGGCTCGAAAAAGACATGCGCCCGGTCGAGCTCGCCCGCGCCGCCGCCCGGCGCGCCGGCATCGAGCCCTTCGACCAACCCATCCGCGGCGGCACCGACGGCTCCCGCCTCACCGCCCGCGGCCTGCCCACGCCCAACATCTTCACCGGCATGCATGAGGTGCACAGCCAGCGCGAGTGGGTCAGCCTGCAGGACATGGCCGCCGCCGCCGCGACGCTGCTCCACCTCGCCCAGCTCTGGGCGCAGCCGCCTGCGGGCAGTTGAGCATTGAATCCGCCGGCGCCCTTCCCGAACGTGAACGACCGTGCCCGCCGCCCTTGCCTCCGCCCTGCTCTTCAACGCCGCCGAGCTGCCGCGCCTCCGCGCGACGCTGGGCCTTCCTGAATTCGCCGTTTTCTGGCAGGCGGCCCGCGGGGCCGACCTCGCGGCCGACGAGCGCTTCCTGCGCGAAGAAATCAAGCTGAACGAGCCGGTGCGGGACCTCGCCCTCGCCGCCAACATCCTGCTGCGCTCGGCCTTCGTGCAGGTGGTCGAGCCCGCTCCCGCGCAGGCCGCCCTCGCCAACCTCGCACTGGAGCGCATGCTCGCCTACCGCCGCTGGGACTGGTTCCTCGAGGCGGGTCGCGACACCGTGGGCATCATGCGCAACGGCACCACCTCGATTGCCGCCGTGCACGCGGCCGACTGGCTGGGCGACGATCTCGACCCGGCCCTGCGCGCCCGGCTCGACCGGTTCATCGCGGAGGAAACCGGTCCCGCCGCCGAACGCGCCGTCTTCGGGATGACCCACCAGGACCAGGTCGTCGGCTGGAGCATGGACCCGGAGATGACCGGCTATGCGAAGGTGGATGTCAGCCGCTGGCCCGCGATCCTCGATCGCAACAACCTCCGCATCATCGCCACCTCCGGCCTCGCCGCCGCCGCCGCCCATCTCGGTAACCACGATCCACGCTCGGCGCGCTGGGCCGCCCAGACCGCCGACAGCCTGCGGCTCTTCGCCTCGCGCCTGCCGGCCGACGGCTCCTTTCCCGAGGGGCCGGACTACTGGTATTTCACCTTCACGTATTTCATCATGTCCGTCGAGCTGCTGCACCGGCACTGCGGCCTCGACCTACGCAACGTCTGCGATTTTCCCGCCATGGCGCGGTATGTGCAGTCCGTCACCCTGCCCACGCACGGCAAGCCCGACGGCTGCCTCAACATCGGCGATGCCTTCCTCACCAGCGGCGCCGAGCCGCTCGCCTGGATCGGCCGCACTTTCCGTGACAGCCAAGCGAACCACCTCGTGCTCCAGCCCGGCTGCATCCGCGACACCGCCGTCAACGCTTTCGGCGCGATCTGGTTCGATGCCACCGTGCCTCCGCACCGCACCGCCGATCTCACGACCGACCGCGTGCTCTTTCCCGGCATCGTGCTCTCGCGCTCCGGCTGGGATACCAAAGATTCCGTCCTCAGCCTGCGCAGCGGCGAACCCGAGAACCATGAGCACGCCGACCGCAACAGCCTGCTCTTCGCCGCCCACGGCGAACGCCTGCTCAACGATCCACTCAAGGCCGCCTACCCGCGCAACGATCCCAAATGGCTGCTGCGCCTGCCCGCCGCCCACACCGCCGTGCTCGTTGACGGCAAAGGCCACGTTTACCACGAAGGCGAGGAAGGCACCAACGCCTCCACCGCCGCGGCGCACCTCGTGGATCACCGTCTTGGTCCGAACTGGATGTGGGCCGTCAGCGATGCGACCGACGCCTACCGCCGCGCCGGCCTGCCGGTGACGCTCGTGCGCCGCAGCGTGCTTTTCCTCAAACCCGACGTGTTGATCGTCGCCGACGAAGTCGCGCTCACCGCGACGCTGCCCGTGCAGACCCGCTGGCAGGTTCACAACAACGACGACCAAGGCGCCGTCGCCGCCGAGGCCGCTGCCTTCACCATCACCCGGCCCCACGCCACCCTGCGCGCCCTCCTAGCCGCGGCCGGCGATTTCACCGTCCGCACCGACCGATTGCCGCTGCCGGCCGACGGCGGCACCTATCCTTTCACCGAAGTCGTCTCCGCTTCCGCGCCAAGCCATCGCTTGCTGACCGTGTGCACGGCCTGCCCCGCGGGGGACAACCACGGCGCGCTGGCCCTCCGGCGCACGGCCGCCGGCTGGCAAATCACCGGCACCCACCGCAGCCTGAAGGTGGACGTCGGTCTTGATTTTTCAGCCGCCGCGCCCCCGACCGTCCGGCTCTGATCAGCTTGGCATGGATCCTGCCGGAATATTTGCTTCGGGAATAAATCCCTTCACGTTAACTCCCACCCTCAACCTCCCATGAAAAAACTAGCCCTCATCTGCACCGTCGCGCTCACCGCGCTCGCCCTCACTTCCACCGCCCTCGCCCGCTCGAAGCCAGAAAAGCCCGAGCGTATCGCCTTCGGCCAGGAAGTGGACATCAAGCAGTATCTCGTCGCCGGCAAAACCGTGGTCTTCGACTTCACGAGCGACTTCTGCCCGCCCTGCCGCGCCATCAACCCCTACCTCGACAAGCTCCACGCCAACCGCGCCGATGTCGTCGTGGTGAAGGTGGATATCAACCGGCCCGACGTGCGCGGTATCGACTGGCAATCCCCCGTCGCCAAGCAATACGGCATGCGCAGCATCCCCTACTTTCAGGTTTACGGCCCGGAGGGCGAAATGATCGCCGAGGGCCAGCAGGCCCGCCAGATGGTGACGGCTTGGTTCGAAGAGTAAGCCGCCGCTGATTTTTAATAAGCAAAACGCCGCCGGAAATTCCGGTGGCGTTTTTATTGTCCGAACGAAGCCGAAGCTCAGTCCGCTGCGTTCAGCAGCTCCACGGTCACGGCGAGCAGGCTGCCGTCGCTGCCGGGAGTGGTGCTCACGCGCACCTCGGCGCCGGTCTTGACGTCATCAGGCGAGATCGTCCGTCCGCCCTGAATATATACCGTCGCGTCGGTGAGCACGAGGCTCTGGCCTTCGACGATCATGACCGTGGCACTCTTGGCCACCACGCGGCCGGTGACAGATTCACCATCGGCCGCAGCTGTGATAGCGGCGAGCGGTTGGACGGGCACCGCCGTCACGGCCAGCGGCAGAGCCAGCGCGCCGACGAAGAGAAAACCGAGGAGGGATTTGATGAGGTTGTTTTTGTTTTTCATAGCGCCTCTGCCTTTGCATCACGCGTGCCAACCGCTCCGGTGATCTCCAAGCCCTTCGTTATCAACACCTGGAAAATTCCGCCCATAAATCGGTGGTGCATTTTGCGCGATGCCTGCAGCCGGATTCATGCACTTTACCACAAACAGACCGGCGGATCATTTTCCCTTCGCCAACCAACCCCTCGTCCGCTTTGGCTCCCGGCGCTCCCATGGACGTCTTCCACCTCTCGCCCCAAGGTAACGACAACTGGTCGGGCCGCTTCGCGCGGCCGGCCCGCAATCGCCGCGACGGCCCGTGGGCCACGCTCGCCGGCGCCCGCGACCAACTCCGCCGGCTCCGCGCCGCCGGCAAACTGACCGGCCCCGCCACCGTCCTCGTGCACGACGGACTTTACGAATTGGGTGAGACCGTAAAATTCGGTCCGGAGGATTCGCACACCCGTTTTCAAGCCGCCCCCGGCGCCGCGCCGGTCTTCGACGGCGGCGAACGCCTCTCCGGCTGGCAGGTGGGCGAACGCAACGGCCGCACCGAGTGGACGCTCGATCTGCCCGACGTGCCCAAGGGCAAACGATTCTTCCGCTCGCTCTTCGTCAACGGCCACCGAGCTCCCCGCGCCCGCTACCCCAAGTTCACGCCCGACGCCGTCGACGGCAAAAATGTCCTCCGCATCGGCGAGATCCTCGAGCCGGAGAAAACCTGGCTTGGCGACGGCCGCGACACCTTCAAGCCCCGGCCCGGCGATGTCTCGCCCGACTGGGCCTCGCTGCCCGACGCCGAGTTCGTCGTGCTGCACTACTGGATCGAGGAGCGCCTGCCCAAGCCCGCGCTCAATCCCCGCACCGGCTGGGTGAGCTTTGCCCGCCGCAGCGCCTTCGCCCTGTATGAAGCCTACGAGGATGCGCACGGCAACAACGCCCTCGCCCGCTACTACATCGACAATCTCTTCGAAGCCCTCACCGAGCCCGGCGAATGGTATCTCAACCGCGAGACCGGCCGCCTCCACTACCTGCCCCGCCCGGGCGAGACGCCCGCCAACACCGAGATTCGCGCCCCGCGGCTGCACTCGTTCATCCGCGCCTACGGCATCGTCTTCGGTCAGACCGGCGACCGCGTCGCCGTGGACGGTCCGCGCCATCTTCAGGGACTGGAATTTTCCGGCCTCACCTTCCGGCACGCCGACTGGTTCTCGCCGCTCACCGAGAAACACCTGCCCACCCACGATTTCTACGAGGACAACGACCTTCCGCTCGGCGGCAGCGTGCAGGCGGCCATCGCCGTGCCCGGCGCCGTGCAGTTCCGCGCCGCGCGCGACTGCGCGGTCACCGATTGCACGATCGAGCACATCGGGCTCTACGGCGTGGAGTTTGGCACCGGCTGCCGCGACTGCCGCGCCACCGGCAACCACCTGCACGACCTCGGCGCCGGCGGCTTTCGCGCCGGCGGCGCGGACTACAACGGCCTCGGTGCCAACCGCACCGGCGGCCTCGTGATCACCGACAACCACATCCATCACATCGGCCGGGTGTTTCACCAGGGCATCGGCGTCCTGCTCACCAACGCCGCCGACTGCACCGTCGCGCACAACCACATCCACCACACCTGCTACACCGGCATATCCGTCGGTTGGAACTGGGGCTACCGCGACACCGTCACCTCCCACAACCGGATCGAGCACAACCTCATTCACGACATCGGCGCCGGCGTGCTGAGCGACATGGGCGGCATCTACACCCTCGGCATCCAGCCCGGCACCGTCATCCGCGGCAATCACCTGCACCACATCTGGTCGCAGGCCTACGGCGGCTGGGGCATCTACCTCGACGAAGGCACCGCCCACCTGATCGTCGAGCACAACCTCGTGCACGACACCAAGGACGCGCCCTTCAACATCCACTACGGCCGCGAAAACGTCATCCGCCACAACATCTTCGCGCGCGGCCAACACGCTCTCGCCTCGGTCTATCGCGTCGAGGACCACCGCAGCGCCAATTTCTTCAACAACCTCCTGATCGGCCCCAGCCAAAAACTCTTTTCCGGTGGCTACAAAGGCGACATCCGCGACGCCCTCGAATCCAACGCCAATCTGTTCTGGTCCCCCGACGGCAAACTCCCGCCCAGCGGCCACCCCGACACCCGCAAAGACGTGCCTCGCAAACTGAGCTGGAGCGCGTGGAAAAAAGCCGGTCACGACTTCCTCTCCCTCGTCTCCGACCCCAGGCTCACCGAGGGCAAAAAAACCTGGAAACTCGCCAAAAACTCCCCCGCCCTGAAACTCGGCTATAAACCGTGGGACTGGTCGAAATGCGGCGTGCGGCCGAAGGGTAAGCGGAACTGACCAATTCCCCTAACCGTGCCTTGCCGCCACTTGGCGGGCCAGGGCGCTCACTTTTTGGCGCAGCTTTGGCGGGGCGACCGCCTCGGCGCCAGCGCCAAATGAGAGCAGCCACTGCGCCATCCAGTCGAGGGAGTAGGTGTAGAGGGTAAACTCCGTCCCGCCGTCGCGCAACGTGCCGGGGCTGAGCGTGGCGTAGCTTTCGCGCTGCGCCCGCTCCTGGGAGCGGCGGCAAAACCACGCCCGCACCTCGATGCTTTGCTCGCGGGCATCGCTTTCGCGCATGTGCCGTTCGAGCGAAAAATTCTCCCGTGGCGCAAAGGTGGTCGGCAGCAGCTCCAGCCGGTGGATGCGGTCGATCCGGAAGTGCCGGTAGTCCTGCCGGAGCCGGCACCAGGCCACCAGATACCAGGCGCCGCCGTAAAAAACGATGCCGTGCGGCTCCACGTCGCGCTGCGTCTCTTCTTCCCGTTCGCGTCCGTGGTAGGCCATGCGGAGGAGCCGCCGCAGCACCACGCCCTGTTGGACGGTCGCGAGCCAGCGCTGCGCCGCGGTTTCGGGCGCGGCCCGGCCCGGCCGGCCGAGCACCAACGTGCGGCTCACCAGCCGTTCGACGTGGTCCTGCCGGTCGCGGGGCAGCACCGCGCGCAGTTTCTCCAAGGCCGAGGCCATCGGCCCATGCAGCGAAGCGTCGGTGAACTGTTTCACCAGTTCGCCGCCCACGAAAAGCGCGGAAGCCTCCTCGGCGGTGAACATCACCGGCGGCAGTTGGTAGCCCTTCATCAGGCTGTAGCCCACGCCCGCCTCGCCGGAGATCGGCACCCCGGCCTCGCTGAGGGCGGAGATGTCGCGATAGATGGTGCGCTCGGTGACTTCAAAATGCGCCGCCAGCTCGGACGCGCGCACCACGCGCCGCCCCTGCAGATGCATCACCATCGCGACCAAACGATCCGTGCGGTTCATACCCCGGCCCGCCCTTAACCCTTTGCGCCCAGCTTGCGGTCGAAGCCGAACCGCCCGCCGCCCGCGAGCAGCAGCACGACAAAGCCGGCGAGAAAGATGAACGCCAGTTCCCCGTTGCCCGGACCGCTGAGCTTTGCGCCGTGTGCGATGAAATAGGCCACACCCATCGTGATCGCCAGCACCAGCGCGCAGAACCGCGTATAGATGCCCGCCACCAGTAGCGCGGCGCACACCACCTCGGCAAAAATCACCAGGATCAGCGTGGGAGTTTGGCCGAGACCCAGCAGATCGGGAAACTTCGAGGTGCCGTTGATCAGGTTCACCAGCTTGCCCCAGCCATGGAGCAGGAGCATCGAGAGCCCCAGCCACACCCGCAGGATGAGCAGTGCCAAATCGGTGCTTTGGGGCAGAAAATTCAGATTGAGATGTTTCATGGTGGAAGCGCGGGGACCACGATGGCCGACCGGCCGCGGGTGTCGAGCCGCCGGATGCACAGCGGTTTTTGCCCTTCCGGCGGACTCTACCAAACTACGATATGCCCAACTCCCGGCCCATTCATCCCGGCCCCCGCATCGGCCATGTCCACCTGAAGGTCGCCGACCTCGAACGCGCCCTCGGTTTCTACTGCGGTGTGCTCGGCTTCCAGCTCATGCAAAAATACGGCACCCAGGCGGCGTTCATTTCCGCCGGCGGCTACCACCACCACATCGGGCTCAACACCTGGGAAAGCCTCGGCGCCACGCCGCCTCCGCCCGGCCACACGGGACTCTACCACACGGCCATCCTCTACCCCACCCGCGCCGCCCTTGGGGATGCACTCCGCCGGCTGCAAGCCGCGGGCATTCCAATCGACGGTGCCAGCGACCACGGCGTGAGCGAAGCGCTCTACCTGCGCGACCCGGATGAAAACGGTGTCGAACTTTACCGCGACCGGCCCGAGGCCGAATGGCCCCGCACACCGGACGGCCAGCTCGCCATGCACACCCGCCCGCTGAACCTCGCCAGTCTCCTCGCCGCGACGGCGTAAACCGGAGATTCATTTCACCACGGATCAAACCCGGATAGGCCAGCCACGGATGAAGTATCCGAACCATCACATCAAAGCACCGGCATTTGGCCTGACTGTAATCTCTGTATGGGTCCTTATCCGGATTGGATCCGTGAAATCCGCGGTAAACCGCGTGTCTCCTGACAGGACATTGTCAGTCGTTCCTGCGATACTCGCCACCCCATGAAATCCACCCGCTGCCCTTGGGCCGAGCATGAACCGAACACCGCCTACCACGACACCGAGTGGGGCGTGCCGCTGCACGACGACCGCGCGCTCTTCGAGCTCCTCATCCTCGAGGGCGCGCAGGCCGGGCTGAGCTGGACCACCATCCTCAACAAGCGCGAAAACTACCGGCGCGCTTTCGACAACTTCGACGCGAAGAAGATCGCCCAGTATGGCGACAAGAAGGTCGCCGCCCTCCTCGCCGATTCCGGCATCGTGCGCAACCGGCTCAAGATCGCCGCCGCCATCGGCAACGCCCGCGCATTCCTCGCCGTCCAAAAGGAGTTCGGCTCCTTCGACCGATACCTCTGGGCCTTCGTCGGCGGCCGACCCATCGTCAACCGCCGCCGCACGCCAAAAGAGATGCCGGCGCGCACCCCTGAAAGCGACGCCCTCAGCAAAGACTTGCTCGCGCGCGGTTTCAAATTCGTCGGCTCCACCATCATCTACGCCTTCATGCAGGCTACGGGCATGGTCAACGACCACCTCGTCACGTGCCCGCGGCACAAGGCATGCGCGAAAATGCGCTGATGCCGGCCTTGTCCGGAAACGCGCAGAAAATGCCAAGATCCGGGTTTTCCGCGGCATTGAAATCCTCTAGGCTGTGGCCGTCATGGAGGAAAAAGATTCTTGGCACAGCCTTGATCCCGCGACGGCACTGTCCCGTCTGGAAAGCGATTTTTACCACGGCCTGACGGAGGCCGAGGCCACGGCCCGGCATCTTCGCCATGGACCGAACGAGATGAAAGCCCGCGGGGGCCGGCCGGGCTGGCTGAAGTTCCTGTTACAGTTCAACCAACCGCTGGTTTACATCCTCCTCGCGGCGGCCGCCGTGTCCGGGTTGCTGGGGGAGTGGGTGGACTCCGCCGTGATCTTGGGTGTGGTGTTGATCAACGCCATCGTCGGCCATATCCAGGAAGCCAAGGCGGAGCGGGCCATCGGCGCTCTGTCCCGACTGGTGACCACCGAGGCCACCGTGCGACGCGATGGCCGCAAGCTCCGCCTGCCCTCGGCCCGGCTGGTGCCGGGCGATGTGGTGCTGCTCCAGTCGGGTGACCGCGTGCCGGCCGATCTGCGTCTGGTCCAAGTCCGCAACTTGCAGGTAGAGGAAGCCGCACTCACGGGCGAATCGGTGCTGGTCGAAAAAAAAACCGCGACCCTGTCGGCGGACACGGTGCTAGGTGACCGCGTGAACCTCGCCTTCGCGGGCACCCATGTCACCTACGGCACCGCCGAAGGCGTCGTCGTGGCCATCGGCGACCATACCGTCGCCGGAGGCATTGCCGGCTTGCTGGCCCGGACGATTGAACTCAGCACCCCGCTTACCCGCAAGATCGCGGAGTTCAGCAAGCTCCTGCTTTACGTCATCCTCGGCCTCGCTGTCGCGATGTTCGCGCTCGGGATCTGGCGTGGGGAAAACGCCACGGACATGTTCATGGCTGCGGTCGCGCTGGCCGTGGCCGCAATTCCCGAGGGCCTGCCCGCCGCGCTCACGATCACGCTCGCCATCGGTGTCGGTCGCATGTCGCGCCGCCGCGCCATCATCCGCAAGCTGCCCGCCGTGGAGACGCTCGGCAGCACCACCGTGATCTGCTCCGACAAAACCGGGACCCTGACCGAAAACCAGATGACCGTGCAGACGGTGATGGCCGGCGGCCGAGAATACACGGTGAGTGGCACCGGTTACGGCACCGCCGGGGATTTCCACCACAAGGGCCGGCCGGTCGATCCCGGCGGCGAACCCGCGCTGCACGAGTGCCTGCGCGCCGGCTGGTTGTGCAACGAAGCGCAACTGGTCGAGGTGGACGGGCGGACCCAGGTCCAAGGCGACCCCACCGAGGGCGCACTCGTGGTGGCCGCCACCAAGGCCGGTCTCGCCCGCGCGGAACCCTGGCCGCGGGTGGACATGATTCCGTTTGAATCCGAGCACATGTTCCGGGCCACACTGCACGAGCACCCCGAAGGCGGCCGTATCATCTACCAGGTCGGCGCGATGGAGCGCCTGCTGGAGCGCTGCGACCGGATGCTCGATGCGCAGGGCGGCGAGACGGCGCTCGACGGCGACGCGGTGCGGCGACAAGCCGAGGCCATGGCCGGGCGGGGCCTGCGCGTGCTCGCTTTCGCCCGCAAACCCGTCGCCGCCAGCCACGCCGATCTGACCCACGGGGACGTCGCCGGCGGGCTGACGCTGCTCGGCCTGCAGGGCATGATTGATCCGCCCCGAGCCGAGGCGATCCGCGCCGTGCGCAAATGTCAGGCCGCCGGCATCGCGGTGAAGATGATCACGGGCGACCATGCCGCCACCGCCGCCGCCATCGCCGCCCAGCTGGGCATCGGCTCCGCCGACGGCGCCCCGCCCCGCACCCTCACCGGCCGCGAGCTGGCCGAGATCCCCTTCGCCGAACTGCCACGCCACGCCGGGGAAATTTCCGTGTTCGCCCGGGTCGCCCCGGAGCAGAAGCTCCGGCTCGTGCGCGCCCTCCAGAGCCGCGGTGAGGTTGTGGCCATGACCGGCGACGGCGTCAACGACGCCCCCGCGCTCAAGCAGGCCGACATCGGCATCGCCATGGGCATCACCGGCACCGACGTCGCCAAGGGCGCCTCCGACATGATCCTGACCGACGACAATTTCGCCTCCATCGAGGCCGCCGTCGAGGAAGGCCGCGGGGTTTACGACAACCTCAAGAAGTTCATCACCTGGACCCTGCCGACCAACGGCGGCCAAGCCCTCGTGCTGCTGGCCGCGGTGATCTTCGGCACGGCCCTCCCGATCCTGCCCGTGCAGCTGTTGTGGGTGAACATGGCCACGGCGATCCTGCTCGGCCTCATGCTGGTGTTCGAGCCCAAGGCGCCCAACCTGATGCAGCGGCCGCCGCGGAACCCAGCCGAGCCGCTCCTCACTCCGGCCCTCATCCGCCGCACCGTGATGGTGTCGGTGTTCATGACCGCGGGCGCCTTCCTGCTTTTCGAATGGGCCCTGCCCCGCGCAGCGGGCGGATTGGCCGAGGCCCGCACCGTGGTGGTCAACACCATCGTGATGGTGCAGCTGTTCTATCTGTTCAACTGCCGCTCGCTCACACGGCCGGTGGTGCGGCTCGGTCTGCTCTCCAACCCCGCCGCCCTCGCGGGCGCGGCCGCTATGATCGGTGCACAGTTGCTCTTCACCTACGCTCCCGTCATGAACCGGCTCTTTCACACCGCCCCCATCGGCGCCGGAGCCTGGGGGCTCATTGTTACCACCGGTTGCTGTTCCTTTCTGCTCGTCGAACTCACCAAACTCCGCCGCACCCCATGATCACCGCCGCCCTTTACGACGCCAAACCCTACGACCGCGAATATTTCCCCGCCGCCGGAGGCACGGACATCTCTTGGCGCTTCCAGGAATTTCGCCTCACCGCCGACACGGCCGCCACCGCCGCCGGAGCCGTCGCCGTGGTAGCTTTCGTCAACGACCGGCTCGACCGGCCCTGTCTCGAAAAACTCGCCGCGGCCGGCATCCGCCACGTCGCCCTGCGCAGCGCGGGCTTCAACCACATCGATCTGCCCGCCGCCAAGGCCCTCGGGCTCGCCGTCACCCGCGTGCCGGCGTATTCGCCGAATGCCGTAGCCGAGCATACCGTGGCACTGCTGCTCACCCTCAACCGCAAGATTCACCGCGCCTACAACCGCGTGCGGGAGCACAACTTTTCCCTCGCCGGGCTCGTCGGTTTCGACGTCCACGGCAAAACCGTGGGCATCATCGGCACCGGAAAAATCGGCCGGCTCACCGCGCAGATCTTCCGCGGCTTTGGCGCCCGCGTGCTGGCCGCCGATATCAAGCCGGATTCCGCCTGGGCCGCCGCCCACGGCATCACCTATGCACCGCGCGACGAGGTGCTGGCCGCGGCCGACATCGTCTCGCTCCACACCCCGCTCACGCCCGAAACCCACCACCTCATCAACGCGACCACCCTCGCGCGCATGAAGCCCGGCGCCTGCCTCGTGAACACCAGCCGCGGCAAGCTCATCGACACCGCCGCTCTCATCGCCGCGCTGAAATCCCGGAAATTTGGCGGCGTGGCGCTCGATGTTTACGAAGAAGAAGAAGGCGTTTTCTTCGAGGACCTCTCAGGCGTGGTGCTGCAGGACGACGAACTCTCGCGCCTGCTCACCTTCCCCAACGTCCTCATTACCTCGCACCAGGCTTTTCTCACCCACGAGGCGCTCACCGAGATCGCCCGTGTGACCGCGGAAAACATTCGGCGCGGCGCCCGCGGCGAACCTTTCCTCGACGGCACCCAGCTTTAATTCGTCCGCGCTACCGCCGCGCGTGGCGCAGGATGAAGTCCACGACCGGCGCCGGATCCTCTAGGCTGTGCGGAGAATGGCCCGCACCCGGTTTTATGATGACCTCGATCAGACCGCCGGCCGCGCGGTAGCGCGGGGCCAGCACGCCGAGATTTTCTTCCAGCCGCACGATGTTGTCCGCATCGCCGCTCACGCCGATGATGGGGATGCCGGCCTTGGCCACGGGCTCGATCCGGTCCAGCGGACTCACCCTTGCGGTCTCCATTTCCGCCAGCGTGAGCCCGTAGCGGGCCGCGACCTCCGGCCAGCGCGCCGACCGGTAGCCGGGCCAGCTTTTCAAATCCAGCGCCGGCGCATCCAGGTAGAGCGCCGCCACCCGGTCGGGGTGTTCCGCGGCAAAATTAAACGCATACAGCCCGCCGCGGCTGAAACCCTCCAGCACCACTTTGGGCGCGAGGCCATGCTCCGCGGTGAGTCGCCGGTAGAACGCATCGAAGATCCGCATCGCCTCGGGCGAACCGTAGCGGTCGCTCGCATTGATGTAGGCGTAGTGCCAGCCGCGCTTCAGCAGTGCGAGGGCCACCTGCGGGCCGTGCCGGTCGCCAAACCACTCGGCGCGCCAAATCCACGGTTTGCCTGGCGCGTCCTCCTTCGGGATGATGAGGATCGCCGGCTGGCCGGCGACGACGAAGTCAAGCCGTTCGTAGCCGTGCCACTCGGACTGGGTGACGCCGTCCTGTTGCCCGGCGGTGAGATTCGCGGTCATGGGGAGAAAAACCAAAAGGATACCGATCAGGAGCCGTGGCATAAACAAATCACGCCATCATCGGATAGCCCGGATGCGTTGGCGCCAGCGGCCTGTCGCCTTCCCAGTGATCGGCCGGAGCCGGCGGCGCCGGTGGACGCGGCGGCAACGCGGCCGGCTTCTCCAAGTCCGCCTCGATGACTTCGCCGGCCTGCACGGTGAGCACGTAATCCTCCCCGCGTTTCTCCGCCCCGGCGCGATTCCACCGGGGCGTGCGGCCGCCGAAGTTGTCGCGGATGCGCAGTTCGCCGGCCGCACCCGCCACGATGCGGAACCAAATCGTGGCATTGTGCTCGCGTTTGGCCGACACCCGGTGCCCGCCCTCGGCCACAAGATCGGTAAACCCGGCCTCTTGCCAGGCCCAGGGCATGGCGGGAAAAATTCGGATCGCACCCCACTCGCCCGTGCCGGGCCGCGCGGCCCAGCTTTGCAGCAGCATCTCATGCACCGCCGCCGCGGCGAGAAAATTGCCCTCCAGTGTGAATGGCCGGTAGTCCATCGAGGAGAAGCCGGTCTTCGTCTGGTCGCCGTTGGCGTGAAAACCATTCCGCAAAATGAAGGCGCGCAGGTAAGCTTTCAGATACCACAGCGCCGACTCCGGCTCGCCGATCCGGGCGCGCAACGCCGCCATCCAGGTGTAGCTGTAACCGCACCATTCCAGCACACCGAGCCGGTCGAGGTCGTGCACCGAGGCCTGGATAACCTCACGCTCGGCCGCGGAGCCTTCGATCGTGAGCAGGTTGAACGGATAAATCGCCATCATCGTCGCCAAATGCCTGTGGCTGAAGGTGAGGTCTTCGTTGGCCGAGATCTTGAGCTGCTGCTGCGCATTGACGTGATACGGGCCCAGCCCGTCGGCCAATTGGCGCCAGTCCTTCGCGGCCGCGGTGTCGCCCAGCACTTGGGCCATCTCCGCGTTGCCGAGGAACAGCATACGCAAGCACATGAGATCGTAGTTGGAATTGGGCTTCACCCAGGAGCGCTGGTCGCGGTTCCACGCCTCGGGCGAGGCGGAGAGCGGCATCACCAACACTCCGTCCGGACCGGGCCGGAGCAGCGCGCGCAAGGCCTCGCCGATCTCCGCGCACCACGGGTAGGCCAAGTCGCGCAAAAACGCCGCGTCGCGCGTGTGCCGCCAATGCAGATAATAGAGATGCGCCACCCATGCGCCGTGGACCGGCGAGAGACTGTATTGCGCCCAGCCGCCGAGCGCCTGTCCGGCAAACGACATGACCGCCGGCACCGCCGCGCCGGGTGTTTCCAAAAAGTCCCGCGCAAATTTCCGGAAGGCCGGCAGGCGCTTGTGCATGAACTCCAGGAACGAGAGGCCCTCGTCAAAATGCCCCGCGGCCTGATAGGCCATGTAGGTCATCTGGGTGTTGAGGTCGTGATGGTAGTCGCCTTTCCAGGGCGGCAGTTCGCCCGCATCCGCCGTCCATACGCCCTGCAACGGCATCGGCGGGGCGCCGCGCCGCGAAGCCGCGCCGTGGAAATACTGCACGAGATGATAGTGCAGCATCACCTGCGCATCCGGCACCCGCACCGCGGACTTTGCCCAAAACTCACGCCACCACGCCGTGTGCTTGGCGTGCAGGGTGGCATAGCCGGCGGCGAGCGCCGCGGCCGTGCGCTGGCGCGCCACGCCCACCACGTCCGTCCCGTCGGCCCCGGAGGCTGTCACCGTAGCCGCCAACAGCGTGCCGCCAGCCACCGCGAGCATCTGCACGTAGAGACAGTGACACGCGCCATCGGACGTCGCTTGCACAAACCAACGCGCATCAGCCGATGTCCCGCGCTCCGGATCGGCGTAGCCCAGTTTTTTCACCGACTCCGGCGCGAGCAGCCGCAGCGCCGCCACCGGACCCGACACGCGCAGCAGCGCCACCGGTTCGGTTGCGCTGAAAAATGCGTCCACCGCACCGCCACCGGCCAGATGCGCCTGCGCGGTGGCCGACGCGAGATCGAGTTCGAAACCCGTCACTTTGGCACCGGGCGCCAAGTCGATCTCGAGCCGGCCCGCGGGAATCTTGGTCGGGTGATCGACGAAATACGCGCCGTCCACGATCTTTGCCACCCCTTCGTTGTCCTGGGCGACGACCATCCGCGCCATCTGCGTGTAGGTGAAACCCGCCAGCGGGTTGCCCGGCGCGGGGCGCTCATCCCAGAGATCACCACGGTCGAGCGAGAAGCGCAGGGTGCCGTCGCCGCCCCAGAGCAACGCGCCTTGCAGGCCGTTGCCGAGCGGCACCGCTTCATCCCAAACTTGGATCGGGGCGGTGAGCTGGAGTTTCTGGGCCGCAGCAGGGGTCGCCGGGGAGGTCATGGGAAAGCGCGCAGCTTGGCGGAGGGCCGCGGGACGGAAAGGTTTTTCCCGCAGTATGCAAAAACCATTGAGCCGCACGGAACCGGCCGCCACGGTCGGCCTCCGCATGGCCAAGGTCTATTTCTACTACTCCGCGATGAACGCCGGCAAATCGACGGTGTTGCTCCAGTCGAGCTACAACTACCAGGAGCGGGGCATGCGCACGCTCGTCTTCGCCCCGGCCATCGACACCCGGTCCGGCCTCGGCCGCATCCGCTCGCGCATCGGCCTGGAAGCCGGGGCCGAGGTGCTGTCCGGCACCGACAATCTCCTCCACCGCGTGACCCGCGAACACGGCCTCAGCCCGGTCGCCTGCGTGCTGGTGGACGAGGCCCAGTTCCTCACCCCTGCTCAGGTCGGCCAAGCCACGGACATCGCCGACGACCTCGGCATCCCGGTCCTTTGCTACGGCCTGCGCACCGATTTCCGGGGCAACCTCTTCCCCGGCAGTGCGGCCCTGCTCGCGCTGGCCGACGACCTGATCGAGCTGAAGACCATCTGCCACTGCGGCCGCAAGGCGACGATGAACCTGCGCACCACCGCGGACGGCAAAGCCATCCGCGAGGGCGCGCAGGTTGAGATCGGCGGCAACGAGCGCTACGTGCCCATGTGCCGCCGCCACTACAAAGCCGCTCTGGCCGCCACTTGATGCGCGCCATGCGCCTGCTGCTGTTTTTCCTTATGAGCCTGACCGCCGCCGCCACCGAACACCTGATTTACCTCGGCACCTACACCCGTTCGACGAGCAAGGGCATCCATGCCGTGCGGCTCGACGCCCGCACCGGTGCGCTCGGCCAGACCACGCTGGCCGCCGCGACCGCCAATCCCTCGTTTCTCGCGCTTTCGCCCGACGGCAGCCACCTCTACGCCGTGAGCGAATCCAGCACCATGGCCGTGCCGTTCGCCATCGACCCCGCCACCGGCGGCCTCACTCCGCTGCAATCCCAGGACGCCGGCGGCAAGGCGCCCTGCCACCTCGTCGTGGACCACACCGAGCGCACGCTCGTGCTCGCCCACTACCACTCGGGCATCGTCGCCGCCCTGCCGATCCGCGCGGACGGAACCCTCGACGCCCCGGCCACCGTGATCCAGCACGCCGGCCGCAGCGTCCATCCCACCCGGCAGGAAGCCCCGCACGTGCATTCGGTGACGCTCTCACCGGACAACCGTTACGTGATCGTGTGCGACCTCGGGCTCGACCGCGTCTTCACCTATGCGCTGGATCCCGCGACGGCGAAGCTCACCCCGGCCGCGATCCCGTTCGTCGCCACCGCCCCCGGCGCTGGGCCGCGCCATGCTGCGTTCAGCGCCGACGGCCGGCATGTCCTGGTCATCAACGAACTCGACAGCACGCTCGTCAGCTACCGTTACGATGCGGCCACCGGCGCGCTCACTCCCGCGGACCTGCAATCCACCCTGCCCGCCGGCTGGACCGGCGAAAGCACCACCGCCGAAGTGCGCATCCACCCCAACGGCCGCTTCGTGTATGGCTCCAACCGCGGGCACGACAGCATCGCCAGCTTCGCCTTCGATGCCGCCACCGGGAGGCTCACCCCGCGCGGGCACACGCCCACCGGCGGAAAAAACCCGCGCAACTTTGCGCTCTCACCCGACGGGTCCTGGCTCGTCGCCGCCAACCAAAATTCCGACAACCTCCGCGTCTTCCGCGTGGACGCCGTGTCCGGCGCACTCACCGCCCTGCCCGGCGAAGCCACGGTGCCGATGCCGGTCTGCGTGCTGTTCGCCCGCTAAACCGGATTCAGGACTTGGCGGCGCTTTCGCCAAAGGCCTCGGCCAGCGCCCGCTCCACCTGCTCGCGATTAAACGGCTTCGGCAACAGCGCATCCGCGCCCGACATGTGCGCGATCTGCAGGTAGCTCTCCTTCGGGATGTGCCCGCCACCCGACATCGCGATGAGCCGCGGGGATGAGACCATGCGCCGCACTTCATGGATCAGCTCCACGCCGTCCATCTCCGGCATCAGCATGTCAACGATCACCGCATCGTAAGGCCGCGCCGCCATTTCCCGCAACGCCGCCGCCCCGTCGTTCACGCACACCGCCGTGTTGCCCGTCATCTCGACAAGCAACTTGGTCACCTCGCAGACGGATTCCTCATCGTCCACAATCAGGATGCGGCGGGTAGGCATGTTGTTGCGTGCCAGCATTTTCCGGGCCTCACGCCGTTCAAGCTCCGGCTGCGCTAAAAATCTGTAAAATCCGCCCCGCGGCCCGCCGGCTTGCTCTTGCACAGGCCCGGCAGGCTCCTAGTTTGCCCCGCCATGGTTGCCCGCACCGCCGCCCTCGACCTCGACTCCCATTACCCGCTCACCGCGGACCAGATCGCGCAGTTTCGCTGCGATGGTTATATCAAGCTCAAGGACGTCCTCTCCGCCGACGTGATCGCCCACTACGGGCCCATCATCACCTCGGAAGTTTACCGGCTGAACACGATGCATCTGCCGATCGAGCAGCGCGACACCTACAACAAGGCCTTCCTCCAAGTCGGCAACATCTGGACGAAAAACGAAACAGTGAAGGAACTCTGCTGGAGCCAGCGGCTGGCCCGCATGGCCACGGAACTGCTCGGCGTGTCCGGCGTGCGCATGTATCACGACCAAGCGCTCTACAAGGAGCCCGGCGGCGGCGTCACCCCTTGGCATGCCGACCAATACTACTGGCCGCTCAGCAGCGCCAACACCGTCACCGCGTGGATTCCGCTCCAAGCCACGCCGATGGAGATGGGGCCGCTGGCCTTCGCCAAAGGCAGCCACAAATTTGAGGCCGGCCGCGAGCTCGGCATCAGCGATGAGAGCGAAAAGGAAATCGGCCGCTCCATGCAGGAGCACAACTACCCGCTCGACGACACGCCGTTCGATCTCGGCGAGGTCAGTTTCCACTACGGGTGGACCTTCCACCGCGCCGGCCGCAACGTCTCCGACCGGCCCCGCGCCGTCATGACCATCATTTACATGGACGAGGACATCCGCCTCATCGCACCCGACACCAAGGCCCGCGAGGGCGACCGTGCCGCCTTTGCTTCCGATGTCGAGGTCGGCGGCATCATGAACGGCCGGATGACCCCGGTGATTTACTCGACCCGCTGAACCGCCGCCGCGGCCAAGACTCCATGACCACCGCCACCCGGCCCGATATCGACTCGCCGCACCCGCTCACCGCGGACCAGATCGCGCAGTTCCGCCGCGACGGCTACATCAAGCTCAAGGACGTCCTCTCCGCCGACGCCATCCGGCACTACGGCCCGGTGATCACCGCCGAGGTCCACCGGCTGAACACGATGCACCTGCCGATCGAGCAGCGCGACACCTACAGCAAGGCCTTCCTCCAGGTCATGAACATCTGGACGAAAAACGACACGGTGAAGGAGTTTTGCTTCGGCAAGAAACTCGCGCGCCTGGCCGCCGCGCTGCTCGGCGTGTCCGGTGTGCGCCTGTATCACGATCAGGCCCTCTACAAGGAACCCGGCGGCGGCATCACCCCATGGCATGCCGACCAATATTACTGGCCGCTCGGCAACGCCAACACCGTCACCGCCTGGATTCCGCTCCAGCCCACGCCAATCGAACTCGGCCCGCTGGCCTTCGCCGCCGGCAGCCACAAGTTCGAGGCCGGCCGCGAACTCGGCATCAGCGACGAGAGCGAAAAAGAAATCAGCCGCTCCATGCGGGAGCACAATTACCCGCTCCACGAAACCCCGTATGACCTCGGCGAGGTCAGCTTTCACTACGGCTGGACCTTTCACCGCGCGGGCCGCAACACTTCCGACCGGCCGCGCGCCGTCATGACCATCATCTACATGGATGAGGCCATGCGGCTCGCCGCGCCGAAAAACAAAAACCAGCAGACCGACTGGGACACGTGGATGCCCGGCGCCAAGCTTGGCGAACCCATCGCCACGCCGCTCAATCCGCTGCTTTACCGCGGCTGATCTCGCCGCTCACTCTTTGTCCCGTCGGCAGGAGTTGAAGCCAAAAAGCGTGTAAGCCGGACAAAAACCCAAGGCCGCGGTGAACAGGGGCAGGAGGCCGACGAGGCCCCAGAATGATTCGTAGTGATAGCCGGCAGCCAGGATGCCGAGACCGGCCACCACGCGCAGCCCGGCGTCAATTTTTCCAATGTTGGTCTTCATGGGGGATTGGTATTGCCCGTCACCCTACCCGGCCGGCCGCTTTCCGTCTGCGCAGATTTTGCCCGGTAACACGCCTCTATTGTTCCTGCCGTCGGGCATGCGCCCGGGCCACCGCCACATATTTCTCCGCCCACGGCCGCAGCCCGGCCTGCTCCGTTTCGGTCAACGGCCGGATGACTTTCGCCGGCGAACCATAAACCATCGAGCCGGGCGGGCATTCGAATCGCTGCGGCACCAGAGCGTTCGCCCCCACGATGCTCCGCGCGCCGATCTTCGCGCCGTCGAGCACCGTCGCGCCCATGCCGATGAGGCACTCGTCGCCAATCGTGCAGGCATGGATGATCGCCGCATGGCCGATGGTGCACCATGCCCCGATGTAGGCCCCGTAATCATCGGCCAGATGCACGATGGCATTGTCCTGAATATTCGTGCCCTCTCCCACGCGGATCTCGTGGATGTCGCCGCGCAGCACCGCGCCGTAAAACACACTGGATTGCGGCCCCAGCTCCACATCGCCGTTGACCGTGGCATTGGCCGCGATGAACAGCGCGCGGTCCGTGCAAGGGGTTTTACCCAGATGGCGGGCCAGCCTTTCCTCAATCGTCATGGCCCCAGCCTGACACCGGCTCGCCCGGCCGCAAACCTCAACCTTTCCGCTGGTCCGGCTTCCGGTCGCCGCCCCCGAACCACACCACCATCTCGATCACGATCAGCACGCCGAGCACCAGCACCCCCAGCGCGCACCCGCCGATGACCAGAATCTGATAGCAGGAAGCTTCCATGTCCTCTTCCTAGACGCGCGAACCCGAATAATGTTACTGCACCCGCAAAAATATTTCCCAAGCTCCGCCTTCGCCCCACCCATCCCATGGACCTGATCATCCAAACGTTCCGCGGCCTGCTGGGCCTGGCGGTCTTTGTCGCCATCGCCGTCGCTTTCAGTGCCAACCGCCGGGCCATCGATTGGCGGCTCGTCGGCGTGGGACTGGTGCTGCAGTTTGTTTTCGCCGCGCTCGTGCTCCATGTCGGCCCGGTCCGCTGGGCCATCGAGGGTGTGGGCCGGTTCTTCGTCGAGCTCCTCGCCTTCACCCGGGCCGGCACCGGCTTCCTCTTTGGCTCGCTCATCGACGAGTCCAAACACGGGGTTGTTTTCGCCATCGGCATCCTGCCCTCCATCATCTTCTTCTCGGCCCTCACCTCGATGCTCTACTACCTGGGCATCCTCCAGAAGATCGTCTGGGTCTTCGCCTGGGTGATGACCCGCACGATGAAACTTTCCGGCGCCGAGAGCCTGAGCGCCTCGGCCAACATTTTCCTCGGGCAGACGGAGGCGCCGCTGCTCATCAAGCCCTACCTCAACGCCATGACCCGCTCCGAGATTCTCGCCGTCATGGTCGGCGGCATGGCCACGGTCGCGGGCGCGGTGCTGATCGCCTTCATCGCCTTCCTCGGCGGCGACGATCCGCAGCAGCAGGTCCTTTTCGCCACCCACCTCATCACCAAGTGTGTCATCTCCGCCCCGGCCGCGCTGGTGATCGCCAAAATCCTCTTCCCCCAGACCGAGCCCATCAGCACCGACATGGAAGTCAGCCGCGACAAGATCGGCGCCAACCTGCTCGACGCCATCTGCCTCGGCACCACCGACGGCATCAAGCTCGCGGTCAACGTCGGCGGCATGCTCATTGTGTTCACGGCCTTTGTCGCCATGGCCAACTACGGGCTCGACCGGTGGATCGGAGAACTCTTCGGCCTCAACGCGTGGGTCGCCTCCGTCACCGGCGGCGTCTTCGCCAAGTTTTCCCTGGAGTTCATCCTTGGCGTGCTCTTTGCCCCGATCGCCTGGCTGATGGGCATCGACTATGGCCATCTTCTCCAATCGGGCGCGCTCCTCGGCACCCGCACCGTGCTCAACGAATTCGTCGCCTTCATCCAGATGAGCGAGCTGAAGAACAGCGGCGCCTACACCGACACGCGCACCCTCGTCATCATGACCTACGCCCTCGCCGGCTTCGCCAACATCGTGAGCATCGGCATCCAGATCGGTGGCATCGGCGCCATCGCCCCTGGCCAGCGCACCAATCTTGCCCAACTCGGCCTCAAGGCCCTCCTCGGCGGCAGCCTCGCCTGCTTCATGGCCGCCGCCATCGCCGGGATCCTGATCTGAGCTACCTCTTCCCCACCCCATGACCGAATCGATCAAGATCAACTGGTATCGCTGCAAAGTGGACAAGGCCCTCATGAGCGAGCTCATGCGCCGGAGCGACGCCCGGGCCTTTCTCCAAGTCATCCCGCAGCTTGGGCTCTACGCGCTCACCGGCACGCTTGCCTACCTCGCGTTCCTCCACCTCACCGCCGCCAACTGGCCGTGGATGCTGCCGCTCCTCCTGCTCGCGCTCCTCGCCCACGGCACCAACGGCAGCTTCCTCGGCGGCATCGCCTGCCACGAGCTTTGCCACAAGACCCCCTTCGCCACCCAGTTCTGGAACACGTTTTTCCTGAGGATCTACGCCTTCATCGGCTGGTTCGACTACACCGGCTACCGCGCCAGCCACATCCGGCACCACCAGGTGACCGTGCACCGCGATCATGACGGCGAGATCGTGCAGCCGCTCGGACTCGACTGGCATGGCTTCAAGTTTGTGCTGACCACGCTCACCTTCAGCCCGACCTGGATCTGGAAGAACATCCGCTTCATGGCCGCCGCTTCGCGCGGCAACCTCAAGCACGACGGTTTCTTCCGCTCCGAATGGCTGCGCCGCGTCGTGCCGGAGACCGACGCCAAGACCCGCCGCGAGCTGATCAACTGGGCCCGCGTGGTCTTCTTCGGCCACCTCGCCCTCGCCACGCTCTTCGTGCTCACCGGCCACTGGTTTCTCATCGTCATCGTCAACCTCGGCACTTTTTACGGCGGCTGGCTGGTGATGCTCTGTGGCGCGCCGCAGCATGTCGGCCTTTCCTCCGACGTGCCCGACTTCCGGCTCAACACCCGCACCTACACCTGCGGTTGGCTGCCCGCATTTTTCTACTGGAACATGCAGTATCACGTGGAGCACCACATGTTCCCGGCGGTGCCGTTCTACAACCTGCCCCGGCTGCGCGAGGCCATCAAACACGACATGCCTCCCGCCACCCACGGCCTCTGGGCCACGTGGAAAGACATCCAGTCCATCCTGCAAAGACAGCGGGCCGAGCCCGGCTACGTCTTCGTGCCGCCGCTCCCGCAAAACAAAGGCGACCGCGCCACCGACGTCACACTGCTCAACGAAGCCGCGCAATTCTGACCGCGCTACTCATCGCATGCCTGCGCTCCCAGCACTCGTCCTGCTTCCCGAAACCGCGCTCAGCCGCCGCTACCTGCGCATCCTTGAAAAGTGGATTCCCGTCGGCGTCGGTGCTTTCGCCCGCTGGCCGGAACGTCCGGACTGCGGCCACTTCCTCGGCGGGTGCCACTGGTATGGTATCGAAAGCATCGCGGGTGCCTTGGCGTTTGCCGCCGCCGCCAGCTCGCCGGATTACGATCCGGCCGTCGGCAGATGCTCCCGCGAGGATCTGCGCACGATGGCGCGCCAAGCGATCCGCTACCTGTGCTTCACCCACGATTCCGGTCCCGCTGAATGCGTGCGACCTGCGCATGGCCTCGGCCGCGCCGAAAACTGCGGCACCAAATGGGGCGAACGCGGCCTCGGTTTCTTCCGCGAGAGCCAGTGCGGCACCACCATCGCCGGCCTCGCCATCGTCGCCCGCCTGCTGGGCAACGCCGTCGACGCGGAGACTTGGGATATGATCCGCAACGTGCACGCAGACTATGCAGCACGTTTCGGCGAGATGACCCCGAAGAGTGGCGTCTATTTCAACACTCAGATGGAGGAAAACGGCTGGACCTCCTGCGGTCTCGCCTCCGTCACCTGCCTGCTCGCCAACGATCCACAGGCCGCCACGTGGGCCGCCACCGCCCAAAGGTGGATGTTCTCCACCGCAACCGCACCGCAGGACGCCGCCAACCGGGCGATCTTTACCGACCGCAAGACCGTGGCCGAGTGGACCGGCGAGACCTTCACCGCCCTACCCGACTACATGGCCGAGAACCACGGCATGGTGCACCCCAACTACACCGGCGCCTCCGTTCTTTTCACCGGCTACCTCAGTGTGATTTGCGGCGTCTTCGGCACGCCCGTGCCCAAGCACGCCTACTTCAACCGGAGCCGCATCTACGAGCAGTTGAAGCTGACCACCGACCGCACCGGCTCACTCCACCCCGTGCAGGGCATGGACTGGCCCTACCTGTTCCCCGATCCCGGCACCATGACCCACGCTGCCGCCGCCGTGCTGCTGCGCGATGCGGACGCCGCCCGACTCGAGCGCTGGGCCCTTGCCACCCTTGAGGCCCGCCAAGCAAGCCACCAAGGCCGTATGGTCAACGCCGACATCGCCGCCATTTGCCACGACATCCAGGACCCGATGGCCATCCGCGAGTGCCTCATCACCGGCCCCGCCTACACCTATCTGCTGCACCGTCTGCACGGCGACGGCCCCAAACCCACCGTAGCCGAGGCCCTCGAGCGCAAGCTCCGCGGCGTGAAGGTCTATCCGCACTCCGGCTTTGTTTTCCAACGTCACCCCCGCGGGCAAACTTCATTCGCTTGGCGCAACTGCATCATGGCGCTCCCGCTCACCTCGGACGGCATCCAAACCGTCGCGCCTGCTTCAGATTCTTGGCTCGGCCGCGTCACCGTTGAAAACCGACCGGACAGCCACCACGAGGTCTCCGTCCATGTTGCCACCATTGGTCACGGCTTCGCTGCCACCCTCGTCATGGATCGCGCTCAGGGTGCCGTGCGGCAGGAAGTGCTTTACGCCGGACTGCCCGACGGCGCCATACTGTCCTTCGAGCGCTGGGTCGCCCGCGAGGCCGTGACCGTGCGCGAGGTGTCGCAGGGCTTTCTCCGCATCATCAACGAGCGTTTTTCCGCCATGCCGGACAACTGCCGCGGCTTCCGCGATGTCATCACTCCTGGCGGCAGGGAGCGCTTTGAAGGTTTCGTCAGCGCCGATCCCACCACGGACGTCAGCCGCCTATATAATCACCCGGCTTGGCTGAACATCGACGATCGCCTTGGATTGGTTTTCCGTGGCTCCGGAGTAACCGTCTATCACAACCGACACCACTTCTCTCCCTGGTGGGCCACAGCCGACGACCTCATCCTGAGCCGCACGACCGCCGTGCAGCGCGTGCGTCACGGGGACACGGTCTCCCGGCTCGCAGCGCTGATCCTCCCCGACCACACGGCGAAGCAGACCGCTTCCGCCCACTTGCTCGAGCTGGCGGCCCCGGACGGTTGCGTCGCCTTCATTACCCGCGGCCACCTCGCCGCCGCCTGCTTCCGCGGCGCAAGGGCACAGATTCTCCTGCGCGCCCGGCGCGACCAGTTCACCGTGATCCCGATCTTCGAGGGCACAACCCGTGTCACCGGTCGCGCCATCGCCCATGCCGTTGCGCTCCCCGCCGGCCAAGCCCTTTTACGCGTCGCCCTCGCCCACGTCGAGATCACGGGTGACGTTGCGCTCACCGCCTCGCCCGCCGCACTGCTCGCACAAAACATCGGCCGTGAGCAGGCCACGGTCTCACTGGGCCGAAAATCCATCCGCCTGCGGCCCGCGCAGATTGCAGCACTGGCCTGAACCGCATCCGCTTGTATTCCTTCTGGAACGATAGAATCAATTTCATGACCGCAGTTAGCGGAACCAGACCCTCCACCGACGCGATCACGCCTATGCATGACGGCCACGAAAAAATCGCATCCGATCTAGATCTAGAGCGGTTTAAATCGCAATATGACCGTCATATTGTGGTGCGGTCGCACAGATAGAGTCCGCGCGGAGAGTGGACAGCGATCGGTTCAGCAGTCTGATCCTGCATTTACGCAGCAATGAAATTATTTAAACTGCCATAAGCACTCGCTGCCAGAGGGTTCTGCGCATCCACCCACGCAACATGGGGACACCATTTGAAGTTTGATTTTAGTGAGTTTGCCAGCGACCGCAGCAGGCTGGGTTTCCTACACTACCGCGAAAGCTAATACCAAGATCCCCAAGGAATCAGACTTTGGCTTGCCCAATGTTTCGGGGTGAGCCGGCAGGTCCCTCTGTCGGCTAAACGTGCTCGACGCGCAGAGGGACCTGCGCGTCAACCTGCAGTCCAATAACTAAGGGATGTTGGTATAAGGTCACATACGAAAGAGAGCACACCAATCGCCTGTGCTCAACCGAGATCACTAGCGGTGGACGCACTTGATGCAACGGGCGTGGCCAGAGCCTCGCGCCGCTGCGTGAACTCCGGCTCAGGTCACGGAGGCTACGTGGAACTCGCTGCGCTTGCCGCCGAATTCGAGCAGGAGCGTGTCGCCTTGCTGACGGCCCATGAGCTGGCGGCCGAGCGGCGATTGCGGGGTGATGACGAGCACCGGTCCGCCGTCGGATTCGATTTCGGTGCCGCCGGCCCGGGGACCGATGAAGTAATGGCTGCCGCTGCGGCCCTCAAGTCGCACCAAGGCACCAAGGCTGATGGGTTCGCCCGGGGCAAAGTCGCGGACCGGCAGGGCGGAAAACTGGGCGACGGCCAGCGCGGCCTCCTCGGCGGCCTTGGACTGGCCGTGCGCCAGATAGGAGGCTTCCAGACCGCGGGTATCGTATTTATCCTCGGCCTTGTTCTCTTCGTCGGTCGCCTCGGCATGCGTGGCGCGAGCCGCCGTGGTGATGGCCGCCAGCTCCGCGGATAGCTTGAGGAGGATGCGGTGGAGAAGATCGCGTTTGTTCATACGGCGAGACCGCCCCGGCAGGGGCGGACGGCAAGTTGATCCGGGCGGAACGTGACGCCCGAGTGCGTCAGCCGCCGAGAGTCAGCGGCACGGAGAGTCAAAAGCGGGACCATGCTTCTCCCTTTTCCCTCACTGCGGCCAATCATCAGGCCTTGGGCGGCAGCGACTTCACGGCCTTGATGAAATCCTTCGCGCCAAACACAAAGCCCGAGTTGATCGCCACGCGCCAGAGCGCCTGTTCCTTTTCGCGCTCCCGGCGTGCCGTCTCCTTGTTCTCCACCGCCGTCACCGCCTCGCGGATCGTCGAGCACATGACACCGTAACGCGTCATGTCCACCATGCCGCCGGGTGACATGAGCAGGCACCAGTTGATCGCGAACCCCACATAGACGAGGTGGTTGATCCCGTGCACGTGGCAGAGTGCCGCGAGCTGATGGCCGTCCTCGGCGATCGGCTCCCCCGCCAGCGGGCGCGCCGCCGGCGCAAAGTCGAGCCGCTTGAAACCCTTCCGCACATCGGGCCAATTTCGCCGGCCCACAAAGACGTTGTCGGCGCGAAATTTATTCAGCCGCCGGTAAACCGCATCCTTCGCCACGGGCTTGGGCTTCGGCGAAGGTCCGGCAAGCTTCACCGTGCTTTTGTAGCCGGGCAGATGGGAATAGTAGTCGCGACCGCCAACCACATGAAACACCGGCAGGGGCGAGGCCCGCACCGCGCCGAGCAGCGGTGGGAAAACTTCCGCCAATATCTTCAGTGCCCGCGGATGATACTCCACGCAACGCCGCCAGCCGGGCCACTGTTCCATCGTCCCGCACTCCCACGCATGCATGACCACCAGCGCGGTGTGCCGCGGCGAAAGCCCGATACTGGTTTTCTTCCAGCCGCCATAACCCTCGGCCGGCACGGCGCGTCGGTAGTCGGCATCGAATTGCTGGTAGTAACTCGCGGTGATATTTACTGAGGCCATGGGTTTTGCATGTATGTCTGCTTGCCGGTTGTCGAATCATCCGGTCAGGACGGGTGCATGTCTGCAAGTGCCGGCCGGCAAGATGAAGGCAATCGCAGTTAAATTCCGTTTACATCCGCATGGACTTTTTGCCCAGCATGAACGCCGGCAATATGCCAACCCTTTGCCGTCGGCGTCATGGTAAATGTCCCGTGCTCCTGTGCGGCCGGGGCTGCGGTGCAAACTGTGAGAATCTCGTGCTCCTTTGCGGATGCGGACACGACCCCAACGAAAGGATAAACACCGTCTTTTTCCTCCAGCGGCAACCGGTCCGGCCGGACCGTGCAGGCCCCCGCGGCCGCCACCCGGCCCTGCAGGGAGGCAAAGGGCCGCCGGATGGTGAATTCGTTTCCGTCCGCCGTCAGCTCCGCGGCAAAATCCTCGTGGTTGGCCTGGAAGCGCACCTCCACGGAGGCCGCTTCCTTCAGCGCCACCCGGTCGAGAAACACCACGACATCCGGCTTCAGGTAAACCAAGGTGCGGTGCACGCGCACCACCGCGGGATTCACCAGCTGGTAGGCCTCGGTCGCGTCGCTCGTCACGGTCATCCAGCCCGGACCGGTGCGGTAATCAATCACGCGCGCAAAGGCCCACGAGGAGTTGGTGCCTTCGCTGCCGTCATGGTATTGGTGCCCCTTCCCGCCGATGAGCACGGCGCTGTGCGCCTCGGTGAGCCGCAGGATCCACCGCGGGTTTTGCGTCATGTAAGCGGCGCGGAAGGGATCGTGCAGCAGCCGCTCGCCATAGGCCTTGAAGATGACGCTGTTGCGGTCCGCATGCTCGTGGTTGGCCGGACCGCCGCTGCGGAGAGCGAGCAAGTTGTCCGCCTCGCCCCAGCCGGTGCGTGCGATCACGATGTCGCTGCTCAGGCGCTGGTCGAGCAGCGCCGGCTCGGGTGGGGACGCCGGCCGCGAGGCATCATACCAAACGAGCGCGGGAAAATGTTTCACCTCGCCGATTCCGCGGGCGACGAACTGCGCCACCGGGTCGTCGTGCGTGCGGGCCACCCACGCGGCCACGGACACCTCCACCGCGCCGTTCGAATCACCGAGGTTCACGATGTCATACTCCGGCTTTACCGTGGCCATCATGTAGCCCTTTACGTGCTGGAAGTCGGCCCCCTTCCTGCCGCTGGGCTTCGTGGGCATCGTCTGGCCCAGCGCGTAGCGCACCGTGCCCGGGTAGTTGATGAGCTGCCGATCATCGATGCCCTGGGTGCGCCACAGCACCTCGGCGAACAGCGCGAGGTAGAGCGTGGTGTAGCCCCAGTAACTCACGCCCTCGTCGTAGCTCCCATCGCTGCCATACATGGTCGCGAAGGATTTCGCGCTGGAGCGCGCCAGCTCGAGCCAACCCTCGGCCGCCGCCACCCGGCCGCGGAAATGACAGGCCGCGATGCCGAGGCACGCAGTGGGAATGATCTTGAGGTTGGTCGCGTTGAGGATGAGCGGCCAGCGCTTGAGACTGATGTGCTGGAATTCTTCCACCTCGCTGCGCCGGTTCCACTCCCAGCCGCGCACGCGGTCGGGATATTTGAGGCCATAAACGGTCGCATGGCACGCCGGCACGCCCTTGGTGAGCACGGCCTGCTCGACCTCCGCGACCTCGGCCGGCGTGAGCGCGTCGCCCAGGCAATCGAGCGCGACCAACAGCGCGGCGCTGCCCTCGGTGGCGCGCTGCAGGCCGAGCACCTGCGTGCCGCCTTCGATGAAGCTGTCCCACTCCGGGTAATCGAGCATCCGCCGCAGGGCGAGTTTCGCCAGCACGAGCTGGGCCGGCTCCCGATTGACGAGGTAAATGAACGACGCCCGCTCCATGATCCGCTGCGCGCGCAGCAGGTGCACGACATGGTTGGTCAACCGCAGCTCCTCGCGGAGAAACTTCGTGTCCGCCGCCATATCGGCCGCCAACTGCTCGCGCCAGAACGCGGCGAAGCGCGGATCGGTGGTATTGGCGCGGATGCGCGGCAGGTCGCTCTCGTCAAACAGCAGGCCGCGGCGGCGGCCGGTGGGGAGGGAATGGGTGCTCATGAAACTTGGCCGGCGTGATACCGCGCAATCGCCACCGCGGCGTAGCTGCCGATCTCATCGCCCAGCACGGCCGGCAGAACCCGGCAATCACGCGCGCTGTCCGGCAGCGCCTCGCGGGCGATCACGCCCTGCATGCCCGGGGCGATGAACCGCTCGCAGCGCTGGTAGATGCTGCCGATCACGATCCGCTCCGGGTTAAGGATGTCGATGAACCAGGCGAGCGCCTCGCCCAGCCGCTCCCCTACCTCGCGCCAGATGGCCAGCGCCAGCGCATCGCCGGCCGCCGCCGCTTCGCCCACGGCCCGCGCTGTGAGCTGCGCCGGGGCCAGTCGTTGCAGCGTGCTTGCCCCCGCAAATTCCGCCGTGCGCCGCCGCGCCAGTTGCGCAATGCCGCCGCCGGAGCAAAACCCCTCGAAGGAACCGGCCTTGTTGTAGCCCACCGGACCTTCCGGGGACATGCGCAGATGACCGACCTCGCCGGCGTTGCCGGTCACGCCCTCGTAGAGCCGTCCGTCGAGAATCAAACCGGCGCCCATCCCCGTGCCCATCGTGAGGAAGATCATGCTCCGGCAACCGCGGCCCGCGCCAAACTGCCACTCGGCCAGCGCGCAGGCGTTGGCATCGTTCATCAAAAATGCCTGGCCGCCGAACCGCTGCGTAAGCTCGTCGCAGATCGCGATGCGGTCCCAGCCGGGCAGGTTTGGCGGGGACAAAATCAGGCCGCGCTTCGCATCGAGCGGACCGCCGCAGGAAACGCCGAAGTTGGTGTCGGCCGGCGGGGCGAGCTTCGTGATCTCGGAAAAAATCCGCTCCCGCGTGCCGTGCACGTCGGTGGTGGCAAAACGCACGACCTCGCGCACCCGCTCCGCGCCGTCCGGCACGCTGAGCGCGCACTTGGTCCCGCCGATGTCCACGCCGATGATGTTCACAGGGCTACTCCAGATAGGGGTTCAGCTTCTTGCCGAGCACGAAATGCTTCCGGTCCGAATACCACAGCCAGTGGTCGTCGCCGTCGCGGAAGTAGCTCGGGTAGCACACCGGCTCGATCCGGCCGTAGTGGCCGAGCTTCACCGCCTCCGCCGTGGCGAACCGCTTCGGCTCGCCAAACACGACCGGCTGGCCGGGTCCGTCCACATAGCGGCCGCACACGATCCAGACGTCGCGGCGGTTGACCTGGTAATCCGTGGGATGCCGCGCCCCGGGGATATAGCCGTCGTTATTGTAGTAGATGAGGCAGTATTTGCCCGGGGCGTAGGCGAAGATCGGGCAGCACACGATGGGCGAATGCACCAGCGGGCCGTCGTCGCTGTAGCGCAGGGGAAACACCGGCAGCGGCGACGTCTCGTCGTAGTCGGTCCAGTGCGAGGCCCAGTTGCGGCCGTGGTCACGCGACTGGCTCCAGAACAGGCAGCCCTGCAAGGTGCGCATGACGGTGAACAGCCGTCCGTCCGGCAACGGCACGGTCATCGCCTCCTGCGCAAGGCTCTGGTTCATGCGCAGCGGATGCGGCACCTGCAGGCCGGTGCCGCCTTCCGGCCAGGTCGTCATAACGAGCTTCGCCGGATCGCGCTCGGTGAGGATGTTTTCGAAGCGGAGAAACCACACCTCGCTGTTCACGTTGAGCAGGTGCGGGCTGCCCGAACCCCAGCGCGTGAGGCTGGCCAACGGCACGCCGTCTGCCGCGGTGAAGCTCTGGAAGCAGGTGACAAAGTTCACCGGCATCGCCGGGTCGGGATGGTCGATCGTCCCGCGCCGGATGCGCAGGTGGTCGTGCGGCTCCGACCACGTGCGCCCGTCGTCCTCGGAATAACGGAAACGCAGCACGCCGGTCGTGTCGTCACGCGCATCGGTGACGCCGATGTTTTTGTTGTAAAAAAGATAGATCCGCCCGGTCGCCGGCACCGCGATGAAGAACGGCCAGCTCGCCTGGTATTTGCCCCGCTCCGGGCCGGTCTGCTGCCCGGGTGTTGCACCGTCGATCCGCTGCGGCGCGCTCCAGGTCCGGCCGCGGTCCTCGCTGCGGCTCACCACCACGCGCTGGTCGGGATTGTTCTCATGCGTGGCCTGGGTCCACGTCATCAGCCAATGCCCGCCCGGGGTCACGAGCCCGATGATCTGCTGGTTTTCCGCATCCGGCCCCAGTTCCGCGCGCGGGCGGTAAACGACGCAGTCCGGCCGGGTGCGTCCGATTTCCTGCGCGTAGGCGGCGGCATCCATGTTCAGCGGATGACAACCACCGGGCGTCCGAGCCCGCGCGCGATCTTTTTCAGCGCCGGCAGGGCCGTCGCCTTGAGCAGCACCACGACCGTGCCGCCGCTGCCGCCTCCGCTTACGCGGGCACCGTAAAAACCCCGCGCCGGGCCGGCCGCGCGCACGGCGCCGACCATCGCATCCGTCTCGGGGCAGCCAAGGCCGATGGACGAATAGCCGGCGTGCGACTGGAAGAGCAGCTCGCCCAGCGCCCGGAGCGATTCCTCGCGATTGCGGGCGTTGAGGCCGCGCAGCAACGCAACCGCCGTCTCGCTGCGGAAGTTTTCCTCAACAGGAAACGAAACGGCCGCCCGCACCGCGTAGCTCCGGGCGGGTTCAACCTTGGACAGTGTGTCGTCCATGCCGCCGCAGCGGACGATAAAATCGCGGCCGGTGATGGCCGCGGGCAGCACGGCTTCCGGCAGGCTGCGCACCTCGGAAGGCGCCAGCTCCGTCGCGTGCGCCAGCTTCCGACCTGTGCCGTGCTCGATGAGCTTTTTGCCCATGAAGGCCCCGGCGCGCGCCGTCGCGTAGGGCGAATCCGTCACCGCGTGCTTCACCCCGCTCGGCCAGCCCACGGCGATCACGCCCGCAGGCAGCTTCACCGGCGCCAGCAAAGTATCGGGCCGACACAAAATCGGCAGCAACGCGCCGCGCACGCCGTTGGCGGAGGCCAGCTGGTCCATCAGTCCGCAGGGCGCGCCGACGATCTCGTTCTCGGCGCGCTGCGCGAGCCGCGCCAGCGCGGTGCCTTTGAATTTTTTCCCGGAAAACTTTTCCAAGGCCCGCAGCGTGGCCACTTCCAACGCCGCGCTGCTGCTCACACCCATCGAGGCCGGCACGTCCGACTCGATGTGGAACACGAGGCCGAACTTCGGCCGCCAGCGCTGCGCCGCACAAAACAACAGCAGACAACCGTAAGGATAACGCACCCATTTCGGAGTCTCTGCCGGCGCCGCACCCGGCGGCAGCGAACAATACCCTTCACCGGCGCTCGTGAAGACCAATTCGGGAGCCGGAGTTGCGCTGATCGTCACCCGGGTCGTCAGGCTGAGCGGCATCTCCAGCACGAGCGAGCCGCTGTAATCTGCCACCCCGCCCATAAAATCCAGCCGCCCCGGAGCTTCGCCTGTGACGGTCTTCATGTGGCAAAAACGAGATATTGGGTAGGGCTGGACCGCCGGGCCGGCCGTGTTTCCGCGGCGATTCTGGATCGATCGCGGCGCGCCCGGCGGTCGCGCCCTACCTGGTTGGTCACTGTGGCTTCCGTGTTCATCCGTTTCATCCGTGGTTAATAACTGACTAGAAATATTTTTTCAGGAGCCGCTTCAGCACCGGACGAACCGTCTTCGCCAGCTTCGGGTTGGCATAGCCCATCCACGCGATGGGAGCGGTCGTGTCGAGCGGGGCGCGCAAGGGCTTGCCGTCGGGCGCCTCCACGATTCCGCCCGCCTCCTGGAGAATAAGCGCGGTGCAGATATCGTAGGGATGACAGACGAGGGAGGATTGCAGCCCGAGTTTCGCGTGGGCCAGCGGACGCAGGTCGCCCAGCATGCGGTCGTGGCCGATGATGAGCTCGTAGAGCTGCCCGCCGGTGGCGATGTATTGGTCGTCGAAGACCAGCGGGGAACTGCTCGAGCCCAAGCCATAAAGTTCATCCCACAGCGCTTCCTCCACGGCGGCCATGAGCGCCTTGCCTTCCGGGAAAAACCGCGCGATCGAGGCAAACCCGTGCTTGAAATCCGTCGCCTGCGAGGGCCGCACCTTGAGCGTCACCCAACGCCGCGTCCGGAGGTCGAAGGCCCGCGCCTTCACGCCGAGGCCGCGCACCGCACTCAGCTGGTCGCTGCGCCACATCTTGCTCGTCGAAAGCTCGGTCATCGCCGCGACCGTGATGTCGGCGAGCGTGTTCTTCGCGCCGCGCTGCGGGGCGAGCGCCGCCAGCGCCCACGCGCTACGTTTGTCATACATCAGGTTCCGCGTGCCGTCGATCGGATCGAGGATGCACTTGCAGACCGTCTTTGCCACCGGCGTGCCGCGCGGGAAGGTCACCTCGTCACCATCCTCGACGCCTTCCATCACCAGTTGCACGGGCCACGCCTTCGGCCAATGCCGCTCGAACCAGTGGAAGATCGCCTCCTCGGTGATCTTGTCCACCTGGTAGATGGTGTCGGCCGCGGTCACCGCCGCGATTTTCGCGAAGGACGCGGCGCTCTTCGCCCGCGCCGCCACCAGCGTATCGCGGATGTGATCCTGCAGTGCGCAGAGCAGTTTACGGGCTTGTTCGAGATTCATGTTCACCACGAAGGACACAAAGGACACGAAGTTGGGCTACAGCACAAGACGGCGAATGCCGTCCTTGAGCAGCCGGACATTAAAGTTGAGCAGCAAGCCGATCCTGCACCGGGATTGTTTCAGATATGTCAGCACCTGCGCCTCATGGATGGACTCCAATTTCTCCACTGACTTGAGTTCCACCACCACGCGATCCTGCACCAGCAGGTCAAGCCGGTAACCGGCATCAATCCGCAGTTCCTGGTAGATCACCGGGAGCACCTTCTGGCGTTCCACCTTCAGGCCGCGTCGGACCAGCTCAAAGGCCAGGCATTGTTCATAGGCCGACTCCAGCAGACCCGGCCCCAGCTCCCAATGCACGGCGATGGCCGCATCCACGATCTCCCGGGCAGCATCCTCCTCGTTCATCTTCGTGTCCTTTGCGCCCTTCGTGGTTAATCTTGGACCTTTCCCGACTGCTTGTAATGCACCGCCGGGACTGCGCGCAACTCCGCGGCCTTCTCGTCGGGGTCCGACTCGTTGGTCATCGAGCCGCCGCCGATTTCCGGACCCGCAAGGTATTTCAGTGTGTCGGGCTTGCGCAGCGGCGGGTGGAACTCGAGGTGAAACGGAAACCACGCGTAGTCCTGCCCGTCGGTCGGCGCCTGGTGGAGCGCCATCACGTAGGGCATCGGCATCTGCCAGAGGTTGTCGTAGCGCGTCGCGACCTCGCGGATCATGCGGCCGAGCTGCGCGCGCTCAGGCACCGTGAGCGCGGCGAGCGACGGCACCGCCCGCCGCGGGAGGATGTAAACTTCATACGCGTAGCGCGCGAACCACGGCACGCAGGCGACCCAGCCTTCGTTCTGCGCGATCACGCGCGGCCCGGCGAGCTCGCGGGCGAGGATGTCCTGCCCGAGGTGGCGGCCGGTTTTTGCAAAGTGTTTCCGCGAACTCTCCACCTCGCGGACCGTGAAGCCGTAGATGAGGTTGCCGGCGTAGATCTGACAGTGCGGGTGCGGGTTGGACGTGCCGACGAGCGAGCCCTTGTTTTCGAAGATGAGCACATGGTGCACCTCCGGGCGCGCCCCAAGTTCGCGGTAACGCTCCGTCCACAGGTCCACGACCGCCGCGCACTCGGCATCGGTCAGGTCCACGAAGGTCTTCGCATGGTCCGGGCTGTAGCACACCACCTCCGCCGTGCCCTGCGCCGGACGCGTCCGGTAAAAATCGTCGCCCGCCGGGGCGGCCGGGGCCTCGTTGGCAAAACACGGCAGGTCGTTGGTGAACCAATAGACGCCGGTGTAGCGCGGATTTTCCCCTTTCACGCGTTTGTTGCCGGGACAAAGCGCACAGGTCGGGTCAAAGGACGGCGGCACGGTCTCCGCCGGCCGGTGCGTGTCGCCGATCCATGGCCGCCCGCCGCGATGCGCCGTGTAGAGCACCCACTCCTCCCGGAGCGGGTGCCAGCGCTGCTCCCAGACAGGGGGTTTGGTCGAGGACGCCGACATGTCCCGGAAACCGTGCGCCAATCACCCGGCTTGGCGAGTCGAATTGGCCTTCATGCACTTACACAAAGTGTCATGCAAAATGCACCCCCTGACCTCCGACGGTCGCGCAAAATGCATGATCCACGCTCACCGGTTGCCGCGGCTAATGGCAGCCTGATTTTCTAAGCTTTGTTCTTCATCGCTTTACGCAGTCACAAACCCCGGTTGGCACGCATCAAGGTAAAGGGAAGGCGTTCTCTTCAACCCAACGTGCCTATGAATATCGCCCTTAACCGATCCCAGAACACGACCAAGTCCACCGACAGTGCTGCCGAGGCGGCCATCGATGCCGCGCTCGTCCAACGCTTCAACGCCGGCGACGACACCGCCTTCCTCACCATCATGGAGCGCTATCAGGTGAAGATTTTCGCCACCGTGCTCAACCTGCTCCACAACCACGCCGACACGGAGGAAATCGTGCAGGACACTTTCATCCGCGCCCACCGCGGCCTCGCGAAGTTCCGCGGCGACTCCTCCCTTGCCATCTGGCTCTACCGCATCGCCGTCAACCTCGCGCGCAACCGCTATTGGTATTTCTTCCGCCGCCGCCGGCAGGACTCGCTCTCCCTCGACCACGCGCTCGGCGAGGACAACGACGCCACCTTTGCCGACCTCGTCGCCGCGACCACGCAGGACCCCGCACAGGAAGCCGCCCACGGCGAATTCGCCGGCCTCGTCACCGCCTGCATGGAACGGCTCGACCGCCGCCAGCGCGAGATTCTCACCATGCGCAATGTCCTCAATCTCTCCTACGACGAGATCGCCCGCACCCTGCGCATCAATGTCGGCACCGTGAAAAGCCGCATCGCCCGCGCCCGCGAAAACCCCCGCGAGCTCATCGCGGAAACCTGCCCCGAGTTCACCCCGGAAACCCCGACTTCCGACTACTTCATCGGGGCCCGCGCAACCTACGGCCAGCCCGCGATCGCCTTCGCCTGACCGCAACGGATTCAACCCGTCCAACCCGTTTGTCACCCAATAGGTGACAAACGGGTTGCGGCAGAATCCTTGTTTTTTCCGGCCGCCGCGGCTCAATCGCGGGCGTGCCGGCTGCCCCGCTCAAGGTTTCTCCCGCCGACGCCCGCCGCTTCATGCGCCGGGCGTTGTTGCTGGATGCCCCGGCGCCCGATGTCGCCGCCGCCCTCGCCCACCACGGTTTCGTGCAGATCGATCCCATCAACGTCTGCGGCCGCATGCACGACCTCATCCTTCGCAATCGCGTCGCCGGCTACCGCGAAGGCGACCTGATGCGCCATGTCCACGGCGAGACCGCGCCGCTCGCCGCCCACGAACGCCGCGCCTTCGAGCACCACCAGCCCGCGACGGGCAACTTGGTCGTGTTCACGCCCGACGCCTGGCCGCACCTGCAGGCCGCGATGCGCGCCCGCACCCGTATCACCAGCGCGTGGAGCGGCCGGCTGACCAGGGAGGAAAACGCCCTCGTCCCGCGCATCCTCGAAGCCATCGCCGCCCGCGGCCCGCTCGCCTCGGATGCCTTCGCCGGGGCCGGCCGGTCGCGCCAAATCTGGGGCTCCGCCACCCTCGCCAAGGCGACGATGCAGAAACTGTTTTTCCACGGCCGGCTTCTGATCGCCCGCCGCCAGGGCAGCCGCCGCTACTATGATCTGCCCGAGCGCGTACTGCCCGCATCAATCCTTACGCTGCCCGCCCCCAAGCCGCGGGAAACCGCCCGCTGGGAAGCGCTGCTGAAACTGCGCCAACGCCGGCTCGCCCTGCTCAAGCGCGCCGAGCTGGCCCTCGTGGAGGACCTTGTGCAGCCGGTGCGGATTGCAGACGGTCCCTTGCTCCACTGCCTGCGCGCGGATTACCCGTTGTTCGAATCAATCGAAAATCGAGATTCGAAAATCGAAAATTCATCACCGCGCCTGATCGCGCCGCTCGATCCGCTGATCTACGACCGCCGCGTCACGCAGGCCGTCTGGGATTTCGATTACACCTGGGAGGTTTACACACCGGCCGCCAAGCGCGTGCGCGGCTATTACGCGCTGCCCGTTCTCTCCGGTGATGAGCTGGTCGGCCACGTGGAGCCCAAGGCCGACCGGCCCAAGCGCCGGCTCACGGTGGTTTCGCGCTCCGTGCGGCGCGGCCATGTCACCGCCGGCGCCGTGCGTGAACTGGCGGGCTTTCTCGGGTTGCGCTGACCACGCCGTGTGTTTGCGTGACACGCTCCGCCGTGTCCGCCCTGCTCAAAACGCTCAAATCCACCTTCGGTTACGCCGCCTTCCGCCCACTCCAGCGCGAAATTTGCGAGGCGACGCTCGCCGGGCAGGATGTGTTTGCCCTCCTGCCCACCGGCGGCGGCAAGTCCCTGTGCTTCCAGCTCCCCGCCCTCGTGCGGCCCGGCCTCACCGTCGTCGTGTCGCCGCTCATCGCGCTGATGAAGGACCAGGTGGACCAGCTGGTCGCCAGCGGCGTGGCCGCGACGTTTCTCAACTCCACCCTCGGCGCAACCGAAGCCCGCGCCCGCCTGCGCGGCCTGCATCAGGGCGAATACAAGCTCCTCTACGCCGCGCCCGAACGGCTCATGCTCGAGGGCTGGCAGGAAAATCTGAAAGCCTGGAACGTGTCTTGCCTCGCCATCGACGAGGCCCACTGCGTCTCCGAATGGGGCCATGATTTCCGCCCCGAGTTCCGCCAGCTCGCGCGGCTGCGGACCGCCCTGCCCGACGTGCCGCTCATGGCCCTCACCGCCACCGCGACCGAGCGCGTGCGCGCCGACATCATCAATCACCTCAAGCTGCGCGAACCCGCCACCTTCGTCGCCAGCTTCAACCGGCCCAACCTCACCTACCGCGTCATCCCGAAGGACCAGCCGCTGAAGCAGATCATCGACTTCGTGCGCAAACGCGAACATGAGAGCGGCATCATCTACTGCGCCAGCCGCGCCGCCGCCGAACGCGTGGCCGAGTCGCTCGCCGGCCGCGGTTGGCCCGCCCGCGCCTATCACGCCGGCCTCACCGCCGCGGAACGCTCGGACAACCAGGAGCAGTTCCTGCGCGACGACACCCGCATCATCTGCGCCACCATCGCCTTCGGCATGGGCATCAACAAGCCCAACGTCCGCTGGATCATCCACCACGACCTGCCGAAAAACATCGAGGGCTACTACCAGGAGACCGGCCGCGCCGGGCGCGACGGCCTCCCCGGCGACTGCCTCTTGCTCTACAGCCCCGGCGATGTCGCCAAGCAAACCCACTTCATCGACGAGATCACCAACCTGCACGAGCAGCAGGTCGCCCGCACCCAGCTCCGGCAGATCCTGCACTACGCCGAGAGCGCCGGCTGCCGGCGCGCGGAGCTCCTCGCCTACTTCGGCGAATCCTTCCCCCTCGACAACTGCGGCGCCTGCGACAACTGCCTCGATCCCCGCGAGACCTACGACGGCACCCTGCACGCGCAGAAGTTTCTCTCCTGCATCTACCGCATCCGCCAGGCCTCCCGCTTCACCGTCGGCATGAACCACATCATCGAGGTGCTCACGGGCGCCGACACCGACAAAATCCGCCGCTGGGGCCACGACCGGCTCACCACCTACGGCATCGGCCGCGACCTTTCCCGCCCACAGTGGTCCGCCGTCGGCCGCGAACTGATGCGCCTCGGCTACGTCGCCGTCGCTGCGGGCGAATACGCCACGCTTGAGCTCAGCGAGACCGGCCTGGAACTCCTCCGCACCCGCGCCCCCGTCACGCTGACGAAGCCCATGGACCTGCCCCGCGCCAAACGCGTCGTCCGCCGCGAGGGCGACATCGCCTGCGACGAGATTCTCTTCGAGCGCCTGCGCGCCCTGCGCAAGCGGCTCGCCGACGAGCGCAAAGTCCCCGCCTACGTCATCTTCGGCGACGCCACCCTCCGCGCCATGGCCCGCGAATATCCGGCCCAGCTCGCCGACATGGAGGGCATCTTCGGCATGGGCGAAAAGAAGCGCGCCGAGTTCGGCGAAATCTTCGCCGCCGCCATCGCCGAATTCCTGGAAACCAACCCGCAGCAGGCCTTCGATTGAGTTTCAGGCGCGCGCCAGCGCGCAAGCCTGCCAAATTGAGCCGTCTAAAACAAACCGTGACCGTCGCCCGGAGGCGCGGGAGCGCCGGTAGGGTCCGCTCTCCGAGCGGACCGCGGCCGGACCACCCGCCCGGCGTTCAACGCAGAAACAGCTTGTAGGCCGGGTTCTCGCTTTCGTCCCAATACCGGTAGCCGAGCCGCTGCAAAAATTTCTGGAGCGCCCCCTGCTCGCTCGCCGGCACCTGCAGGCCCGCGAGCACGCGCCCGTAGTCGGCACCGTGGTTGCGGTAGTGGAAAAGACTGATGTTCCACGCCGGCGGCATCGCGTTGAGAAAGGCCATCAGGGCACCGGGCCGCTCCGGAAACTCGAAGCGGTAAAGCCGCTCGTCCGCCGCCAGCGGCGAACGGCCGCCCACGAGATGCCGGATGTGGAGCTTCGCCATCTCGTCGCCGGTCAGGTCGAGCGTCTTGAACCCGTGCCGGGTGAAGTGCGCCGCAATCTTCGCGCTCTCGCCGCGGCCGGCAGTCTGGATGCCCACGAAGATGTGCGCCTCCTTGGCATCGGCGATGCGGTAGTTGAACTCGGTCACGCTCCGGCGGCCGACCAGCTCGCAAAACTTCTTCAGGTTGCCCGGACCTTCGGGAATGGTCACGGCAAGAACGGCCTCGCGATGCTCGCCGATCTCGGCGCGCTCGGCAATGAAACGCAGCCGGTCGAAATTGAGGTTCGCGCCGCAGGCCACCGCGATGAGCGTTTCGCCCTTGAGGCGCTGCCGCTCCACGTAGGCTTTCGCGCCGGCGATGGCCAGCGCGCCCGCGGGCTCCAGCACCGCCCGCGTGTCCTCAAAGACGTCCTTCGTCGCCGCGCAGATGTCGTCCGTCTCCACGAGTATGACCTCGTCGAGGTGCGCCTGACACAGCCGGAAAGTCTCCACCCCGACTTCGCGGACGGCCACGCCGTCGGCAAAGAGCCCGGCATGGGGAAGCTTCACGCGCCGGCCCGCCGCCAGCGAATCGTGCATCGCCGCCGAATCGCGCGGCTCGACGCCGATCACCTTCACCTCCGGCCGCACGCGCTTCACGCAGGCCGCGATGCCGGCGGCCAGCCCGCCGCCGCCCACCGCCACGAAGATCGCGTGCAAGGGTCCTTGGTGTTGGCGCAGGATTTCCAAGGCGATGGTCCCCTGCCCCGCGATCACGTCGGGATCGTCGAAGGGATGCACGAAGGTGAGTTTCTCCCGGCGCTCAAGTTCGCGGGCATGGGCATGGGCCTCGTCGTAGGCATCGCCGTGGAGGACGACCTCGCCGCCGCGGGCTTTCACGGCGTGGACCTTCACCTGCGGCGTCGTCACGGGCATGACGATCACGGCGCGGGTGCCGAGCCGCTTGGCCGCGAGGGCCACGCCCTGCGCGTGGTTGCCGGCCGAGGCGCACACCACTCCGCGCGCGAGCGCGGCGGGCGGGAGCTGCGCCATCTTGTTGTAGGCGCCGCGCAGCTTGAAGGAGAACACGCTCTGCATGTCCTCGCGCTTCAGGAGCAGGGTGTTGTTGAGCCGGGCCGAGAGCGCGGCCGCCTTTTCCAACGGCGTCTCGCGCGCCACGTCGTAAACGCGCGCGGTGAGGATTTTTTGCAGGTAATCGGTCATGGCGGCGGCCGGAGGGATACCCCCTCGGAGGGGGTGGTATTGGCCACCGGCCGCCGGATTGTCGATGCGGAATTTACATATGACAAAACCGCTCAGAACCGCCACTCCACCCCGGCAAAGATGCCGCGCCCCGGCTGCGGGTAGCCGTGGACCGGCTCATAACCCTCGTCGAACAGGTTCTCGATCCGCGCCCGCAGGGTGAGCCGGTCGTTGACGCGCCACGCCGCGTAGAGCCGCGCGACCGCATAGCCGTCCGCCGCGATGGTCGCAAACGTGGCCGCATGCACGTCAAGCCGTTGCGCGGCCCAGCGCACCCCGGCGCCGGCGCTGAAGCCGCCGCCAAAGTCGCGCCCCAGGTCGATGGCGCCGCCGTGCCGGGGACGGCGAAGCAGGCGCGTGGCCTGCGTGAGATTCTCGGCCTCCAGGTAGGTGTAGGCGAGGTCGAGCCGGACGGCCGCGGGCAACGCGAGGTCCGCCTTCAACTCGAGTCCCCGGGTGCGGGCGCGCTCGACATTGGCGGTCGTGCCGGGAAACACGCCGAAATCGAAAATGATCAGGTCGCGGAACCGGTTCTCGAACCAGGTCACGCCGATGGAGCCACGGTTATCCGCCAGGTAATGATCAAAACCCGCATCCCAGCCGCGCGACTTTTCTGGCCGCAGATTGGGACTTCCTACATAAAAAGTGCTCTGTCCGTAAAGATCGAGGAAGCCGGGCGCCCGAAACGCCGTGCCGTGACTCGCGCGCAGCTTCACCCGTCCGCCGCCCGGGAGCCAAGCCGCCGTGACGCGGCCGGTGGTCGCCTCGCCAAAGGTGTCGAAATCATCGCGGCGCAGCCCGGCCGTGAGAAATACATTGTCCGCGGGCGAGAACTCGTCCTGCAAAAAAAACGCCAGCAGTTGCTGCCGTTCGTTGATGTCGCCGAACCCGGTGTTGACGGTGTGGTTCGCCTCGGCGGTGAGCCCCGCCGTCAACCGGTGCCGGTCCCAGCCCGTATAGGTGTTCTGCCAGTCGAGCACAGCGCGACGGTTTTTCACGACGGTAAAAGCCGTGCCGCCGGGGCCTGGGCTTTCGGCGATAAAGCGCCGGTGCTGGCCGCCGAGGGTGACGCGCGCGCGCCAGTCGGCGCCGGGCGCGAATTCCGCGAAGACCGTCGCCAGCAGGTTGCTCTCGCGCTCCTCGTTGTCGGGATCGTTCGCGCCGAAGCCGACCGCGGGACCCGGCGAGCCGTAGGCGCCGTGAAACCAGCGGAGTGTGCCGCCGACCGACGTGCGGTCGTTCACGGTGCGGTCGAGCCGCAGCACGACGTTCGCGCTGGTGAAGGCGTTGTTCGGCCGGTCGTTGTCGGTGTGGCCGCCCTGCACGGAAAGCGAGTAGGCATTCGCCCCGCGCTCGCCCTGCGCCATCAGCCGGCACTGGACCGTGCCGAACGAGCCGCCCTCCACCGCCAGCGCCGCCGTGGGCGCGCCCGCGCCGCGTTGCGCGCGCAACGCAATCACGCCGCCCATCGCCTCGCCACCGTAGAGCGTGCTCTGCGGTCCGTGCGCGATTTCCAGGCTGTCGCAGGCGCCCACGCAAGACCCGCCGAGAAACACGGCGTAGTCGGTATTGGGGTCGTTCAACCGCAATCCGTCCACGAGGAAGAGCGTCTGGTTGGAGTTGGAGCCGCGGAGAAAGACCGACGTAATCGCGCCGGGTCCGCCCGAGGCGGCCGTGACGACACCCGGCGCGAAGCCGAGCGCCTCTACGAGCGTGGCGACTTGGCGGCGCGCGAGGTCGGCCGCGGTGATCTGCGTCGTCGCGGTGCCAAGCGTGCGGACCGGCGCCGGGGTGCGCGTGGCGGTCGTGACGACCGGCTCGAGCTCAACGGGCAAGGCGGCCTGGCCGCACAAAACGCCCGGCGCGAGCAGCGCACCGAGCAGGAGGAGGCATGATCCCGCCCGGCGGGATCGGAAGGAATGGGGCATGAATGGTCTGCGGTTGACTGGAGCAAGAGCAGACCGTCCGCCCTGACGTCGCGTCCCGCCAAGGGCGGACGCGTCTTCGGGAAGGAAGCCGCTCTCACGCTTCATTGATACGATGAAGTTTGGGCAAATCGGTCCGTCCTGCGCAGGCAGGGCAAAACCGTTCGCGTGAGCCTCCCGGGGCCAGATATTCGGACTCCGCATTTCGACGCGCAACACGCGCAAATTTCCAAACCCCAACTTCCAAATTCCAAACCATTAGTGCGGCATAGCCGCGCCAGTTTTTTGGATTTTGGCCTTTGGGAACTTCGTAATTTGCACGCTTGGCGTGCTACCTCGCCCCTCGCCTTCACCGGGAGGAGAATCCCGATTGGCTTTGCATCCGCCTGATGCGGATTGGGGGTTTGTGATGCGTTACCGCAGCGTAACTGTGGCCGGTTTGCACGGCCTTCCCTGATTCCCGGCAGTTGATGAAAGAACGTCAGGCAACCCCAGCCTGCGCGCCGTGGTCGCCGTGCCAAGCTTTTTCATATCAGTAGATTCTGATGCGTGGATATGTGTCTTGCCAATCCCCTCGATCTGCCCTCTGCTGGCCCCATGTCCGCCAGCCCTTTCGCCGCCCTTTTCCGTGAGCGCATCGCCGTGCTCGACGGCGCGATGGGCTCGATGCTGCAGACCTGCAACCTCACCGAGGCCGATTTCCGCGGCGACCGCTTCCGCGACCATCCCCACGATCTCAAGGGCAACAACGACCTGCTCGCGCTCACCCGGCCCGATGTCATCGAGCGCATACACGCCGACTACTTCGCCGCCGGGGCCGACATCGTGGAGACCAACACCTTCAGCTCCACCAGCATCGCGCAGGCCGACTACAAGCTGGAATCCATCGTCGCCGACCTCAACACCGCCGCCGTCGCCTGCGCCCGCCGCGCCGCACAGGCCGCCGAGGCCGCCACCCCGGGCCGTCGCTGTTTCGTCGCCGGTGCCATCGGCCCGCTCAACCGCACGCTCTCGATGTCGCCCGACGTCAACCGGCCCGACTTCCGCGCCGTCACCTGGGACGGCGTGCTCGCCGCCTACACCGAGCAGATCCGTGCCCTCGTCGCCGCCGGCGTGGATGCGCTGCTGGTTGAGACCATCTTCGACACGCTCAACGCCAAGGCCGCGCTTTTCGCCATCGAGTCCGTCTTCGCGGAAACCGGCGCGCGCGTGCCCGTGATGATCAGCGTGACCATCACCGACGCCTCCGGCCGCACGCTCTCGGGCCAGACCATCGGCGCCTTCTACCACAGCATCCGCCACGCGCGCCCATTCTCCGTCGGCATCAACTGCGCACTCGGCGGCGCCGCGATGCGCCCCTACGTCGAGGAACTCGCCGGCCTCGCCGAGTGCCACGTCAGCTGCTACCCCAACGCCGGCCTGCCGAACGCCTTCGGCGGCTACGACGAGACGCCCGCCGACATGGCCGCCGTGCTCGGCGAGTTTGCCCACGCCGGCTTCGTCAACCTCGTCGGCGGCTGCTGCGGCTCCACCCCCGACCATATCCGCGCCATCGCCGCCGCGGTGAAGGGCCTGCCGCCCCGCGCTCCCGTCTCCGCCGCCCCCGCCCTCCGCCTCAGCGGCCTCGAACCCCTCGTGATCCAGTGATTTCGTTACATTTATTTTTCACCACCAAGCTCACCAGGGCCTCAAAGTCTCCGATTTTTGATCTTGGTGCTCTTCGTGCCCTTCGTGGTTAAATGAATTCTGCATCGTCATTCATCGTCATCGGCGAGCGCACCAACATCACCGGTTCGCCGAAGTTCGCCAAGGCCCTCAAGGCCGGCGACTGGGACGCCTGCCTCGCCATCGCGAAGCAGCAGGTGGAGAGCGGCGCCAACATCCTCGACATCAACGTGGACGAGGCGCTCATCGACGGCGAGGCGACGATGATGAAGTTTCTCAACCTCATCGCCGCCGAGCCCGACATCTGCCGCGTGCCCATCATGCTCGACTCGTCCAAGTGGAGCGTGCTGGAGGCCGGCCTCCAGTGCCTGCAGGGCAAGGGCATCGTCAACTCCATCTCCCTCAAGGACGGCGAGGCCGAGTTCCTCCGCCGCGCCGGGCTCCTCCGGCGCTACGGCGCGGCCGCCGTCGTGATGGCCTTCGACGAGCAGGGCCAGGCCGCCACGCGCGACGAGAAGGTGCGCATCTGCACCCGCGCCTACCAGCTCCTCACCACGCAGGCCGGCTTCCCCGCCGAGGACATCATCTTCGATCCCAACATCCTCACCGTCGCCACCGGCATCGAGGAGCACAACAACTACGCCGTCGATTTCTTCGAGGCCACGCGGATCATCAAGGCCACCCTGCCCGGCGCGCGCGTCAGTGGCGGCGTCTCCAACGTCTCCTTCTCCTTCCGCGGCAACAACCCCGTGCGCGAGGCCATGCACACGGCTTTCCTCTACCACGCCATCCGGGCCGGGCTCGACATGGCCATCGTCAACGCCGGCATGCTCGGCGTCTATGACGAGATCGAGCCCACCCTGCGCGGACTCGCCGACGACGTGCTCCTCAACCGCAGCCCCGAGGCCACGGAAAAACTCATCGCCCACGCCGAAGCGCTCAAAAGCAGCGCCGGTTCAGTCGAAAATCGAGAATCCAAAATCGAAAATATTGAGGCCTGGCGCAACGAGCCGGTCGAAAAGCGCCTCAGCCACGCGTTGGTCAAAGGCATCGACGCCTTCATCGAGGCCGACACCGAGGAGTGCCGCCAAAAGCTCCCGCGCCCGCTCGACATCATCGAAGGCCCGCTCATGGACGGCATGCGCGTCGTCGGCGACCTCTTCGGCGCCGGCAAGATGTTCCTCCCCCAGGTCGTCAAATCCGCCCGCGTGATGAAAAAGGCCGTCGCGTATCTTCAGCCGTTTATGGAAGCGGAGAAGGAAAGAGCGTTAAGCGATAAGCGGAAAGCTCTAAGCAAAGATCCGGACAACCCCGAGCTTAATGCTGAAAGCTTAGCGCTTACTGCTTCACAGTCGCAAGGACGTATCGTCCTGGCGACGGTGAAAGGCGACGTGCACGACATCGGCAAGAACATCGTCGGCGTCGTCCTCGCCTGCAACAACTACGAGGTCATCGACCTAGGCGTCATGGTCGCCTGCGACAAGATCCTCGCCACCGCGCGGGAAAAGCAGGCCGACATCATCGGCCTCTCCGGGCTCATCACCCCCTCGCTCGACGAGATGGTGCACGTGGCCAAGGAGATGACGCGCGAAAAATTCACCGTGCCGCTCCTCATCGGCGGCGCCACCACCAGCCCCGCGCACACCGCCGTCAAGATCGCTCCGGAATACGCCTCCGGCGTCGTCCACGTCCTCGACGCCTCGCGCGTGGTCAACGTCGTCTCCGCCCTGCTCAGCCCCGACCAGAAACCTGCCTACCTCGCCGAGGTCGGCGCCAAACAGGAAAAGCAACGCGAGGATTTCGCCGCCCGCCGCAACCGCCGCCCCCTGCTCCCCCTCGCCACTGCCCGCGAACGGCGTCAGAACTTCAATTGGCCGGAAGTTGATATTCCCCAGCCGGAGTTTTTAGGCACACGCGTGTTTTCATCAGCCGCAGACGCCGGAAGGAAGAACTCGGAAGGAAGAATTAAGAATTACCCGGAAACGAGCCTTCATCCTTCATCCTTCTTCCCTCTTACTTTAGATGAAATCTCCGATTTCATCGACTGGGGCCCCTTTTTCAGCGCCTGGGAACTCCACGGCCGTTTCCCCGACATCCTGACCGACGCGGTCGTCGGCACCGAGGCCACCAAGCTCTACGCCGACGCGCAGGCGTTGCTGCAGCGCATCATCGCGGAAAAGCGCTTCACCGCCAAAGCCGTCATCGGCTTCTGGCCCGCGAACTCCGTGGGCGACAGCGTCGAGGTTTATGCGGACGAAGCACGCTCACGCGTCCTGCACACTTTCCACTTTCTCCGCCAGCAGTTGGAAAAGCCGGCCGACCAGTTCAACCACTGCCTCGCCGACTACATCGCGCCGAAGGACAGCGGCCGGATTGATTATCTCGGCGGCTTCGCCGTCACCGCCGGCCATGGCGTCGAGGAGTTTGCCGCGGAGTTCCGGAGCAGGCAGGACGACTACCACGCGATCATGGCGCAGGCGCTTGGCGACCGGCTCGCCGAGGCGCTGGCCGAGCTGATGCACAAGAAAGCCCGCGACCTCTGCGGCTACGGGAAGACCGAGAATCTGGAGATGAAGGACATCATCCGCGAAAAATACCGCGGCATCCGCCCCGCCCCCGGCTACCCGGCCTGCCCCGATCACCAGGCCAAGCCACCGCTCTTCGCCCTGCTCGACGCACCAGCCGTTACAGGGATCGCTCTCACGGAAAGTTGTGCCATGACCCCCGCCAGCAGCGTCAGCGGCTTCTACCTGAACCACCCCGACTCCAAGTATTTCGCCGTCGGGAAACTCGGCAAAGATCAGGTCGAGGACTACGCCGCTCGCACCGGCCAGTCAGTTTCAGAAGCCGAAAAATGGCTGGCGCCTTACTTGGATTACTGAGCAGAGAAACGCGACGGCACGAAAACGGACCTTAGCTTAGGCTACCAGTCGTAAATACCGACGCATTTCCTAAGTGCTGCAGTCAAATTCAGATGCCATCAAGTATGGCGTTACGACGAGACTGATACTCTTGCTCAGATATGTGCCCTGCATCTCTCAGTCTCTTAAGAGCCGCCAAACGATCCTCAACACTGGTCGTCGACTGCTGGGGTGCACGTGCTCCGGGTGCTAAGTTTGTGTATGGAGCCTTATCCGTGGAAACGGCGGGACCAGAATGAGCAACGCTCTCTTGTTTATCAGCTTTCTGAGCGGCCTTCTCAACTTTGAGAGGGACGCCGGAACTGCTCCACCTTTGATGTCAGTCTGAGACGTTGGTTGATGTGGCGGGTTTGGCGGTCGTTGGCAATCTCAGGCGGAGGGACGGACCGGCTTGGCGGTCCGGCCCG
>Ga0169931_10000314_pt1 | contig 79283 bp, 64 predicted proteins | sample Kivu_15m_20L_FD_129675 | JGI IMG/M metagenome (GOLD analysis project Ga0169931, IMG submission 129675) | Freshwater microbial communities from Lake Kivu, Western Province, Rwanda to study Microbial Dark Matter (Phase II) - Kivu_15m_20L... | ecosystem: Environmental > Aquatic > Freshwater > Lake... | reverse complement strand
TGAAATGGATTGCAGCATGTCATACAAACTACTATACAGGATTCAAAGTTTAAATAAGTTTATTATTTTCACCAAAAATATCATCTCATGTTACGACGGCATATCAAAATTTTTTCTTCAGCGGCATTGATTTTTTTGTTGATTATCATTTTGCCATGGCAGGCAGTTAGTCAGATTTCGAATTACCAAATTATGCCCCTTAGAGACAGGGCTGAATGGATAGATAGTATGCTTGAAAAACGTTTTGATGAGGTCCTGCCGCAATTGATGAAATCAGAAGGCATAGACATGTGGGTACTTATCTCAAGAGAGTATAATGAAGATCCGGTGTTGAAAACGATGCTGCCATCTTCCTGGTTGTCTGCCCGAAGGAGAACTATACTGGTATTCTACCAGCCTCAAGGTGGTGGTCCACTTGAGAAACTCGCTATTGCGCGATATGATGTTGGTACCTTGTTGAAGGGGACGTGGAACCTGGAGGTCTTTCCAGACCAGTGGGAGGCTTTGCGGGACGTCATTCTGAGGTATAAGCCGGCAAAAATCGGATTAAACACTTCTTCGCATTTTGGACTGGCGGATGGTCTTGTAAGTACGGATTATCAGTTGTTTTTAAATGCCATTCCCCGAAGCTACAGGAAGAAAATAGTGTCGGCAGAAAAACTTTGTCTCAGATGGCTGGAATCCCGAACGGAGATGGAAATCGAGGCATATCGAAAGATTTGTGGCTTGTCACGCGAGATCATAATGGCGGCATTCGATCAGGAAAATATTATGGCAGGTAAAACTACAACAGATGATATCGTTTGGAGATTGAGGCAAATTACATCAGATCTGGGACTTGAATCGTGGTTTCATCCTACGGTAAGTATTCAAAGGGCTGACAATACGGCATTTGATCATCTAAGAAGTTTTTCCAAACGCCCTACAGGGGAGTCTGTAGAATATGGGGATTTGTTGCATGTCGATTTTGGAATTTCGTATTTGAGACTTCACACGGATCAGCAGCAACATTTTTATGTCCTCAGACCAGGTGAAGAAAAGGTACCTTTATCTTTGGAGAATGCTTTTAACAAAGCAAATGCATTGCAGGATCTGTTAACCGAGCAGTTTAAAAGCGGAATTTCGGGAAATGATATACTGAAAAACACATTAAGTCGCGCAAGAGAGGAAAATATTCTCTGTTCTGTGTATTCGCATCCGATAGGTTTTCACGGCCATGCCGCAGGACCAACTATAGGTTTGTGGGATCAGCAGGGTGGGGTGCCTGGATCAGGTGATTATGTGATTTATCCGAATACAGCATATTCCATTGAATTAAACGCCGCATCAGAAATTCCCGAATGGGGGATGGTCATTCGCATTATGCTGGAGGAAGACGGATACTTTGACGGACAAAAATTTCATTATTTTTCAGGCCGGCAAAAAGATATTTATCCGCTTAGAGTCAAACCTTAGACCAGGGGTCTACAATTCATAATTTGGTTTGAGACTATGGGTATAATCTCTTTCATCATAGAATTTTGAAATAACAGAGATTACTTCTTCAGGGTCGTCGGTAATATGAAGTAAGTCCATGTCCGGAGGAGAGACATACGAAGCTTTTTCGATCATTGCCTCATAAATCCAGTTTTTAAGGCCTGTCCAGTGGTCTTTCCCGACAAGGATTACGGGTACCCTGCTTATTTTTTTGGTTTGAATCAGTGTCAGGACCTCAAATAATTCATCAAGTGTGCCAAAACCTCCGGGAAGTACAATAAATGCCTGTGCGTACTTTACAAACATTACTTTTCGTACAAAGAAATATCTGTGGGATAGATTTTTTGATGGATCAATATATGGGTTGTGAAACTGCTCAAATGGTAATGAAATATTAAGTCCAACTGAAAGTCCTCCCTGAGTGTAAGCTCCCTTATTGGCTGCTTCCATGATTCCTGGTCCTGCACCTGTTATGACACCAAAACCTTCATCTACGCACCTGCGCGCAATTTCTACAGCCAGCTGATAGTAAGGATGATCGGGTTTTGTTCTGGCAGAACCGAAAATAGAAATGCATGGAGAAAGTCTGTTAAGTGTTTCGAAGCCATGCACAAGTTCGGCAATTACTTTGAACATTGTCCAGCTGTCTTCACCTTTTAGTTCGCTCCATTTTTTCATCTCCCGCAATTTGGTTTTGCCCTGGTCCTGGTGATCTTCGGTCATACCTTTTATTTTATGATCATTTAATGACAAAAAAATACCCGTCCGGAGACAGGTATCTTTATATCAACATTGTATAAACTCAAATAGTTCAGGCTGGAACACCTTTGTATTTGTCAAATTCTTTGAGTAAATACTTGCTTAAGGATTCAAAATCATCAAACTGGTCAAAAATAGATTCCAGCTTTCCGCCCTGATGTTCCCTGGAACCCACATAGGTCAGTACATCTTTTTCTGTAATCGTTTTATCTGATAAAATGATAAGTCTCTCCACAACATTTCGGAGTTCACGTATATTGCCCGTCCAATTGTATGCCTGCAGGGCTTTCATGGCAGTGGGCTCAATTTTTTTAATAGCCATATTGTATTCGTCACACACCTGCTGTACAAAGTGGTGGGCCAGTGCAGGAATGTCATCCCTTCTGTCATTAAGAGCCGGAACTTTGACAATGATCACAGCCAGTCTGTGGTAAAGGTCTTCTCTGAAATTACCTTTGGCAATCTCCTGTTTCAGATCTTTATTGGTAGCAGCGATGACTCTTACATCAACGCTGATATCCTTATCGCCACCGACACGGGTAATTTTGTTTTCCTGCAATGCCCGCAAAACCTTAGCCTGAGCAGACAGACTCATATCTCCGATTTCATCCAGGAAAAGTGTTCCTCCATGTGCGAGTTCAAATTTTCCCAGACGCTGCTTTATAGCAGAAGTGAAAGATCCTTTTTCATGACCAAATAGTTCACTTTCAATCAATTCAGAAGGAATAGCGGCACAATTTACTTCGATAATGGGATGATCTTTGCGCTTGCTGCACTGATGTATCCATCTTGCTACAAGTTCCTTACCTGTGCCATTCTCACCGTTGATCAATACCCTTGCATCAGTTGGCGCTACTCGTTCAATGGTTTCCTTAATATGTGTTATGGCCTCTGATTCACCAATCATTTCCTGAACTTTAGCTCCGGAGACTTTGCGCTGTAGAACTTTTTTCTCGGTAATCAGACAAGACTTATCAAGTGCATTTCTCAGCGTAATCAATAGCCTGTTAAGGTCAGGTGGTTTTTGAATGTAATCAAAAGCGCCTTTTTTGACTGCTTCCACAGCAGTGTCGATATTGCCGTGCCCGGATATCATGATTACAGGTATGTCGGGTGCAATCTGCTGGACTTTTTCAATCGCTTCCATGCCGTCCATACGTGGCATCTTTACGTCCATGATGATAACATCATAATGGCTCTGCTTTATCTTAACGATACAATCCAGTCCGTCAGGAGATTCTTCAATCTCATATTTTTCAAATTCAAGAATATCCCGCAATGTTTTTCTGATGCTCTTGTCATCATCAACAATCAAAATTTTAGGCATAGGTCTGCTTTTTTGAAACACTAAATTATGCAATAAATATATACGGCCGTAAATATAAATGATATTTTTTAATAATAGGTAATCTATTTTAAATCATTATATTATAAATAATATTAAAGTTTAATATTTATGCTTTCACAGACAATTTTTAGATAGTAAAATACCTCTATTTTTTTGTTTTTTGGCCATTTATACTGGCGTCACAATGCATAGATTTATCTTTATTTTAATATTTATCTCACCTTGAGATACAGCGGAGCAGGTAATGAGCATCAAAGTATTTACACAAAACACCTTGATTATTTCTCAAGCGAATTTCATATGTCAATTTTGGTTTGTCACTCTCTGAGTGACTGTTTATCAATGCCATATGGAATCTTTAATGAGTAAATTAATCATTATATTTTGTGTATAAATGCTATTTTACTCATGTCGGTTTCATATGACCTTAGAAAACCAGCCAAAAGGCGCTTGACGATTTATAAATAAACTTATAAAATCATTATTTACCTGATTTTATTGCTGAACCCATGTGCTATATTTATTGTTACTTCTCAAAATAGTCTCATGGATTATCATGTTAATGATCTGCTGGAAAGAGCCCTACGATTCGAGTTTTTATCAGCCGAAGAAGGTGTTTTTCTGTTCGAAAATGCACCCACTGCTGAATTGATGTATGTCGGTAATCAGATAAGACAGCATCACGTGCCGGGAGATATTGTCACCTGGATAATAGACAGAAATTCGAATACCACAAATGTGTGTATTGCCAATTGTAAATTTTGCAATTTTTACCGCAAACCTGGTCATGACGAAGCGTATATTACTACTATTTCTGAGTATAAACAAAAAATAGAGGAGACCTTTGCGCTGGGAGGTGAGCAGCTTTTACTTCAGGGAGGGCATCATCCTGATCTTGGATTGTCATACTATGTGGATTTGTTTCGGGAGTTAAAATCACTTTATCCTGCGCTTAAATTACATGCACTTGGTCCGCCTGAAATTGCACACATAGCCAAACTTGAGCAGGCAACACATACAGAAGTACTTAGTGCTTTGAAGGATGCTGGTCTGGACAGTTTACCAGGTGCGGGCGCGGAGATTCTGGATGACCGTGTCAGACGGCTGATCAGTAAAGGAAAGTGTTCAGGTCAGGAATGGCTTGATGTCATGAGGGCTGCGCACCAGCTTGACATTACTACTTCTGCGACGATGATGTTTGGCCATATCGAGACAAATCTGGAGAGAATGCAGCATTTCGTCATGCTTAGGCAGGTTCAGCAGGAAAAACCAGCAAATGCAAAGGGCTTTCTCGCATTTATACCTTGGCCATTTATGGATGAAGATACCATTCTAAAAAAAATAAAAAGAGCCCGAAATCAATGCACAGGGGATGAATACGTCCGCATGATTGCCATGAGCCGGATTATGCTTCCCAATATTATCAATATTCAGGCATCATGGCTGACAGTTGGTAAAAAAACAGCTCAGATTTGCTTACATGCCGGGGCCAATGATTTTGGATCTATTATGATTGAGGAGAACGTAGTCTCTGCTGCCGGTGCAGCCTTTCGGTTTACATCAGAAGGCATACAGAAGGCCATCAGAGAAGCAGGTTTTATCCCCCGGCTGCGCAATCAGCAATACGAATTCAGAGAATTACCTGATAATCTTCAGCAACAAGAGCTTGACAGGGCAGTTCTCATAGTAGATTAAATAAATTATGGAAGAAGTTCTTTATAACAAAATTCAGGAGGCAGCGCAGTATATTGCAAACAGGTCGGGTGTTAATAATATTGCTTTTGGTGTCATTCTTGGAACCGGTATGGGGGATTTTTCGTCATATCTGGAAGAAGTCTGCATTATTCCTTATGATGATATTCCATATTTTATAAAAAGCAGTGTTGAAAGTCATTCGGGGCACCTTGTCACAGGAAAGATCGGAGGCAAGCGTGTAGCGGTTTTGTCAGGGAGATTGCATTATTATGAAGGCTATTCCGCAAAAGAAGTTACATTTCCGGTGCGCGTTTTACAGGCACTGGGCATACAGGAGTTAATTATAACCAATGCTGCCGGTGCGGTAAATCCCCATTTTGTAGAAGGAGATCTGGTATTGATTTCTGATCATATCAATATGCAGCCAGATCATCCTTTGCGGGGAGAAAATGATATGAGACTTGGACTAAGATTTCCGGATATGATGAGCGCTTATGACACCGTTGCCTTAAATAAGGTTAAAAAAATTGCTGCTGATCTGTCTGTCAGAATTCGCGAAGGTGTATACCTGTCATTGCAGGGACCAAGCCTTGAAACACCCGCTGAATATAGAATGGCAAATATTCTGGGGGCCGATATTGTTGGCATGAGCACTGTTCCTGAGGTTCTGGTCGCAAGGCATGGTCAAACTAAAGTATTAGCTATTTCCGTGGTATCCAATGTGTGTTTTCCTAAAAGCAGACTTACGGAAACTACTGTCCAGGAAGTTATCAGTGTGGTAAAGAAAGCTTCAGAAAAGGTACATAAGTTATTATTTCAGTATATTAATTCAGAACAAAGATGATGGAAGAAGACTATGCACGCAGGATAGCCTCAGCACTCATGCTTGAACGTGACCCGTTTTCCCGTTGGATGGGCATTTCGATGACTGAAATCAGGCCAGGTTATTGTAAGCTATTATGCAGTATAAAAAATGACATGCTCAATGGTTTTGGAATCCTGCACGGAGGCGTTAGTTATTCCATCGCTGACAGCGCCCTTGCTTTTGCATCAAATGCTCACAATCAGAAGGCATTTTCTATCGAAACGTCTATATCACATATTAAGAAAGTGATGGAGGGTGACGTGCTGACGGCGGTGTGCCGTGAATTAAGTCTTTCTCCCCGTTTTGGGATATATGAGGTGGTAATAACCAACCAGCGTCTTGAAAAGATTGCCTTGTTTAAGGGCACAGTGTACCGGACAACTGAAAAATGGATTGAATGACAATCATGTTTTAATTTGAAACAACCGGCAGTTCGAGATATCCTCTGTACTGGTTGTCTTCTTCAAAAACTTCCTCAGTATAATCCTTAATGATGCCATATAATGTGTCTCTTTCGATGGGTTTTCTGCCTACTTTACGAATGAGATTCACAAGCTGTTCTGTACTCAGAGAAGGGTTTTGTTCCTCACTACCCGCCATAGAGTAAATCTTAGTGGTATCATCAATTGTCCCGTCAATGTCATCGACACCATAAGCAAGTGAAAGTTGTGCCATTTCTCGTCCAATCATAGGCCAGTATGCTTTTATGTGATCAAAATTGTCGAGGTATATCCTTGAAATGGCATAGTTGCGTAAATCTTCAATAGCAGTTGTTTCCGGGATGTGAGACATTTCATTGTCCTGATTACGAAATTTGAGTGGGATAAAAGTCTGAAATCCACCTGTTTTATCCTGCAGTTGTCTTAATTGATCCAAATGGTGTACCCGGTGCATATAATTTTCTATATGTCCATAGAGCATGGTAGCATTTGAGCGGCCGCCCATTTCATGCCATATTTCGTGTATTCTGAGCCATTGTTCGCCTGTGCATTTGCCGCCTGCGATTTTTTCCCTGATTTCAGGGTGGAAAATTTCTGCACCTCCTCCGGGAATGGAATCCAGTCCTGCATCCTTCATCAGCTGCATGCCCTCTTCATAGCTGATTTTATCTTTTTTGAAGATGTAGTGATATTCGACAGGAGTTAAAGCCTTTACGTGTAATTCGGGCCTGTGTTGTTTTATGGCACTGAAGAGTTCAGAATAGAATTTTACATCATACTGAGGTAGTACCCCTCCCACAATATGGACTTCAGTAACAGGCTGATCGTCATATTTTTTGATAATATCCATCATTTCGTCCAGCGTATATTCCCATCCTTCTTCCCTTTTTTTGATCAGTCTGCTATATGAACAAAAAGTACAGGTATAGAGGCATACATTGGTTGGTTCCAGGTGGAAATTTCTATTGAAATAGGTGTTGTCACCATGGTTTCGCTCTCTGATATAATTGGCAAGCACACCAAGGTAACCCAAAGAAGCTTCATTAAACAGCCACATTGCATCATCATTACTTATCCTTATTCCTGCATGCACTTTTTGAGCAATACTTCGACCTTCTCCGGAAAGCGAGCCATCTTTTTCAAGTAATTCAATAATAGAGTCCTGATATAGCATAATGCTTTGTTCTTTTAGTGTTAAAGTTAATCATGAGAAGCTAAAAATCAGTATTTCCAGCCCCATTCATGGAAAAGTATGTCAACATTTTCAGATGTTTTAGGATCTGCAACAAGCTCTGGTGCATGGTGCGGCTTCTTGCGCGCATCAATGATTACGGGTCCTGTGCATCCCCAGTGTTTATACTCTGTGAAGCTTCCCACTCCGTAAATGTCATGTGATGGATTGGACCTTGTAAATGTAGCCCAGACAAAGTTGTTGACCGTTGCGGCCATAAAATCAGGGTTTTCGGTAACTACTATCAAAGCTATTTCGCTCAGGTCAATTGTTTCCAGTTGCCCGATCACCACATTTATTTCATCTGCGGCATCATCATAAGTAGTGAAACTGCCTGTATCAATGCCCAGAATACCGGGCATGATCAGTGCTGCTTTTTTGATAATAGGCAGATTTTGCAATTTTTCCGGGATGTCTTTTCTCAGCGTTCTTTTTACAGGTCCTCTGCACGCCACAAGCAGTTTTGAGCCGCCATTCCAGGAAGAGCCTGAGTAATCCAGTGTATCAATGGTTGTTTTGGTCTGGAAATGCAAATCTCTGGAAAAATCAATGCGCGAAAAAACGTGATTAAAGAATGCGGGCAGATTGTGGATATCAAGATCCGGATTATCTTCTTCCGCCGCGATAAAAAGATATTTTGCCAGTGATGTCTGGCCCGAGCCAAGTATTCTGTTTCCGATTGTAATGATTTCTTCCGGAACAGGTTCTCTGAACGGCATATATCTTTCCTTGCCTATAGCAAGCAGTAAAGGATGAACACCTGCAGCATCCACAGCATGGATATCCTTTAATCCCGGAAATTCTCCCGGTGTAAGTTCAGCCACCAGTTCATGAATCAGCCAGCCGAAGCTACTATCTTCCTGAGGCGGTCGCCCTACAACTGTAAAGTGCCATATGGCGTTTTTTCTATGGTAAACTTTATCCACTTTCATGACCGGAAAATCATGTTGAAGACTATAATATCCAAGATGATCTCCAAACGGACCCTCAGGTAACTTTCTGTTTTTTTCAATAGTACCGGTAATCACAAAATCGGCATCTCCTGAAATGATATGTCCCAAAGCATCTCTGAAATACCTAAATCTCCTGCCTCCCAGCATTCCTGCGAAAGTCAGTTCACTCAACCCTTCCGGCATAGGCATAATTGCCGAAAAACTATGAGACGGCGGACCGCCTACAAAAATTGACGCCCTGAAGGGTTCTTCCGTTTGATTGTAAGCCTGGTGATGAACTCCAATACCCCGGTGTATCTGATAGTGCATGCCGATCTCCCTGTCTGCAATGTATTGATTTCCATTGAGCTGAATTCGGTACATTCCGATATTACTCTTCATGATATCTTTTTCTCCCGGGGGCAGGGTACATACCTGGGGCAGGGTAATAAAAGGTCCGCCGTCCATAGGCCATGAAACTATTTGAGGCAATCTGGAAATACTGGTTTCGCTGTACATGGAGGCCGGCTTGACGAAAGTCTTCATAGGAAGTGCCTCCAATGCCGTAAAAGGTGTAGAAATATATTTCAACGGATTTTTTAGTGCACGTGATGGATCCGCCTTGAGTTCTATTACTTTTTTAATTTTAGGCAATGTATTCCGAAATAGAAAAGCGGTCCTGTCTATGGTGCCAAAAAGATTTGAAGCTGCCATAAAAGGACTGCCCTTGACGCGTTCAAACAAAATGGCCGGTCCCTGCTTATCGTAAATACGCCTGTGGATTTCAGCCATTTCGAGATATGGGTCCACAGGGTCTTTAACCCTCAGTAGCATACTGTTTTTTTCAAGATCCTGCAGGGCAGATTGGAGACTTTGATACATATTTTAACGATTAACCGTCATGATAACAATCCAGTTGCAAAAAAGTCTGCTGTTTTTTGATTTTTAACTCAATTTTTAGGAATGGCTTAATATGAGCCGAAATACCGGCGTAAAAACCATTCGGTTGAAAGTAGCAACAGGATTAAAAAGAACACCCATTTTAAATGGATTACTGTTGTGGTAAATGATTGTTTAAACAAAACCGGCTTCCATTGCCTGGACTGGAGTATAGTGTCAGCCAGAGATGTCATATTTGGAGGATATACCATTTTACCTCCGGTATTTTCTGAGAGCCCAGCAAGAATGTGGTGCCTGGCTGTCATGTCGTTTAATTCAAGCTGCATTTTTTCAATATTGAAGCTTCCCTTTGAGGTGAGTACCTTGCCGCCAAATGAAACACTTCCAGTATATGTATAATTGCCTGGCGCAAATTTTCCGGCATTTACCGTGTAATATTTCTGATTTCTGGAAAATGTATACTTATATTCCTTGTTTTCTTCATTCCTGACGGTGAGTTCTACATCAGGATCATTTACCAACTCATAATTGTCATTGTACAATTGAGCCTCGAAAATTACAGATTCCTGTTCACGATATATATTTTTGCTGGTATTGACGCGAAATTTTCTTTTATCTTCCTTTGTGGTTACCCATTGAATAGTTTTGTTGAGTATTTCCGTGGATAGTGCACCATTTCCATTTTGTGCAAAATCAGCAAGTCTCCATTTCCAGAAACCTTCGCCGCAAAAAACAGCCATTTTGGTGCCGTTTTCTTCTCCAAGTATCAGTTGAGGATAGCTTGTTTTTATTTTTTTAATAACTTGTGAAGTTACTGCCTGTCCGTTAGCTGCGGTTACATATTCCCCAAATGGAACCAGCAGAGGCGGGAAATATTTGATTTTTTGATTTAGGGCCTCGGAAAATGTAAAACCCTGGAAATTGCTGTTGATGTCTGCCTGAACCTCCTCCAGGTTCTTGCTTATTCCCCTGATATTCATGATTTCCTGTGCTTCATTGATGAGTCCGGTGGAAGTTTGCAGACCTGCGACAAAAATTAATGGAATTGTTTTTTGTTTGGAGACCAGTAACACGTCTTTTACCGGAAACTTTTCTGAAGGGAGATTGTGCAGGATAATCAGGTCAAAATCACCAAGTTGGAGCTGTTGTTCTGAGGCAAATGCTGTTTTAACCTCGTAATTTTTATTTTGTATAATCGTCTGATGCCATGCAGAAATATCAGGGTGGGGAGCATGAGCCAGAATGAGGATTTTTTGCCTGCCGTCAAGTACTTCGACAAAAAACTCTTTTATATTATTGTTTTTATTGCTTTCTCCTGCAACCTGTGAAACAGAAACCCGGTACCTGATAACACCCGGGCTATTGGCCTCAATAGTAAAGCTTTTACTTGTAAAGAATTCCTTTTTGTCTACTCCCACGACATGTTCCCCCAGTTTCCTGGCCCTGCCGTCCTTTATTTCCTCCAGAATTAATTTGGTGCTTACACCTCCGAGCTGATAAGCACTGAGATCTGCCTGAATAGTAAATTTATCACCAAGGTAGGCTATTTTATTATATAAAACTTCTGAAATACTTATGTCTTTGCGGCGTGTTGTATCTCCCTGTGCAATAGTGTAGAGCGGTATTTTTTTGGATAATTCTGTGTAAACGGGATTGCTTCCTTCATTGTAAATTCCATCGCTGCTTAAAATAACCGCACCCAGATTCTGATCGCCATAGAATTCATCAATATATTTTAGCGCTGCATCAATATTGGTGCTGTTAGTCGGTATAGTGTCGTTTTGATTGTCGGAAACCTGGCCGCCAAAGCGAAGCATTTTGACATTAAATGTATGTTGTAGTTTACTGGCAACAGTTTCCCAAGCTTTCTGGAATTGTGCACGCTGATTGTCGTCACTTTTATAATCAATGGAAGAGGAAATATCCTGAGCCATGACAAGAACAGGCTTCTGAATATCATCTTTTGTAGTTTTTATTGCAGGAGAAAAAAGTAGCAAAACAATTATGGTTACCGCTGTACCCCTGAGTAAAGCCAGGATAGCAGTCAGATTGAATTTTTGTTCTTTAAATTTCTTTTCTCTGAAATATAACAGGGTAGCATATAAAGCACCTGCTAAAAGGGCTGTTATCAGTGCTGCCGCAAAATTTGGAAAGCTAATTTGATACATGTGTATATCGCTCAATGAGCTACAAAGATGATAAAAAATGACCATCTTTGCGAGGCAGAACCGGAATATTAACTTAATTTTTAATGTTGCTTTAAACCATAAGTACCTAAAAATGCGTTTAATTAATCGATTTGCGATCGTAAAATAAATTATATGTTGAAATTAAGCAGGTTATTGTTTTTTAGTTGTTTTTTCATCATAGCTTCCGGGCTGCAGGCAAAATACATTCTGATTCCTATGGAGTTTCAGAAACAAACCAATCACCTGAAAGCTTATGGAATTGCTTATTGGGTTATAGATCAGGGTGTGGAAGCCTACTGGCTTCTCAATTACCGGGGAGGTAGTTTTAGTATGCCATACAGTCCGACCATCGAGAAGGAATGCAAAGTAAGAGGGGTGTCGTATGAGGTAATATCAGATGCAGAATGGTTGCAAATCAGGTCACAGATAAATCATCCGGAGGTGAATCAGGAAGCGGTAAAACTAGAAAAAGCACCTAAAATTGCTGTTTATACACCTGATTTCAATCCTCAGGGTATGCGCATTCAACCTTGGGATGATGCTGTAACTTTGGTTTTGATATACGCTGAAATTCCATTTGATAAAATTTATGACAGGGAGGTTTTGCAGGGTAAACTGGCTGAATATGACTGGTTACATTTACATCATGAAGATTTTACAGGGCAGTATGGCAAGTTTTATTCAAGTCAGGGGGGTCAGGCCTGGTATAAGCTGAATCAGCAAAAGACAGAAGCCCTGGCAAAAGATCTCGGATTTGAAAAAGTTTCACATCTAAAGCTTTCTGTTGCCAAAAAAATAAAGGATTACGTCGCTGCCGGAGGGTTTATGTTTGCCATGTGCTCTGCTACAGACACCTATGATATCGCGCTTGCTGCCGAGGGACTGGATATATGCGCTGATGTATTTGACGGGGACGGTTATGATCCCAATGCCAACCAGAAACTTGATTTTTCAAAAACATTTGCTTTTCGAAATTTTGAAATTATTTTAAATCCTCTTACATACGAACATTCGGATATAGACCATAAAAACAGATCCATTACACCTGAAATTGACTACTTTAACCTGTTTGAATTCTCCGCAAAGTGGGATCCGGTTCCTACTATGCTCAATCAGAACCATACTCAGACCATTAAGGGGTTTATGGGGCAGGCTACTGCATTCAGCAAGCATCTAATCAAACCTGAAGTCCTCATTTTAGGAGACAACAAATCCGCTGATGAGGTGAGGTATATTCATGGGACTCATGGGTTCGGCACCTGGACTTTTTACGGAGGTCACGATCCAGAAGATTACCGACACTACGTAGGAGATCCTGAAACTGATCTGAATCTGCATCCAACAAGCCCGGGATACAGGCTAATTCTAAACAATATTCTTTTTCCAGCAGCACAGAAAAAAAAGAGAAAAACCTGATTTTGTACTTTCAGATTTTTATAAATTTTTTCGTCTGAAGCTTTTCATTGATTTGAATGCTTAGCATGTAAATACCTGGCCGAAGGGTTGAAATATCTATAGATATGTCGTTCTTGTCCATGTTTTGGTGATGATAAGTACGTCCCAGGATATCTGTAATTGTTAATTTTACTTTACCCGGAACTAAATTTTCAGTGTTTACGTTTATTAATTCTTGGCTTGTTTTTATTTTGAATTGACTAAGTAAATTATCTTCTGTTCCGGTGCTGCAAGAAATGACAGGCAGGATAAATTTGATATTACAGGATTCTTTTTCCTGATCGATTAGCAACAATTCATATGTTTTTTCTGGATTAAGTCCTCGGATAGTGACCGGAAGATCACTGTAGCTATATAATCCCCGGACAATGCCATCCATTTTCATAATGAATATAGACGAGGTGTTCTTATGGCCAAAATTGATGGTAACATCATATTTTCCATCCTTGCAGGTATATTCCAGCTGCGGAGGCCCGGACATCGAACACTCTTTTTCGCAACACACCGGTGCTTCAAATCCCAATTCTTCCACACAATCCGGCTTTGAGTTGTCTTTTAAAACAAATCGGTACTTTGTGGTGCAGTCGCCTTTCAATGGTCCGAATTCATAAACATCTTTGCCATAGTTGAATGTTTTTATTAATCCTGAATTGCTTTTGAGCGTAAATCCGGTACTTCCGGGATTGGTTATCCTGAAGGATATCAAAGCATAGAAAAATCCATCTTCATTACATGGTGTTTTTTTGAGAATTACTTCTGAAAAGTCACATGGCGTCTTGACTTTGCATTCGAAGACATATTCTCTTACAGAAAAGCAGCTGTCTGCTTCCAGGTCTTTAATGACAAATAAAACGCCGGGTAGGGTCAGCCCTGCTGGTAAAAGTTGCAAAGGCAGCTGGCTGTAGCTGTAAGTGCCAACTAATTTTCCATCAGCGAAAAGACTGAATTTTCTTGCCGGATTTTGCTGGTGATTAAATGTTAGACTGTAGGAAACAAGGAAGTTTTGTTCGCATTTTTCCTGAATAACGATATCTCCAATTTTACATTCTTTTTCACAACAGGATGGCAAAGGTAAATTGATTTCAGTGCCACAGCCCTGTATTTCGATAGGTTTTATCACCAAAAGATGGTTTACATCATCGCATTTTGCTGGTATTGGTCCAATTTTATAAACATCTCGTCCATATACCAGTGTGTCCCTGAAATAAGTACCTATGCTCACGGTAAATCCAAATACGCCTGCAAATCTGTCCTTTAACTTTAAAAATAAAAAGTAATTGCCATCTTCTGTGCAGTTTGAAAGTTCATAACGTATATCTGAAATTGAGCAGGGAAACTCACAACCCGTGACCTTGCCCAGTTCGTAATGAGTGACACAATCCGGATTGTCAGCATCTTTAAACGTGAAAACATATGCTGCATCATCCCGAAAAGGCAAGGAATCCAGACGAAGCGGCAGATTGTTGTAGGCAAATTTTCCGACCAAATGCATTCCGTTAAAAAGGTAAAAAGAGTCATTTGGGAAAACATTCTGAACAGTCAGCAAAACAGAAAATAATTTATGTTCCCCGCTACACTCAACCACCTGGCCTCTGGCGCCATAAAGCTTGCAATGGCAGGGATTGCTCAGAACTACAGTGTCGCAGCAATCCGGCATGTCGTTAGCACAAATTTTCAGGATAATATTTTCATTGCCATTATTCGCGGGCACATTTTTAATCCTGATAGTATCTGCATTTTTTGTGTAAAACCCAATCAGGGAATCTTTATAAAAAACATCAAACTGACTTGCGGTTGTATGAAATTTATTGAATCTGACAAATACATCTGCCGATGACTCATGACATGCAGTTATTGCTGCTTCGTCAATAGTAACCGTGCACTCCTTGTCGCAGCAAACCTTTCCCAGTTCAACAAAAGTGAAACAATCCTGAAACTGAAAATCCCGGACAACAAACTCATAGGGAGTAGTGCAATTTCCTTTTAGAGGTCCTATTTTAAGGGGTAAGGCTGAATAGCTGAATTTGCCATAAAATATACCATTCCCTGCCAGTGTAAAAAAATCACTTGTGCCGGTATGAAAAAAATCAATCTCCACAAAGAACTCGCCGGTCGTGTTGCATTCTGATTTTCTTACAATAAGACTATCAAGTTTACAAAAAGACTGGGCATTGGCATAAATATGCAATCCGAAAACAAAGAATATTGTGGCGAATAAATTTTTATACATCACTATGTATTTTTTAATTACAGGAATCTAACCTTATATCAGGATGAGTTACTGAAAACAGGCATACAGTTTTAATCAAATATAAGATACAATTTTAAACTAAATATAAATTTACTTTTTTTTAACAATTCATATTCCATTATAAATTAACAACTTTTATATCTTTGTGCTTCCCCCCGGTCACAATATCCTGAAATACCTATTAATAAATCAATAAAGAAAGGTTATGACGTTAATCACGCTTTTCGGATATATAGGATTTGCTGCACTTATACTGACGTACATCATGTATGCTGGTTTGAAAAATGTCCGAAATCCCTTAATGAGCTTTTTACAGAATTTTACTGGGATACTTTTTGTTTTTTCGGGATGGGTAAAGGCAATTGATCCGCTTGGTACAGCATTTAAGATGCAGCAGTATTTTGACCAGTTTGATGTGGTTTTCAGTGGAACTGCTGTAAAGTTCATTGCTCCCGTATTTCCGCTATTATCTTCCTATGCAGGAACTTTTTCAGTTGTCATGATCATTTTTGAGATTGTGCTCGGATTCATGTTGGTTAAAGGTGCGTCACCAAAGTTTACCGCATGGGCTTTTTTCCTCATGGTTGCTTTTTTTACGGTGCTTACCGGATTTACCTACCTTACGGGTTATGTGCCTGAGGGTGTTAATTTTTTTAGTTTCGGAGATTGGGGAGAATACCAGACTAAAAACATGAAAGTAACAGATTGTGGCTGCTTTGGGGATTTTATAAAGCTAGAGCCTAAAATATCGTTTTTTAAGGATGTATTTCTGCTGTTTCCCGCCATATATTTTATCAGGTCGTGGAAAAACATGCATAAGTGGTTTACAACAAGGACTCATAGTATATCTATTGCAGCATCTGTTATTGTGTTGGTATTGTATTGCTTTAATAATTTTTACTGGAATGAACCACACATTGATTTCAGGCCATTTAAAAATGGTGCGGATATTCGGGGTGTAAGGAAGGCGGAGTCCGATGCTGCAGCGGCGGTACAGGTTACCGGATTTAAGTTAAGAAATAAAACAAATGGTGAAATAATTACGCTTGATTATGCAGTTTACATGAAGGATTTTTCTAAATATCCTTCAGATAGCTGGGAAACCATCGAGCAGATTAAAACAGAACCTGCTGTAAAACCCACTAAAGTGAGTGAGTTCTTTATCAATACCTATGATAGTCAGGACATAACAGAGGAATTTTTACAGGATACGGGTGTACAGGTTGTTATTTTATCCTGTAAGCCACTCTATCATGGTATTGAGACTAAAATTAGTATTGTGGAAGACAGTGTATTTGTGTCGGATACCATTAAAGAAAGAAATGGTAAAGAAACAATTGTAAGGCGCTTTAAGGAAATGAAGAAAAGAGAGGTAAAACAAGAGGTTCTGAAGTGGGATGCGGGCTATCTTGCTGCCTTTCAGAATGTAATTAAACCATTTACGGATGCCGCCATAAAAGATGGGGTCGCACTTAAAGTTGTGACTGCAGGTCTGGATGCCTCAAAAGCGGCAGACTTGTCCCGGGCTACCGGAATTGAAGCTGCCTATCTTACCGCAGATGATATTCTACTCAAAACAGTCATGAGATCTAATCCGGGCATCATGCTTTGGAAAAATGGTGTCATCATGCAAAAATGGCATTACAAGAAATTGCCTGAATGGGATCAGGTTCGTCAGCAGTTTTTAAAGTAAATATACTGTCTTAAAGAAAAATTTACGCAGAATATCAGTGCGTGGAGATATTCAGATGATACCTCTTCTTCCCAGCTCAATAACGTTTAGGTTAGATATTTTTGCATTTGCAATCTGAAAAATAAGGGCTGTACGAATGATATGAAAGCCCTGGTGTCCATAGGCCCCGGGATTCATGTGTAAAAGGTTGTTTTTTTCGTCAGGCATAACCTTTAGTATGTGAGAATGTCCGGAAATAAATAAATTCGGTTTTTCGTTTTGGATGAGTGATTTAGCCTTGCTGCTATATCTGCCCGGATATCCACCAATATGTAGCATACCCACTTTAACGCCTTCCTCTGAAAAAGTCAGGCTTTCCGGAAATTTATACCGAATCTGCGGGCTGTCAATATTGCCATAGACAGCGCGAAAAGGTTTTCCTGATGATACAAACAAATCGAGGGAATCCATATCGCCTATATCACCTGCATGCCAAATTTGATCGCAGTGATCTATATGAGGCAGCAGTTCTTCTGCGTGATGGCCGTGATTGTCAGAAACCAGGAGTATTTTTTTCAAATGCAGTAAAAATCTTAAAGATGTATTACCTCACCATAAGCAGCAGCAGTAGCCTCCATGACGGCTTCACTCATTGTCGGGTGGGGGTGGACTGCTTTCAGAATTTCCATTCCTGTGGTTTCCAGTTTTTTAGCAGCGACCATTTCTGCAATCATTTCGGTGACATTGGCTCCAATCATATGCGCACCAAGGAGTTCGCCGTATTTGGCATCATAAATAACTTTTACGAAGCCATCCTTATTGCCTGATGCACTGGCTTTTCCGGAAGCTGAAAAAGGAAATTTGCCTATTTTGAGTGTGTATCCTGCATCCTTTGCTGCCTGCTCGGTATAACCAACGCTGGCAACCTCCGGCCAGCAATAAGTACATCCGGGGATATTGTTGTAATCGAGGGGTTGAGGATGGTGGCCTGCAATTTTTTCTACGCATATAATACCTTCGGCACTGGCTACGTGTGCGAGTGCCTGTGTAGGTATGACATCGCCGATGGCATATATGCCTGGCACGTTCGTTCTGTAAAATTCGTCCACTTTAATCATGCCTCTTTCAAGAGTTACGCCAAGAGCTTCCAGCCCAATGTCTTCGACATTCGGACTTACGCCCGCTGCCGATAATACGATGTCGCATTCTATAATCTGAGTGGTATTGTCCTTATTGTTTTTTATAGTAACCTTGCATCCCTTTCCGGAAGTATCTACGGACTCTACGGCTGCATTGGCCAGAATATTCATGCCTGATTTTTTGTAAATTTTCATCAGTTCTTTAGATACGTCGGCATCTTCTCTTGGAAGAAGGCCTTGTTCCATGTATTCTATAACAGTAACCTGAGATCCTATAGTTTTGTAGAAGTAAGCGAATTCCACGCCGATAGCCCCTGCTCCAACCACCACAAGATGTCCGGGCTGTTCAGGGAGGGTCATGGCTTCACGGTATCCGATTATTTTTTTGCCATCTATAGGTAGAGCAGGGAGCTGCCGTGCTCTGCCACCGGTAGCTATGATGATATGTTCGGCACTGTATTCTGTCTTTTTGCCATCTTTGTTCGTAACAACCACCTTTTTGCCTCTTGCCAACCTGCCGGTACCCTCTAAAACAGTAATTTTATTTTTTTTCATGAGGAATTGAACGCCTTTACTCATGCCATCGGCAACACCGCGGCTGCGGGATATGATAGATCTGAATTCTGCCTCTGGTTTTGCGACCTTTATACCATAGTCTTCGGCGTGATTAATATAATCAAACACCTGGGCACTTTTTAATAGTGCTTTGGTTGGGATACAGCCCCAGTTAAGGCATACACCTCCCAGGTTTTCTTTTTCTACAACGGCAACGTTCATTCCCAATTGAGAAGCACGAATTGCTGCGACATATCCTCCCGGACCGCTTCCAATAATGATAAGGTCAAAATTCATTTCAGATATTTTTGTTTACGTTGCAAAAATAGTGCTTCTTGGGTATATTAGCGATGTAAAAATGATGATTTGCAGGCAATTTGTAGTTATTTAAATGCTTCATCCTGTATTTTAAGATTGCACTAAATAATATAATATTTTTTTAAATTTTAAAAATCAGAAATATCTAACGTTTATTTTTAAAAATAAATAATAATATTTTAAAAATAACTAATTGTATAGTGTGTATTTTTTACGAACGCCCGAAAATTTCTTCAAATCATATTCCCATGATTTTCTGATATCTTTTTCATCAGCGCCTTGTTCAATCAATTTTCTCCATTTGTCAGTACCTGCGAGTTTGTCAAAAAATAGATTTTCAAGAAAGAAGGGGATGTTTTTCGAATGTAATTCCTTGTAATATTGCAGTAAAAGACCCATTTGTAATTTCTTTTGTTTTCTGAGGTCGTCAGGTTTGATGTGTCTGAGATCAGTACCTTTGCAAACTACGTTGAGTTGTGGAGGAGACTTGGCTCCTTCCACAGAGAGAGGTGTAAAGCTATATGGACTGACCAGGTCCGGATGTCCCACCATCTGGAAAGGGGCTTCAGTACCTCTTCCAAGGCTGAGGGTGGTGCCTTCAAACATACAGATACCGGGATAAAGTAAAATGCTGAGTTCGTTTGGCAGATTTGGCGAGGGTTTTACCGGTAGGACATATTTTGTATCGTGGTGGTATCCCAGGCATGGAATGATTTGAAGGTCACACGTAATTTGACCGGCAAGCCAGCCTTCACCATTGATCATGCGGGCATATTCACCGATGGTCATTCCATATACCAATGGAACGGGGTGCATGCCTACAAAGGAGGTAAACGATTTTTCCAAAACCGGCCCATCCATGTAATGCCCGTTTGGATTTGGTCTGTCCAGTACCAGTAATGGAATATTATTTTCGGCACAGGCTTCCATGACGTAATGCAAAGTGGAGAGAAAGGTGTAAAATCGAACACCCACATCCTGTATATCAAACACGACGATGTCAATTCCCTCCATATCAGCTGTTGATGGTTTTTTCCGCTTGCCGTAAAGTGATACAAGCGGAATTCCGGTCTTGGTATCAACCTCATCGGGGATGGTTTCTCCTGCATCTGAAAAGCCCCTGAATCCATGCTCCGGTGCAAAAACTTTACTGATTTTAATCTGATGTTTTAAGAGGGTGTCTACGAGATGAGTTTGCCCAATCATACTTGTTTGATTCACAACGCAGGCAATATTTTTACCTTTCAAAATGGGTAGGTACTGTTCTGTCTGATAGGCTCCGGGGAATATAGTATTGCCCTTGTTTTGCCAAGTTTTTTCCTTTATTGTACCGGGAAAGGGTATGGATAGAGCGATATATAACACTGCAATTATAAGATTCATTTGGTCAGTTCAATTTATTATTTATGGATATTTTAATATAATGAGCAAGCATGCCGTACAGCAAGCAAAAATTTAGAATATGCAATTATCTGAATTGCTTCAGGAAACCCTGGAGCACCCACCATCTGTTTAAAATGATGTATTTTCCTTTTAACGGAACAAGGTGTAGTGCATAAAATAAAGCTATGATAAATGCTGCTCCTAATTTAATCAGATATTCCAGGCCTTTGGTTATTTTTTTTAAATTACCTTCATTTGTAAGGCGCACATACTCTGTCCGACCAACATCCATACTGATTTTTTTTATGGAAATATCAGTCATTCTATCTTTACTGATGGAATGATATACCACAATATCGGGTGCATATAAAATTTTAACGCCCATGGTTCTTAGTCGATTGAAAATATATTTATCATCACTACGACTGCCCAGATCTGTATTAAAGCCTCCCGCCTGTTCGAGTATATCTTTATAAAAAGCCATGTTGCATCCAAACGGATATTTATATTTAAAAAATTCTCCGTAAGTATTGCCCCAGTCTACCTTTGAAACCAATCCACTTACCCAAAATGACATCCATTCAGGTTCATAACCAGATTCGTAGGCAGGTAATATTTTGCCTCCAAGTGCTTTAAAATCAGGATATTCTGCAAAGGCTTTTATGAGGTTTTTAATATAGTTTTTCTCTGCTTGTCCGTCATCATCCATATAGGCGATATACTTCCCCTCTGCTTCCATAATCCCGGTATTTCGGGCATGGGACAATCCTTGTTTTCCTTCAAAAATATAACGGATGTGGTAGTCTGGGTGAGAATCAATAAATTGCAGTGTGATTTCTTTTGTGCTGTCGGACGAATTATTATCCACTATAATGACCTCAAATAATGATTGGTCAGCATCTTGACTTGTCAGACTCTCCAGGGCAGGAGTAATATAATCCTGTCGGTTGTAACTGCAAATAACAATACTTATGAGCGGATTTATGGACATGTTATTTATTACTTTTAAAATTAATTTTCTTTGCGGGAAAAGGCATCAATGAATGAATTTTTTGTTTTGTTGATGATAGAAATATTATTTTTAATGGCATACGCATTTATCTGATGATATGCCTCAAATGTGAGCATGAATTTGCGCAGAATTTCGTGCAATTTTCTTGTTCCGGTGCCCTTTTTCTTCATAATATCAGGTTTGGCTACCTTGCTGTCATAAAAATGTTTTTGGGTAAGATATGCAGTATTGTCTTCACTTACAAAAATTTCAGACAACCAGGAATGGTCTGCACCAAAAAGATAAATTTGTTTAAAGTTCTTCCAGATGGCTATCATAATGGAAGGTATAAGCACATTATGAGGGCGGGGCATTCCCAGTCTTTTTTTATAAGCGTATTGGGTTAATACAGCAATGCCTTCTGCCGGCGTATCGTTGTAATAGCTGATTTTTAAGTTTGGACTTAATGCATGCAACCTGTCCTTAAGTTTGTATTTTCTTGACTTGTAAGGAATGAAAATTTCCATATTCCAGCTCAATTTATCCTTTATTTGAGCGAAAAGATTATTCCGCATTTCCTTATAGTTATGGTCCACATGCTCCAGCCAGTATTCAGGCGCCGCAATAACATAGAATGCTGGTTTTATTTCAGTAAACAAAGGTGTCATCGCAAAGTTATTGACAGCAAGACATACTTTACCGGAAAGTTTTTCAGTAGCAATATCATTTAGGCTTGGGCCGTTACCAAGTATATATATCGAATCATTTGCCTGGTCTGTAAAACGAATATTCCATGAGGAAGAAAACAAAATTCTGATACCTGTAAGCGCGGTATCCACTATTGAATATATTTTTTCTGTTGGAGTCATCGTCATTTCAGATAAATACGGATATTTGATTGTAAAAATACTTTAAAAATAGAATCGTACATCTATTTGTAACGATTAACTTCATCATCACACTTTAAGTTCTATGGTTCAGATCAGACGCAATCACCAACGAAATGACAAACAAAAAAGTGTTGTTGGCAGGTTGTTGATAATCGTTATTATTTTTGCTGTCAGCATTCCTTTACTTTACCGGTATTACCATAGAGGATTAGAAAAAAACTTTTCTCGGCACTCGATTTCAACTGATGAGCTCATCAACAGAACCTATCTTCCATCCTGCGCACAACATACAATTGCAATAAGGGATAATTTCTCTTTTTGTCTAGACTCGGTCAGTGACAATGTTTTATGGTTTGCCTCGGAATGGAGGTTGACCTCTCCGGGAATAGGGGTGGATAGTATTATAAGGGAAGGTGTAGGTAACCATTTATCTGCAGGATATTCCGAGTATGCCGATGCAGATTATTTTACTGATTCTGTTTTTGCGGAAGCCATATACTACTTAAAAAATAAAGATTTTTCGGATACAATCATTTGCATTGCAGGGCCGTTAAACAAACAGTTTATGAAACGTTACCCTGAGAAAATAATTTCATTTTTTGTGGCTTTTGACCCTGAGATACGCCATTTGGCAGCTTTTTGTCAATATTCGAGCTACGATGGCAAAGTAGTATGGAAAAAAACGACAATTGACGAAATCGAAAACACATTTGGCATAGATTTTTTCCATCATTATCTGGCACCTGAAATTGAAAAAAGTACTGAAATGCGCAGGTAAATAGACATGAAGATTCTACAAAAAAGCTATGAACCAGGGGGAGTGAACCTTTACAGCGACTGAAAGGTTGATTGTAGGATGTACCAACCAGCAAATTTTGGGTGGCTTGTGCCTGGGTTGGAAGAAAATTCAGATTTTAATAAATAATTATAGAATAATTTTCTGATTCTGGCTTTGCTTGTAGTTAATCGCTTTAAATTTGCGCAATAAAAAATTAACATGGGCAAAAACAGACAATATACCGTTTTGGAAAGGTTTCTGAGATATGTACAGATTGATACAGAGGCAGATCCGACATCCGCTACGTTTCCCTCTTCCACCAGGCAGTTGGTCCTTACGAAAATACTGCTGGAGGAACTGGCAGAGCTTGGGGTAAAAACAGAAACCAATGATGCAGGTTATGTGTACGGATACTTACCATCCAATGTAACAAAAGAGGCCCCAAAAGTCTTTTTTTGTGCCCATATTGACACTGCTCCGGACTGCAGCGGAAAAGACGTCAGGCCGCTGGTACACCGTAATTATCAGGGTCAGGATATTGTCCTGCCGGATGATCATACCCAGGTATTAACGCCTCAATTGTATCCAAATCTATTGACTAAAACTGGCCATGATATCGTAACTGCAAGTGGGACCACCCTGCTGGGAAGCGATGATAAATCCGGCGTAGCCATCATCATGGATGCAGTATATCAAATGGTAAACAATCCTGATCTGCCACACGGAGAAGTAAGAATTTTACTTACAACAGATGAGGAAATTGGAAAAGGAGTTGCCAAGGTGTCACTCGAACTCCTGGACGCTGATTTTGGCTATACGCTGGATTCGGGTGATCTGGGTTGCTTTGAAGCAGAAAATTTTTCTGCCGATGCACTGACGCTGCGCATTTCCGGGGTAAGCGCTCATCCGGGTTATGCAAAAGGTAAAATGCAAAATGCCATTAAAATTGCATCTGAAATTATTAGCTTTTTACCTAAAGATACGCTTACGCCTGAAACGACAGAGGCCAAAGAAGGTTTTATTCATCCTACCAAAGTTCAGGGCGGTCTGGAAAATGCTCAGGTCGATTTTATACTTCGGGATTTTGAAACCGAAAAGCTGGCAGAATATGCTTCCATTATAGAAAAGATTAGCAGAGAAGTAACAGTAAAGTATCCAGGCTCTTCGTTTACAACCGAAATTAAAAAGCAATACCGCAATATGAAGGATGTTCTTGACAAACATCCGGAAGTGATTTCTTATGCCCTTAAAGCAATGGAAAATTTAAGCATACCCATTCACAACGGGTCTATTCGGGGCGGCACTGATGGTGCCGTATTGTCACATATGGGATTGCCTTGTCCGAATTTATTTGCCGGAGAGCAGGCAATTCACAGCAAGCATGAATGGGTTTCCGTACAGGATATGCAACAGAGTGTGGATACCGTCATTGAAATCTGCAGGCTGATTACAGAGGAAAAGTAATTTACATTTTTGGTTTAAAATCAAGCTTTAAACTGATCAAGTGGGTTTGCAGGCTAGGATCCTGATATCTTGACATAGTAAAACCATAGTCTATTTTTAGTCTTTTAAGCTTTACGCCAAATCCTGCTGAAGGAGATATAGTCATGTTTCCGTATTCCGGCAAGGACGGTCTTATGTTTCGGTCAACAGAGATTATGCCTGAACGGATTGATACAAATTTGAAAACCTCTATTTCTACACCCAGCCTGGGAGAAAACTGAAAGGTTTTTGTTTGGAAATAAGCCTGCTGATCCGGGGTGGATGATATTTCAATTTCTGCAGATATCACTGCATTCATCTTTGAGGATTTGTAAAAATAACTTCCTCCAAAAACACTGCGGGGAAGGACTATTTCGGTCTTTTTTAGTGGAATCAGATTTCCAGAAAGTATAATCAACCTTTTTTCTTCTTCTGATAGGGAGAAGTACCATCTGTTTACAGAGATGATGTCTGTAATATGTAATGCAAAAGAGAATTTTTCCCTGCGGTAAAGCAATCCTGCTTCTATGCCCAAGCCCCAGGCTTTTGCACTGCTGCCGGGATTACGGTATAATATTTTGGCAGTAGTTCCCCAGGACCATTTCCCTGAAGCTCCGATATGCTGGCCGAAGGACAGCATAGCTGCATTATCCGCACTGCTAAATGCAGAAATTCTTTCCGTATCAATATTTCCTTCCGGTGCGACCAGAAGCCGTGAGTTTGGGATGTTATTTGCCGCAGATTGAAGGATGTTTACAGACAGGGCGCTTTTATTTTTTGAAGAGATGCGTGCGGACAAGGAAAAAGTATTTTGCGTCACCTGATTATCCAGCCATCTGTGGTGCATGACACCTATCTGCAGCGGAACTTCAAGTTGCGAGAGACCGGCAGGATTCCAAAATCCTGCGTGTAGGTCAAAAGTATTTGAAGTGGCTGCATTTCCCATTCCCAGCTGTCGTGCACCGAAATTTGTATTTAAAAATGCATTGGTGTAGGATTGTCCCGTCACTGAAAATGCCGAATAATACATGCCTGCAAAAAATAAGGCAATCTGCAATATTTTCCGGATTATGCCATTTGGTTTCATCCTTATGTGATTTATTTCTAATTTTAGGCAAAAATCCAATTTACGGACCACATTTAGTGTTTTTTTAAGCTTTTAATATGCAAAATTCCTTAAAAAGAAGACTAGAAACGCCTTTAAGCAGAACAAATTACTTCATTTTATGCATATTTTTCCTCAATGCGTGGTTTCCAGAAGGCTCTATTGCTCAAAACAACTGGAACGGTTATCCTGAAGAGAAGTCTGCCATGGCCGATTCCGGAATGGTAGTAACGGCCCATCCTCTGGCTTCTGCAATTGGGGTTGATATATTGAAGCAGGGTGGCAATGCGGTCGATGCAGCCATAGCGGTTCAATTTGCCCTGGCTGTCTGCTATCCTGGCGCAGGTAATATTGGGGGCGGAGGATTTATGATGGTCCGGACAGCGGATGGCGTATTTAAAGCCCTTGATTTTCGGGAAAAGGCGCCGGAAAAGGCAACCTCTGATATGTATCTTGATTCCAAGGGAAATCCAGTGACGGAAAAAAGCCTTTTTGGGCATCTCGCAGCTGGTGTTCCGGGTTCCGTAGACGGCATGATAACTGCTTTTGAGAAGTACAGCAGGCTGAAGGACTGGAAGAAGCTGCTTCAACCAGCTGTTGACCTCGCAGAAAATGGATATTTTATTACCAAACGAGAGGCAGAAAGCCTGAATTTTGGACAACAGAAATTTAAATCATGTAACAGGTTCAGGACTGCATTTCAGAAAAAATCTTCCTGGAAAGAATGCGATTTACTGATTCAAAAAGCGCTGGCATCGACGCTAAGGCATATCCGGGACAAGGGGAGAGCAGGGTTTTATGAAGGTCCTGTCGCGAAAAAAATTGTTAAGGAAATGCACGCAGGTCGAGGATTGATAAGTTTTCAGGACCTGAAAAACTATAAAAGTGTGTGGCGTAATCCCGTTATTTCAGATTACCGGGGATATAAAATAGTATCTATGCCTCCGCCATCGAGCGGTGGAGTTGCCCTGATACAATTGCTGAAGATGATTGAGCCGTACCCTGTCAATCAGTTCCAATTTCTGGGCAAGGAACATGTACATATTTTTGCGGAAGCAGAGCGAAGGGTTTTTGCAGATCGCGCAAAATACCTTGGAGACCCTGATTTTTATAAAGTTCCGGTGGAAACCTTATTGGATAAAAGTTATCTGGCCCGCCGTATGAGCGATTTTGATCCAGTCAGGGCTACACCGAGTGAGCAGGTTACGCATGGAGTCATAGAACATGAAGAAACTACACACTTTTCTATTGTTGATAAATGGGGAAATGCGGTTTCCCTGACCACTACACTGAATGGAAACTATGGATCATTTACGGTGGTAAAAGGAGCGGGATTTTTGCTCAATAACGAAATGGACGACTTTTCTGTAAAACCAGGTGTCCCCAATCTTTACGGACTTGTAGGGTCTGAGGCCAACAAAATACAACCGGGAAAAAGGATGCTTAGTTCCATGACGCCAACAATCATTGAAAAATCAGGGAATTTATTTATGGTGGTAGGTACTCCCGGCGGGAGTACTATTATAACTTCTGTTTTTCAGGTCATTTCCAATGTCATTGATTTTGGTATGAATATACATGATGCAGTACAGGTGCCCAGATTTCATCATCAATGGTTGCCGGATGTACTTAGAATTGAGGAAGGCGCAATACCCGCGGTGAGTGAAAAAATATTGCAGGAAATGGGATACACTACAATACAGCGTGGTCAGATCGGAAGGGTAGAGGCTATTCAGATAGGTAAAGATGGAAAATTACATGGCGCAGCAGACAGGCGGGGTGACGATAGTGCCAGAGGTTATTGAGCATGAAGTTGTTTTCAGATAAATATATAGTACATCCAATTTGGTGGTTTGGGATTGTCTGGGCAATTGCCATCATTTTTGTATACAAGCCCATTATAGAAAATCCCAATAATTTTCTGTCTACCGGTGGAGACGGACTCAAAAACTATTATACCTACATGTATCATGTAAAGCATGACAGTACCTACTGGAAGTTTGAAGGCATGAATTATCCATTTGGTGAAAATATAGTCTTTACGGACAATCAGCCACTATTGGCAAATATCATAAAATGGTCCGCAGGATATTTTCCAGAATTAAATTGTAACCTCATTGGTATTCATAATCTAACCTTACTTTTTGGGTTGTTTGTAGGGGGATTCGGACTTTTACTGGCATTCAGGTATGTTAAATTGCCCTGGTGGTATGCAGCTGCTGCCACCATAGGGGTGATGATGATTACCCCGCAAATAAACAGACTGGCGGGTCATTACGGTATGTTTTATCCGGTAATACCCTGGCTAATATTTATATGGCTGCAAATTCGTGACGACAAAAAAATCTGGTGGCTTTCCTTTGTGTTTGGCATTTTGTCTGTATTGTCCGGATTGCTGCACATGTATCATTTTCTGGTGGCTTCTGTATTAAGTATACTTTTTACTTTGATGTTGTCATTTGAAAAAGGCGGTACCTGGATAGTAAAAAAAGGACTGTTGATTTTTTTTATGCAGGTAGTATTTCCTTTTTTAGTATTATATTCCATTGCGAATGGTGTAGCTTATGCTGCTGACAGGCCGGATACACCCCTTGGATTTTTATTTTACAGGGCATTTTGGGAGGGGTATTTTTTTAGTTACAGGCTACCTTTATACCATTGGATCAATGAAAATATTCATGAAATCAGGCAGGTTGATTTTGAGGCCAGAAATTATCTTGGTATGCCGGCAGTATTTATGATAACCGGATTTGCTTTTTTCTGGATTTACAGGGTTCGGAAAATTTCTTTAAGTGATATCAGACAATCCGATTTTTTTGTATTAGGCGGCGTTTTTTGTCTGAGTCTGCTGGCTTCCATGGCATTTCCTTTTATTCTTCCCGGTATGAAAGGGTTACTTGAATATACAGGCCCCCTCAAACAATTCAGGAGTATCGCCAGGTTGGGATGGATAAGTTTCTATATCATCAATTTTATCGCATTCATGTGGTATTATCAGGTACTCTCCAGAATTAAGAATACAGCTGCTGGAATATGTTTAAAAATTATCATTCCTCTGGTTTTGATCATTGAAGCCTTGGCTATTCAGCATAAAACTGAAATACCCAGTCTGAGATATGGTCCGTTTTTATGTGGTTTTGATGCGAATTATTTGCCAGTTCGCAAGGGGGAATATCAGGCTATTTTGCCAAATCCATATTTTTCGGCGGGGGCAGAGTCGTTTGGATGGTATGATATGGGAAATATTGTCAATTTTACCTACGAGATAGGGTATGTTTTTGGTATTCCGACGCTGGGGTCCAATTTGAGCCGTACATCTTTTAATCAGGCATATTATCTCAATGGATTGGTTTGTAAACCATATAAAGTGCCTCAAATAATCAATCTGATACAGGCAAAGGATAGCAGGCCCCTTCTCGTCGTAGAAACAAAGCTTGAATATCCGGATAAAAGAGGGAGTCTTGACCAATGGGTATCAAATGCTCAGGTTATTTATGAAAATCATGACATCAGGCTGAGGAGGCTCGAACTGAATGACTTTTCAAAAATATCAAATGCCTACAGGCTGCAGAAAGATAGTATTGCTCCCAACGAGGTTGTCATTGATAAGATGGAATTACAGTTTAAAAAATCCAATAATGCCTATGGTTATGAAAACTACTTTGATATAAAAAATATTTCCAGAGGGGCACATTCAATCCAATACTGGATGAAGATCCCTTCTGCAAGGTCTGCGAATGGCGTAACAGAAATCTGGCAATATGGACCTAACCACGAACAACTGGATTATGTAGCCGAAGCCAATCAGTTTAATTATGAAAAACTTGATGATTTCAACATGAAAGTATCCGTACCTTTGGAAATAAAGCCTTCGGCTGTAAAACTGGTTGTCAAGGTAAGTCTTAAAGAAATGAAGTCTTATGAAAAGATGAAGACATCAGAGATGAAACTGGTCAAAAGGTGATTTTTTAATACAGATTGAAATTTTTAATTTTAAATATGATATTGGTAACAAATGATGATGGAATAGTAGCTCCAGGGATAAAGGCACTGGTGGAAGTCGCCAGAAAATTTGGAGAGGTTCTTGTTGTCGCTCCGGATTCTCCTCAGTCAGGACAGGGGCATGCCATCACAATCCAGCAACCACTAAAGCTCAGGGAGGTTGAGTTGTTTGAGGGTATTAGGGCATTTGAGTGCTCAGGAACTCCGGTGGATTGTGTGAAACTGGCAAAGAATGTCATTTTGAAAAACAGTCAGATTGACCTGTGTATTTCCGGCATCAATCACGGGTCTAATGCTTCCATCAATATATTGTATTCCGGAACCATGTCGGCTGCCATGGAAGCCAGTCTGGAAGGTATAAATTCTATTGGTTTTTCGCTTCTGGATTACAATTTTGGGGCTGATTTTGAGGCGTCAGGCATGGTGGCGGAAGAAATAATTTCGTGGGTTCTGGAGCATGGCATGGGGCCTACAAAACTGCTTAACGTCAATATACCCAAAGGCAAGAGGAGCGACATAAGAGGCATTAGGATTTGCCGGCAAGCTGAAGGTCGATGGGTTGAAGAGTTTCAGGAGGGTACTGATCCCAGGGGAGAGAAGTATTACTGGCTTACAGGAAAGTTTGAGTGTCTGGATGAACGAGCAGATACGGATATTAAAGCATTGTCAGAAAATTATGTTTCTGTTGTTCCATCGGGCCATAATCTTTTTGTAGCGGAAGCGTTACCTTTTTTCAGTACACTTGAAAAATAGGTATCATACTTCAAAAAGGAATTATTTTTATTTTTTACGCTTTGGATGTAGATGATTTGCCGAGAGTTTAATTCAGAATTACAAAATAAATATTTACAAAAATTTTAATAAAATGAATAAAGATTCCATTTTGGCAGGATTTGTCATTGGGGCTATTGTTCCGGTCGCAGGCTATACAGTTGTTGAATTTATTTTTGAATTACTAACGCAAATGGGTGTTATGGCTGATGTGACAGCATCTACAGCAGAGAGACGCTTGCGAACACTTTCACTGCTTGCTATATGCTGCAATCTGATTCCATTTCAGATTGCCAAATCAAAAAGATGGGATGATCAGATGAGAGGGATAGTGTTTCCTACGCTTGTATATGTTGGCTTTTGGGTCTACACTTTTTTTGGTGTAATAGTGAGATAAATACAAACATATGCGTTATTATATCATAGCTGGGGAAGCCTCAGGTGATCTTCATGGAGCAAATCTTATAGCAGCTTTACAAAAGAAAGACTCAGCGGCAGTATTTCGATTTTGGGGTGGAGACAGTATGTCAATCTATGCAGGTGAGCCAGTCACCCATATCAGAAAAATGGCTTTTATGGGATTTGCGGAAGTGATGATGAATATCAGGACAATTTTCTCATTTTTCAGAAAAGCTAAGAAAGATATAATTGCTTTTCAGCCGGATGTTTTGATATTGATTGATTATCCTGGATTTAATCTTCGGATGGCAGAATGGGCCAAACGAAGAGGCATGAAGGTAGTGTATTATATTGTTCCACAGGTTTGGGCATGGCACAAAAGCAGGGTGTGGAAACTGAAAAAATATACGGATTTACTCATACCGGTTCTACCTTTTGAAGAGCAGTTTTTAAAAAATTATAATTGCAGGGTCAAATATCTGGGTCATCCGCTTCTGGATGAAACAGAGCCATTCCTGGAAAAGGCAGGAAAAAGAGAAAAGGATAATAAACTGCTGGCGCTCCTGCCTGGCAGCCGAAAACAGGAGATTAAAGCCATGTTGCCTGTTTTTCTGAAAGCAGCCAGAGAACTTAATATTCCATTTGTCATTGCAGCAGCTCCATCAATTCCGGATTTGTTTTACACTGAAATTATTAAGCTTCATGGATTTTCATCTGAATCAAACATACTTAGCAGATCCGGAACATATAAAGTTCTTCAAAACGCGACATTTGCATTTGTGACATCCGGAACAGCTACGCTCGAAACAGCATTGCTGGGTGTGCCTCAAATCGTTTGCTATAAGGCAAATAAAATATCTTATTACATTGCTCGAATGCTTGTTGATTTGAAATACATATCACTTGTCAATTTGATTATGGATAAGGGGATAGTTACTGAGTTAATCCAGAGTGATTTTAATGTTCGCAATCTAACATCGGTATATCACAGGCTACACAATGAAATGGCTGCACTGGAAATGAAATCCGGTTATGATGAACTAAGGCTTAAACTTGGGGGAAAAGGCGCTTCTGAAAGAGTAGCAGAGGCGATATTGGAATTGCTTTCATGACCTTTAGTGACAATCATTTAATATGTATATATTCAATTCGTTAAGCGCTGCGTGACTGGTTTTCTAAGGTCATATGGAATTCGCATGAGAAATAATCATTCTGTTTTGTGTGATTGCCTCATGCTCATTTCAGATCATGAAAATGCCGGATAAAATGCACATTAATAGTATTTTGCTGATCTGAAAGAATTGACTTTGAAGGAGTGGAAAATATACTGAGCTTAATTCAGAAATGTCCATTGAATGCCAAATCTTAGCAAAGGATCGAACTGGGGATATCCTGAAATATTCAAATTGTCGTAATTGGTCAACCATCTGCCCGCATTTTCTATCATAAAGAATGACCTGAATCTGGAAACTTTGCCCATTATGAAAATATCCGTATCCGGGAAAATATTGTTTGATGGGGCAGTATCATTGAAAAATTGTCCGTGAAGAGGACTGTACCCCACAGCATTGTAGGATGGAATTAATGTAATATCAATGCCGGCAGCCAGTTCAAGTGCAGATGTAAAAAGATTGCCCTGCCAATATATTTTGTGTGAGGTGTACCATTTTGGAAGATGTATCAGGTTTCTGTTTGTCAATTGAAGATAAACGCTATTATCTACCCGGATTTTATACCAGTTAAAATTCTGATGAAGTGATAACAGGTTGTGCGAAAATATGGAATCATACTGCACAGGTTTGATATCAGTTATTGCAATAGTATTTGTTGTTTTTTCCCAGTATATCAGGTTGTTCACCAGGTTTTGGGTAATTTTTAATGTGGTTTTGGTTTTGGGAATATTTAGGGAAAAATCCAGGATAGTTCCGAAAGGTTTTTCCCAGCTGGTATTCAGTACCGATTGTTCATTGATGTTAAGTATCTTTTGTGCAAAGGTGGGCTCTGACCTAAAAAATCGTATGCCTGCGTGAAAAGAAAGCCAGCTGCCTGTTTTTGCCTCAACATTTGCCTGCAGGAGGAAATTGCCTGCATTTTGGGCAATACCCGCTTTAGCTGAAGCATTGGCTTTTAGAAATTTACTCCATTTGAAGCTGGCTGTGCTATGCAGGGTGAGGTCATTTCTTTGCAGGGTGTCAGGTGAAGTATTGACGGCAAAAAAATCGTATATTAGTCCTGTTGACCACGCCATCGATGTGCGTCGTAAATAATACAGGTATGCACTGCCTTGTCCGTGCCGAAATTCAAACCTGCGCCTTAGTCCTCTGGTGTCAATTAGAAATTGACCATAGAATACAGTATCAGCTGCGGAGGTTTTGTCTGCAAACTGGTCATAACCCGAATGATAGGTCAGTGATGCCCGGGCATATAAGGACTGCGATTCACCTTTTGCAATCAAGCGATAATGATTGAGCGTGTAGTGCCGTTCCTGATTTCTTGATCGTGCATCAGAAAGCCAGGTAGAAATGGCAGCCCTTCTGGGCTGGATATTAAGATCGCCTGTGTTTAGTATTCCGCCGTTATGTTTTTTATCAAAAGCATTTCCGGAAAAAGATAATATGGTAATGTGTTTTTTGTCTTTAGAGGTATACGATATTCCAGTGTGTAAAAGGGTCGCTTTCTGACTTTGGTTACTGAATATACCTTGTTGAAATGCTCTTCTGAACTGGAGAGAAACCTTAAGGTTGTTTTTAAAACTGCGTGCAAAGTCGGCTGCGGCAAATAAGTTTTGTCGATTACTGAGTTGACTGAAATATAAATTTGTATATGGTTTTGAGGCTATCAGGAGAGAGGCATGCTCTTGAGGGGTTTTATACACATTGTACTCGCTGTATCCGGAAATAAATCCGGTAGACATATTGGGCGCAAATATGAGGGGGTAAGCAGGGTCGAATAAATTTCCTGTGGTTATGTGTTCATTTCCCTCCGATCTTGCCGGATCAAATTTGAGGAGGGAGGTATGTAATGTAGTGTCTTTTTTTGGAATGGTGTCGAAAATGTTCTGTATGTATACTGATGCCAGATTATAGGTGGTGTCATACTGCCAGGAACCAGTGGAAGAGCTTCCGGAACTACCTCTTATAAATGAAGGAGGGTTCTGGGCGCCAAGCGAACTTAGTACAGAGAGAAATAGCATAAAAAGAAGTGCCAAACGGGTTGTATATTCAAATCGGGATATGGCAGAAAGACTTTTGTTAAAGAAATACATGGCGCAAAAATAATTCTATTCGATGGTTTAAAGGCCAAAGCAATACTAAAAATCTTGTGCTAAAATAAAATATAGTCAATATAGCATGTTTTTCCAAAAAATATATGGCAAATGGTGATTAAACTAAATTAAAAATAAATAAAAGTGATGAAAATAAAAATATAAAATATGATATCAAATTACAAAAACATGAATATATTTCATGTTCATATACTTATAGTTAGTTCTAATTTAGAAATATTCTAAATAGATATATTATTGCCTTAAAAATTGAATAAAACCAAAGACAGTTTTATTTTTGTGGTCGATTAGAAATTTTACAATTTCATTACAATTCAAAACGTACTGAAATCATCTTACAAAGATCAATAGTAATGGTAAAAAGGCACCTTAAACTCAGTTTTTTAACCCTTACAGCGCTATTTTTCCTTGCGTTTACATCCAGAGGAGAGGTTAGTGCTGATGCCGGTAAAGAATTATTTAAGTCATATTGCGCTAGTTGTCACGCCAAGGACATGCGTTCGGCAGCGACCGGACCAGCCCTCGGTGGTAGTCAGGAAAGATGGGGCGACGATACGGCTCTGTATGCATGGATTAGAAATTCGCAGGCTCTGATCAGCCAGGGGCATCCCAGGGCAACAGAGTTGTGGAATCAATACAAGCCTACCGTAATGACGGCTTTTCCAAATCTCACTGATGATGAAATAGGAAGTATTTTAGCTTATGTCAATGGTGTATATGACGGTACATATGGAGCAGCAGCTGCGGGAACAACACCTGCCGCTGGTGAAACGCCTGGCGAAACCCCTGTGGATAATACACCTATATATCTAATATTACTTGGGGTCTTGGTAGCACTTGCGCTTTTACTGACCAAAATCATTATTAACCTCAGACAAATAGCTGCTGCCAAGGAAGGGGCTTCTTACGAAAAGAAAACCATTCTCCAGATTCTGGCTTCCAAGGGCGTTATTACATTTCTGATATTCTCTGCGGTGATATTGGGTTCCTACACAACGGTCAACAGAGCCGTAAGCTTGGGCAGGCAGGAAGGATATGCACCGGAGCAGCCCATTAAATTTTCACACGAGACACATGCGGGTTTGCATAAGATTGATTGTCAGTATTGTCACGACAGTGCCCGAAGATCCAAGCATTCCGGAATCCCAGGTGTTAATACCTGTATGAATTGTCACAGAGCCATCAAAGTTGGTTCAAAATACGGAACAGCTGAATTAACAAAGATATATGCAGCAATAGGGTATGATCCTACAACCAATACATACATCGAAAATTACGACCAAAAGTCAGAAGACGAGATCAAGACGATATTTACCAAGTGGATTGGTGATCAGTACAAAGTTGCAAAAGAGTTAGCAGATCTGGACAGAGAAGGTGAAAAAGAAGTTCAGCAACAGTGGAAAGATATTGTATCGTCCCTGACTAACGAACAAAAGAAGAAAATACAGGGCCCTATAGAGTGGATAAAAATTCACAATCTTCCGGATCATGCCTATTTCAATCATGCGCAGCACGTCACCATAGGAAAGGTAGAGTGCCAGACATGCCATGGGCAGGTGGAAAAGATGGAGGTACTAGCTCAGGCTTCTCCATTATCCATGGGATGGTGCATCAATTGTCACAGACAGACTGAAGTAAAATTTAAAGACAATCCGTACTATGCAGGTTATACAAAATTGCATGAAGAACTCGCTTCCGGTAAAAGAGATAATGTAACTGTTGCAGATATTGGAGGTTTGGAATGTCAGAAATGTCACTATTAATTCTCAGAATCTCATAACATTAAGATATAATGAAAAATCAAAGAGAGAATATTTGGATAGGCCAGCAGGATTTGGTTCAGGATCCTGAATTTTTAGCTAGTATTAAGGAAACTGAATTTGATGAATTGCCGGTATCCGGAGGGGATATGGTTGAGCATCTTGGTGGAAGCAGACGTGATTTTCTGAAGTTTCTTGGTTTTGGACTCGGAGCAGCTACTGTGGCTGCCGGTTGTGATATACCTGTAAAAAGAGCCATACCTTATGTTATCAAGCCAGATGATATAGTTCCTGGAGTAGCAAATTATTATGCATCTACCTTTGTAAATGGAGGTGATTATTGTGCTGTGCTTGTAAAAACAAGAGAAGGCAGACCTATAAAAATAGAGGGAAATGATCTTTCATCTGTAACTAAAGGCGGTACATCGGCAAGAGCTCAGGCTTCAGTATTGAGTTTATATGATACACACAGAGTTGCCGGGCCAAGAATAAAGGATGGTACATCCTGGAAAGATATTACATGGGAAGAACTTGATAAGAATGTAAATGATGCCTGTACGGCAGGTAGAAAAATCAGGATTGTTGCCAATACGCAAATGAGCCCAACTGCCAAAAACGCTTTATCGGAATTTACAGCTGCCTATGGTGATGCTTCAGTTGTCTATTACGATCCGGTTTCATCATCTGCATTACTTGATGCAAACCAGAAAAATTTTGGCATTCGGGCAGTTCCTTCCTATAAGTTTGATAAAGCTTCTGTCATAGTCTCTTTTAATGCAGATTTTCTGGGAACATGGATATCACCGATCGAATATGCGGCTGATTACAGTAAAAACAGAAAAATATCAGATGTTACTCAAGCCAGAATGTCGAGGCATATTCAGGTAGAAAGCCACATGTCAATGACAGGCTCTAATGCAGATAACAGAATACTCGTAAAGCCTTCTCAGCAGGGAGTGGCTATCGCTCACTTGTATAATGTTGTAACTGGTGGAAGTATTTCTACGCAGGGACTGCCGGACAAGGCTAAAAATGCACTTTCAAAAGTAGCAGAAGAACTGAAGGCAAAAAGAGGAGAGAGTCTTGTTATCAGTGCATCAAATAATCTTGCTGAGCAATTAATGGTTAATGCCATCAACCAGGCTTTGGGCAATTATGGTAGTACCATTGATATGTCACAGACCTCAAACCAGCGCGTGGGTGATGATGCCGCATTTGCAGGTCTTATTGCGGATATGAATTCAGGAATGGTTGACGTACTTGTAGTATGGAATGCAAATCCTGTATATGACGGACCCAATAATAAAGCATTCGCTGCAGGACTTAAAAAGGTGAAAACAAAGATTTCCCTTAATCAAACAATAGATGAAACAGCTGAATCATGTGATTTACTGGCTCCCGCTAATCACTACCTGGAGGGCTGGGGTGACGTGGAGGTTAAGAAAGGAGAAATTACGTTGATTCAGCCAACAATAGCCCCATTGTTCAATACCAGGCAGGCAGAACAATCATTCTTGGTCTGGGGTAATTCTTCAGCGGTTTCTGCTGAAGCTGAAAATCCATATTATGACTATCTAAGAAACAGATGGAAAGGGGTCTATTTTCCAAAGCAAAATAAATTTTCTTCATTTAATAATTTCTGGGATAGTGTTGTACATGATGGGGTGCTTACATACGCAGCAGAGGGTGGTTCACCATCATACAGCGCTGCAGAAATTTCTTCACCTACCAAAGTTTCATCAGCAGAACTCGAAATTTCCTTTTATGAAACTGTTCAGATTGGAAATGGTCAGTATGCGGGCAATCCATGGTTAATGGAAATGTCTGATCCGGTTACCAGAACTTCGTGGGGTAACTATCTTGCGGTGCCTGTAAACTTCGACGGGGTGCGCAATATGGTTGGATTTAAGGATTTGAAGGATGGTGATCTGGTGGATGTAAAGATTTCAGGCAACACCCTCAGGGTGCCTGTGATTCAGCAATTCGGACAAATGCCAGGTACAATGGCCCTTGCATTGGGATATGGAAGAACAAGAGCGGGGTCTACGGGTACTCAGGTAGGTGTAGATGTCAACCCATCCATTGGAATCGAAGGTAATTATCCTCAGTACTATTCCACTAATGTCAGTGTAAGTGAAAAAGTAGGCAAAGAAGATGATTTTTCTTCTGTGCAGTATCATCACACAATAGGTGTGAAAGGAGTAGACACTAAAACAGGAAAGGAAATAAATGCTGACGAAGCAGCACTGGTGTTTTTTGATTACTTCACCGGGGTTACGGGTTTCCAGGGAGCATTGACTGAAAGATCAGTAGTTTATACTAGTCATATCAACAATCTTAAAGAAGGTGTGGAAGGTTTGGTTGAAAAACGCAAGCATGCCCAGCATCTCAATGAGCAGCAGATTTATGGAGGGTATGATGATAAGTATGCGCTAGGCCATCATTGGGGAATGCATGTTGACCTGAATGCTTGTATAGGTTGCGGTGCATGTACGGTAGCCTGTATGGCTGAAAATAATGTTCCTGTTGTAGGAAAACATGAGGTGGCAAGACACCATGAAATGGCATGGCTGAGGATAGACCGATATTATTATGGTGATGTCGAAAATCCAAATACCATTTATCAGCCAATGATGTGTCAGCATTGTGATAATGCGCCTTGTGAAAATGTGTGCCCTGTAAATGCTTCCAACCATAGTTCAGAAGGTTTGAACCAGATGGCATACAATAGATGTATAGGTACAAGATATTGTGCCAATAACTGTCCTTATAAAGTCAGAAGATTTAACTGGCTGGATTATACTACGGCAGACATATTCCCGGGAAATCAGCCAAAGCTTGCAGATGAAAATGTACCATACGGAGGAGACAACCTTACCAGAATGGTATTGAATCCTGACGTTACGGTGAGGTCAAGGGGTGTTATAGAAAAATGTAGTTTTTGCGTGCAGCGTATCCAGGAGGGTAAGCTGGCTGCCAAGGTAGAAGGCCGATCACTCAGAGATGCAGATGTAAAAACTGCATGCCAAACCTCTTGCCCAACCGGAGCTATAACATTTGGAGATATGAACAATAAAACTGATCTTTTGAGCAGCAAACTCGAATCTCCTCTTAATTATATTGCTCTGGAAGAAATTAACGTAAGATCTTCTGTACAATATACCATGAAAGTCAATAACAGAGACAAGTCTCTTGATGCGTAATTAATGTCAGTAAACACTTCAAAATATATTCAATGAGTGCTGTTGTAAGTCCAATCAGAAAACCTCTAATTACAGGGCAGAAAACTTATCATCAGATAACGGAGGATTTGATTTCCCCTACAGAAAAAACACCAACCAGGGCATGGACAATTGGTTTTGTTATTTCAGTTGCCTTATTGTCAGTAGGTGTATTTTGCATACTATGGACAATATGGATGGGTATAGGTTCCTGGAATCTGAACAGAACAATCAACTGGGGTTGGGACATTACCAATTTCGTTTGGTGGATTGGTATAGGTCACGCCGGTACCTTGATTTCTGCGATTCTCTTGTTGTTTCGACAAAAATGGAGAACCGGGGTTAACAGAGCTGCTGAAGCGATGACGATATTTGCTGTAATGTGTGCTGGATTATTTCCGCTGATTCACATGGGTAGAATCTGGTTGGGTATGTTTATTTTGCCATATCCCAATACAAGAGGGCCTTTATGGCCAAATTTCAATTCCCCGCTGCTCTGGGACGTTTTTGCAATTTCAACATACTTAACAGTTTCTCTGCTGTTCTGGTATACGGGTTTGGTGCCGGATTTTGCTACCATCAGGGACAGGGCAAAAGGATTGAGAAGAAAAATCTATAATTTCCTTTCATTTGGATGGACAGGCTCAGCAAAGCACTGGCAAAGATGGGAGTCGCTTTCTCTCGTTCTTGCGGGATTATCTACGCCTCTTGTATTGTCAGTACATACAATAGTAAGTTTTGACTTTGCCACTTCAGTAATTCCGGGTTGGCATACTACAATCTTTCCTCCATATTTTGTGGCAGGTGCTATATTTTCTGGTTTTGCAATGGTACTTACGCTGATGATTATTACCAGAAAACTATTAAAACTGGAAGACTACATCACCGTAGAGCATATTGAATCCATGAACAAAGTTATATTGCTGACCGGAACTATTGTTGGTATCGCTTATCTGACAGAGTTGTTCATTGCATGGTATTCTGGTTATGTTTACGAGCAGTTTGCCTTTTTTAACAGAGCTCTCGGGCCATACTGGTGGTCATATTTTGGAATGATGTTTTGCAATGTAATTTCTCCACAATTATTCTGGAAAAAATCCTGGAGAAGAAACATTACGCTTACATTTTTGATGTCAATATTTATCAATATTGGGATGTGGTTTGAGCGATTTGTAATTATTGCTACAACGCTTGCCAGAGATTATTTACCTTCCAGCTGGAGTTTGTACTCACCATCATGGGTAGAAATAGGAATATACCTTGGAACATTCGGATTATTCTTTACTGCTTATCTGATATTTACAAGAGTTGCACCAGTAGTTGCCGTTGCAGAGGTTAAGAGTATATTGAAGACTGGTGGAGATCAGTACATCGGCGAAAATGCCAAACATCATCATGAGCATCATGCTGCTCATTAATAAATGACAATAGTAAAATATATAATATGGCAAATCACGGAACAGAAGTTATTTATGGCCTCTACAATGATGAGGAAGACTTGCTGAGAGCGGTAAAACAAGCCAAGGCTGATCACCTGGATATATATGATGTTTATAGTCCGTTTCCAGTACATGGTTTAGATCCCCTTCTCGAATTGGAGGAGTCCAGATTACATGTCGCCGGTTTTATATACGGGGCTATTGGAACATGTACAGCCTTTTTGGGAATGACGTGGATATTTACAAAAGACTGGCCTAATATATTTGGAGGTAAGCCTTACTGGTCGGTTCCTGCCTTTATTCCTATTACATTTGAACTTACAGTTCTTTTTGCTGCCATAGGTATGACGGTAACTTTTTACATTATTAATGGCCTTGGGCCAGGTGTAGTAAATCAGCATCTTGATGAGCGTATCACAGATGATAAGTTTTGTATAGCCTTTGATACATCTGCTGTCGATAATAAAGCTGCTGAGTCATTCTTCAAGCATACAGGTGCTTCTGAAGTAAATTCAAAAACAATATAATATACAACATATGAAATATATGTATCATATTGCCGTAATTTTAAGTATTCTTTTGGTCACTTCATGTCAACAGCCAGGGCCGAACAGTACTGGAAGCGAGTATATGCCTGATATGGCGCACTCGATAGCGTTTGAAACCAATACCTATAGCTACTACGGGTTAAATCGCTGGGGAAGTGAAGAGGAATATCATAAGTTTGTTCAGCCGCGAACGGCTGTAAATGGTACAATAGCACGGGGGTATGCAGGTAGTGTAGTTTCTGCATCTCATCAGGGTATTTCTGTTCCTGCCAATGGTTCAGTTCCATATTATTACGCAGATACGGAAGAGGAGAGGACCCGTGCAATAAATGAGATTCTCAAAAATCCATATCCAATAACTGAGGCAGGACTTGAAAAAGGTAAGTTGCTTTACAATATTTATTGTTCTACCTGTCATGGTGAAAAGGGTGATGGTGCAGGTTATCTGGTAAGAGATGACGGAGGTAAATACCCTGTACAACCAGCAAATTTTATATCTGATGAATTTATCGCCTCTTCAAATGGCAGGTATTACCATGGTATTTACTATGGAAAAAATCTTATGAGCGGTTATACAGATAAGCTCTCTTATGAAGAAAGATGGCAGGTGATTCACTATATAAGATCATTACAGGCTACTTCGAAGAAGCTGGAATATTCTGAAACTGCAAATACTTTGAATTCAGTGGATATTCCCGCCTCTAAACTGGCTGGTTCAACCACTCCAGAATCTTCAGAAGCAGAAGCAGCATTACCTAAAGAAACAAAGTAAACATATCAATTAGGAAAGTTAAGATACATTAAGATGAATCAATTTATTTTCACAAGCAGGCAAAAAAACGTATTGATCGGAGCTATGTTAACAGGCTTGATCTGTATGGTTTTAACATGGTTTAATGATGATGCATTACACACCAGATTCTGGACAAACTTTTTGCATAATGCTGTATTTTTTACAGGAATAGCCATTATGGCGTCCTTCTTTATTGCGGTTTGTATTACGGCTTATGCAGGCTGGCATACGGTTTTTAAAAGAATATGGGAAGCTTATGCTTCTTTTCTATATGCAGGCTTTGTATTTATGATCATCATCGGTGTAGGCGTATTTATGCACTGGCACCACTTATATCACTGGGCTGACGAGACTATTCTTAATCCGGGAAGTGAGGGATATGATAAAATTCTGGATGGAAAATCATCATTCCTGAACAAAAACTGGTATTTGTTTGGTACCATAGCTGTTGTAGGAACCTGGATATTATTGACTCGAAAGCTTCGCTCCCTGTCACTTCAGGAAGATGAAAGTGGAGATGCCAACTACAGCCAGCACAAAAAAATGAAAGTCTATGCTGCCATATTTCTTCCTATAGTTGGTTTTACAAGTGCAGCTATGATCTGGCAGTGGGTGATGAGTGTCGATTCACACTGGTATAGCACTTTGTTTGCATGGTATTCTACAGCAAGCTGGTTTGTTTCCATGATAGCGCTGACTATTTTGTTGTTGATATGGTTAAAGCAAAATGGTTATTATGAAATTGTAAATGAAAGTCACATCCATGATCTTGGAAAATTTCTATTTGGGTTTAGCGTGTTCTGGACTTATCTCTGGTTTTCTCAGTATATGCTTATATGGTATGCCAACATAGGAGAAGAAACCATTTATTTCAGAGAGCGGTATGACAATTATCCTGCATTATTTTTTGGTAATCTGGCCATTAACTTTCTGGTTCCGTTTATTATTTTAATGCGAAATGATACTAAGAGAAAGTTTGGTTCTGTAGGCTTAGTTTCAATTATAGTATTATTAGGACACTGGGTAGATTTCTTCCTCATGATAAAGCCGGGAGCTTTGATTACAGCTAACCACGCTTTACACCATGGTGATACAGCAGCTCATGCTGATCATGGACACGGGGGAGAACATGTATCAAATTTTGTATCCGGATTTACCATGCCCGGGTTACTGGAACTTGGTACTTTCGTCGGCTTCCTTGGGTTGTTTTTATTTGTTGCCCTTTATACACTTTCACGAGCTGCATTGGTACCTAAAAATGATCCGTATTTAAATGAGAGTTTACATCATCATATTTAAGGATAAAATAAATAACTGAAAATATTTAAGAAATGATATATTTCATAGCTTTCGCCATTGTTTTTTTACTCGCTGTAATTATCGTTCAGATAGGTAAAATCACTGAGATTGCATCCAGAATTAGGGGCGAGGAAGAAGTTGAAATTCAAAATAATACAACGCAGGGTAAGTGGTTGCTTGCTTTTATGGCAATTTTTCTAAGTGGAACAATCTATTCTGCTTACTATTATAAGAATAGTATGCTTGGATATGGTCCATTGACTTCTGCTTCAGAGCACGGATTTGAACTGGACAGTTTATTTAACGTAACGTTGTTTTTTACGGGAATAGTATTTGTGATTACGCACATTTTACTTTTCTGGTATTCTTACAAATATCGTAAGCAGCGAGATACTAAAGCCGTTTTCTTTGCGCATGATACTAAACTGGAAATGATATGGACTGCAGTTCCGGCGGTAGTAATGACATATCTTGTTGCAAGTGGTCTGGTTGCATGGAATAGTATTTTCCCTACACTTACGGAAGAAGATAAATATCTCGAGATTGAAGCAACCGGATATCAGTTTGCATGGGATATAAGATATCCTGGGGAGGATGGTAAGCTTGGTAGAAAAGATTTCCGGTTAATTGATCTGGCCAATAATAGTCTGGGTATCGATTTTAATGATCCCAATGCCAACGACGATATTGTACTTGGGGGAACAGATAAAATTATTTTACCGGTTGATTCAACGATTAAAGTCAGGATCACTTCAAAAGATGTGTTGCATAACTTTTACCTTCCACATTTCAGGGTAAAAATGGATGCGGTACCTGGATTGCCAACGTCCTTTATTTTTAAGCCTGTTAAAACGACTAAAGAATTCAGGGAACAACTGAGACAGTATCCTGAATGGCAAGTGCCTGCAGATCCTGACGACCCCAATGGACCTCAGCGATGGGAAACATTTGAGTATGAGCTTGCATGCGCTGAATTGTGTGGTAAAGGTCATTACAGTATGCGAAGAATCATTGAAGTTGTAAGCCGCGAAGAGTATGCTGCCTGGATGGCCGGTCAAAAGTCGTTTTATTCCACAAATATTAATCCTGAGCCTGCAGCAGCAGTTAAAGATACAACTGTGGCAGATACTACGGCATCAGCGGCACTGGATACAGCTTCAGTAAAATAAAAATAATTCATCACGTATATTCAAAGTAACTTACAATTTTTGTAAAATGGCAAATGTAACCGTTCACGAAGAAGATGTGTTAATCAAAGATCATGGTTTCGATGATCATTTTCATGAACATCATCATGGAGATAAATATCAGACAAATTTTATTTTCCATTATGTGTTCTCCATGGATCACAAAATTATTGCCCGCCAGTTTCTTATAACAGGTATGATATGGGCTATTATTGGTGCAGCTATGTCTGTAATATTCAGGATGCAGCTCGGTTTTCCCGAAGAAAGTCTTACCTGGATTAAGCCCTTACTGGGAAAATGGATAGAAGTTGATCCAACAACCGGTATAGGTAAGCTCGTTCCGGAGTTTTATTATGCTCTTGTTACGATGCACGGTACTATCATAGTTTTCTTTGTTCTTACGGCAGGATTAAGTGGAACTTTCAGTAACCTTCTTATTCCTTTGCAGCTGGGAGCACGAGATATGGCTTCGCCGTTTTTGAATATGTTGTCATACTGGTTTTTCTTTTTTGCTGGTGTAGTGATGTTTTATTCACTTTTCCTGAGTACAGGACCGTTTTCGGGTGGTTGGGTAGCATATCCTCCATTGAGTGCCTTGCCACAGGCTTCATCCGGTTCAGGAACAGGTATGACCCTTTGGCTTGTGAGTCTGGTTCTGTTTGTTGTTTCAGTTCTGCTTGGTGGTATCAATTATATCACGACGGTGTTGAACCTAAGAACCAAGGGGATGACTTTATGGAGGATGCCGCTCACAATCTGGGCCTTCTTCGTTACTGCTATTTTAGGATTGCTGTCATTCCCTGTATTGGCATCTGGTTTCTTCATGCTGGTATTTGACAGAAGTCTTGGCACCAGTTTCTTCCTGAGTGAAATATTTATAGAGGGACAAGCACTCGACAGAGTGGGGGGTAGCCCGATTTTATACCAACATTTATTCTGGTTTTTAGGACACCCTGAGGTGTATATTATTATACTTCCGGCAATGGGACTGGTATCCGAAGTTTTATCTGTACATGCACGTAAGCCAATTTTTGGATACAGAGCAATGGTATATTCCATCATGGCAATCGGATTTTTGTCCTTTATCGTTTGGGCACATCATATGTTTATGTCAGGAGTAAATCCATTCCTTTCAAACTTTTTTGTGGTATTTACCCTGATTATTGCGGTGCCTTCTGCGGTCAAGGTTTTCAACTGGATAACGACCCTTTATGGGGGTAATTTGAGGTTAAATACACCAATGCTTTTTGCTATTGGTTTTGTTTCTATGTTTATTTCTGGTGGATTGACCGGAATATTTTTAGGTAATTCTGCCATTGATATTCAATTGCATGACACATATTTCGTTGTTGCACACTTCCATATTGTAATGGGTGTTGCTGCCTTCTTTGGTATGTTTGCAGGCGTTTATCACTGGTACCCCAAGATGTACGGGCGATTTATGAATGAAACCCTTGGCAAAATTCATTTCTGGGGGACTATAGTAAGTGCTTACGCCATATTCTGGCCAATGCATTACACTGGAATGGCCGGCGTTCCAAGACGCTATTATAGCTTTGATTCTTTCGACGCCTTCCGCCATTTTGCTGATCTTAACAAATTTATCACTGTATTTGCTATTATATCATTTGCTGTTCAGCTTGTTTTCGTCATCAACTTTTTCTACTCTATATGGTATGGAAAGAAAATGACCTCTAAAAATCCATGGGGAGCAAATACGCTTGAATGGACAACTCCAATCGAGCCAATACATGGCAACTGGCCTGGAAAATTGCCTGTTGTTCACAGATGGGCATATGATTACAGCAAGGATGAAAGAGAGTTTGTGCCACAGCATATTCCACTCAAAGAAGGTGAAGTAGGAGATCATTGATAATAGCTGATAATATCCTGTTTTGAGCAAGGTTAAGACATACGCAATACAAAAAGACAATTCGTTTTCAAAATTGTCTGATTACCTTATGCTGGTAAAATTCCGGCTAACACTTGTCGTAGTCTTTTCCTCACTATTGGGATATTTGATTGCAGCTGGTACATCCTTTTCCTGGCTTGACATGGTTATTTTAATGGTTGGTGGTTTTTTAGTGACTTCTGCTGCTAATGCACTCAACCAGGTTTTGGAAAGGGAATATGATATTTTAATGACTAGAACTGCCGACAGACCGGTTACTGCCGGACGAATGAAGACTTCAGAGGCTGTTTTATTTGCGGGTCTCTCATGTCTTGCAGGCGTTACATTGCTCTCGTTGTTTAATGGAATGACAGCATTCTTGGGCTTGCTTAGTCTGGTCATTTATGCATTTGTATACACTCCCATGAAAAGGTATTCTTCTCTGGCAGTTGCAGTAGGAGCCATTCCTGGTGCGTTACCAGTGCTTATTGGGACAACTGCTGTGGAATCTAGCATCACCTACCTTGGGATATTGTTGTTTTCTGTCCAGTTTTTTTGGCAATTTCCACACTTCTGGTCTATTGGATATAATAGCTTTGAAGATTATCAACGAGCAGGATATAAGCTTATTCCAACAAGTTATGGTAAACCTGATCGTCGTATAGGAAAGTTTTCTATGATGTACGCCCTTGCTGTCCTGCCTGTAATAGGACTACTTTATTATTTTGGATATACAGGGTTGTTTGCAACATTAGTATTGATGTTTTGGAGTATTTTATATGTTGTTTTTAGTGCTTTATTCGATTTTAGTTTTAATAAGGCTTCTGCACTGAAACTGATGTTTTTTTCTTTTTTGTACTTGCCGGTTTTTTTATTGGTTGTTTGGATTTTTAATTTTTAAAAGCGAAACATGCAGACACGCACTCAAAATAGTCGAAATAAAATAAATCCTCAAAAGTTTGCCTTATGGGCAGCTATGGCAAGTATAACGATGATGTTTGGCGCTTTTTTAAGCGCCTATATAGTGAAGCAGGCTAGTGGTAACTGGCTTGAATTTTCTTTGCCGTGGACTTTTTACGTCAGTACTATTTTGGTTATTTTGATTAGTTATATTTTACATTTGGCCAAAAAATCCCTGGCCGGTGATAGTTTACTTCGCTACAGATCATTAGTTTTGACAGGATTGGTATTGGGAACTGGATTTGTATTATTTCAATACATTTCATGGATAACTTTATTCCAAAAAGGAGTTGATCTGAAAGGGAACGTATCAGGGTCATTTTTATATTTAATAACAGGCATTCATGCCCTCCACGTTTTAGGAGGGATAGTTGCCCTTATAATATCTTCGATTAATACTTTTATTATTCCATTTCAAAGATTGAAGAAAAGAATAAATAAATTTGATCTTGTTGTTAACTATTGGCATTTTGTCGATGGTCTATGGTTGGTATTGTTTTTATTTTTATTGCTTTACAAATAGTAAAATTCATTTAGATGGCTACAGAGACATTAGAACACGCGCATCATACCGAAACACATGAAGGTACTTCATGGGGTGGTGGTAGTGAACCATTTAAGGCCAGCTATGGCAAGTTGATGATGTGGTATTTTCTGCTTTCCGATGCATTCACGTTTTCAGGATTTTTAATTGCTTATGGTGCATTGAGGTTTAGTATGCCTTCGTGGCCGGTACCTGATTTTGTATTTAGCAGTTTTCCGGGAGGATTTCACCACAAGCCTTTATTATTTGTGACATTGATGACATTCATTCTTTTGGCTTCGTCATTCACTATGGTGCGCGCCGTTCAGGAAGGTCATCAGGAAAATAAAATGGGAGTGGTAAAATGGATGATATGGACTATCGTTGGGGGGGCAGCTTTCCTTGGCTGTCAGGCATGGGAATGGAATACACTTATAGGTAAGGAGCACATGACAGTAAAGGTTAACCCTTTTGGAACACATACAGAAACAGGCGTTTACCTCGAAGGGGACGGCCATGATATAAAGGAAGGAACTACTTTTAAGGCAGGTGATTCTTATCTGATTCACAAACATGATGGACAATGGCATCCGCTTAAGTATAAAGTTACAGAAGGATCTGATGCAGGAAAAGAAAAGGAGCAGAAATTTGGTCCAAAGGCATTCGGGGCATTGTTCTTTTTTATAACAGGTTTTCACGGTTTTCACGTTTTGACGGGAGTTATTTTCCTTTTGATAATTTGTGTAAACGCATTTACCGGTTTATACGTTAGACGTAAGAATGGATACGAAATGGTGGAGAAAATTGGTCTTTACTGGCACTTCGTAGATCTTGTTTGGGTATTTGTATTTTTACTGTTTTATTTGCTTTGATTTTTTAAAAATTTATTGATATCATGGGACATTTATCATATGAAGGTTCAAAAAAAATTGCCACTAAGACTATTTCTATACTGGCATTCATAACCATATTTGAAGTGCTTTTTGCCTTACTTGGAAAAGGTTATCTCGTGGATGGTTTTTATATTTCCGGCTGGATAACAGGAGGTATGATGATCATTTTGAGTATCGTAAAAGCATACCTGATTGTATATGAATTTATGCATATGAAATATGAAGTACCCGGTCTTGTAAGAACGGTGCTTTTACCTACGCTTTTGTTGGTTTGGGCTATAATCGCCTTTTTGGCTGAGGGTAAATACTGGTTTAATTCCAGAGATCGTATAAACAAAAAAAGTGAGACTTCGGCCCCGGTTCAAAAACCGACAGGAAGTTTAGAAATTTATACTATGGATAACATCATTTAATTGATACAAAAGCGGGCTTGCCCGCTTTTTTTATATCTGTATAATTCAACCTTCACTTTATTTTTTTGTTATAAGTGAAATTTTTGCAGGCATTATAGATAAATGTTCAGGCGATATTTTAATTTTAGAATGCCTTCAAATAAGTTAAAGACGGATATGATCTCTTTTAGGATAGATGAATATAAACTTACCTTATGAAGATTCTAAGTTGGATTGTTTTATTCGCTTTAGTGGTTATAGTTCCTTTTGGCTCGTGGTATTACCTGCGCCAGGGGCTCGATTACAGAAAGGATGCATTGAAGCAACTCGAGGTGAAGGCTAAACTGGATTCAACAGGCTATACCGACAGCATTTTTTCCGGTAAAACTACACTTGTCGTCTTAAGAATTAATGAAGAAACTGAAGCAGCCCTGGTTCCAATTATAGATCAGTTTAAGGATGCCTATACTTTTCAGGTTATTGCAGATAGTTCGGTACAATCCAACATAATTGCCGCTTCAGTACCGTTAGATTCTTTATTTATTCGTCAGAACCATTCCTTTGCCCTGGTGGACACATCAGGTAATATCAGAAACTATTATGGCCAAACCATGGAGGATCTGAAAAATCTTGTTGAGCACCTGGCTGTATTATTGCCAAATCCCAAAGAACCTGACATTAAACTTAAAAATCAGCAATAATGAAATATCCTGAAGCAAATGAGGCTAAGGCAACCGCTATGAGGTTTTGGAGCATAGTACTTTCTGTGGCCGTCCTGGTTCTTGTTGTATTTATGCGCTACGTGAAAATTGATCTGGGATTAGATTTTTCATTTTTACCTCCTTATCACGCCGTATTTAATACCCTTGTGGCCTTGTTTTTGATTCTTGCCTTATTATTTATTAAAAGGAAGAATGTTATAATGCATCGTCGCATGATATTTGGTGCAATGACTTTTTCAGCACTTTTTCTTATATGTTATGTGCTCTATCATTTTACTGTACCTGAAACAAAATATTGTGGTGAGGGGATAAACAGAACAATTTATTTTATACTTTTAATCAGTCATATAGTACTTGCCGGGATTTCTTTGCCATTTATATTGATTACTTTTTTCAAAGGATATTACTTTCTGGTAGAAGAACATCGACGCATGGCAAAATGGGTTTATCCTATTTGGTTGTATGTTGCAGTAACTGGCCCTATCTGTTATCTTATGCTTCAACCTTGTTATCCAAACTAGGATGTAAAATTGCAAATGGGTATTGTAAGGGTATCTGACTAATACCAGTAAATTTTATGAAATTTCTTTTTCTGCTTACATATTTTAGAGAGAAATAATAAATGCGATATGAACGCAACATTGAAATGTGTCCCTAAATTACTACCTGTTTTATTGATACTATTCATAATGTTTATGATAGGTCCGGACCTTGATGCTCAATGTCCCATGTGTAAAATTTCTGCTGAAAGTAATTTGAAAGATGGAGGAACTGCAGGAAAAGGTCTTAATGCGGGTATCCTTTTTATGCTGTCTATGCCGTATCTGTTAGTTGGTACACTTGCTTACGTTTGGTTTAAAAACCGTAAGGATGTGGATTCCTCAAATGAATAATAATCCTTTAAGTATAACCATTCCATGGCATCAATGTCCAGGCTAAATGAATTAGCTTCTTTTTTTATGGAACATCTTCAGGATCAGAATCTTGGTAACACTCCTGAATCACTGTATACTCCAGCTCATTATATATTGACTCTTGGTGGCAAGAGAATAAGGCCGGCATTGACTCTGATGGGATATTCGCTGTATCAGGATGATTTAAAGAATGCTTTGCCAATGGCGATGGCAGTTGAAATTTTCCACAATTTTACACTTGTTCATGACGATATTATGGACAAGGCGGATGTAAGACGAGGGAAACCAACTGTTCATGCCAGATATGGGCAAAATACAGCCATATTAGCCGGCGATGTTCTGATGATTAAGGCATATGATTATATTTCAAAGTATGCGGATAGTCAACTGGTCGTTAAGCTACTGGGCTATTTTAATCGCATGGCAACTGAAGTATGTGAAGGCCAGCAAATGGATATGGATTTTGAGCAGATGATGGATGTTTTTATTGAATCGTACATCAGAATGATAGAACTGAAGACTTCTATACTTCTCGGGGAAGCATTAAGATGTGGTGCCGCCGTTGCCGGTGCGCCGCAGTCCGATTTGAATCACCTCTATGCCTTTGGGGTAAATTTTGGAATTGCCTTTCAGATTATGGATGACATTCTGGATACTTTTGGTGATCCACAACTCGTAGGTAAAAAAATTGGAGGTGATATTATTCAGAATAAAAAGACTTTTCTGTTTCTAAAAGCTCTTGAGCTTGCTGATCCTGGCGAGAGAGATATTTTGTTGAATTTATGCAGTACTTCATCAGGTCTTTCTGACGATGAGAAAGTAGAACAAGTAACGGATATGTTCAGGAGATTGAATGTTCAGGAATACGCCATTCAGGTAATAGAGGCTTACAGAGATCTTGCAGTATCCCATGTCAGGGCTTGCAGTTTTTCTGTCGATAAGCAAAACGATATGATTGAGCTCCTGGATGAATTGATTTCGAGAAAATACTAATACTTTAAGGCTTCAATTTCTGCTTCATTTTGTCCGCCTTACACATGTGGGATATACTTTAGAAAAAATGCTCTGCACACTACCGGATTAATTGATAAATAAACTTTAAATTATTGATTACCAGTTTTTCGTTACAGACAGCTCGTTCGTCCGCCGTCTACAGTGATATTTGTACCTGTAAGATATGAAGAAGCCGGGCTGGCTAAAAATGCTACAGCTGCAGCTATTTCTTCAGGTTTGCCGAATCTTGCCATGGGTATTTCACTGAGCATTTCTTCTTCAATACTTTCTGCTGACTTTCCGCTTTTTGAACTTTTATTAAAGATAATCTCCTGTAATCTTTCCGTAGCAGTAGCTCCGGGCAGCACATTGTTTACAGTGATTCCAAAAGGTGCAAGTTCGCCCGCAAGGGTTTTACTCCAGTTTGCAACAGCTGCTCTGATGGTATTACTTACGCCCAATCCTTTGAGCGGCGCCTTAACAGAGGTAGAGATAATATTTATAATTCTGCCGTACTGACTTTTTTTCATGCCAGGTACAACCAGCGAAGTAATGATCTGGTTGCATATCAAATGCTGATTAAACGCAGCAATAAACTCCTCCGGGGAGGCATTTAGAATATTGCCGGAAGCCGGACCACCAGTATTATTTACCAGTATGTGTACAGGTTTGTTTAATATGAGGGCTTTGATTTTTTTATTCACCTCTTCCATATGACTCAGATCCAGCGCCATAAAATCATGGTGTTGATTGGCGTGGGTTTTGGGCAGATGTCTCATGGCCTCTGCAAGTGAATCAATATTTCTGGCTACCAGCGTAATATCTGCACCCAATAAAGCCAGTTCTACCGCCGAGGTAAATCCTATTCCTTTTGATCCTCCGTTAACAAGCGCGTGCTTATTTCCAAGATTTAAGTTCATCTTTTTATTTTAAAGCCAATGATAAATCAACATATTTATACCTGTTCAACCAGCAATTAATTATCCCTCAAGTATATATAGTATTTTATAGAATGATAATGATATTGCTATTGTGTATTATTATTAAATAAATCAAGACTATAAAATGTTTAACGTATTCAATTTACCTGCTGGCTGTGTATGCTATTAAAAATATAAATTGTTGGCTACTTCCTTTCTTTAATAGGGATGTATCAAGTAGCTGGGTAACTTGTAAGATACGATTCTCCTTTATGTTAGGTTTAAGGTGCTGATTTCTACCGCTTTTTTGATTATTTTTGAGCTAAATTATTAAAAATGGATAGCAAACTTATTGAGTCGATGGCTACGCCAAGGGGAAAATATCCGCATGTCAAGAAAGCAGGCAATTTTGTTTTTGTGTCCGGAACAAGTTCGAGGAAACCGGACAATACTATTGCCGGGGCATCAGCAGATCATTTGGGAACCATGGAGCTGGATATTCGTGTTCAGACGAGAGCGGTCATAGACAACATCAGGTCAATACTTCAGAATGTAGGGTGTGACTTACAACACGTGGTAGAACTCACGACTTTTTTAGTCAATATGAATGATTTTGGAGGATATAATGAAGTATACGGAGAGTATTTTGATTATAATGGTCCTGCAAGGACGACCGTTGCGGTTCATCAGTTGCCGCATCCACACCTTTTGATTGAAATTAAAGTCGTCGCATACGTTGAACCTCAGTAAGTTTTAAAAAATATGGAAGAGAAAAAATCAAAATATTCATCGATACATTACAACTCTTATTTACAACTGGATAAAATCCTGCATGCTCAGGACCTCAGAAGTACAGAGGTGGGGGCACCGCCTGCACATGATGAGATGCTTTTTATTATCGTGCATCAGGTGTATGAATTGTGGTTTAAGCAGATAAATTATGAATTGCGGGCGATTATCAAAAAATTTCATAAAAAAGAGATTCAGGAAAAAGATGTAGCAGAAACAACGGCAAAACTGGACAGGGTTATAGAAATAATGAAATTGCTTGTGCAGCAGATTGGAATACTGGAAACGATGACACCGCTGGATTTTCTTGAATTCAGAAACTATCTTTTTCCGGCATCAGGATTTCAGAGTTTTCAATTCAGAGAGCTGGAGGTTATGCTGGGTTTGAAAGCAGATGCAAGACATACTTATCAGGGAAAATCATATACTTGTGTATTTGATGACAATAAGCGGGATAAACTCGAGGAACTGGAACATGGTGCATCTTTGTTACAGTTGATGGAAATGTGGCTGGAAAGGACACCATTTCTGGAATGGGGTGACTTCAATTTTCTGGATAGCTACAAAGCTGCAGTAGCTAGAATGCTGGAATCTGAAAGTGAATTAATCAGGCAGACAGATATACTGTCAGATGAGTTTAAGGAAATGCGCCTCAAGATGCTTGGAGATACGCATACCTACTTTGCAGGTATTTTCGATGAGGAGAGACATAATGAACTGATCAGAGATGGCAGGCTAAAATTGAGTTACAGAGCGACAATAGCCGCATTATTTATACACTTATACAGGGACGAACCAATTCTGAGGATGCCTTATCTTTTGTTGTCTAAACTTGTGGAAATGGACGACCACCTGACAACCTGGCGATATCGCCATGCACAGATGGTCATGAAGATGCTTGGCAAAAAAGTGGGTACAGGCGGTTCTTCCGGCCATGAATACCTCGCTACGACTGCATCCAGGCATCATATTTTTTCTGATCTCCATAATGTAAGTACACTTTTGATTCCGCGCTCAGAATTACCTCTCCTGCCAGTTGATCTCATACGGGAAATGAGTTTTTATTTTAGTTCAAAAGCATAAACTATGGATTATATCAGAAACTATATCGACGGCACACTTTCAGAACCGCTTAGCTTAAAATACATAGAAAATATAGATCCTTCGACCGGTATGGTCTACAGCATGATACCTGATTCCGGAAAAGCAGATGTGGATAAGGCAGTTGATGCAGCAGTAAAGGCATTCAGGGACTGGAGTCACACCTCCATTGAAGAGCGGTCAGTCTGGCTTCAGAAAATGGCCAATGGGATCAGGGACAGATTTGAGGAGTTTGTCCGTGCTGAATCTGTAGATAACGGAAAACCTGTATTCCTTGCTCGAAAAGTTGATATACCAAGAGCCATTTCAAACCTTGAATTTTATGCTAAAGCCATTACTCAATATCATTCTGAAGCACATGTAAATGCGGGACGTAACATTAATTTTACAATGCGTCATCCGCTTGGACCAGTTGTTTGTATATCTCCATGGAATCTTCCTTTATACTTATTTACATGGAAAATCGCTCCGGCACTAGCAGCAGGTAATACTGTTGTGGCCAAGCCTTCTGAAATTACACCATATACAGCATATCTTTTATCAAGTGTCTGCCAGAAAATCGGGTTGCCAAAGGGCGTGTTGAATATCGTACATGGATATGGATCAATAGCCGGGGATGCCATGGTCAGACACAAAAATATCAAGGCTGTTTCTTTTACCGGCGGCACTAAAACCGGTGCTCAAATCGCTTCAGTAGCTGGTCCGGAATTTAAAAAAATGTCTCTCGAACTGGGAGGAAAAAACCCAAATATAATTTTTTCGGATTGCAACTATGAACAAATGCTGAAAACAACGTTACAAAGTTCATTTGCCAATCAGGGACAAATCTGTCTCTGCGGGAGCAGGATTTTTGTTGAAGCCACCATCTATGACAGATTCAGACATGATTTTATTCAGATGGTTGATCAGTTAAAAAAAGGAGATCCGCTTGATAGCGATACCAGGTTTGGGGCTCTGGTTTCCCGACAGCATCTGGAAAAGGTACTGTCTTATATAGAGCTTGCAAAGGAGGAGGGCGGCAAAGTACTCACAGGAGGTAAAATTTACAATCCGGAAGGCAGATGCGCAGGTGGTTTTTTTCTTGAGCCAACAGTCATAGAAGGTTTGTCTCCATATTGCCGTACGAATCAGGAAGAAATTTTTGGACCTGTTGTAACAATTACACCTTTCAATACAGAAGAGGAAGTACTGGAGTTTGCCAATAGCACATCATATGGTCTTGCAGCTACGCTATGGACACAAAATTATGACAGAGCCCTGAGGGTTTCCGAGCAGATAGAAGCAGGAATAGTATGGGTTAATTGTTGGCTGGAGCGTGATCTTCGTACCCCATTCGGAGGAATGAAAAGCAGCGGAGTAGGACGGGAGGGAGGATTTCAGGCGCTCGATTTTTTTACAGAGCCCAAAAACATTTGTATGGCCTATAACGCATCTTTCCATTGATTGATGGAAATCTTCAATTTTAGCAGGCGATTAAGTAATTCGTTTCCTGGTGCTTCGTTTTTATCAATTTGGCTTGATTTAAAGTGCTTTCTCGCTCCATCTAGGGTGTATCCTTCTTCCTTGACTAGTTTGTAAATCTGCGCAATCACAGACAGATCTTTTCGGGTATATTTGCGTTCGCCACGCACATTTTTATGTGGCTTAAGCATAGGAAACTCAGATTCCCAAAATCTGATAAGGGAGGTGTTTACCTGAAAAATAGATGCTACGTCTCCTATTGTAAAATAAATTTTTTCGTGCGGTATATCTTTCAAAAAGTCTTTATTCATGTTCATTTTTTGAAATATAACTAATGTACGAAAAAGTAATGTTATAAACAATTGTTTTTGCCGGATGTTATTAATACATAAAAATATAATATATGTTGCGAAAAATTTATTTCATTGCATTATCGTCGTTTATTTTAATAGGTGCCAATGCGCAGACGGTAAGTAAAAAACAGTGGACTATGATTTCCAAAACATCAGCAGACTGGTGCTCGAATTGTGGGTCCTGGGGATGGAACATGCACAAGCAACTTCTGGATAAGCTGGAGAACAAACAAACCATCTTATGGGCTCTGCACACGAGTGGAAATCTGACCAATAATACTTCGGCTGCTATAGCTGCTAATCTAGGGGCCGTGGGTCATCCAAGATTTTTTGAAAGTCTTGAAGACATGAATGTCAATTCGTCCAATATAGCTTCAAAATTGCTCGAAGCGGAAGCCGTTGTGGAATTAAATCAATTGATTGATCCGTTTGCAGGAATCGGAATTGATGCGACTATAAAGCAGACAGGTTCTGGTCGCGAATTGCAGGTAAAAGCCAAAACGGAATTTTTCCTGCCTGTTAGTCAGGGCGATTACCACCTTGGACTTTATCTGGTGCATGATCAGCTCATCGCACCGCAAACCGGTCAGGGCAATAATGCCGTTCACAGGTATCTACTCAGACGAAGTCTGTTTGCGAATCATTTCGGTGAACCATTGGCCAAAGGTCCGATTGCAGCAGGAAAAACTTTTGAAACCCAGGCTACTATAACTGACGTTCCTGAAGGAAATGTCAAAGTTGTTGCTGTGATCTGGAACAGGAGGAGCGACGGAAAATATTTATTTTTTAATGCCAATCTGGTTACTCCACAGGTGTCGTCCTCAACTCAGGAAGAAAATAATAGTCAGGAAGTTACTTTTATGTCAAAAGATCAAAAGATCTACATTCATAATGAACAACAATCACTTTCAGGTTGTCAGTTTTCATTATTTGATATGAATGGAATGATGATAGACAACAAAACGTATGAACAAGCATATGATTCCGGTCTGGGTAATGAACTAAAAACCGGAGTTTATATGGTTCAGGTCTTCAGGGGTAGCAGAATGCTTTTTTCTAATAAGGTAATTGTTGCTTATTAAGTAAATCTGTTGGTGCCTGATAGGCATTTAATGCTTCTCCAAGCGACAAACTTTCTGCTGTTTTTACAAATACCTTTGATGGTGCTGACTTAATATTAAGCAAAAGATCAGGCATACACGGATGCGGCAACTCAGCGGAGTAGGCATGAAGCAGTAAGTCATCCATCCCAAAAGTTTCTTTGAAAAATCTGTTTTGCTTATTGCATCCATAAGGTCTGTCGCCAATGATCGGATGCCTTACTTTGTCCAGATGCTTTCTGATCTGATGCATTCTGCCTGTAACGGGTTCTGCCTCTACTAAGGAGTACCTGCAGTGTATGCAATTCTGACCATGTGAGGTCAATGTAGTTTGTGCGATAGACCTGACGTAAGTCGACGCCTCCTGCAGTTTTCCCTGATCATTAATTAATGGTATTTCTATAAGTTTTGAATCGGGAAAATGCCCACGGACAATAGCCAGGTACTTTTTATTAACCCTTCGGTCACTAAAAAAACTGTTGGTCACTTTTTGAGTGGCCTTATCCAGTGCAAATATCAGGACACCCGAGGTTTTCCGGTCAAGGCGGTGAACAGGGTATATTAATTGTCCGATCTGATCTCTCAGGTGATTTAGTATAATGTCACCGCAGGTGTTATCGAGATTGGTTTTGTGAACAAACCAACGCTCTGGTTTGTGAATGGCAATTAAAAATTCATCTCTGTACAAAATATCAAACAATCTGGTAGCGTTAAATGGTAAAAAGATATTGGCTTTGTTTTCCTAAGAACGAAATGGATAAATAAAACGCACTTATGCTGTTTTATTTTTCTATGGAGACACTCAGCAATTCTGAAGTTTGGTGTCATACATATAGAAAAAATAGCTATTGGTAAAAATAAAATATATATAAATTACTCATTTATTGAAGATTACACTTGACAAATAAATAAAATTGTTTTATCTTGCACCAAAATGTAAACCCATGATCATATTTTGCATTGCATTGATCGTTTTGATCAGCTTTGGAGGAACCGTATTCAAAGAAGCTTAAAATGAAAAAGACCGGCCCCCACCGGTCTTTTTTTATTTCAGGATATTGATCAATTGTTCTGCAAGTTCCTTGCCCACATTGTTTTGTGCTTCAATTGTAGAAGCACCGGTATGCGGGCTAACCGATATTTTTGGGTGATTAAGTAAAACTTCATTAGGCATTGGTTCCCCCGCAAATACATCCAGACCCGCACCTCTGATAATTCCTTTGTCAAGAGCTTCCAACAGATTCTGTTCATCGATTATACCACCTCGGCTTGCATTGATCAGAATGGCGTCATTTTTCATTTCTTTTAATTCTGCCATAGTAATAAGCGCTTTGCCAAGTGAAGGTACATGAATAGATATGAAATCTGAGTTGATTAAAAGATCCTGAAGAGATGTAGAATCTATTATCATTTTACTTCTGTGTTTGTCAGGACCAAAGTTTATTTCTGCTTGCGTTACCATTGGATCATGCGCCAAAACATCCATTCCAAGCCCAAGCCCCATAGATGCCATTTCTCTGCCGATTCTCCCAAGACCAATAATACCCAGTGTTTTGCCGTAAAGTTCGGTACCTGATGCGAATTTCTTTTTGAGTACCTCAAAACCCGTTTTTCCCTCCACAGGCATCTCCCTGTTTGAAATATGAAGAAACCTGATAAGCCCCAGCATATGCGCAAAACATAATTCTGCAACGGATCTTGAAGAAGCTGCAGGAGTATTGATGACATGTATGCCACGGGATCTGGCATACTCCACATCTATGTTGTCCATTCCTACGCCTCCTCGGGCTATAGCTTTCAGATTCGGGCATGCATCAATAATCTCTTTGCGAACTTTTGTGGCACTGCGAACACAAATGGCATCATACGTCTGCAATCGGGAAATTAATTCTTCCTGTGGGATTTTTTGAGTGTCTACAGAAAAACCTGCTGCTTCCAGCATTTCTTTTCCTATGGGTTCTATTCCGTCGTTGACCAATATTTTTACCATTGTGTTGAATGTTTAAGTTGAACAAATTATCATACAAAGTTACGCTATTTAATACAGAACAAGTGGCAGCTCAATATTATATCCGGCTTATATCACTTTAGGATCTTTTGCAGAATGTTAAGGGAGGAATTTTATCTGCTGAAGCAATTTTTTAAAATACCCCCAATCTTATTTACCTTTGAATGAGATTTTACCTGGTTTTAATCACCAGCATCCTGTGCTTTCTGTGAATAAATATCTGTAAATGAACCGAAAGTTATTTAATTTATTTCTTCCAAGGGGAGCGCAGTATATTCATCAGTCAGAGCTTTGCAGTGGCTGGCAAGCCATGACAACTTCCTTGCGTAATATTTCTGTCTTGTATAAGAAATCCAGTTATACATCTGATAAAACAGTAATTCTGGCACATCCTTACGTTAGTGCCGCAAAATTATTTTTTATTGAAAAGGGTATAGCTGACATTTATTTAAGCGAAGGAATAAATGTCGTATTATTTGATTTTAATGGATTTGGGCAATCCGCTTTCAGAGATTTTAATTTTTATTTGGATATCTGCGATGTTTACACTAGTACAATCAACCTTTTTACTGGTACTCAGGTCATTTTGCATGGCGTTTCTTTCGGTGCTGCGCAATCTTTAGGATTTATGTCTCAAGGAGCATTATTGCCCCGTTTTTTAGTGCTGGAATCGTGTCCGTCAAACAGATTGGACTATTTCAGAAAGCGGAATAAGTCCTTGTATTACACCCTTAAATTTATGGGTATGGTGTCTGCCTCATTTTCCGGAAATGGAAATTACTTAAATACCGCATCAAAAATCGCTGAAAATGTCAATATTACATTGCTGTATGGAATTGATGATCAACTTACTCCTGTTTCAATTGGTAAGGCATACAAGGATGTATTTCGTGATAGATCGAAATTGTTTATTTGTAGGGGAGGGCACATTGATATACTGCAAAAGGATTTTGATGAATACAAAAAAGCATTGTTTTCTCCGCTTTAAGGTTAACATAGATAGCAATTTTCACTACCTTCGCATATAATAATGTATTATTTATGATTCAGGTAAATTCGGAAATTGGTGCACTGTATAAAGTTTTAATTCACCGTCCTGATGAAGGTATATCCAGGATTTCTCCTAAAAAAGCAGAAGAACTGCTTTTTGATGATATTGTCCATCTGCCACAGATGAGGGAAGAACATGATGTTTTCAGAAGGGTGTTACAGCATTTGATTGGCAAAGAAAATGTACTTGATACACAAAGGCTCATTGCTGAAGCTCTCGAAGCCAGTCCGGATATCAGGGAAGAATTGATAGATAAAATTGTCGATTACGAAGAATTGCCTCCTTCAGCTAAGGATTTTTTTCAACAACAGGACGCACATACCCTTACCAATCTTTTTATAACCGGGTACAGCAGAGAGCAGGATCATATCTTTTTCGATCCGATTCCAAATTTTATTTTCACAAGGGATGTTGCAGTAACTATTAAAGATCACATTTTAATAACCAAAGCAGCAAAAAGTGCACGACACCGGGAAAACCTCCTTACAAGATTTATTTTTTATGCGCATCCCATGTTTCGTCATCTGGATACAGAAAATAAAATTATTAATCTGAATCATCTGGATAAATTTCCACCTAGTAAAAAGGGTGAAGTGGTTTCTATGGAAGGCGGCGATGTGATGATGCTGAATGATGATTTTGTGCTGATAGGGTGTTCGGAAAGAACCACCTCTTATGCCATTCAATGTGTCAAGGAAGAGTTATTTAAGCGGGATCTTGTTTCTAATGTTGCCCAGATCAATATCCCGGCTGACAGAAGTTGTATGCATATTGATACGCTTTTTACTATGATAGATTACAATGACATGCTTTGCTACAAACCCATTATCTTTGATGGGGTGAGTTCGAATGTTACGGTATACCGCAAAAATGGCGCACAGGTGATTTACGATTCTGTCAAGAATTTTATAGTTCATGAAATAAATCCAAACATGAATTTTATTTTCAGTGGCAGAGGAGAGTCGCCCTACCAGGAGAGAGAGCAATGGACAGACGGTTGCAACCTGGTTGCCGTGAGACCGGGGCTCGCACTCACCTATGACAGAAATCCCGTTACAGAAGAGGCACTTCGGGCAGCAGGTTATGAAATCCTGCATGCCAGAAAGTTTTTGGAGGAAGTCAGTGGTGGAAGGCTTGATCCCGCTAGTTTGCGTAAAACAATTATTACCCTTCCTTCCAATGAATTGTCCAGGGCACGAGGAGGATCTCATTGTATGACATGTCCGCTTTCCCGCGATTTAATATAAGGTATGTATAGTCATGATTTTACATACAGAGTTGCCTACGCCGACACCGATATGATGGGCTATATGTATTATGGCAATTATGCAAGACTATATGAAATCGGCAGGGTAGAGTTGATCAGATCTCTGGGCATAACATACCATAACATGGAACGCGATATGGGTATCATGCTTCCCGTAGTTAATGTTGAAAGTAGGTATACAAAACCTGCACTTTATGATGATGTTCTGACAGTTACAACGTCGCTCATGGAAATGCCTGAAAAGATGATAACATTTTATTTTAGCATCGCAAACGGTAAAAAAGAGACTATACACAAGGCGGAAGTAAAACTATTTTTTGTAGATATGGCATCCGGAAAAAGAATTTCCTGTCCCGAATTTATTACAGATAATTTAAAGCCCTGGTTTTGAAAAGGAAGATCCGAAATGCAAGAGAATACATTGAAGGTTTACCGCTTGTTTCAAAATTAATTTTTTGGTCAAAAAATTATGCCCCGCCAGGATTTGGGCGTGTTCCTCTCTATCATGTCATACTTTTTATATTAAAAGAAGCAAAGGAAGATAAACTAACAACCCGAGCAAATTCTGTCGCATACAGCCTTTTTCTGGCTATATTTCCGGGTATATTATTTCTCTTTACCTTGCTGCCACTGATTCCAATTGTACAGGATTATACGTTGATGCTTGATAAAAATTCGCAAAATCTATTGCCTGCATCCACACATGATTATTTATTTGGCATCATTAAAGATATCACTTCTATAAAGCGGGAAGGACTTCTCTCCCTGGGTGTTTTTCTGGCATTGTTTTTTTCCTCTAATGGAATGCTTACGCTGATGTACGGCTTTGACAAATCATATGAAAATACTTTTCTATACCGGAGTTACTTAAAGAAAAGACTGATAGCACTTGCGCTTACATTGGTCTTAATTCTTCTTTTTATCATTGTATTGGTTGTTCTAGTTCTGGGAGACCAGATTTTGCAATGGATTGACAATAGTTTTAATATTCCTGTAACTCTTTTATTTTTAACATCAACACTTTTCAGGTGGGTACTTGGTATAGCACTAATCTACACCGGAATAAGCCTGATTTACAGGTATGGACCCTCCATGTACAGAAAAACACGGTTTATAAATCTGGGAGCGATTATGGCAACATTTTTATTCATTGGCATAACCTTTATATTCAGCTTTGCTATTAATAAATTTGGGAGGTATAATGAATTGTATGGTTCACTGGGGGCATTAATAGTAACTATGGTATGGTTTCAGATCAATGCCTTTATTTTATTGGTTGGCTTTGAATTAAATGCCAGTATAGCTGTAAACAAAGATCTTCTGTTTCCCGAACAAAAAAATTAATCTTCTGCTGATTCTCCCCAGCGGTAGGTGTCCTGCTGAAGGTGCATTAAATCAATTATTCTGGTTGTAACAGTGTCCACAACTTCTGTGATAGTCGATGGGTTACTGTAAAATGAGGGGGTGGCAGGACAAATAATGGCGCCAGCTTCTGTAAGTGAGGTCATATTCTTCAGGTGGATAAGACTTAATGGAGCTTCCCGGGGCACGATAATAAGTCTTCTGCGTTCTTTAAGGATTACATCAGCTGCCCGCGTGATTAAATCGTCTGAGATGCCCAGCGCAATTCTGGCTAGCAACCCCATCGAGCAGGGGCATACTACCATGGTTTCATATCTGGCAGACCCTGAAGCAAATGGTGCAAAAAAATCATTTTTCGCATAAAATTTAAAGGGCCAATCCTGCTCGCTGAATTTGCCAATTTCTATTTCCCAGTTTAACCGCGCATTTTCGGTCATTACTACACCTATCTGCAGATCATCAAATGCCTTTAATTTAGTCATCAGTCTCTGAGCATACACTGAACCGCTGGATCCTCCGATGGCAAGTACTATTTTTTTCTTTTCTGACATTTTTTTAGTTTTAAATCACTTCTGCTACAACGAATATACTACCACCAACGAAAACCAGTTCTTCTTTTTCCGCTTTTGCACGCGCTGCTGATAATGCCCGTTTTACTGAAGAATAGGTCTTTCCGTACAAACCTTTACTTTTAGCTTTCAGGCACAACTCATTTGCATCCAGCCCCCTGGGTATATTGGCTTTACAGAAATAGTAAACCGCATCTTTGGGAAAGAGTTCGAGTATTTTGTCTATTTCTTTGTCATTTACAAACCCAATAACGACATGTATTCCCGGATAATTCATTTTTTGGATAGCATTCAGGACCGTGGTGAGCCCCCCTTCATTATGTGCGCTGTCTACCAGTACATCGGGGGATTTTTGAAGCCATTGCCAGCGTCCGATGAATTTAGTGTTTTTTGTAAATTCTTTAAAATACCTCTTAAGTTTGGGAATATCCATCGGAAATTCCCGTTCCAGCACTTTCAGGGTGCAGAATGCTGTGGCCAGGTTTGATGTTTGATATGGTCCCTGGATATCAATATACAGATTTGAAAACCATGGTTCACTGTCACAGGATATTTGTAACGTAGTCCCATATTTTTCATAAGTAGGTTCTATGTTTATATAGTCTTCAGCAAATATGATATCCGACTTTTCAATTTTCGCCTTCCATTGAAAAACTTCATTCGTTTCTGACTGGCGCTCTCCGATAACTACTGGTATTTTAGTTTTGATAATACCGGCCTTTTCACGGGCTATTTCCTGAAGGGTATTGCCGAGGAGATTCATGTGGTCGTAACTGATATTGGTAATCACACTGACAAGAGGGGTTATCACGTTGGTGGAATCAAGTCTGCCCCCAAGCCCGGTTTCTATGACAGCAACATCTACTTTCTGAAACTCAAACCAGGAAAAAGCCAGTGCAACTGTCATTTCGAAATAAGACGGTTTTATAAATTCAATAGCTTCCACTGTTTGGTTGGCAAATTTTTTAACGTACCATGCCGGTATAAGTTCTCCATCTATCTTAATCCGTTCCCTGAAATCCCTGTAATGGGGAGAGGTATACAAACCCGTTTTGAAGCCTTGTGACATCAGTGCTCCGGCAATGATGTGGCTTGTGCTGCCTTTTCCGTTGGTGCCGGCAATATGTATTGTCTTTAACCGAAGATGCGGATTTCCGCAGGCCTCAAGCAGCGCCAGGGTATTGGTCAGATCTTTTTTATAGGCCTGGATGCCCTGTCGCTGATACATGGGCAATTGTGCATAAAAGTATGCCAGTACGTCACTATACTTCCTGAATCTTAAGATATTCAATGAATTTTGCATTTTAATACGGTAGTATTACTTAGCTTTTACTAATACAATAGCTTTAACCTGCTTTGGTAACTTTAATATTCATAGTAGCTAAAGATGCAAATAAAAGCAATACGCCTGCAAACTGAAGCGCAGAGGCTGGGTCAGAGTGGAGTATATTTTTATATACAAACCCGAATGATAAGGTCTGGATAATCATGGGAACAACAATCATCATATTAACAATGCCCATATACACACCGTTTTTTTCTGAGGGAATTTCATTGGCTACTATAATGTAAGGTATTCCCATCATACTTGCCCATGCTATTCCAAATCCTATCATGGGAATAAACAATAGATATTTGTCGTGTATTAATGGCATCGTTAGCAGTGCGAGTGCTGCCAGCATCAGACATATCGAATGTATTGATTTTGCACTTCGTTTTTTTGTCATGCTTATTAAGAAAAACGCAGAAATAAATGTGATGATATTGTAAAATCCGTTTACGAGGCCTGTCCAACCTGCTGCTTCCGAATACAGGTCTATATTTTCAGAGGAACTGGTATTCCATACACTTTTAGCTATACTGTGCGAAACATACTGCCAGTAACAAAACATGGCATACCATTGGAATAGGTATACCAAAGCAAGTTGCCAAAGTGGTTTAGGCATAGATATGATAGCATCCTTTATTTCAATCAAGGGTTGCAGCATACCACCTTTGTGTTTGTTGATATATGCCAGTTCGTGGGACTGGGGTTCAATTTCAGGTGTCGTATACAGTGACCAAAGAACAGAAGCCACCGAACAAAAAGCGCCAACCAGAAATGCCCCGAATACCCAGTAGGGGATGGCATTGTCTGAAGTGCCTGAAATATATTTTTGAAAGAAGAACAATGATAGGTTGGCAACCGTAATTCCAAGCCCTGTAAAAAAACTCTGAATTAAAAATCCGGTAGCAAACTGTTCCTTGGGCAATCTGTCAGCTACGAAAGCCCGGTATGGTTCCATGGCTGTATTGTTGCCTGCATCAAGAATCCACAACAACCCGGCAGCCATCCATAGTGTACTTGAAAATGGCATAAAAAGCAACGCAATACTGCAGGTGATGGCACCTACCAGAAAATAAGGTTTTCTGCGACCTCCCCAGCGATTACTCCAGGTTTTGTCACTCATGGCACCGATGATAGGCTGGATCAACAGACCCGTCATCGGGCCTGCCAGATTTAGTATTGGTAACTGTTCGGGATTAGCATCGAGAAAGGTGTAAATGGGGTTTATGGCGGTTTGTTGTAAGCCAAAGCTGTACTGTATTCCAAAAAACCCAAAATTCATATTGATTATCTGTGAAATACTCAGGGAAGGCTTTCCTCCTTCCTTCCATTTTTCTATAGTAAACAAACCTCTCATTGACATAGCTTCGATATTTTTCTCAAATCTAAAATTTAATTTCAGAAAAATAAAGTATGTCCGTGATTATGTAAGAATGCCTGTCTTTCAAGCAGCTAATTCTATTTATTGCCTTGGGTGCCGATCTCCTTAAGTCTGGATTTTTTAATTTCAATAGACTGAGGACCTGCAATTATTTTAAACTCTGTCCTTCTGTTCTGTCGGTGGTCTTGATCTGAACATTTTACGCCATTTTTGCAGCGATTCAGAAGCTTGGATTCCCCATATCCCTTCGTGGCAATTCGCTTGCTGTCAATACCTTGGGCTACCAGCCAGCGCTTAGCTGAATCTGCTCTTCTTTGCGACAATTTCATATTGTAGGCATCATCGCCACGGCTATCGGTATGCGAGGAAAGCTCAATGACCATATCACTGTACTGATCCATCAATTCGCTCAGATAACCCAGGTCTTTTTCTGCATCTTTCAGGATTTTGTCATCGTCATAATCATAATAGATGTTATTGAGTCTGATAGGCTCATTGATAGCATACGTCTCATACTCTTCTGATCGTGGCCTTTGTTTGAGAGTGATGGTTCGCTTTATAGTGTGGTCCTCAAACAATCCGTTTGTGTTGAATTCAACGGAATCAGGATAATACCCATCTCTGCTGATTAAAACTTTGTAACTTTTGTCGGAATCCAGCAGGAAGCTAAAGGTATTGGATGTTTCATTGCTTTTTGAATCTGCAATTAAAGGGTTTTTTCCGGTAATATCCAGTAAATCTGCTGAAGCTCCCTCAAGAATACCAGTGTCACCATTGACAATTAGTTGTAAATCAATGACGATTTCCCTTATGCTGACGAGATAAATATCGTCGCAGCATGTTTCACTGTTTTTGAGCTTTTTCTTGGCTTTATCGGGACGGTTTGATACCAGTACTCCGGCATTTCCGGATCGGTTGAATCTAAAGTAAAAATCGTCATTGGGCGAATTATAATTAAACCCTATATTAGTCAATTCTGCCCAGGTAGACCCTGTCCAGGTGGCATAAAAGATATCAAAACCTCCAGTGCCGGGGTGCCCCTGAGAACTGAAGTATAAGGTGCCGTCTTTGTAGAATGGTGTAATTTCATCAAATTCTGTATTGATTTTATCTCCCAGATTGACCGGATTTGAAAAACCATCAGCCTTGATGGAGGCATAGTACAAATCAAATCCACCTTTTCCTCCCGGCATATCTGAAGCAAAAAAGATAACCCGCTCACCAAACAACTCACCTTCAACAGGCGCGGTGATATTAAAATCGCCATTCAAGGACTTTATTTCATTAGGCGGAGCCCATTCTCCATTTCTTTTTTCAGAAATGAACAGTTGTGAAGTCTGTATTTTATTGTTCATCAGTTTAGCGCGGGTAAAGTACATTCGTTGTCCATCAGCTGAAAATGAAACTCCTCCGGAATTGAATTTTTCTCTGTTGATAATCATTGGTAAGGCTTCAGGCTTGTCATACTTGCCTTCATTGTTTCGCGAAGCCACAAAAATTTTGGCGTGAAAATCGCCTTCTTTTCCATTGTATATAATTTCATTTTTTCGATTGAAAGAGGAAAAATACAAGGCTCCTTCTTCAGTGTAGGCGGGAGAACTTTCTGCTGAAGCAGAATTGACCTCTTCACCGGCAAACTGAACGACCGCTTCCACATTTTGCGCATACACATCCATAAGTTTTATGCCTTTCCACTCAATGGTAGCCTCTTTTTTCATGGCTTCATCAGTTGTGGTGGTAATGACATAGGTAAGGTTTGTCATGGCATCCTTGTATTTGCCCTGGGCTTTTAGGGATTTGGCATAGGCCAGTCGTATATCGTCAAATTCATTTTTTTTATCTCTTTTCAATACACGCTCATAAAATTTTTGAGCTTTTTGATAATCCCGGAGCAGAAACCATAAATCTCCGATGGCCACCAGCAGGTTGGGATCCTTGCTCTCTTCGTAGGCTTTTTCAAACCATTCGACTGCATTGTAATAATCATTCGCGGCAGCACTTTTTTCGGCCGTTTCCAGCATCATTTCGTATGAAGCTTTTGATAAAGGCTGCGTAATCCCAAGATAGGGCAATAACAATGTGATAATAATTACGAAAGGTTTGAGCGCTCTCATGCTACAGATATTTTTTTAAATACGCAGTTGTATAATTAAAGTCGGGGACAAAATATAACAGGTTCAGGCTTGGGTCTTTTGTAGATTTTACCCATGTAGATAAGGGCAATTTCAAAACCTCCTACATTTTGTGATGCCGGCATGTAGGTCGAAATGTCGAGATCAAAACTGGCACCCACACGGTATTCTTTGAATTGAGCTCCTCCAAGTAGGATAGCCTGTCTCAGGTTTCGCATGCCCAAGCCTCCGGTAACGGTGAATTCCTTTTCTTCATTGACCAGGTATTTAACTTGTCCGTTAATGTTCAGGGCATTTGCTGCACCAAGACTGTAGTAGTAGGCTGCAGGTTCAATTTTTGTTCTTTTGTTTAAAGCCATTTCGTAGGAAGCATGTGCATTGATGCCCACAGGCTTTCTATTGGTGTTGTCGGGAATCCTCGGTCTTAAAAATCCTTCTATCGATGCACCTATTTTCAGATCTGAATCCTTACCTTTTTTATTGAAAAGTAATCCGACATTCCAGTCCTTATAACCAAGTCGTATGCCCTGCTGATTTGGATTTGTGTTGTTGCCGCCCCCAGACCGCTGCCGAAGGAATGCATCTATATCCGGATCCGGTTTTCGGGTTACAATGCCATACCGTGAATCCAGATTGGTAAATTCATGAAAATTCATTGTGGCAGTGTTGTATTGCGCCCCAAGAGTGATGATGCTGGTTTGTTTTTTATTCAGTGAAAAATGGTATGCTGCTCCAGCTTTAAAATTGGTCCAGTTTAGTGAGTTGCCTGTAAGCATTTGATCTGGACTTGTACTTTCCTTGTTGATGTGATTGCCAGCCCATCCAAGTACGTTGGTTTCCAGGCCAATTCCTATCCAGTCATTCTTTCTGAAACCCCGGATAATTGGTGCATCAATGAATAAATTCAGCGTAGTATAACCTTGTGTATTGGCTGCCTGAAAAAACTGCGACTTGAAAATTCCTCCCACTCTGTAGGACCCATTATATGCCCCAGCCAGGGCCGGATTGACCGTTAATGGCGTGAAATGGTAGTAAGAGTAATGTAAATCCTGAGAAATCATCAGATTTGACATGAACAGGAAACCACAGAGTATGAGAATATATCGATGCATTTTACAGTTCGTATATGATAAGATAATAAACCATAAAGTTAGTTATTTTTCGTCAATTGATGTTTAAAGCTTTGTTTTTAACACTTTTTTGCGATTTGTTCCAAAATGGGTAGCTTTGGGTCTAATTTAACGCAAATGACGATATCTCAGTATATACTGAAAATAGAAGATAATAACAGGAGGAATGCCTATGAAAAGCTCTGGAATATTGTAGCAAATAGGATTCCTGAGGGATTTGAGTACGATTTTGCATATGGAATTCCCGGGTTTTGTGTACCTAAGTCATTATATCCCTCCGGGTACCACGTTAGTCCTAGTATTCCATTGCCATTTATAGGTCTGGCTTCCCAGAAAAATTATATTTCTTTGTACCATATGGGATTGTATGCCGATCCTGCTTTAATGAACTGGTTTCTGACAAACTGGCCCCAGGAAACAGTAGGAAAACCGGATATGGGAAAATCCTGTGTTAGATTTAAAAATGCAGATAAAATACCGTTTGAACTAATCGGAGACCTGACAGCAAGACTTAAGGTCACTGAGTATGTCCGGATATATGAAGAGATGATACTCAAAAGGTGACATGAAACCAATGGATACTGAAATAAGGCTTAAATGTCATGCAGGGTGTTTAAACCGACATAGGAACATCCATCAGCAGTACTTCTGCATCGTCCGTAAGTGATTGTAAAGACAGCGATGTGACATCCCATATGCCAAATCCGTCTCTCGCATCCAGAATCTGGCCTTCACACGAAAACGAGCCTTTGAGGACAAATGCATACACGCCATTACCTTCTCGTTTAATTTTATATTTGATTTCCTTCCCTTTATCAAAAGTACCCACATGGAACCACGCATCCTGATGTATCCAAACACCTGCGTCATTGGCGTCGGGCGATAGGATTTGCTGCAGTTTGTTGGCTCTGTCTTCCAGGTTTAGTGTGATCTGATCATATCGGGGTGTTACATTTCTTTTGTTTGGGAAAAGCCAGATTTGAAGAAATTTTACCTTTTTATCCTTGTTTTTATTGTATTCGCTGTGTCTGATGCCGGTACCTGCACTCATCACCTGAACATCGCCACGTTTAATAGTGGCAACATTTCCCATAGAGTCCTTATGTTCCATATCTCCCTCCAAAGTTATGCTGATAATCTCCATATTGTCATGAGGATGTGTGCCAAACCCCATTCCCGGATCTACCTGGTCGTCGTTGAGCACCCTAAGGACACCAAAATGCATTCTTTCCGGATTGTAATATTGCGCAAAACTAAAAGAATGGTGACTTTTAAGCCAGCCGTGTTCTGCAAATCCCCGGCTGGTTGCTTTATGTAAGACTGTGTTGTTATTCATTTTTGATGGTGTTGCAGGTATATGATTAAAACCAATGATTTCAAGTGGTCTGAGCTCGTCAATATCATTTTTCAACAATTCTGAAATGTGATTTCCTGCAGAGAACATAGCTGTTCCCATCAGCCCCCTTTTTATAAATGTTTTTCTGTCCATTGTATCCAATAATCTGATTGTTATCTGATAAATTAAAGCTGAATCGTTTTCGTATTTTAAAACAATATTTGATTTTCAAGGTTTACACAATCTCGTATTTTTCTCCTTCATTTGATTTGAATGTCAATTTCCTTTATGAAATGGTGTTGCTGCCTATATATTGAAAATTTTGGTTTTATAAATTAAATGACCGTTTATTGCCTGGTGTAGTTTTAATTTTGTAACAGGACTAGTTATAAGCGCTTTTAAATCATTTTTATCTTTCACGGCCAAAGCACAAGTTATAAATGTTGCTTAATTAACAGGTTCTTTTTAACTTTTCCACTAGGGTAATAGTAATTAAGTTATAAATTTGTGGATTTAATTACACCAATGGAATGGATCATTAAGGCTGTTCAAAAATTTATGCGCAAGCATTTTAACTGGTTCACGAACATAAATTTCATTTTGGCCATTCTAGTCATTACAGGCAGTACGTTGCCAACTATAATGCCTGACGCGGATACTGATTTTTTTACCGCTACTTTTACCTGGACAAATATTGTCTTTTCTGTATACAATATTTTATTCAGTATATATCTTTATTATCACTCAAGATTCTGGTTTATAAAGATATCCCGGGTCTTATTTTTTATGCTCGCTGTATTCTGTTTATACCTCAATATTCAAATTATAATCCATGGTGTAGGGTATCATGAAACTTTGCTGGCCTCCATGATGCTTTTTCTTTCATTTTTGGTCATTTCTTTTCAGATTGCTTCCACAGGTAATACAGGGATACACCCTTCACTGCTGTTTGTTTTTAGTTTTGCAGCATTGATACTTTTTGGTTCCCTGCTACTCATACTACCAGAGGCTACTACCAAGCCAATTACATTTCTACAGGCACTTTTTACGTCGACAAGTGCTGTAACAGTTACAGGACTTGCTGTGCTGGATACGGGTAAGGATTTCACCTATTTTGGTCAGATTGTGATTTTGTTGCTTATTCAGTTAGGTGGCATTGGTATTCTCACGATCACCAATATTTTTTCCTTGGTTTTCAAGGCTTCCTCCTCCTTTCGCAACAGGTTGATGCTTGGCGAAATGATAAAGGAAATGGATGATAACAAAACATTTACGACGTTATTCAGGATTATTGCCATCACGCTCCTGGTCGAAGCAATAGGAGCGGTTATGATTTATTTTTCAATAAAGGATACGCCTCAGGTTACAAATCAGCCAGTTTTTTTTGCTGTTTTCCATGCTGTTTCGGGGTTTTGTAACGCCGGTTTTTCAACGCTGAGCAGTTCACTCTATGATGTCAGTGTGAAGTTTAACTACTTTATGCAGCTGGTGATTTGCTGGCTGATCATAACCGGAGGGTTGGGCTACACTGTGATGATAAATCATTTCAGATTGCTCTGGCAATGGATAAGGAAGCTTTTAGACCTCAGTATTTACAGAGGCGATAAAGCCTTTGCGCTGATTAAAAATTCTGTCAACAGCTGGATTGTTTTCTGGATGACGCTCTTATTACTGGTAGCAGGTACCGGCCTGTTTATGGCAGCGGAATACGATGGCGTGCTCAGGGAGCACAGTTTATTTGGTAAAATGGTAGTTTCATTTTTCAATGCCACTACACCACGAACCGCTGGTTTTAATAATGTTGATATGGGAATGCTTGGTATTCCTTCAGTTATGCTGATTATGGCACTGATGTGGATTGGTGCTTCCCCTGGTTCTACGGGTGGTGGAATAAAAACAACAACCTTTTATCTGGCAATACATAATCTATACAATCAGATTATGGGCAAGGAGCAACTAGTTATTAAAAACAAGAATATACCTCAACTCGCCATTAATCAGATCAATGCGGTTATTTTACTGTCTATTTTTGCCATTAGCTTCGGTACTTTTTTACTTTCGTTTCAGAATCCTGACAAATTATTCAGGGATATGTTGTTTGAGGCGATATCGGCTTACTCTACGGTGGGCTTAAGCTTGAATCTGACACCTGCTCTGACTGAAGTGAGTCATAGCATATTAATAGCATTGATGTTTTTAGGCAGAGTAAGTTTTTTAACCTTTTTGGTAGGACTGTTTAATCAATTTTTATCTCAGGATGATCATGGAAGGCCGTATTATCCCAACGAAAATGTATATGTAAATTAACCTTAAAATAAATTGTATGAAATTGACATGTGTTAAAAAAATCATTTACTTACAAAAGGTAATGAATATTTTACTCATCAAAGATTCCATATGACATTGATAAACAGTCACTCAGAGCGTTACAAACTAAAATAAACATATGAAGGTAATTATCATCGGCTTAGGAAATTTTGGTGGAAATCTGGCATTAAAACTTACGGAAGATGGTCACGAAGTTTATGGCGTTGATTCAAATCCGGCCAAAGTTGATTTGATTGAAAATAAAATAAATACCGCTGTCGGATTGGACTGTAGCGATGAAACCACGATACATAAATTGCCATTGGATGATTGTGATCTCATCGTCATTGCTATTGGTGAGAATGTAGGGGCTTCCATTACTGTTACTGCCATTATCAGAAAATACTACATAGGCAGAATCATTGTAAGGTCATTAAATCCTATTCACAAAACGGTACTCGAAGCCATGAATATCATTGAAATCATTGAGCCTGAAGCAGAGTACGCGCATGAATTATCAAACAGGATTATGGTCGAAGGGGCCGTCAAAAGCATGGATTTGCCGGGAGATTTTGAAATCCTTGAAATCCTCATGCCCAGCCAGTTTGTAGGGCGAACATTTGAGCAGGTTTCAGCTATGATAGGAGAGAACCTCACTATCATTACGGCAATCCGCAGAGAGGAAAAATCTAATTTTCTCGGTTCCGTAACTACAGAAAACAGGGTTCAGGGCATCCTGACTCCGGTTTATGTATTTGCCCCTAATGATCTTTTGCTTATATTCGGAAAGATAAAAAACATCGATAAATGTATTCAGAAATATTCCTAGACAGAAAATAAAACAATTTATGGAGGAACAGCGGAGTGGTGGTTCATTGTGGACTTTGGTTGCCATATTTTTATTATTGATACTTTTTTTTATTACCAATCCTTTGAATCTGGAATGGTCAGCATTGAAAGTCGTGTCTGTAGCTATTATGATGGTTACTCTATGGGTGACAGAAATTTTACCAATGCCTGTTGTTTCTTTGATTCCATTGGTTGTTTTTCCGCTCACAGGAATAATGAATATGGAAGATACGGCAAAAGCCTATGCCAATCCGGTAATATTTTTGTTTTTGGGAGGGTTTTTACTGAGCCTCGCTATTGAAAAGTGGCATATGCATCAACGCATGGCATTATGGATTATTTCCAAGACCGGTACCAGCGGGAATCATATAATTCTCGGTTTTATGCTGGCAACAGGCTTACTGAGCATGTGGCTGAGTAATACGGCTACCACCATGATGATGTATCCGATTGCGCTTTCTGTTTTGCATATGGTGATGAAAAACAGGCAGGAAAATGCCAATTATAAGAATTTTGGTGTGGCAATTATGCTGGCAATAGCGTATGCTGCGAATCTGGGCGGTATTGCTACCCCAATAGGCACACCTCCAAATGTGGCATTTTTGAGTTTTTACCAGGAAAAGTATAATCAAGATATAGATTTTGCCCAATGGATGATGATTGGATTTCCGGTTGCCATTGTGCTTATTTTATTTATTTATTTTGTTATGGTAAAATGGTTATTCCCCAATGCTATTGGTGCAAATACAGCGTCTGCCATTTATTTTAAGGAAGAAAAAGATAAGCTGGGGCCCATTTCAATATCAGAAAAACGTGTGCTTACCGTATTTCTGATTACATCTGGCTTGTGGATCTTTCGTACGCTAATAAATGATATGCAGTCGTTTGTAAAACTTGACGATACAATAATTGCTATATTTGGGGCTATTCTGCTTTTTATAATACCTTCAGGTAAAGCAGTGTATGCTGCAGTGGCCAAACCATCAAAGTTTTTACTTGACTGGTCGGATACAAGTAAAATGTCCTGGGGAACACTGTTGTTGTTTGGCGGAGGTATCAGCCTGGCAAATGGCCTGGAAAAAAGTGGCATTTTACAGGTGTTAAGTGCGTGGCTGACTTCATCTCCTTTCCACCCTTTCGTTTTACTGGTAATGGTAACGGTTATTTCTGTATTTCTGAGCGAGGTCATGAGCAATGTAGCTCAGGTAATTGTTTTTGCGCCATTGGTAATGACTATTGCCGATCAGGTTGGTATGCATCCGCTGATGCTTGGCATACCGATGACTATGGCGGCAAGTTGCTCTGGAATGCTGCCGATGGGGACACCACCCAATGCCATCGTATTTGCTGGCAACCACCTTAGGTTGATAGATATGGTCAAGGCAGGTCTTATTCTCAACATTATGGCTGTAATCTTAATTTCCCTGATCTGCTGGTACCTTATTCCGGTAATCTGGTAAATCAATTTCACTTCACAACCGTCACATCTCCAGATATTGTTTCAAAGGTATTGTCGGTAAAGCGGACGTAGGCCATAAACAAATAAACAGCCTCTGCTACCGAAATGCCACGGAAACTACCATCCCATCCTGTCTCGGGGGTACCTGGAGGTATATTGCGCCCTTCATACACAAGGTTGCCCCAGCGGTCAAACACCTTCAGGTTTTCAATCATGGACAGGGATTGATTGCCATACACCGTGAAATACTGATTCTTTCCTGATTGCCCCGGGGTAATGATATTTGGTACAAATAATTTTTTGGAATATTTAAGGTTGAGTTTAAGCAGCCATAAAGAGTCGCAACCAGCAGTTGAAATGCCTGATAATGAGTCTCTTGTACTGAAAGTGTATATTTTGCCATTTTTATCCCAGGAGTATTCATCAATGGCATCAACGGAGTCAATATAGAGATATTCCGGATACAAAGTTAAATTCAAAATATGCACAGAATCACATCCATAAATATTGAAAAGACGTTGGATATATTGTCCCGATTGATTATACAGCTTTTTATTTCCAGACCAAATAAAGTCTCCACAGGAGGTTATTTCCTCGATAATGGTATCCTTCGGTAGAATGGTAAGTTGAAGGATGATTACAGAATCACATCCATACACTGTATTGGCATTATATGCATATGATCCTGATGTTGTATAGGTTTTGTCCTTCCAGAAGTATTCGCTGCATGACTTTGCAGATAAGGTGGTGTGGGCAGATGGATATATGGTCAGTTTTAAGCGAGCGATAGAATCGCAACCGTTTGCATTATTTAGGGTGTATGTATAGCTGCCCGATTGTGTGTATGTATTTCCATTCCAGATGTAGCTATCGCAGGACGAAATATCCAGCTGCGAACCTGAGGATTTCCGGATGGTTAGCCGCAGGGTAGCGGCGGAGTCACATCCTGAACTATTGGTGGTGGTAAAAGTGTACATTCCGGATTGGGTATAGGTTGTGTTGTTCCAGGTATAGCTGTCGCAGGAAGTTACATCCGTTTCGGATGTGGAAGACTGCAGTAAAATCAATCGCAAAATGGCTGTTGAATCACAACCTGCAGCATTGATGGTTTTGTATGTAAATATCCCTGACTGATTATAGGTATTGCCATTCCATGTGAAACCCGCACAGGACGAAATGATGGTTTCGGATGTTGTGGATTTCAGCAGGTTTAAATTTAAATTGATGGTCGAATCGCACCCGCCCGCATTAATGGTGTCAAAAGTGTATACGCCGGAAGCAGTCAAAATTTCGCCTTTCCAGGTATATGAATCACAGGAAGTCACGTTCAGGTTTGAAAACGCCGGCTTTAATATTTGAAGTTTAAGAATATTTACAGAATCGCAACCTTTTACATTTGTGGAGATATATTCATAATTTCCGCTAACGGTATAGTTTTTGCCATTCCAGATATAACTTTGACAGGCTTTTACGGATTCGGCTATAGTGTCGCGATTCAGGAGGGTAAATGACAATACGGCCGTCGAATCGCATCCAGCTGCAGATTCCGTGGCAAAAGGGTAAATTCCTGTGGTATGGCAGGATATGCTGTTCCATTCTATCGGATCGCATGAAGAAAGCTCAATCAGCGCTGTTTTCGGCCCTGATACGCGTATTTTCTGATGTAGTGTATCCTTACAGTTATGGTTAGTAATGACAATAAGTTTTATGGTATATTCTCCTGCCGAATTAAAGACAAATGTAGGTTGCTTATCCAGGCTTTGTTGACCATCACTCGTACTCCATATAAAAGAGGTTATTTCAGAATTGTAGGCATTATTGACATGAGAAAAGTTTTCAATCATCACTGGCTCATTCTGGCACGCCTGTTGTGCGCTGAATAAGGCCTGTGGCTTTGGGAAATACGAAAAAATTCTGGGCCCCGACTGGTTTATAATCAGTCCGTCTTCCCCCGGAGCAGCACCGTGCGAAATTCCGTTTCCAAGTGAACGACCCGATACTCCGCCCTTTACCTCCGTATTCAATCCCGGATGAACTATGCTGGAAAATATCATTCCACCACCGCCCCCGCCACCGGGACCATGATGATCAGTAAATCCGTTTATGGTATTGCCTCCCTTACCACCATTGGCAGAAAGCTGCAATTTGGAATCTGCATCTATTTTCGATGTTGCAAGCGATATGGAGCCTCCGCTGCCACCACCACCCCCGCCGTCAATATTGCCGCTATCTCCATCGCCGCCATTTGCCGACATATACCCGTTGCCTTTAACCATTCCGGCCTGAATCAGGATTATACCTCCGCCGGTCCCTCCTTTATTTCCGTTTGGTGTATTGTTGACATCTCCGCCGCCACCCCCGCCGCCCGGGAATAGTCTGTCACTTTCCGGGTTTAGTGGGGAGCCAGGGCGACCTCCGGTTCCAAGATTATTTCCTGCGCCTCCATACGCTTTTCCGCCATTTCCACCAAAGCCACCGAGACCGCCGCCGCCCCCTCCGGCATTATGACTGTTGCCGCCTCCGCCGGCATTACCGGGCGCTCCCTTTCCAAAGTTGCCATTTTGATATCCAATCCATTGCGGACCATAATCAACTTCATTTATACCATTCCACACATATCTGGGTGTTCCGCAGATTCCTTCGCCTTTGCCCCCTGAAAGTCCAGAATTGTTTGTTGCATGGTCATATATGCTGTTTCCGGATGGTTTCATTGGTACAAAGCCACCCCGAAAACCTGTCCTGGAGGCATCAATGCCATAACCATTTAAATCCAGTGTGTCGAGAATATTTAGAGCAACAATACCACCAATCCTTCCATTCCATGCCGTGGAAACAATTTTGTTCTGCAAAACAAAACTCTTGTACTGTGGTACCCGTACTACCTGAAATCTTTTTCTGCCCGAAGGATCGTTTTCCGCCCCATTTTCATATGACCATTTTAGTCCTCCGTTGAAACAGGAGGTGTGAAATTTCAGGATTCCCCCTGTCAAAGGAACGTCATTCTGAGCAAAAGCATACTCATATATTCCTGCATTTTGCAGGTTAGTGTACCCCGTACCACCCATTCCATCGGGGGCTCCCAAACTTTCACCTGAACCATAGCGAGGGTTATTTTCAGGAGAAAAATTTGCACCTTGCATTTGAATGATCAGGACGATATCTCCGGTTTTGATCGGTGTCGATCCATAACTGGTGCCATAGATGTCTTTGTCAGGTACAGCATCCAGTTTGATTTCAGTGCTTCCTGCCGCAGCATTTACATTATAGGCAACGGGATAAAATGTATTCAGCAGGCTTTCTTTCGTTTGTGAAGAATCAAAAGGAATACAGCATCTGCATTCTTCTGTGATGACATCAATCTGCCATATGCTGTCACATCCCATGCTGGTTTTTAATGTTTGCAGGTACTGTCCTGCTCCAGTTATCCAGCGGTCATCAAGCTGAAAGCCGGTACCCATACAAATTGTAGTGTCCCGTGTTCGGTAGTAGGAAGGGTGGCCAAACACCTGGTAGCGAACAATACTGTCACATCCG
>Ga0169931_10000313_pt1 | contig 79408 bp, 54 predicted proteins | sample Kivu_15m_20L_FD_129675 | JGI IMG/M metagenome (GOLD analysis project Ga0169931, IMG submission 129675) | Freshwater microbial communities from Lake Kivu, Western Province, Rwanda to study Microbial Dark Matter (Phase II) - Kivu_15m_20L... | ecosystem: Environmental > Aquatic > Freshwater > Lake... | reverse complement strand
GTCGTCGCGGGTCCAGACGCGATGAGTTTGACGGTGGGGAAGATCAGCCGCACAGCGCAGGCTCATGAAAATGGCCGTCGCGAGAACCCACCTGAGTGCCGGCAATGAAGCGCAATTCACCCTCCTTTCGCTGCCCGATGCCATGTGCGTAGCCTAATCGACAGGGCACGCTGCCGGGAATCCATTTCCAAGTTCCGAATGGATGGCCAGACCGGAGCTGAGCGCAGATACCCGCGGCGTGGCGCCCGGCGAATCGTCAAGCGGCGGCGGCAGAAACCGGGTTCGAAGCCTTCCGGCTTCCGACTAACGATGAACCCCGGTCCTTGCGGACCGGGGTTCGTGTTTTAACTGCGCTACTTCCCCGAACGGAAGGGCCAAGGAAAGGCCCGCCGGTGTCTTCATCAGAGCACCGGCGGGCCGCCACGCCTGGGCAATCCCCCCGGCGGCCGTGATTCAACCCCCATTGAATCCGGTTGCCGGGCTCCCCCCACGGGATGGACTGCCCTGCGGGTCATAAGCGGGGTCAGTTGACGATGCGCGGCGTGATGAGCATCACGAGCTCGCGCTTTTGGGCGGCGTCGAACCGGCCCTTGAAAAGATTTCCCAGCAGCGGGATGTCGCCGGCCACCGGCACCTTGCGGCGTGTGTTGGCCTGTGAGGTCTGGATGAGGCCGCCCATGACGATGGTCGAACCGTCGCGGACCCGGATCAGCGTGGAAGCCTGCTTGATGTCGAGGACCGGCGCCGTGGTGTCGCCTGTGCGGGAGGATTTCACCTCGAGCAATCCGGTGAGGACCGGCGAAATGTCGAGGGTCACCCAGTCGTCGGTCGACACCTGCGGCGTGATGGCAAGAATGGTGCCGACCGTGACCGTCTGGACCTGCTCGGCGTCGAGGGCGTTGTTGCCGGCGCCGCCGTTGGTGGGCAACACCGTGACGGACTTGGAGAAGAACGGCATTTCCGTGCCGACTTTGATCAGCGCCGTCTGGTTGTTCATCGTGCGGATGCGCGGCTTGGAGATCACCTGCACTTCGCCCATCTCCTGCAGCGCCTCGACCACGACCTTGGTGTTCTGGTTCTGGAACACCATGCTGAACGTGTCCGGCTTCAGGTCAAAGCCGCCGGCGGGATTGATGGGGATGGTGGCCCCGCCGACGCCCAATCCGGAGCCATACATCCGGGCCACTTGGGACCAATCGATGCCGAACTGGAACTGGTCGTTCAGAGTGACGTCGTAAAGGCGCGCCTCGATGTCCACCTGCCGGTGAATGGTCCGGTCCAGGCTCTTCACGTAGCCCTCGATCCGCTTGAGCGCGGAGGGCCGGTCCGTGACCTGGATGAGTCCGGCGGTCATGTTGATTGCGAGGTTTTCACGGCCCTTCTCGGTCACGAGTTTGTCGAGTTCGCCTTTGAGTTCCTGCCAGAAATTGACCGGGTTCTGGGCGGTCAGGGCCACCGAGGAACCGTTGCTTCCGCCGCCGCCACCGGCACCGCCGCCCGCGCCGCCACCGCCTGCGGCTGCGCCACCGCCTCCGCCACCACCGCCGCCGGCACCGGCGCCGCCGGCTGCGCCGCCGCCGCCGGCTGCGCCGCTGGCGAGGTTTGCCGAGCTGGTGCCCGAGCCGGTGCGGTTCATGCGCAGGTAATCAATCTGGAAGGTGCGGGTCTCGGCGCCGCGCACGCGGATCAGGCCGTGGTCGAGGCTCCACGAGTAGTCGTTCGCCTCGAGCAACGCGCGCATGATGGATTCGAGCGGCAGGTCGCGGACATCCAGGGTGACAGTGCCCGTGACGTCGTTGTCGGGAACGATGTTGAGATTGTTGGCCTGGGCGAACAGGGCCAGGGCCGCCTTCAGCTCCAGTCCGGCCGCCTTGAACGTGTAGAGAGTCTTGTTGGCGGAGGCTTCGGTGCCGGGCAGGGCGGAGCCGGCGGTGGTGGGAAGAGGTTCGGAGCGCACGGGCGCCACGTTGGTGGCCGTGCCGGCGCGCGCACGTTCTTCCGCGGCGTTCCAATCGTTGTCCGCGAGCCGTGTCCGGAATTCGGGACCGCGGTCGGGATTGTGCTCGCGCTGCCACGGCGTGACCTCCTTCTTGGGGTCACGGGTCGAGGCGCAGCCAGCCGTGATGCCGGCAAGGGTCATGGTGATCGCCGTCTGCCAGAGGCGGCGTGCCCGCAGCGGGGCCGGTAGTGTGGGGGTGTTCATGGAGTTTTCTGTGTGTTCTGTGGGGATGGGGGAGAGCGAGACTCAGCCGCCGGCCTCGGGCTGAGGGTTGACGCTGCGGGGCGGGGGTTCCGCGGGCGGCTGGACTGGGCCGGCCGTCACGGGAGCGGGTTTGGAGCCGGGGAGGCGGTCAAAGGCGGGAAAGTCGGCCCGCACTTCGCCGTTGGCCGGATGCCGGAGGAAGACCGCACTGTTCTCGATGCGCTCGACCATGTAGCCGGAGGCTTCGTCGCCCTCGCGCAGGAGCTTTCCGTTGATGACTGCGAACTGCTGGCCGGCCTGCCGCCAGATGGCCGAGACCCGCATCGTTTCGGGTTTCGCCGTGGCGATGAAGCGTGGCCGGGTGCTGACAGGCGTGATGAAGGCGAACGGATCGCGGTCCGGAGCCTGAAGCCAGCGTTCCATCCGGCTGCGGGCCACATCACGACGGAGCGTGGACTCTCCGGCGGGCAGCACCGGCGGCGGCACAGCCGGGGGAGCCGGCGCCGCGTCGTCGGCGGCCTTGGGGGCAGCCTTGCGGGCGGCGGCGAATTTCGGCCCGAGTGCCCGCCGCAGTTCCTTGCGGGAGTTGACGAATACGCTGCCCAGGGCGACCACGACGAGGCCGGCCACGAAGAAGCGGTTGCGCAGCAGTTTTTTCATGGTTTGGGGGCGATGCCCCAGAGTTGGAGGTTGTAGGTGGCCTTCGCAGCGGTGCCGTTGCGGCCGGCGAGATTCAGCCTGAGGAGGTCCACGCGTTTCGGATGGCTCGCAAGGAAGTGGGTGAATTCCAGCAGCCGCTGGTAGGCGTTGCGCTGGGACTGGATTCCGAGCGCCGGTTTGACCTCGAAGGTGACCGGCACGAGGACCAGATTCTCGGCGCCCACCGTCTGGTTTTCGGCCTCACCGAAGCGCGGACTGAAATCGAGCGCGAGCGTGATGGCCTTGTCCCGCAGTTCATCCAGCCAGCCGGCGATGGCCTCCTGGGTGGCGAAATGGCGTTCCATCGCGGCGGAATAGCGGCCGACAATGTTGTCGCTCTCAAGGGTCTTGCGCCGCAGTTCCATCTCCTCGATCTGCTGGGTGAGCTTGCTGGTGCGCCGGGTGAGTTCCTCGGATTCGCGGATGACGGGCCGGATCCGGTCCAGCGACCACCAGAGCAGGGTGGTGCTGCACGCGAACGGCAGGATGAACATGAGGCGCGGCAGCACCTTGCGCTGAAAGTTGGTCTGCGGCGGCCGCGTGAGGGGGCGTGCCGGTGTCTGGGCGGTGGGAAGAGGCGGCGGGGTTTTCATCGGAGCACTCCTTGCAGTAGAAATTCACGTGAACGGGAAGGCGGCATGTGCGCGAACTCCCGGAGGCGGCTGGCCCAGGCGTTAAGGGATCCGGATTCGACGCCGCCCTTGGCGTCGGCCGCGACCGGGGCGTTGGTGGAGCTGTCGCGCAGGGTGGCGGGGTCAAAGGTCAGCCCCAGCGGACCCTCGTTCAGGCGGAGGGCGAATTCGCGGGTCAGGCGGTTCACGTCCACGGTGGGGGCGGGGTCGGTGGCCGGCTGCAGTGCGCCGCTGAGGGTCACGCGCCATTGATTGGTCTCCGCCAGCAGCGTCAGGTTGGTCAGCACGAGGTCGTTGGGCAGCGCTTCGGTGACGCCCCCGAGCACCCAGGTGGGGACCGGATCCGACTGGTCGGGCTGCGTGGCGCTGAGGAAACTCGACTTGCGCTCGGTCTCGACAAAGAACTCCTGGAGCGAGCGATGCCGGCCCTGAAGGTCCACTTCGAGTGACTTCAGACGGCCAATGGCGCGCTTTTCCTCGCGGTGATGATATTGCACCAGGGCGGTGAGACCGCACGCGACGGAAAGCAGCCCGATGGCGGAATAGGTGCTGAACCGCATCACCGTGCGGCGGGCCGGCGCTTCCCGATGCTCGCGGCTGATGAGGTTGACCTGGGGGTTGACAGAGAGCCGCAACGCGTCTTCTGCCCAGGCGAACTCGCCGGCGGGCGCGGGGCTCGCCTTGAGCGGGACTTCCAGGAAACTGACCAGTCTGGGCACGCGCTCGGCGGCATCGGCATCGGCCAGCCAGGCATTGGAGACCACGACGCCATACTGCTGCTGGGCGAAGAGCAGAGTGCGGTTGAGGTCCACCGCCACCCGGTCGGCTTCATGGTTCCACGAGCCGGGCAAGGTGCGCACGAGCAGCGGCATCGTGTCGCCGCGGGCGACCAGCACGGTGGTGGTCTCCCCGTGGGCGGCGGCCACCAGCGTGATCTCGTCATCCCGCAGGGGGAGCTGGCTCAGTTGCGACCGCAGCACCTCGGAGCCCGGTGTCAGGGTGCCGAGGTGAAGGTGGGCGTCATTGCAGGCCTCGACGATGCCTTCATAGAGCTCGGTGGGCATCAGGTGCAGCAGTGCGCCGCCATTCGCCTTGGTGGGCACCGTGAGCTGGAAGCCCCAGGTGGCGGCACCGCTGAACGGCTTGTGCTGCTGCACCTGCCGCTGGAGATACTTGGTCAGGGTGCCCGCCTTGCTGGTCGGCACGTCCACCCAGTGCTGGTGGAACTGCGGGTGCAGCAGCACGAGCGACACGTTGGTGCCCTGGAATGCGGTGCGCTTGACCGCCTCCCGCAGGGCCGTGAGGAACTCGGCCGGGGTGGTGACCGGCGAGGGGCTGGTCCACGCAACGCCGAGGGCACCCTTGTGCAGGGCGATGGCGGAAAACCGGCCGTTGAGCCACGCCACACCCAGGAGCGTGCCCGGAGGCAGTTTCTGGGCCTGAGCCGCGGGTGCGGAATGCGAATTGAGTTTGAGCATGGGGGTGCGTCCTCGCGGGGTTACTGGATGAGCTGATCGAGCGTGGTCAGCAGGTTGGTTTGGGCCGTGGCCGTGACCGTGGCAAAGGTCTGGTTGGTGAAGCCCGAATTGGCATAGCTGATGTAGGCGGTCATGTAGCTGTTAAGGGCGTTCACAAACTGCGTCTGGGTCGCGGTCGCCGTGGGATTCGCCGGGGCGGCAAGAAAGCTCGTCGCGGCCTGGCCCAAGTCCGAACCGACCAGCGAATCGGAGGTCCAGCCGGCCTGGGCGCCGCCGCCCGAACGCCACGATCCACTGTCACACACGAAGGCCATGGAGTTTTTCTGCACGATCACGACCTGAGTCGTGCCGTCCGGCGCGTTCAAAGCCACGCGGGTGCCCTTGATCACCCAGACGCTGCGCGGCAAACCGCTCATGACGTTGGTGGCCACGTTGTCCAAGCTGTAGCTGCCGTAGGGCACGCCCTGGGCGTTGAGCGCGAGCTGCACGAACCAGTCGCTCATCTGGACGCGTTGGATCTTCAGGTCCTCGCCTTTGCCGGCCCAAGTCCATCCGGACGGGATCTGGTTCGGTGAATTGGTCCACAGGGCGTCGAACACGTTGGAAGAAACGACGCCGCTGGCGAGGGTCGAGGGAAGTTCGCGGCCCACCGAGGAGATGACCATCATCCGCGGGGACACAGGCTGCAGTGAACCGTTCACAGTCTGGGTGAAGGGCAGACCCGAGGTGCTGTTCGTGCCGATGCGCAGGCGCTCGTCGATGAGCACGAGGCGCGGCAGCTTTCGGTCGTTCAGCAGCAGCTGGGCCGGTGTTGTGCCCACTTCGGGCGCGATCACGGCGGCGAAGTTGGTATGCGCCGGGAGGGACCGGGTCCGGAGGGCGTAGCTCTCGACGGCGGCGCCGATGGATTTCAGATACTCCTCCTCCTTGAGACGGGCCCGGTCGTCGATTTCCGACGTGAGCATGGGCAGCGCCGCGGCGGCGAGCACCACCAGGACGGCCAGCACCAGCAGCAGCTCAATGAGCGTGAAGCCGCGCCGGGGGGCCGGGGGGCGGACGTTGAGGGTGGGGTTTTTCATCGGCGGGGAAGGGGAGGGCGTTCAGCGTTTAGCGGTTGGCGTTGCAGGCGTCCCGCAGGGTATTCCGGTGGGAGACGCACTGGTTGTAAGGCTGGTTGCCGCCGCCGGACTTGCTGCACCCGTTGTTATTGCTCCAAGTGGTGAAGCCACGGAGGCAGTTGAAGGCGGCCTCGATTACCGGGGCGGGATTTCGCACCACGGGTGGCGTGCTGCTCGTCGCACAGCATCCGGACTCACAGGGACCCACCACGCGCCAGCCGTAGCCGGGGCCGTCGCCGGACATGAAACAGCCCGATTTCACCCACACGCGGAGGATGTTCTGGCCATCGGGCGAGGCGAACCAGCCGGTCTTGCCCACGTTCAGGTTGTCGTGCTTGTAACGGGTGCCGTCGCACATCTCGAGCACCACGTTGGAGAGGTCCTTGGTGCTGGTGACATAGACCTTGTTGGTGCAGCCGTTGAAAAAGACCGTGACGGCGGACTTGCAGCCCGAGGCGGTGCCGGCGCTCATGGTTTCAGCGTCCGGTGTGTCACAACCGGCGGGAAGGCCTCCGGAACCGCCCGAGCCGCCGGAACCGGCCGTGTTGTTGGCCGTGTTGAGGAAGGTGTCCACCGTGGTGATCAGGCCGACCGCAGGATCGTTGAGGGCGATGCTGACGGGCACCACGGCCTGCACCCAACGGCCGGCCATGTAGATGTAACTGGCGTCGGCGTGGAGGATGTCGCGGGCGAACAGGCCGCCACCGGCATTCAGGAGGTCCACTGAGGAACCATCCACCACCCACAGTTCCCTGTGGGAGTTGGGGCTGATGGCGTTGGTCGCGGCGTCGCCCATGCTCCAGGTGGCGGAGTTGGTGGCGTCGAGGTTGTTCAGGATGAGCCGGTAAAAGAGGCCGGTAAGCGTCACGCGTTCCCGCTTGAGATCGGCGGCCGAGCCCTTCCAGGAGGCGGGCCAGCCGGCCGGCAGTGCATCATCCGCGCTGTTCCAGATGTTGGAGAACGTCAGCCCGGAACTGGGCAGCGCATCGTCGAGGCTCGACAGGATGACGAAGTTGAGGTTCCGGGGCTCGCGTGTGCCGGCGATGGTCTGCGTGTAGGGCAGCGCGGAGAACGGCAGCGAGGGCGCGCCCAGCTGGAAAGTGGGATCCACCAGCACCGTGCGCCGGTTGCCGACGGAATTGGTGAGGATCTCGTTCAGGCTGCGGTTGAGCTGGGCCGCGACGGCGGTGCTCCACGTGGCGGACGAAGGCACCGAAAGCGCCTGCTTCACGACGTTGGACAGGCCGGTGGCAATGCCCTTGAGGCTCACCTCCTCGGCGGCGCGCCGGTTTTCGATGAGCGTGCGCTGGGCGGAGACCAGGCCAAAGCCGGCGAGGATGGCGATGATCGCGATCACGCCGACAAACTCGATCAGCGTGAAGCCGCGGGTGGAGGCGGGTGTGTGGTGACGTTTCATGGGCAGTTTCATTTGATTCCAGCCATCAGGGACAGGATGGGCATGAAGACGGCGAGGGCGACGAAGCCGACGACTGTGACGAGGAAAAGGATCAGCGCCGGCTCCATCAGCCCGAAGATGCGTTTGATGCGCTGGGGCACGATCAGGTTGTAGTAGCCCGAGACATTCTCGAGCGCCTGGTCGAGCTGACCGGTCTTCTCGCCGATGACCGACATGCGGAGCAGGAGGTTCGGAAAGATACGGTGCTGCCGGAGAGCACCGCTGAACGTCTCGCCCTCCTCGATGCGGCGGGCGACGTCCACGACGATCCCGCCGACCAGCGGGCTGCCGACGAGGCCTTCACAGAGCTTGAGGCCGGTGACCAGCGGGACGCCGTTGCGGTAAAGCACGGCGAGATTCTGTGCGAACCGGGCGATCCAGAGCATGTGCGTCATGGCGCCGAAGAGGGGCACCTTCATCCAGAAGCTGTCCCACAGGACCGCGAAGGCTTGGGATTTCTTACGGGACACCTGGATCACGACCGGGCCGACGAGCAGCACGATCATCCAGATCCACCAGGTCGCCTTGGTGAAATCGCTGATGCCGAAGACAACCTTGGTGGGCCAGGGCAGCGCGACCTTGGCGACGGAGAGCAGGCCGACGAACCGCGGCACCACGAAGGTGAAGAGCACGAGCACGAAGATCATCGTCGTGATCATCACTATGGCGGGGTAAATCGTGGCCTGCTTCACGTCGGACGCGATCTGGTCCTGCCATTCGAGGTAACGCTTCAGTTCACCGAAGGACTCCGGCAAGGCGCCGCTCTGTTCCCCGGCCCGGATGAGACTGGTCATGCTGTGGGCGAAGCATTTCGGGAACCGGGCCATCGAGTCTGCGAGCGGCAGGCCGGACTCGACCGAACGTTTCACCTCGCGGATGACCCTGGCGAAGGTCGCGCGGTCGCAGTCCTGCGCCGCCACATCCAGGGCCTGCACCAGCGGGATGCCCACCTTGGTGAGGAAGCCCATGAGCGTGCAGAAGTTGATGAGGTCGCGGCGCGACATGGCCCCAAGACGGTTGGGGTTTGAGCGGATCTCCTCCGCGGCGGCGTCCTCCTCGGCCTTGGCCTCCACCAGCCACACGCCGTTCGAGCGCAGCGTCTCCTCGAGGGCAACCTCGTCGAGCGCATGCATCCGTCCGCTCTGGCTGCGGCCCCGGACATCGAGGCCCACATAGGAAAAGGTTTTCATGGCGGACTATTCGTTGGGGCGGGTGACCCGGAGGAGTTCCTCCAGCGTGGTGGCGCCCTGCATGGCCCGGCGCAGGCCATCGTCGAACATCGAGAGCATCCCGCTTTCGCGGGCAAGGCGGACGAAGTCGGAATGCGCCGCCCGGCGGATGATCGGCGCGTGGAACCGCTCATCGAGCGTCATGATCTCGAACACGGCCTGGCGTCCGCGGAAACCGCTGCCGTGGCAGCGGTCGCAGCCGCCGGCCTTCCACAGCTTCGGTTCGAGCCCGGCCGGCGGGGTGAGATTCAGTTTAGCCAGCTCGGCCTCGGGATCGGCGATCGGTTGGCGGCAATCCGGACAGAGCCGGCGCACGAGGCGTTGGGCCAGCACGGCCACCAGGCTGCTGGGTAGCAGATACGGCTCCACGCCCATGTCGATGAGCCGGGGGATCGCACCGGGGGCGTCGTTGGTGTGGAGGGTCGAGAAAACCAGGTGGCCCGTGAGCGCAGCACGGATCATCAGCGTGGCCGTTTCCGTGTCGCGCGTTTCGCCGACGAGGATCACGTCGGGATCCTGTCGCAGCAGCGACCGGAGGGCCGCGCTGAAGGTGAGGCCCACTTCCTCGCGGATCTGCGTCTGCCGGATGCCGGCAAGGGGCATCTCCACCGGATCCTCGAGCGTGAAGATGCTGAGGTCGGGCTGATTGATCTCGTTGAGGACCGAGTAAAGCGTCGTGGTCTTTCCGGAACCGGTCGGACCGGTGACGATGACCACGCCATAGGGCGCCTCGATGGCGGCGCGCAGCCTGGCCTCGAATTCGGGCGTGAGGCCCAGATGGGCGAGGCGATTCACCTGCGAGCCCGTGTCGAGGATCCGGACGACGATGCTTTCGCCGAACTGCGTGGGCAGGCTGGAAATGCGCAGGTTGATCTTCCGTCGGCTGACTTGGATGGAGGCCCGGCCATCCTGCGGCACCCGACATTCGGTCACGTCGAGATCTCCGAGGATCTTCATCCGCGCCGCCACGGCGGACTGCAGCGATTTGGGCAGCAGCACGTCAGGATGGAGCACGCCGTCGATGCGGGTGCGGATGCGCAGGAGCTTTTCCTCGGGCTCGAAGTGGATGTCGCTGGCGCGGCGGTTCACGGCGCGCTGCAGCACCTGGTTGACGAGGTGGATGATCGGGGCGTCGTCGTAAGGAGCGGCCTCGATCTCGGGCGCGGCCGCCGCCTCGCGGTCCTTCTCGTGCCCCTCCTCCGCGATGATCTTGTCGATGGATTCCTGGATCGTGGGCCCGCGGAGCTGGAGCCGGTCAATCGCGTTGAGCAGGTCGCGCTCGGTGGCGGCCACCGATTCGATCCGGTGCCCGGTGATCATCGCGAGCTGGTCCATGGCCACCACGTTGGTGGGGTCGGCCATGGCGACGGTGAGGGTGTCGTCCTGCAGGCTTACGGGCAGGGCCTTCAGGCGGCGCGAAACGTCGCAAGGAATGAGCTGCGCGACCTCCTCGGTCAGCGGCGTCCGCGACAGGTCCACGTAGCGGGTGCGGCTCTCGCGGGCGATGAACTCGGCCACCTTTTCGGCGGCGACCAGGTTCAGGTCCACCAGCACCTTGGTGAGCGCCCCGCCGCGGCGCTTCAGCTCGCATTCGGCGAGTTCGAGCTGCACGGGCGTGATGAGGCCCGCGCCCAGCAGGCGTTCACCGATCCCGATCGTGGAGGGGGTGCGCTGCATCAGAGGTGGGTGAGGTAGAGGTAAACGTCGGCCAAGCCGGTGATGCCCCCGGCGGAATAGTCGTATTTCACCCGGCCTCCGAAGTCGTTCCCGAGCCCAGACTCACCGAGGCTCGCGGAAGGGCCGTCGAGCAGGCGGTTCAATTCGAGGGCATCCTCGCGGTTGACGTTGACGAGGCGGACGTCGAGCACGGCGCCGCCACCGGCCGCGTGATTGGGCACGGCCGAGAGGGTAGTCAGGTGGTAGGCGGAATTGCTGCCGTCGGGATCGACGTTGAAGTTCACCGGGGGCCGGACCTGGACGATGGCTTGCTCGGCGACAAGGGCGCGGAAGGACTGATCCAGGAGACCGATCTTGAAGAGGACATTGCGGTCCCAGTCGGTGGCCGCAGGCGGGTTGGTGGCAAAATTGAAGGCCGCTCCATTGACATCGCCAATCAGGCCAAATCTGGCGGCATAGGTGACCGCCGCGGTTCGGACGGCATTGTAACTGCCGACCGCTTCGACCACACGGGCCTGGCTGATCAGGCCGAACAGCTTGGGCAGCAGAAGGGTTGCGAGCGTGGCGATAATGGCCAGCGTCCCGATCACCTCGATCAGGGTAAACCCCCGGCGGGTGGCGGCATGCGATTTCAGGGCGGATTTCATTTATGGGCGACGTAAACGTGGACTTCGGTCAGCCCGGACATGGCGGCGCCATATTTGACCCGGCCGCGCAGGTCAGGGCCGCCGGCGGTCCCCAGAGCCTGGCCATCGATCCGATTGCTGAGATCGCGGGCATCCTCTTCAAACACACCCGAGAGGATGAGTTCGAGCACCACCTGCCCGGTGGCATCGCTGGTGGAGGAACCCGAGCCGTCGAGATCGTAGGCCGCATTGGTGGGCGTGACGGAGGTGCCGCTGACGGGCGCAGCGGAAATCTGGACGTTGGCATCCAGCGCGAGGCGGGAATCGAACGCGCGTTCGAGATAACCGGCTGGCCGCAGCACGTTGCGATCCCATTGCGGCACACCGGCGGCCAACTGTGCGGGGGTATAGTTCGTGCCGCCGCTGCCGCCGAGGCGACCGAATCGGCTGAAATAGCTGATCGTGGCCGATTTGAGGGCGTTGTAGCCGAGGACGGCGCCTTCAACCCGGGCCTCGTTGATGGATAGGAACACCCGGGGAATCAGGGTCGAGGCGAGGAGTGCCATGATGGCCAGCACGCCCACTGCTTCGACCAGCGTGAAGCCGGGAGAGCGGCGCAGGGGGGCGCGGCGGGTGAGTTTCATGGCGAGGGGGATGACCGGGCGGAGCTGGCAGCGCGCCGCTCCGCCCGGGATGCGCGATTCGGTGAGTCCGGAAGTCCGGCTTATTTGTGGGCGACGTAGATGTAGACGTCGGTCAGGCCGCTAGCCGCGGTGGCATATTTCACGCGACCCTTGAGGTCAGCGGCACCGACCGCTGCTCCCAGCGTTTCGCCGTCGATCTTGTTGCTGAGCTCGCGGGCGTCGTCCTCGGAGACGCCATCCAGCTTGACGTAAAGCACGGCGGTGCCGGTCACGTCATTGCCAGCCGAACCGTCGGTGCTGGAACCGTCCAAATCCCAGCCGCGGTTGCTGCCGGTGATGGCGCCGTCCAGGGCCACGTTGCAGCCGGCGACGATGGTGTCGTTGGCGGTGCCGAGCTTGGTTTCAAAGCCCTTTTCCAGGTATCCGGCCTTGAGCAGCGACGCGGAATCCCAGTCAGTGACCCCGTTGGTGAGCTGGGCACCGGTGAACGCGGCGCCCTGATAATCCCCGAACCGGCCAAACTTGCCGAAGTAGGTGATCGCGGCCGACTTGAAGCTGTTGTAGCTGAGGGCGGCCCCGTTGACGCGGGATTCATTCACCGCGTTGAAGATCCGCGGGATGAGCAGCGCGGCGAGGACCGCGATGATGGCGAGCACGCCGATCATCTCGATCAGGGTGAATCCCGAACGACGGCGCAGGTTGATTTGGCTGACTTTCATGTGTCTTGTGTGTTTGTTTTGTGGTGTTTGTTTTTCGGGTCCATGGACGGCGTGACAGCGCCGTCCAGGGGGGGCCCAAATGGGTGGATAGGCTTCAGCGATGGGTCACGTAGAGACGCACATGGCCGCGTTTGGCCTTTCCGAAATCGTATTTGACCCGACCGCTCAGGTCGGTGCCGGGCCGTGCTTCCCCGAAGGATTCCTCTTCGCCGTCGATCCGGCTGTTCAACGCGCGGGCATCGGCCAGCGACACCTGTTCGAGAATCGCCTCGACCACGATGTGACCGTCGGCGACCGTGTTGTTGGCGGTCGGGGTGAAACCCGTAAAACTGTAGGCGTTGTTCGCGCTGGACGGTGCCACCGAACTCCGGGGCGGGGCCGACACCGCGAGGCGCGCCCGGGTGGCGATCGGGGTTGCGAAGTGCTCTTCGAGGAACCCGGCCGGCTTGAGCACGGCGGAATCCCAGTGAGCGGCCGCCTCGGCATCGCGGAACAGCACGGTGTAGTCTGTGTTCGGCCGGTCGAACCGGTGCTGGTCCAGAAAACGCTGCGCGGCGGTCTTGGCCAGCATGTAGGTCTGGGCGGACTGGTTGAGCCGCGCATTGGTGACCAGCGAGAACATCTGCGGCATGACGGACACGGCGAGCATGCCGACGACACTGATGGCGCCGACCGTCTCGATCGGACTGAATCCGCTGCGCCGCGACAGGCCGGTGGCTGGGTTGGGTTGGGTGCGTTTCATGAGCTATGTGTGACTCCTCTGGTGCTTCGTCGATCTCTCCCGTCCTGAGCAGGCCCCCGGCGATTGCCGGCGTTGTTCTCCCCTTGTCTGCCTTTCGCAGCCCTTGCCGCCGTCGCCGCCAGTAGCCACTCAGGACGCCCGCAGTCTGGTCACAACTACCCACTTTCAAATCGCCAGATGTCAGTAACGGGCCGGTTTTGTCCGGCCGGACCTACCAAGTTTTGAGGAGGAGCCAGCCGGACGTGACGTCGCTAGCTTCCCCAACAACAACGGGGAAAGGCGGCCGGCACGGCTGGTTTTGGTTCCGTTCAAAAGGCGGGAAATGAATTCGGGGGACACAGCGAAACTGCGGAAAGCCGGCGCAAATCACGCCGGAGGGCGGACGCTTTGCTGGCTCCTCCTTCTGCTGTCCGCGCTCCTGGGCGCAGTCCAGCCGGGGCGCGCCGCCGCTCCGGAATACTCCGTGCGCCGGCTGAACGGGGACAATGGACTGCCACAGGACGCGGTGACTTGTCTGGCCCAGTCGGCGGACGGTTATCTCTGGATCGGCACGGGCTTCGGTCTCGCCCGCTTTGATGGGGCCAGGATCACGGTGTTTGACCGGTTCAACACGCCCGCGCTGGTCTCCGATGTGGTGACCGCGCTGACCGAAGACGGTTCGGGCAGCCTGTGGATCGGCACAGCGCGCGGACTGGTGCTCCGTCGCCAGGGCGGCTTCAAAAACCGGACCCAACTGGCTCATTTTCCGCACGAACGCATCACCGCCCTGCTGCCTGCCGCGGATGGCGGCATCTGGGTGGGCTGGAGTCACGGGCTGAGCCGGGTCTGGCCCGACCGGGCGGAACATTATGGAGAGGCTGCCGGGCTCCGGAACCTGGACGTGCGCGAACTGCATGTCCTCGAAGACGGCCGGCTGCTGGTCCAGACGGCGTCGGAGTGGCAGGAGTTTGAACCACGGCAGGGACGGTTCCTCGGAGCCCGCCAGAAATACATCCCGAGTCCGGGCGCGCTATCGGCGTTGCCGATGGATGGCGACGGGTTTTCGTGGGCCGGAGATGCCGACGGCATTTCCGTCAATCGCGGCGGCACGTGGCGGCGGATGCTGGAGTTCACGCGCGAGCTGCCGGCGGAGAGCGTCCGGTTCTATTCCCATCCAACTTTGGGGCTGATTGCCTTGGTGGTGCCGCACGGAGTGTATCAGTGGGACGGTGCCAAGTTTCGGCCGCTGACGACGGACACGCCCACGTGGCTGCGACGCGCACGCACCGCGCTGTTCGACCGCGAGGAAACGCTCTGGCTCGGTAGCTCGGAAGGCTTGCTCCAGCTCCAGCGCCGGTCCGTGCAGGTCATCGGTCAGCGCGAAGGCCTGCCCAGCGACCATGTGATGACCGTGTCCGAAGCGCCTGACGGAAGCCTGTATGTCGGAACCCGTCGCGGTGTGGGCTGGCTGCGGAACGGACGCGTGGCCGGGACCGTGCCGCTGCCGGCCGGCTTGCGCGAGGCGGACACCGTGGTCTTGGCGGCACGCGATGGCCGCATCTGGCATTCGAGCGGCAATGGCGAGGTGGCCATCCGCCGCGTTGGGGCGGCCGAACCGGCGGTCGTGTTGCCGCTGGGCAACCGCAAGGTCCGCTGTCTGTATGAAGACCGCGGCGGGGCGGTCTGGATCGGCACGTCGTCCGGCCTGTTCCGGGCACGGGACGAGGCATTGGAGAACTTTCCCGGCGATGCCCAACTGGCGGCGCATGATGTCCGGGCCGTGTTGCAGGATCATGCCGGCGTGCTCTGGATCGGCACCCATGGATCCGGCCTGCTCCGGGCCAGCGGGGGCAAAGTCACCTCCACGGAGACCGAGCCGGGGGCCCCGCCGCTGGAGATTCTGTCCCTGTGCGAATGCCGGCGGGGCAACCTCTGGGTGGGCACTTCGGCCGGTCTGCACCTCTTTTCCGCAGGGAAATGGCGACGCTTCACCCGGGAGGACGGTCTGGCGGAGAATCTCGTCAACCAGGTGCTGGAGGACAACGAGGGCCGGCTTTGGCTGACGGGTATGCGGGGCATCCACGGCATCCCGGGTTCGGATTTGTCGGACGTGATGGCCGGCGTGAAGGCGCGGGTCCGTTGTGTCACGCTCAATCATTTGGACGGCATGATCGGTTCCGAAACCGGCGGCGGACTGCAACCGGCAGGCTGCCGTGACCGGCTGGGGAAGCTGTGGTTTCCAACCCCCGGCGGCCTGGTCCAGATTTCGCCGGAACTGGTCCGGGCCAATACCCGTCCGCCGACCGTGATCATCGAGCAGATCCGGGTGGACCGGGACGAGATCTCGGGTGCGCGCCTGCACCGGCTGCTGCACGGCGAAGGCCCGATGCTCGAGTTGACGCGCGCCGAATCCCGGGTGCTGGGTTTCCGGTTCACCGCCACGACCTTTCCCCAGAACGATCTGGTCCATTTCCGCTTCCGGCTGAAGGGCTATGACCGGGACTGGCGCCGGTCGGACGGGGTGCGGGAGGCGAGCTACACGAATCTGAAGCCCGGGCAATATGAGTTCGAGGTCGAGGCCGCGAACGCGCACGGCCATTGGAGCGTGGCGCCCATGTCGCTGCGGTTCCGGATCATTCCGCGGTTCTGGGAGACGCCGCTGTTCTACTCGATCGTCGCCGGGGTGCTGGTGTTCTGCGGGCTGGAAATCGGCCGCTGGCTGCAAGGCCGCCGCATCGCGCGGCTGAAGAAATCCCATCGCGCCCTTGAAGAGGAACGCGCCCGTATTGCCAAGGATCTGAATGATGAGATCGGCGCCAGCCTCAACGGGTTGGCGTGGCAGGCGGATCTGGCCAGCCGGGGCGCCGAAGGGCCGGCCCGCAACGAGCTGGAGAACTTCTCGGCCCGCTCCCGCTCGCTCGTTGACCGGCTGCGGGAGGTCGTCTGGGCGGTCAACCCCGAGTGCGACGTGCTCGACAACTTCGCCGCGTATCTCAGCTACTACCTTGATGGCGTGAATGCGCCCAACACGCGGTTCAAGCTGGATCTGCCTTCGGATTTGCCGTCCGTCCGGCTGCGGTCGGAGGTGCGGCACATCCTGCTCAGTGCGTTCAAGGAGACCCTGGTTTTGGCCATCGGCCCGGCGGGCGCACGGCAGGTGGAGGTTTCACTGCGGTTCGCGAACGGGGTGGTGCGGTTGCGCGTGTTCCACAACGGCGCGGGCACCGGGGATGACAAATGGAAGGCGCGGATGGAAACGCTGCGCGAGCGCATGCTCGCGATCGGCGGGCGCATTGACATTGCGCCGCAGACGGGGGAAGGAACAGAGGTCACCTGCGAAGTTAAGGCCGACGCCTCAGACACGTCGGTCCTGCGCAAGTCGGATTCCCCCACCGATGAACATCAGAATCGCGATCGTTGAGGACCACGCCCAGATGCGTGAAGGCCTTTCCGCCATCCTCCGGATGACTCCCGGATTCCTGCTGGTCGCCAATTGCGCCCACGGCAAGGCCGCCGTTGAGGACCTCCCCGGCGCCCATCCTGACGTCACCATCATGGACATCAACATGCCCCAGATGAACGGCATCGAGTGTGTGCGCGAACTTCGCCGGCGGAAATGCTCCGGGCAGTTCCTCATGCTCACGGTCGAGGAGAACACCGACCGGGTGTTCGCCGCGCTGGAAGCCGGGGCGCACGGTTACCTGATCAAGAACATGCCGGCCGACCGAATCATCGAGGCCGTGCGTGAACTCCATTCCGGCGGTTCGCCGATTTTCCCGCAGATCGCCCGGAAGCTGGTCCACACCTTCCAGAAGCCCGGGGCCGCCCTTGCGACGGACAGCGCACCGGACCATAGCCTCACCGAACGCGAACAGCAGGTGCTGACCCGCTTTGCTCAGGGCGACCGGGCCAAGGACGTGGCCGACCAGCTCGGCATCTCGGTTTACACGGTCCAGACCCACGTCCGGAACATCTACGACAAGCTGCATGTCCGTTCGCTGGCCGAGGCTGTCGCCCAGGCCCGCGTGGGCTGACATTGACGGTGTGGCGCTTGTCACCGGCGGTTCGCTCCGTAGATTGCAGCCATGGCTTCACCGGTGGAACTGCCCCTGCCTGCGACTGAGATCACGCCCGAGGAACAGGCGCGGACGACCCGCGAGCCCGGCTATCTCGTGATCGCATGGAACGATCCGGTGAACCTGATGCCCTACGTCACCCATGTCTTCCAGACCGTGTTTGGCTGGGAACGAAAGAAGGCGGAGAAGCACATGATGGAAGTTCACGAGCACGGCAAGTCGGTGCTGGTGCGGGACAGTTTCGAAAAGGCGGAGTTCTACGTCCACCAGCTCCAGAAGTATTCCCTGCAGGCAACTCTCGAGCCCGCCGAGTGATGCCACGGTTCTGCCGGCAGCACCGTGGCCGCCCTGGGCTCCGGTCCAACCCCCGGCTGCACCCTCCCCGTTGGGGAGTTCCCAACACCCCGGCCCCTCCGCACGTTTTGCTTCCCCTCGGCGGTCCGGCTTCCATGCTCCCGCCGATGTCTGAAGCGCCCCTGCTTACCCTTGATCTGCCCGGCATCCGCAAGCTGAAGTCCGGCAAGGTTCGCGAAGTGTTCGATCTCGGCGACCGCCTGCTGTTCGTCGCCACCGACCGCATATCCGCCTTCGACTGCATCATGCCGAACGGCATCCCGCGCAAGGGCGAGGTGCTCACCCAGATCTCCCACTTCTGGTTTGATCTCACCGAAAGCTGGTTGCCCAATCATCGCCTGGCGCGGGCCGCCGACCCGTTGCCCGCCGCGCTCCAGCCGTTTGCCGCGCAACTCGCCGGCCGGAGCATGATTGTGAAGAAGTCCCAGCCGCTCGCGATCGAGTGTGTGGTGCGCGGTTACCTGGCCGGGTCCGGCTGGAAGGAATACCGGCACAGCCAAACTGTCTGCGGAATTCCGCTGCCGGCAGGCTTGCGGGAATCGAGCGAACTTCCGGCCCCGATCTTCACACCGGCGACCAAGGCGGAAACCGGCCATGACGAGAACATCTCCTTCGCCCGGGCGGCGGAGATCGTGACTCCCGCCATTGCGGAAAAGGCCCGGGAACTCAGCCTGCGCCTTTATTCGACGGCCCGCGATTATGCCCGCCAGCGGGGCATCATCATCGCGGACACAAAGTTCGAGTTCGGCCTCTTCAACGGGGAACTGATCCTAATCGATGAGGTGTTGACGCCCGATTCTTCGCGGTTCTGGCCGGCCGACCAGTATGCGCCCGGTCGCGGCCAGCCAAGCTACGACAAACAGTTCGTCCGCGACTACCTGGAAACGCTCTCGTGGGACAAAATCCCGCCCGCCCCGGCGTTGCCAGCCGAAGTGGTGGCCCGGACGCAGGGAAAATACCTGGAAGCGTTCGAACGCCTCACCGGACGTCCACTTTGATTGTTTGGGGGGCGGTTTGTGAAAAGTAGCCAATTTTGGTTACTGGTCGTTTTGGGAAGTCGGATGGACGCTCCGATTGTTGATTTGGCGGCTCGGGTAGCACGTTTCTTCAGCGACCATCCTCTGGTCCACCTCCTTGGCGTGTTGTGCGAGCCGCCCTTCTTTTCTTCTTCCCTCCTCGTTCCTTCGCCCTTGGGGCTCGCCGGTGCCAGTTCCTTCGCGGAACTCCCGCTGAAAAAGTCGCCGCGTGGCCAGGTGCTAAACCAAAATCCGGTTGGGTTTTCGCCAGACTAACTGTCCTGCCGTGACACTTCGGTGACACATCGCGGCTCCCTCTGCGGCAAGCTTGGTCCACGATGATCTGCGGCCTGACAGTGTTTCACAGGGCCAAGTCCGGGCCGGTTGCCGGCGCGGACGCCACTTGGGCGCAGTTGGAGTCGCAGGCTTCGGGTTCGGTTTGGTCTCTCGATACCTGCCAACGGCGGTTGCTGGTTTCCCTTGACCCGCAAGCCCGCCTACAGCCGGTGCCACCCGGAGTCCAGCGGCTCCAAGGCAGCGATGCCTACGAGTTCCTGCTCCGGGTGGCCACTGGCCTCGCCAGCCAACTGGCCGGCGAAACCAACATTCTTGGCCAGCTCAAGGCCGCCTGGCACCGCGACGCTCCGAAGACGTCGTGGCTCCAGTGGCTGTTCGCAGACGCGAAGGAAATCCGCGCACGGCACCTTTCGGAAGTCGGGGGCGCCTCCTACGGCCGGTCCGTCCGGCAACTGCTGCGGCAGCCCGGCCGCGAGCCGCTCGCCGGCCCGGTCCTGCTGGTCGGCGCCGGTGACATGGCGGAGTCCGTGGCACCTTGGCTGCGGGCGTGGCCGTTGCAGGTGCTGAACCGCACCGAAGCGCGGGCGAAAGCCCTGGTCGCCCAGCTCCGGGATCAACCCGGCGAAGCGGTGAGCACCGTGCCGGTCCGGCATCAAGAACTGGCGTGGCGCAGCGCCGGCGCGGTGGTCGTCTGCACTCCGGCCGACACCCGGGCCGACGCCCTGTTTTTGCAATGGCTGGGAGCGTCCCTCCACGGCTCCGGCGTGCCGGTCATTCACCTCGGGGTTCATCGGGCCGAGGCCGGCAGATGGGCTGGCCTCGCGGACTTCCGCTGTCTTGAGGACGTTTATGCGCTGCAATCGCAGGCCGATGACCGACGGGACCGGCAACTCGCCGCGGCCCGGGCGGCCTGTTCGGAACGGGCGCGGCATCGGGGGCTGGGCCTTTCCCTGAGCCATCCCCATGGTTGGGAAGATTTGCCGGCCTTCTATGCGCCGGCGGAAGCGGTTCTGTCCCGGCTGACGGTGGCTAGGACCGGGGAACTTCTCCTCGCGGCATGAACCGGACGGCCGCCACCGCTGCAAACCGCGCGAGGGATTCCCGTTCGACCCGCGACCGCGCGTTGGACCAAGATCGCGGTGCCATGAATCCCACGGGTCAACTCAATCCCCGTCCGCCTGCCCGCGTGCGCACGCTCGTGGCGCTGAGTTTTGTCTGGCTGGTTTTCCTTTCCGCCCTCGGCGGCTGGTGGGTCTTCCACATGAAACAGCAGGCGGGCCGGATCGCTGAACTGGAACGGCAGGCGGGCCTCACCTCGCTCGAAGCCAGTCAGCAGTGGGCGCGCACCCAGCGGATGCTGCATTGGGAAGGGGCCACCTTCTTCGGCGCGCTCGCGGTGAGCCTGTTGCTGCTGGGCTGGCTTTACTGGCGCGACGCCCGCCGGGCCCGCTCGCTGCACGGCTTCTTCGCGTCGGTGACCCACGAGCTGCGCACGCCGCTCACCGGCATCCGCCTGGAAGCGGAATCGCTGTCCGAATTGACCGCGGCCGACGCGCCTTCGCGGACCTTGGTTGAGCGCCTGCTGGATGACACGACGCGCTTGGAATCGCAGGTCGAGCGCGCCCTTGAGCTGGCCCGGGTCGAAGGTGCCGGCCCGGTGCCCACGCAGCCGCTGGGCCTGCAACGTGTGGTGGGGCAGTTTCTCCGGCAATGGCGGGTGCCGAAGGTCCCGGTGGTCACGGTGCATAACCGCGTTGGCGATGCCGCCGTGCTAGCCGACCCGGCGGCGGTGCAGATCATCCTGCGCAACCTGCTCGAAAACGCAGTGCGGCATGCCAGTCGTGACGCAGTCTCCATCGAACTTGCCAGCCACGTGGCTGGCGAACGGGTCACGCTCACGGTGACCGACGACGGCGAACCGAACGCGGTGCTCCCGAGCCGGCTCGGCGAACTGTTCGAGAAGGGCACGGCCTCGAAAGGCGCGGGCGTCGGGCTTTATCTGGTCCGCTCGCTGATGCGCCGCATGGGCGGCAGCGCCGAGTTCTATCCCGCCCAGACCGGGGCGAATCCGCACGGCTTTTGCGTGAAGCTCCATTTCCGCACGGAGGGGCACGATGGCTGACCGTCCCTCCGCCCGCCTGCTCGTCGTCGAGGACGAGCCCACGCTCGGCGCCACGCTCGTGGAACGCCTGACCCGATCCGGCTTCGAGATCACCTGGGCCCGCAGCGTCGCAGGGGCCAACGAGGAACTGGGCCGGCGGACATTTGACCTCGCGTTGCTGGATGTCGGCTTGCCGGACGGCTCGGGATTTCTGCTCGCCGAAACGATCCGCAAGCAATCCGTCAGCACCGCCCTGATTTTCCTCACGGCGATGGGCGACCCGCAGCACCGCATCCTCGGCCTGGAACTCGGAGCCGAGGACTACGTGGTGAAGCCGTTCAACTTTCAGGAACTTGTGCTGCGCATCGAGAACGGCCTCCGTCGGGCGCGGTTCTGCGGCTCGGGCCTCAACCGGATGCAGGTGGGCCGGGCAAAGGTGAATTTCGGCAGCTTCTCCGCCGAGGTGGACGGCCAAGCAACGGCCCTGAGCCAGCGGGAAACCGCGTTGCTGAAGCTGCTGGTCGAGAATCGCGGCTCCGTGGTCAGCCGGGACCAGATTCTCGACGAGGTGTGGTCGCGGGACGAATACCCGACGCCGCGCACGGTGGACAATTTCATCCTGAAACTCCGGCGCCTGGTCGAGACCGATCCGGAAACGCCCACCGTGATTCGCAGCGTCCGCGGAGTTGGCTACCAGTTGAACCCCGAATCCTGTCGCGAGCTGTGAATCCCTGTTCCCACATGAGCGAGCCTCGCCAGGCTGCATCCAAGTCAGACGCGGGTGAACTTGTCCCGCTCGGTGATCTTCTCCCTCTCCCTCAGGGAGAGGGCAGGGGTGAGGGGGAACCGCGCGGCGAATCATACCACCGCGTTGCTGGGCTACGGTGGGGAGGTCATCGGGCTGTGGCCGGTTCTGACTTCTGCCTTCCGCGCTCTGACTGCGCATGAACCGCTTCAACCAGGCCATCCGACGCGAGAACCCGGGCCGCCCGCCCGTGTGGTTCATGCGGCAGGCCGGTCGCTATCATTCGCACTATCAGGCGCTGAAGCGGGATCACGATTTCATGGCGCTGTGCAAGGACCCCGCGTTGGCCTGTGAGGTCACGCTGGGCCCCATTCGCGATTTCGACTTCGACGCGGCCATCCTCTTTTCCGACCTGCTTTTCCCGCTTGAGGCAATGGGTATGGGCCTGCGCTACGCCCCCGGACCGGAACTCGACTGGCACCTGAAATCCGCCGCCGACGTGGCGAGGCTCCAAGGCGGAGCGGAGCGGGCGCGCGGACTTGGATTTCAAGCCGAGGCGTTGCGCCGGATTCGTGCCGCCTTGCCCGGTGAGAAGGGCTTGCTCGGATTTGTCGGCGGACCGCTCACGCTGTTCTTCTACGCCGTCGCCGGTTCGCACAAGGGCGACGTGAGCGATGCCGTCGCCGGAGTGGAGGACGGACGCTTTGAAGGCTTCTGCGATTCCCTCCACGACCTGCTGGTGGCGAACATCCTGCTCCAGTTCCGGGCCGGCGCTGACACGGTGGCGGTGATGGACACCGCGGCCGGGGAGATTCCACTGGAGTCGTTCCTGCGCCACGTCGTTCCGCGGCTGGTGGAGCTGATCAAGGAAGTGCGTTCGCTCATCCCGACCGCGTTGTTCACCTACTATTCGCGACACACGGGTCCGGCCCACTGGCACGCGCTGAAGGAACTGCCGATCAGTTGCCTTGGCGTGGACTGGGAACATCCGCTTTCCGCCGTGATGGCCGAAGTCGGCGATCGTTGGGCCGTGCAGGGCAATTTCGATCCGCATCTGCTGCTGTTGCCGGAGGCCGAGCTTCGGCCGCACCTCGACCGGTTCTTCGCCGACGCCCTGACGGTGAGCCCGGAGCGCCGCGCGGGATGGGTGTGCGGACTCGGCCACGGCGTCCTGCCCGGCACTCCGGAATCCAACGTCCGGCTTTTCCTGAACCTCCAACGCGAACTCTTCGCCGCATGACCGCCCATCCGCGCCAAATGCTGCTCCGCAAATACGATGTGCCGGGGCCGCGTTACACCAGTTATCCGACCGTGCCCTACTGGACCGGCCAGCCTTCTCCGGCGGAATGGCTCGACAGTCTGGCCCGCCCACCTGCCTCGCAGCGGGGGGCGCCGGCCGGTGCCGCGATTTACGTCCACATCCCGTTCTGCGAATCGCTCTGCACCTACTGCGGGTGCAACACGCGCATCACGCGGAACCACGAACTGGGCCACCGCTACGTGGATGTGGTGCTGCAGGAATGGGAACTCTACCGGCGCCGGCTCAGCCCGGAGAATTCCTGGCCGCTCGCGGAACTTCACTTTGGCGGCGGCACCCCGACGTTTCTCGTGCCGCCCCAGTTGCGCCGGCTGGCGGCCGGCATTCTCGCCGGGGTGAAGGTTGCGCCCGGCGCGGAGCTTTCGCTGGAGGCCGATCCGCGCGTTACCACCCGGGAACACCTCGCGGCGTTGGCCGAACTCGGCTTCAACCGCCTGAGCCTGGGCATCCAGGACTTCGACCCGAAAGTTCAGGAGACCGTCCACCGGGTGCAGACGGAGGAACAGGTGCAAACGGTGGTCCGGCACGCGCGCGAACTGGGCTATCAGAGCGTCAACTTCGACCTGATTTACGGCCTGCCGTTCCAGACCGAGGACAGCGTTCGCGCCACGGCGGCGGCGGTGACCCGGCTCGGCCCCGACCGCATTGCGTTTTACGCCTACGCGCACGTGCCGTGGATCAAGCCGCAGCAACGGCGTTTCACCGAGGCAGATCTGCCGGCCGGCGAGTCAAAGCGGCATCTCTACGAGGTGGGCCGCGCGTTGCTGGAGGGCGGAGGTTTCCGCGAAATCGGCATGGACCACTTCGCCCGGGAATCCGACTCGCTCTGGCTGGCCGTGCAGGAAGGCCGGCTCCACCGGAACTTCATGGGTTACACCGCGCGCCCGGTCTGGCCCCAGATCGGGCTCGGTGTCTCCGCCATCGGCGATTCGTGGACGCATTTCGCGCAGAACGAAAAGGTGCTGGAACCCTACATGACCCGGGTGCTCTCGGCCGAACTGCCCCTGGTGAGGGGCCACACGCTGACCGGCGAGGATCTCGTCCTGCGCCAGCACATCCTCAACCTGATGACGCGCGGTGCCACCCGTTGGGATCAGGCGGAACTGCAAGCGCCGTTCCTCGAAACCGCCCGGACGCGGCTCGCCGAACTGGCGGACGACGGCCTGCTGGAACTTTCCGGGTCCGGCTGTGAGGTGACGCCGCTCGGGCGGGCGTTCCTCCGCAACATCTGCATGGCGCTGGATGCGCGTCTCGCCCGGCAGACGCCGCCGGAAAAGCTCTTCAGCCGCGCAGTATGAAGGACTGTTCAAAGGTAAAACGTCCGGCTCTGGCCACGGGTGTTCCGATTCGTCTGTGCGTGCAAGGTTGCGAAGCGTCTTGGAGTGCGGAAGCGCAGCGGAGCGAAGCTGCCGCTTTGCAACGCAGCCAGCCCCGCGGGAAAATGGTCCGATGCTTGGCCCGTCGGCCCATCCAAAGCGGCGGCAAGCCGAACGCACTCCAAGACGTTGGCACGAGGTCATCGCCCATGTCATAACCACGTATTGGTCACTGGTCATTGGTCACTGATTCCGCGATGTTCCCCCATTCCTCCAACGGTCCCGCTCCCATCGCCATCATTGGCGGCGGGGTCACCGGTCTGACCGCGGCGTTCCGGCTGCGGCAGCGGGGCATTCCCAGCGTGGTCTATGAAGCTGGTGCGCGCCTGGGCGGGCCGGTGCACACGACCGAACGCGACGGCTACCTCGCCGAAGACGGCCCCAACACGCTGCTCGAAACCTCGCCGAAACTCCGCCAGCTCGTCGCCGATGTCGGACTGAAGGACCAGTGCCTGACGTCCGATCCCGCCGCCAACAAGCGCTACATCGTCCGCGGCGGCCGCCTGCTGGCCGTGCCCGATTCGCTGGCGGGCTGGATGAGCACGCCGCTGTTCAGCTTCGGGGCGAAGCTCAGTGTGCTCGGTGAGCTCGTGCGCCCGCGCGGCCGGGCCGACGTGGAGGAAACCGTCGCCGACTTCGTGCGTCGCCGGCTCGGGCAGGAGTTCCTCGACTACGCGATCAATCCCTTCGTGGGCGGCGTGTATGCCGGCAACCCCGAGCGGCTGTCGCTGCGCGAGGCGTTTCCCAAGCTGCACCAGATCGAGACGCGCTACCGCTCGCTCTTCCTCGGCCAGATGCTTGGCGCGCGTGAGCGTCGCCGTTCCGGGGAAACACCGAAGGACCGCGCCCCGAAGCTGTCCTTCCGGCATGGGCTCGGTTCGCTCGTCTCGGCCTTGGCCGGAAAGCTCGGTGAGGCGGTCCGGCTCAATTCGCCCGTGACCGCCCTGCGCCGCCATGGGCGGGGCTGGCAGGTGACCGTGCAGCGCGAGGGTCGCCCAGAGACGGCCGAACATTCCGCGGTCCTGCTGGCCGCGCCCGCACATCGGCTTGCCGGCATTCCGCTCGACGCCGGCAACGACGCCTCGCTGACGTGGCTGGGCGACATCCACTACGCCGCGGTCACCGTGTTCGTGCTGGGCTTCCGGCGCGAAGACGTGGCGCATCCGCTCGACGGCTTTGGGGCGCTCATTCCCGAGGTCGAAAAGCAGGCCATCCTCGGCGCGATCTTCAGTTCCTCCCTGTTCCCTGGCCGTGCGCCTGCCGGCCATGTCGCGCTGACGTGTTATCTCGGTGGCTCGCGTTCGCCCGAGATGGCGCTGGCTGCGGAGGAGGTTCAACTGTCCGCGACCCGTGAGGCGCTGGGCCGTCTCCTCGGCGTGCGGGGCGAACCGACCTTTCTCCACCGCACCGTCCACCGTCTGGCGATCCCGCAATATCTCCTCGGCTTCGGCGACTTCCGCGCACGCATGACGAAGGTGGAGCAGCAGGCGCCCGGACTCCGCCTCGCCGGCCACTTCCGCAACGGCATCGCCCTCACCGATTGCCTGATGGCCGCGCTCAACGTGGCGGAGGAAATCGCGGACGCCGCCGGGGAAGGAGCCCGACCATGAACAACCTGCCCGCCCTGGTTGAACCGAGCCGTTGCGCCCAGGTGACGGAGGGGCGGCTTTCCAGCCGCCCATTGTCGGCGGCTGGAATGCCGCCGCTCCAATGTGCCCGCCGGCCTGCCAGCACGACGAATTCACACAAGCCGGCAGCCTGCCCGGCGTTGGCACATCGGTTCATGGCTGAATCGAAGCCCGGAATCCGTGGAGTCATCACGCGTCGGGACATTCCCCCTCTCCCACCGGGAGAGGGCCGGGGTGAGGGGGAACCGTGCGCCGCACGAAATCGCCGTGTTGCTGGGAAACCGGCGCCAGACAACCTGGCCTCGACCCGTTGCTGCAAGTTGCGCGGCGGTTTCATCCCGCGCCCGCTTACCCCTCACCCTAACCCTCTCCCTTGGGGAGAGGGGACCGCCCGCCGGCACCAAACAACTCCACCGTCCAGGTTGACGAGGACCGCGCCGCGATGCACTCGCTTCCGCCTTCCCCCTTCCAACTTCCGCCTTTGCCCATGACCGCACCCTCGCCCGTCACCGCGCTGGCCGACCGTCCCGGCGTCCTGCTCATGAACCTCGGCTCGCCCGACTCGCCGTCGGTGCCCGACGTGCGCCGTTACCTGCGCGAGTTCCTCATGGACGGCCGCGTCATCGACGCGCCTTGGCCGATTCGGTGCCTGATCGTCGAGGGGTTCATCCTCCCGTTCCGGCCCAAGAAGTCGGCCCACGCCTACCAGAGCGTTTGGACCGCCGAGGGTTCGCCCCTCGTGGTCATGGGCCGGCACCTCCGCAACCTCGTTGCCCCCCGCCTTGGCTGCCCGGTCGAGCTGTGCATGCGCTACCAGAACCCGACGCCGACCGCCGCGTTGACAGAATTGCAGCGGCAGGGCGTGAACCGCGTCGTGCTGCTCCCGCTGTTCCCGCACTACGCGATGTCGAGCTACGAGTCGGCCGTCGAGAAAGTCCGCGCGAACCTCCGCGCGTTCCCGGGGATGACGCTCGACGTGGTGCCGCCGTTCTACCGGCATCCGGCCTACCTCGACGCCCTGGTCCAGTCCGCCCGGCCCACGCTGGCGCAACCCTACGATCACCTGCTGATCAGCTACCACGGCCTGCCGGAACGGCACCTGCGCAAGTCCGACCCCACCAAGAAGCACTGCCTCTCGTGTGCCGACTGCTGCGAAAAACCCAGCCCGGCCCGCGCCACATGCTACCGCCACCAGTGCTTCGAGACGGCCCGCGAATTCACCCGCCTCGCCGGCGTGCCGGCAGAGCGTTGGTCCGTGTCCTTCCAGTCCCGCCTGGGCCGCGACCCGTGGCTCTTGCCCAACACCGAGACCGAACTCGTCCGCCTGGCGCAGTCGGGCGTGAAACGGCTCGTCGTGATGAGCCCGGCCTTCGTCGCCGACTGCCTGGAAACCATCGAGGAACTCGGCCTGCGCGCCCGCGAGATCTTCCTCGGCGCCGGCGGCACGGAATTCCACCTCGTGCCGTGCCTCAACGAGCACCCTGTGTGGGTGGCCGCGGTGGAGACGCTGGCTCGGGCAAGCTTGCAGCCCGCCACGATCGCCGCCTGAATGATCCGGTGCATAGCGATCCTGAACCGCCCGAGCCGGAACTGGCTTTTGCGGGAATATTTGGCCTGATGATTCTCGTTGTTGGCGGGTTGATTGCTGCGGCACTCGCGTGGTTCGGGGCGCGCAACAAGTCCAAGGTAATGGTGATTGGAGCGCTGCTCACCCAGCTTGGAGCCGTTGCCGTTTCGCTTCCCTTACTGCGAGCCGGATTTGTGTGGGCCAAATACTGGCTAGGAAGGTGAACACTCCGCGGTGGATTCACTACGATCCGGTCACCGCGGTAGCGTCGCGGAGTGCAGCGGCACCATAGCGGTGCGAAGCCGCCGGAGCGCGCTTTCGAATGCCGTTCGTAGAAGTTTGATTGTCGGCGCGATGGCAAAACCCTAAGCAGTCCATGTGACTCATGGCAGCCCACTGAAACCCGCCGACAGTAGGCGTTGGGTTTTCCTGCTTCCGACCACGTTGTTGATCGGTCTCGTCGCATACACTGTGATCCCGGCCTTCGCGACGGACGGTTTTCGCTGGGTAGTGTTTCTCGCTGCACTCGGTCCAGTCGTTTGGGCCTTGGTTCTGCTCTGTATATCCAGAGGCCGTCGTGAGCGGCTGATTTGCTGCCTGGGATTCGTCTTCGCCGTTCTGCCAGCTTGGGCTCTGTGGGACAATATCCTGCAGTTGCTCGCGCGACGGTAGCGGCTCATTGGATCCAGCACCGATTTCCGCCAACAGCCCGTTTGACTCGACATCCTGCGTCCCCAATCTGCTTCCGTTCATGGCCCTTCTGGAAATCAGCGATCTGCTCAAGTCCTTCCGTGCGCCGGACGGGGCGGTGCACGAAGTGGTCCGCATTCCGCGCTTCGAGTTGGAGGCGAACAGCCAGCTCGCACTGGCCGGTCCCAGCGGCACCGGCAAGACCACCTTGCTGCACCTCATCGCCGGCATCCTACCCGCCGATGCCGGCCGCATCGTGCTCGACGGCCGCGAGGTGACCACGCTGGCGGAGGCAGACCGCGACCGGCTGCGCGCCGGGGCGTTGGGTTACATTTTCCAGACCTTCAACCTGCTCCAGGGCTTCACCGCGCTGGAGAATGTGCTGCTCGGGATGAGCTTCGGCCCCGGCCCTGATCCGGCAAGGGCGGAGGCGCTGCTCCGGCGCGTGGGTCTCGGCGACCGGCTGCATCACTTGCCTCGGCAGCTGTCCACGGGGCAACAACAGCGCGTAGCCGTGGCCCGGGCGTTGGCGAACCGCCCCAAGCTTGTCCTCGCCGACGAACCGACGGGCAATCTGGACACGGTCAACGCTGCCGAGGTGTTGAAGTTGGTCCGCGAAACCTGCGCGGAGAACGGCGCCGCGCTGCTACTGGTCAGCCACGACCGCGACGTGCTGGCCGCCTTTGAGCACCGAGCCTCCCTTGCGGAACTGAACCAGGCCGCCACACCCGCCGGTCAACCACCCACGACGGCACGCGAATGAGCACGAAGCGGGCAGGTTCAATTGGGCGAAGTCACGCCGCGGGTGCTGAGTTGGGCAACGGAGTTGTGCTTGGCCCAGTTCCCCCTCACCCCGGCCCTCTCCCTTGGGGAGAGGGGGAAGATCATGACGCGCCTCGTGTTCGTGGGCGACTGGCTTCGGTTCAGCCCGACACCGCGCCGTTCTCGTCGGTAAGGCGTGCGGACATTTCGGGTGGCCGTGGGCGTTGCCCTCTCCCCGGGGGCGAGGGACAGCGTGAGGGGAAAGCGCTCGTTGCGACACGCCGCCGGCCCGATTCGCCAACCAGGACCAGCGCCAATCCGCATTCCGCAATCCGCATTCCGCAATGGGCATGACGCTTCCCCTCATCGTCCGCCGCAGCCTGCGGCAGCATTTGCTCTCCACGCTCGTCACGGCGTTTTCCATCGCGCTCGCCGGCGGCCTGCTGATGTCGGTCTGGATCGTGAAGCGCCAGGCGCACGACACCTTCACCGGCCAGAGCGGCGGCTGGGATGCAGTGCTCGGCGCCCGCGGGGCGAAGCTTCAGCTCGTCCTCAACGCGATCTTCCACCTCGAGGCCTCGCCCGGGAACGTCCCGTATCAGGACTACCTCGACATCTCCTCGAACCGCGCCATCGCGGCGGCGATCCCGCTCGCGGTGGGCGACAATTTCCACGGCTACCGGCTGGTCGGCACGCTGACGAACTTCTTCGCCACCGAATATACGCCGAAGCGGACCTTCGCCGTGGTTCCCGGCGGGCGACTGTTCGAGGACGGCTACCGGGAGGCCGTGCTCGGAAGCTTTGCGGCGAAGCGGCTGGGGCTGAAGGTCGGCGACACCTTCCAGCCGTATCACGGGCTGAATTTCGATCCGGCGAAGCAGCACGAGGAACTTTACACCGTCACGGGCGTCCTCGAGCCGTCGAACACGCCGGCGGACCGGGTGATCTGGATCCCGCTCGCGGGCCTGCAGAACATGTCGGGCCACGATCCGAACGCCGCGGCCGACGTGAGTGCGGTGCTGGTGAAACTGCGGACGCCGATCGCCGGCCAGCAGCTTGACGTGCTCTACAACCGGCAGGGCAACCGTCTGACCTTTGCGTGGCCCATCGCCAGACAGATGGCGGACCTCTTCGACAAGTTCGGCTGGTTCGATCAGGTGCTCGGCATGGTCGCGGTGCTGGTTGCACTGGTGGCGGCGGGTTCGATTCTGGCGAGCATCTACAATTCCATGAACTCGCGCCGGCGCGACATCGCGATCCTGCGGGCGCTCGGGGCGCGGCGGGCCACGGTGTTTGCCGCCATCGTGCTGGAAGCCGCCGCCATCGCGGCGCTGGGCATGGTCTTCGCCTTCGGACTGCATTTCGCGATCCTCTCGGCGGCCGGGGCGGTGATCCGGGCGCAGACCGGCGTGGTGCTGGACCCCTTCGCACCGGACGCCGTGATGCTCTGGGCGCCGGCGGTGCTGATCGGGCTGAGCGCGCTGGCCGGGATCGTGCCCGCGCTGAAGGCCTACCGCACGAACGTGGCGGACGGCCTGGCCCCGGAATCTTAGCCCATCGTCACCGACCCCTTTGAATTCGCCGGCCCGGCTGCTACATCTAACGCGCACATGAGACCTTCCGGACAGATTCTTGCCTTTGCCCTCGCGGGCGCGATGGCGGTGGTCGTGAGCGGTTGCAGCGACCACGACGAGCACGCCGGACATGACCACGCCAAGGGACATGCCCACGCGGCGCCGCACGGCGGCACGCTGGTGGAGTTGGGCAGCCACCAGGGCAACGTCGAGTTCCTGCGCGACGAGGCCGCCGGCAAGCTCACCGCCTACATCCTCGATGCCCACGCGGAGAATTTTGTCCGCGTGCCGCTCGAATCCTTCACGCTCCGGGCGACCGTGGCCGGCAAGGAGGAGACGCTGACGTTCAAGGCCGTGGGCAACACCGTGACGGGTGAAAAACCGGGCGACACGTCGCAGTTCGAGGCCTCGGCCGACTGGGTCAAGACGACCGCCAACTTCGACGCTGTGCTGCCGCAGCTCGCGGTCAAGGGCACGACGTTCACCGACATCAAGTTCAACTTCCCCAAGGGCTCCGAATGAAGACCGCCCCGCTCTCCACCGGCCTGAAGTCGGTCGGGATCTTTGTGGCCAGCGCGCTGGTGGCCTCGCTGTTCTTCCCGGCGACGCCGGACCTGCTGGCCCAGAAGGCGCCCGCGCGCGGCGAGCCGATCAAGCCGTTGGCGCCGCGCGGCGAACCCATCAAGCCGCTCACGCCGGCACCCAAGGCCGAGACGCCCAAGACCGAGGAATCCAAACCTGCGGCCGACGGGGAATTCGTCAGCGTGGGCTTCGACAAGCTGAGCGCCTTCAAATACGACGTGCCGGAAGACACCCCGGACGCCAAGCCCAACACCGATCCGGACAAGCAGATCCCCGAGACCGTGAAGTCCTTTGACGGCAAGCGGGTGGCCCTCAAGGGCTTCATGCTGCCGCTGAAGGTCGAGCAGGGCTTGGTGACCGAACTGCTGATCATGCGGGATCAGTCCATGTGCTGCTACGGCACGGTCCCCAAGATCAACGAGTGGGTCTCGGTGAAGATGACCAGCAAGGGCGTGAAGCCCGTGATGGACCAGGCGGTGACCATGCAGGGCAAGCTCAAGGTCGGCGCCATCCGGGAGAACGGCTACCTCGTCGGCATCTACCAGATGGACGGCGAGAGCATGGCCGGGCCGGCGGGGCTGTAGGCGGAGGCCTGTCAGAGGGAAATTCTGCTCAATCAGATGGTGGGTTGACATGCGCGCACTGCTTCCATTGCTGTGCTTGCCGCTCGCAGGTTGTGCGCTCTTTTTCTCCGAGGGCGATCGTGAGCTCGGAACCATTGAGCTGAAATCGGCTACGAGCGTTGTCATTCACGCGGTTCTGCCGCGCGATGTTCAGGACATCAGGTTCACTTGCGCTGCACCGGTTCAGGGCGAGCAGAGAGTTACGGTTACGCTCACAAACACCTCCACCATAACCATTGAGCTTGAACCGGGGACGGTTTCCGCTGTCGCCCCGCACGGCAGCGTGCAGCTGTTCGATGGCAGTTTGTCGGCACTCGTCAGTGACAGACGGTTTGCGGTTTCCACTTGGTCAGGTCGAGCCTCCTGCGAGCTTCATATCCAGTTTGCATCAGTGCCGAGTCTTTCGGCTCCGATTCGGGTTCTCTGCCGTCGATCATCACCACCACTATGAGTCATCTGATTGAGTGGCAGCCAAACAAGGGAACTGCAGCGCCAATCGGGAGGTGGCGCGCCCGGACGAACGGAGCTAGCGTCCTCTCCGGATGCTCGCACTGCTCCGTTTCCTTGGGACGCTGAACCTCGCCGTCTGGCTGGGGGGCGCGATCTTCCTGACGTTCGCCGCCGGGCCCGCCTTCTTCTCGCCGGAGATGCTCGCGGTCATGGACCGGTATTACGCGGGCCGCGCCGCGCAAATCGTGCTGGCGCGGTATTTCAACTTCCAGCTCGTGTGTGCCGGCATCGCGGTGGTGCAACTGCTGGCGGGCTGGTTCTACGCCGGCAAGGCGCCCGGACGCTGGCAGGCGGGGCTGCTGGCCGCGCTGGTCGGACTGTCGTTGCTGGGCGGATTCTGGATGCAGCCGAAGCTCAAGCAGCTGCACACCGTCATGTATGCGGCCACCACGCCGCCGCCGGAAAAGGAGGCGGCCAAACGGACCTTCGGGATGTGGCACGGAATCTCCCAGTCGGCCAATCTGCTGCTGACGCTCGGTGTGATCGGTTACTTCTGGATCCATCTGAACGGCACCCAGCGTTCCCATCGGCTGGGCCTGTCGGCGATCTGAACCGGCGTGAGAGCGGCCTTCACTCCGTGAACTCCAGCCAGCCGAACCGCTCCGGGGTGTGGAAGCTGCCGCTGAGCACCGGATTCGACGCGAGGAAGGCCCGGTTCGCCCGGTCGATGCGGTAAAGGTTCGCCCGCCAACGGGTGCCGACCGTCGGCGTCCGGTCGTCCAGGGCGGCGAGGGGAATGCGCACTTCACAGGTCCATACGTGCTGCCGGGCGTTCACCCGGACTTTCCATTCCATCCCGCTGCTCCAGCCGAAATCGAAGTCCGGCCGCCGGATGCGCAGGTCGAGCGCCTCGTTGTTGGGAGCCCACTCGTATTCGGTGTAGCGCGTGAGCCGGGCGGGGTCGGGCGCGCAGAAAAACTCCACCACGTCGCGGTCCCAAAGGGCGGCATCCTTGTCGAGGCGCTCGCCGGGCCGGGCCGGGCCGAAATCGGTCAGGACGGTGAAGGGGCATTCGAAGGCGAGGTAGAGGAACTTCTCCGACCACAGGGCGCGGCAGGTCGTCGTCAGCTCGGTCCGCACCCGGCCATCCTGGGCCTGCTGTTCCAGTGGGAACGGCGCGGCCTGGGTCCAGGCCCGGTCGATAAGACGCCCGTCGGGCCGGAAATCGCGGGCGATCCGCTTCGCCTTGAGCGTGGTGAAGGGCAGCGAACGCACCAACAGGCGGCGGGCGTTGTCGAAGTAGATCTTCCGCAGCACAGCCGGTGGCAGCGCGATGGAACTGATCGTCCAGTCGCCCTGGATCGGCGTCATGTGGGCCCAATCGCGGTCGTCGGTCTCCAGCCACCGCCATTCCTTCGCGTAGAACGCCACCGCATCGTCGTCGCCGGGCATTTCCCCGTCGCCGGACGAGCCGAGGATGAGCCGGTCGTAAACTTGGAAATCCGTGGCGAACAGGATGCGGTCCTGATGCTTGATGAACAGCTCGCGCACGCGGGCGGGGTCGTGCCGCCCCAGTTCGGGAATGCGCGCCGCGAGATCAGCGAAAAGGTTTGGATGCTTGTCGAGTTGGCGGTCCACCCAGGCGAGGTCCTCGGCATTGTTGGCGAAGTGGACGCTGACGAAGGTGGTCTGCGGATGCCGGGCGATGACGCGTTCCAAAGCGGCGAGCATTTCCTCGCGGGCGGGGAACTGCTGCGGATCGCCGAACCACCAGCTGCGGTGATCTTTCAGTTCCTTCCAGCGCTCGTTCTGCTGGTTGTAGGGCAGCCAGAAGGCGCGCGGATCGGCGACGTGGATGCTCACGGGCAGACCCAGCTCGCCGCAGCGCCGCCAGACGCCGTCGAGCCGGGGATCGTCGATCCGGACGAGCCGGCCTTGGCCGTCGCGGAGGAACAGGCCGAGCCGCTTGTATTCCTTGAGCCCGGCGGCGCCGAGCGCATGGGCGCGTTCCACCTGGCGCACCGCCCGTTCCGCGAAGTCCGGCTCGTCCCAGCCGGCGAAGTCGAGGTTGAAGTAAAGCACTGCCCGGCCCGGAGCGAGCCGCGCTGTGAGGTCCCGGACCCGCTCGAAGGCGGAGGGCTCGCCGGGCTTCGCCGTCACGGTGCCACCGCTGAGATTGACCCCGACGCCGACCCCGACGCGGTCCATGATCCGCAACCAGCGCGTCACGTGTTCCTCGGCGCCGTTGACGTGCTGATGCAGGTCAATGATCCGTCGCTCGCAGCGCCACTGTTCGGGCTGGGAACGATCCGATGCGCTGGCGGCCCAACCCGCCGTGGTCAAAGCCAGCAAACAGACGACCGTCAGAAACAGCTTGGAGAACATGGCGAAACCAGACTTCACCGGCGCAACGCTGGCCAGCGAAAGAGTGGGTGAAGTCCGGTGAAGGCCGACACCAGTGCGGAGCGCAAGCCTCCAGCCTGCCGTTTCGCCGGCGTTTCGCGGGCCAGCTTCGTTCGCACACGAAGAGAACTCCCACGTCGAGTTCTGCATTTCCCCGCCTCCTTACTTTCGCCGGCGGTTGCCGCCCGCTAGAACTTCCGCATGACGATCATCACCGATCCGCGCTGCACCGAATACCGCGCGGCCGGCCATCCCGAGAAGCCCATGCGAGTCAGCCGCACCACGGACCTGCTCCGCACCCAGAAAGCGCTCTCACTGGATTGGACCGATCCCGGAGCCGTTACCGACGAGCAATTGCTGCGGGCTCACTCCGCAGGACATCTCGAGCGGCTGACCGTGGCGCAGGCGTTCGACGGCGATACGCCCCACTTTCCTGGCATCGGTGAGCACGCCCGACGGAGTGCCGGCGGGGCCATCCGGGCGGTGGAACTGGCGCGTGGAGGAGATCTTCCCTTCTGCCTGCTGCGTCCGCCCGGCCATCACGCGACCCGCAATCACGCGATGGGATTCTGTTACCTGAGTTCCATGGCCATCGCCGCTTTGGAGGCCAAGGCGTCCGGGGCCCGCCAGGTCGCGGTCCTCGACTTCGACGTGCATCACGGCAACGGCACGGAAGACATCCTCGCCGGGGTTGCCGGTGTGGCGTTTGCGTCGGTCCACCAGCATCCGTGTTATCCTGGCACTGGGACGGCCGACGTGGCGGGCAACTGTTTCAACTTCCCGCTGCCCGGCGGCACGCCCCGCGAACAGTGGCGCGCCACGCTGTCCCGGGCAATTGACCGTCTGAAATCCACCAAACCGGATCTGCTCGGTGTGTCGGCCGGTTTTGATGCCTACGTGGAGGACCCGCTGGCCCAGGGCACGCTGGAGAAGGAGGATTTTCACTGGCTCGGCCGGCAGATGCGGGAGTTTGGCGTGCCGGTCTTCAGCATTCTGGAAGGCGGCTACTCCCTCGACCTGCCGGAACTGGTCCTGCACTACCTGCTCGGGTTGGCGGGAAAGTGAACGGGCGCACTCGGGCGTCGGGGAAAGGAGCAAACGGGGTGCCGCACGAGGCCTTCAGGCCGGTGTAACCGTCCGTCGGCGGGTTGGTCGTTTGGTTAACCCTTTGAGGCTGCCACTGTCCGGTCGCCTGCATTGGTTTCTGACAACATCCTCATTATCTGCCCATGAATGCCGTTCGCCTGCTTCCCCTCATCTGCTTCGCTGCCGGTTTAGTCCACGCCGCCGACGCCCCCGGGGCGGATCAGGTAACTGCGGCGGCAAAAAAGCTTGCCACCCAGCCCAACTACTCGTGGAAGTCCACCGCCGTGGTGCCCGACAGCCTGCCGTTCAAGCCCGGACCAACCGAAGGGAGGACCGAAAAGGACGGGCTTACCCATCTGACGATGCGGACCTTCGGTGACAATACCACCCAGGTGGTCATCAAGGGAAAGCAACGGCTGCTGACCGATCGGGACGGGGCCTGGCTATCCGTTTCCGATTTCGAGAATGAGGAAGGCCCGGGCCGGTTTATGGCCATGATTGCGAAGGGCGTCCAGTTGCCCAGCGACCAGGTGCTGGAACTCGTGGCCGGGGCCAAGGAACTGAAAGCCGATGGCGATGCGATCGGAGGCGAACTGACGGCCGAAGGGCTCAAGAAGCAGTTCAGGATGGGCGAACCCAAGGATCCGAAGGGTTCGGTGAAGTTCTGGCTCAAGGATGGTTCGGTGACCAAATACGAAATCAAGGTGAGCGCGATGATGGAGTTCAACGGCAACGAGTTCGATGCCTCGCGGACCACGACGGTTGAAATCAAGGATGTGGGTGTGACCAAGTTGGAAATTCCCGAGCAGGCCAAGAAAAAGCTGCAGTGAGCCTCGGCCGGGCTTCTGGCTTCCCGACTTTCCCCTTGAACCGGCCCGTCCCGGATTCCTTTATCCGCCCGTGCTTTTCGGGTGCCCGCCCCCGCCGAACGGGGCAGTCTCCGGTCCGTCGGCGATCATCGCCGTCCTCAGCAAGGGGGACGGCGTTCTTATCTCATGCAATTGATCCATCTCGAAGGCGGCAACGCCCTTTCTTCGTTCCGGGCGGCCGCGCTCCTGCCCAAGTTGCGCGAAGTTCATCCGGCGATCGCCGGCGTTCACGCGCGCTTTCTCCATTGCGTGCTGCTCGTCGATTCGCTGCCCGAGGCGCAGAACCGCAAGCTCACCGAACTGCTGACCTATGGCGATCCTTACACCGGCCCGAAGTCCGGGGGCGTCGCGCTCATCGTCGCGCCGCGCATTGGCACCGTTTCGCCGTGGGCGTCGAAGGCCACGGACATCGCGCACAACTGCGGCCTGCCCATCCGTCGCGTGGAACGCATGACGGAATACCGCCTCGTTTTCACTGACGCTTCCGCCGCGCTCACCGACGCCCAGCGCAACGCCTGCGCCGCGCTGTTGCACGATCGCATGACCGAGAGCGTGCTCGTCAGCCGCGACCAGATCCCCCTGCTCTTCCAAGAGAAGCAGGGCGTGCCGATGGAACACGTCGATGTGCTCGGTCAAGGCCGCAGCGCGCTCGAAGCCGCGAACAAGACCTTCGGCCTGGCGCTGAGCGAGGATGAAATCGTTTACCTCGTGAACGCGTTTCAGTCGCTGAAGCGCAATCCCACCGACGTCGAGCTGATGATGTTCGCGCAGGCAAACAGCGAGCATTGCCGGCACAAGATCTTCAACGCGGAGTTCGTCATCGACGGCCAGCCGCAGAGTCATTCGCTGTTCGGGATGATCCGCAACACGCACAAGCTCGCGCCGCAGCACACGGTCGTCGCCTACAGCGACAACGCGTCGGTGATGGAAGGCGGCGAGATCGAAGTCTGGCAGGCGTCCGCCGATCCCGGCGATCGCCGTTACTCCGCGAAGAAGGCGCTCGTGCATCCTCTGATGAAGGTGGAGACGCACAACCATCCCACCGCCATCTCGCCCTTCCCCGGCGCATCGACCGGCGCGGGCGGCGAAATCCGCGATGAAGGCGCGACCGGCCGCGGCTCGCGTCCGAAGGCCGGCCTAACTGGCTTCAGCGTTTCGAATCTGCTCCTGCCCGGCACGAACGAGCCGTGGGAACAACCCGTCTTCGGCAAGCCCGAGCACATCGCCAGTCCGCTCCAGATCATGATCGACGGCCCGCTCGGCGGCGCGGCGTTCAACAACGAATTCGGCCGGCCGAACCTCGGCGGCTACTTCCGCGTGTATGAGCAGACCGTCGCCGGCATCCGGCGCGGTTATCACAAGCCCATCATGATCGCGGGCGGCGTCGGCTCCATCGCGGCCGAGCAAACCGGCAAGCTCCCGTTCGGCCCCGGCACGCTGCTCATCCAGCTCGGCGGTCCGGGCATGCGCATCGGCATGGGCGGCGGCGCGGCGAGTTCAATGGCGGCGGGCGCGAACTCCGCCGATCTCGATTTCGATTCCGTGCAGCGCGGCAATCCCGAGATCGAACGCCGGGCGCACGAGGTCATCACGCAATGTGCAGCGCTCGGAGCCAAGAATCCGATCCTCGCGATTCACGACGTCGGCGCGGGCGGCATCTCGAATGCCTTCCCGGAACTCGTCCACGGCGCGGACCGCGGCGCGCGCTTCGATTTGCGCAAGGTGCCGCTCGAGGAATCCGGTCTCGCGCCCAAGGAAATCTGGTGCAACGAAAGCCAGGAACGCTACGTCCTCGCCATCGGCCCCGAATCGCTCCCGCTCTTCCAGCAGCTCTGCGAACGCGAGCGCTGTCCGTTCGCCGTCGTCGGCGTCACAACCGAGGAGAAGGAACTGATTCTCGAAGACGGCCCGGGCGGCGAACGCGCCATCGACATGCCGATGGACGTGCTGCTCGGCAAGCCGCCGAAGATGCGCCGCGACGTGAAGCGCGTGGAGTGGAAGCCGGAGCCGTTCAACGCCGCCGCGGTGAAGCTGCCCGAGGCCGCGTTCGCCGTGCTGCGTCATCCGACGGTCGCGTCGAAGCGATTTCTCATCACCATCGGCGACCGCACGGTCGGCGGCATGTCGTCGCGCGATCCGATGGTCGGCCCGTGGCAGGTGCCGGTGGCCGATTGCGCGATCACGCTCGCCGATTACTCGGGCTTCCGCGGCGAAGCGATGAGCATGGGCGAACGCACGCCGCTCGCCTCCGTGAACGCCCCGGCGTCCGGCCGCATGGCCGTCGGTGAAGCAATTACCAACATTCTCGCCGCGCCGATCGAACTCCCGCGCGTGAAGCTGAGTTGCAACTGGATGGCCGCATGTGGCGAACCCGGCGAAGACGCCGCGCTTTACGAAACCGTGCGCGCCATCGGCCTCGAACTGTGTCCCGCGCTCGGCATCAGCGTGCCGGTCGGCAAGGACTCGCTCTCCATGCGCACGCGCTGGAGCGACAACGGTCAGCCTCGTCAGGTCACTGCGCCGGTCAGCCTCATCGTCAGCGCCTTCGCGACGCTCGCCGATGTGCGACCCGCGCTCACGCCCGTGCTTCAGCCCGGCGCGACCTCGCTCATTCTCGTCGACCTCGGGTTCGGCAAGAACCGCATGGGCGGTTCGATGCTCGCGCAGGTCACGAACCAATTCGGCGGCGCGACGCCCGATGTCGATGACGCCGCGCGTCTGAAGTCGCTCGTCAACGCCGTGAACGCACTGCGCGCGGAAGGCGCGTTGCTCGCGTATCACGATCGCAGCGACGGTGGCCTCTGGGCGTGCTTGTGCGAAATGGCCTTCGCCTCGAATCGCGGTCTGAGCATCGAGCTCGACTCGCTCGCTCGCGCTTCTGAGAAAGCCGACGCCGCGGCGGGAAGCCACGCACTGCGCGCGTTGTTCAGCGAGGAGCTCGGCGTAGTGCTGCAAGTCTCCGAGGCTCAGGCGACGCATGTTCTCGATGTGCTGCGCAAAGCGGGCTTCGACGACCACGCGCACCTGGTCGGTCGTCCGAACGACACGCACACGATGGAAGTGCGCGCGGGCGGTGCGGTGCTGTTGCAGGCCGACGTGAAGTCGCTGCACCAGACGTGGGACGAAGTGAGCTGGCGCATTGCGCGGCTGCGCGACAATCCCGAGAGCGCCGAATCCGAGCATCGGCTCAAGGGCGACGCGAGCGATCCCGGACTGCACGTGCATCTCACCTTCACGCCGCGCACCCAGGCTCCGGCCATCACCGGCGCGCGTCCGCGCGTGGCGATTCTCCGCGAGCAGGGCGTGAACAGCCACATCGAGATGAGCTACGCGATGGCGAAGGCCGGCTTCGAGACGGTGGACGTTCACATGACCGATCTGCAGAGCGGCCGGCTGAAGCTGGAGACCTTCCGCGGCTTCGTGGCCTGCGGCGGTTTCACCTACGGCGACACGCTCGGCGCGGGCGAAGGCTGGGCGCGCTCCATCATGTTCAATCCCGCGCTGGCCGATCAGTTCAAGGCGTTCTTCGCGCGGAAGGACACCTTCGCGCTCGGCATCTGCAACGGCTGCCAGATGATGGCCGCGCTCTCGCCGATCATTCCCGGAGCCGAGGCGTGGCCGAAGTTCACGCGCAACAAGAGCGAACAATTCGAAGCGCGCCTGAGCCTCGTTGAAGTGCTCGACAGCCCGTCGATCTTTTTCCAGGGCATGACCGGCAGCCGCATTCCGATTGCCGTCTCGCACGGCGAAGGCTTCGCGGACTTCTCGCAACGCGGCGACGCGAAGCGCGTCCATCGCGCCGTGCGCTTCGTGGACCACCACGGTCGTCCGACGGAAACGTATCCGCTCAACCCGAACGGCAGTCCCGAAGGCCTGACCTCTGTGACGACGCCGGACGGCCGTTTCACCGTGCTGATGCCGCATCCCGAGCGTGTCTTCCGGAACATCCTGATGAGCTGGACCAGCGGCGACCGCAGCGCCGCCAGTCCGTGGATGCAGATGTTCCACAACGCCCGCGCCTGGGCTGAGTGATTGCTAGGCAAAGCCACCACCGAAGAATTACGCTCGCAACTGTGGCTTTGGTGCCAGGAACCGCTTTGGAATTAGGTGGGTCATTGGAGCATCCATGAACCGCTAAGCGTCCTTTTTCGTGAGGACGCTGTCGCATCCCGGGGGGTGTGCCGACCTGTCGGGGGCGTTCCTCGCGGACGTGGATCAGCTGCACCGCGACCGTTACGTTCCGGACCGGTCAGCCCTGCGGTGAAGTATGCATCACGGCCGGACTGCACCAGTAAATCCGGGCTGAGGGAGTGGAGATCAGTGCAACGATCAAACTCAACAGGTCCGATGTCATGGTGAACATGGTCGCGCTGGGTCTGGGCTGCAGTTTTGTGCCATAGCGTGAGCTCGCACTATGCAACGACCGTCGAAACGTCCGGCGAATCGCCACCCATCCGCGCGTCAGCCGCGAACTCGCAGTCGCCATCCACAAGAATAAGAAGCAGCCGGAGCGGCTGGTGGTCTTCATTGAGCGCAGGCTTTTCCGAAAGCCGCCGTGCTGGTCCGTGGCCGCCGCGAGAATTGGCGTTCCCCCCCTTGCCGGAGCCCGTATGCTCGCGGGCATGAAACGTTACGATTTGTTTCTCAACGGCCAGTCCGTCCCCGCCGCCAGCGGAAAGACGTTTACCACGACCAATCCCGCGGACATCCGTGAGACCGTCGCCACCTACGCGGCCGGTGGACGCGAGGATGCCGCAGCGGCCGTTGCGGCGGCGCAGGCGGCGGTCCCGAAATGGGCGGCCACCACTTCGGTCGCACGCGGCCGGATCCTTTCCAAGGCGTCGCAACTTCTCGAAGCCCGCAAGGCCGAGTTGGCGGAACTCCTGGTGCGCGAGGAAGGCAAAACGCTGACCGAAGCGACCGGTGAGGTGCAGCGTGCGGCGGACATCTTCCGTTTCTACGGCGGACTCAGCTACACGGTCGGCGGCCAGGTCATTCCGCACGATCTGCCGGGCAACCTGATGTTCACCCGGCGCGAACCGCTCGGTGTTGTCGCGCTGATCACGCCGTGGAATTTCCCCATTGCCATCCCGGTCTGGAAACTCGCTCCGGCTTTGCTCTGCGGGAACACGGTCGTGCTCAAACCCGCCTCGCAGGCGCCCGCGATGACGATGGAGGTGGCGAAGGTGCTGCACGAGGCCGGCCTGCCCGCGGGCGTCCTCAACGTGGTGACCGGCGAAGGCCGGGAATTCGGTGCTGAGATCGCGGCCAACAAGGCGGTGACGGCGCTCAGTTTCACCGGTTCGCACGCGGTCGGTTCCGCGCTCTATCAGGCGGTTTCGCCGCGCATGATCCGCTGCCAGCTGGAGATGGGTTCCAAGAATCCGACCATCGTGCTGGCCGACGCGGACCTCGACCTCGCGGCCAAGCTGGTAACCATCGCCGGCTTCGGTCTCACCGGTCAGGCCTGCACGGCGACGAGCCGCGTGATCGTCGAGCGATCCGTCCTCCCCGCCTTCACCGAGAAGCTCATCGCGGCCGCCAAGGCGTGGAAAGTCGCCCCGGGCCTCGCGCCGGGCGCGCAGATGGGGCCAGCCGTCAACGAGGCGGAACTCCAGGGCAACTTTGACGCGATCAAGCTGGCCCAGGCCGAGGACGCGGAACTGCTCTGGGGCGGCACGCGGTTGACCGAAGGTGAGTTCGCCCACGGCTGGTTCATGCAACCCGCCATTCTCGGCAACGTGACACCGACGATGAAGATCGCGCAGGAAGAGGTCTTCGGCCCGGTGGTCGCGATCCTGGCAGTGGACAGCTTTGACGAGGCCATCACGGTCGCCAACGGCGTCCAATACGGCCTCAGCGCCAGTGTGGTAACGCGCGACTTCAAGCGGGCGATGCACTACGCCGAGCGCATCGAGGTGGGCGTGGTGAAGGTGAATCAGATCTCCACCGGACTGGCGTTGCAGGCGCCCTTCGGCGGCGTGAAACAAAGCAGCACGGACTCGTTCCGCGAACAGGGCACCGCCGCGCTCGACTTCTACACCCGCAGCAAGACGGTGTATCTGGACTACTCGGCGTAGGCGGCGCCGCCAGCGTCGAATTGGCGGCAAAGGGCGGGGTCCGGGTCTGGCAGGTCGGACCGTCGCCCTTTTGCTTAGTCTGTCCGGGTCCGAGGGCAAATCCGACGGCGGCGAAAATCTGCCACGGAATTTGCCATTCGGCCCCGCGTTTGCTCTGTTGGGGCGGTTTCCATTGAGTAACATGACCACGCAACGTCCGATTTTTCGCCGGCTGCTGACCGGACTGCTCGCTCTGGCGCTGGGTTTTTCCGCCTCCGCCCAGATCGTCCTGACCGAGTTCCTCGCCAGCAACAGCGGCGGCCTCACCGACACCGACGGCGATTCTTCCGACTGGATCGAACTGCACAACCCCACGGCCAGCGCGGTGAATCTGAAAGACTGGTCGCTGACGGACGACCCAGTGTTGCCGGCGAAGTGGAAGTTTCCGGCAACCAATCTCAACGCGGGCGCCTATCTGGTCGTGTTCGCCTCGGGCAAGAACCGGACCAACGCCGGAGCGCAGCTCCACACCAGCTTCGGTCTGGCTGCCGGTGGGGAATACCTCGCACTGTTCGCGCCCGAGGCCTCTGCGCCGACCACGGAGTTCGCCCCCGAATTCCCGGCGCAGAAACCGAACGTGTCCTTCGGTTTCCAGAGTGGGCGGGCGCTATTCTTCGATCCGCCCTCGCCGGGCGCCGCCAATTCGGGCGGCTTCGCCGATTTCGTCGGCGACACCAAGTTCAGCCACGACCGCGGGTTCTACGAGCAGCCGTTCGACCTCGTCATCAGCACCGCCACCGCCGGGGCGACCATCCGTTACACGACCAACGGCACCCCGCCGTCGCTCACCAACGGATTCACCTACGCCGGTCCGGTCTCGATCCGCAGCACCACCGTGCTGCGGGCGGCGGCCTTCAAGACCAGTCTCCAGCCCAGCGGCGTGGACACGCACACCTACCTGTTCCTCGCGGACGTCATCCGTCAGGCCACGAATGGCGTGGCGCCGACCGGCTGGCCCAGTTCGTGGGGGGCCCGCGTGCGCGATTACGGCATGGACCCGGACATCGTGAACTCGCCCCTCTACCGCGATGAGATTATCCCGGCGCTCAAATCGCTGCCTTCCTTCTGTGTTGTCACCGACCTGAACCATCTCTTCAACAGCAGCACCGGCATCTATGCCAATCCTGGTCAGGACGGCCGTCTCTGGGAGCGTCCCATCTCGCTGGAACTGCTCCATCCCGACGGCCAGGACGGTTTCCAGGTGAATGCCGGCATTCGCATCCGCGGCGGATTCTCGCGCAGCACCAGCAATCCCAAGCACGCGTTTCGCTTCTTTTTCCGCGAGGAATATGGCGCCACCAAGCTCCGCTACCCGCTCTTCGGCGACCGCGGGGCGGACGAGTTCGACGCGCTCGATCTGCGAACCTTCCAGAACTATTCTTGGAGCTTCCAGGGCGACGGCCGGGGGGTGTTCATCCGGGATCAGTTCAGCCGCGACAGCCAGCTCGACATGGGCCGGCAGGGCGAGCGCGGCAACTATTTTCACCTCTACATCAACGGCATGTATTGGGGTCTCTTCAACACCTGCGAACGCCCCGAGGCGTCCTACTCCGCCACCTATTACGGCGGCAACAAGGAGGACTGGGACGTGATCAAGGTCGAGGCCGGGCCCTACACCATCAACGCCACCGACGGCGACATGCAGGCCTGGACCCGCCTTTACAATGCCGCCCGCGCCGGCCTGACGAACAACGCCGCGTATTTCAAGATCCAGGGCCGCAACGAGGATGGCACGCCCAACCCCGCCCATGAGAACCTGCTCGAGGTGGATAACCTGATCGACTACATGCTGGTGATCCTCTACGGCGGCAATCTCGACGCCCCGATCTCGAACTTTCTCGGCAACACTTCGCCCAACAACTGGTATGGGCAGCGTAACCGCACCGGCCTGACCGGCGGCTTCCGGTTCACCTCGCACGACGCGGAGCACACGCTGCTCAACGTGAACGAAAACCGCACCGGCCCCTACGGCACGGCGACCAGTTGGAGCGTTTCCAAGAGCAATCCCCAATACCTCTGGCAGCAGGCGAGCGCGAACCTCGAGTTCCGGATGCTCGCGGCGGACCACATTCACCGGCACTTCTTCAACGGCGGTGCCCTGACCCCGGAGGCCGCCCGGGCCCGGTTCGCCGCCCGCACCAACCAGATCTATTCCGCGGTTGTGGCCGAATCCGCCCGCTGGGGCGACTCCAAGGTCTCGACCCCGCTCACCCGGCAGCACTGGCTGAATTCGGTCAACGGCATCATGGGCAACTACTTCAACCAGCGCACCGCGAACGTGGTGACCCAGCTGCGCACCCGCGGCCTGTATCCGTCCACGGTTGCGCCGGCTTTCAGCCGGCACGGCGGAGTGTTCAGCAACGGCTTCGCCGTGACGGTCACTGCGCCCGCCGGTGAGATCTTCTACACGCTCGACGGCACGGATCCGCGCCTCCTCGGCGGCGGCATGTCCCGCACCGCCCGCCTACTCGCCAACGGCGCGGCGATTCCGTTGAGCGAAAGCACCCGCGTCCGTTCCCGGACCCTGTCCGGCACCAACTGGAGCGCGCTCAACGAGGCCGACTTCATCCTCGCGCAGACATGGAAGACGCTGGCGATCACCGAGCTCATGTATAATCCGGCCCGCACCGCGGACGTGGACGGCGACCACTTCGAGTTCGTTGAGCTCAAGAACACGGGCGACAGCGAACTCGATCTCAGCGGCGTCAGCTTCACGAATGGACTGAGCTTCAGCTTCCCGCGCGGGTTCCGCCTCGCCCCGGGCCGGTTCGCGGTGCTGGTCAGCGACGCCACCGCCTTCACCAACCGCTATCCGAACGTGCCCGTCGCCGGAACCTATTCCGGCAGACTCGCCAACGGCGGCGAGCGCGTGACCCTCGTTCACGCCACCGGTGAACCGATCTTTGACGTGACCTACGGCGACTCCCCCCCGTGGCCCGCCAGTCCAGATGGGACGGGCTTTTCTCTCGTGCCGGTCAGCGCCAATGCGAATCCCGAACCCAACGTGGCAACGAACTGGCGCGCCAGCACGCAGATTGGCGGCTCCCCCGGAGCTGACGATCCCGCCGGCAACATCCCGCCCGTCGTCATCAACGAGCTGCTCGCCCACACCGACCCGCCGCAACTGGACTCGGTGGAACTGCACAATCCCACCGCCCAGGCTGCCGACGTCTCCGGTTGGTTCCTCACGGACAACGCGAATGAGCCCAAAAAATTCCGCCTCCCGGCCGGTTCGGTCATCCCCGCCGGCGGCCAGCTCGTGCTCAACGAGGCTGGCTTCAATGCGGCGGCGTCTCCGACGCGCTTCACCTTCAATTCCCACGGCGAGGAGGTCTGGCTGTTCAGCGCGGACGCTGCGGGAAAACTCACCGGCTACAGCGACGGCTTCAGCTTTCCGGCCAGCGCCAACGGAGTGTCCTTTGGCCGCCACACGAACAGTGTTGGGGAAGTGCAGTTTCCCGCCCAGGCCGCCGTCACGCTCGGCGCGGTCAATTCCGGGCCCGCGCTGGGCGGGGTGGTCATCAGCGAATTCAACTACGAACCCAAGGCCGGCGACGTGGAGTTTGTGGAAATCCACAACCTTACCGCGACTGCGGTGCCGCTGTTTGACCCCGCGTTCCCGACCAACCGTTGGCGCCTCGCGGGCGTGGATTTCGAGTTCCCGGCCAACGTGACGCTGCCCGCACACGGCTATGCGGTGGTGACCGCGGGTGATCCGAACCTGTTCCGCAGCCGCTTCGGCATCCCGGCTGCCGTGCCGGTATTCGGGCCGTTTCTGGGCAATCTGCAGGACGGCGGCGAACGGCTGGAACTGCAACGTCCCGACGCGCCGGATTACGTGACCAATCAGCTCGGGCAGGTGGCGGTGTTCGTGCCGTATCTGGCCGTGGATTCGGTCCGCTACAACGACCGCGCCCCGTGGCCCATGGCCGCCGCCGGCCAAGGTTCAACGCTCGAACGCCGCACTCCGGTGAGCTACGCCGACGATCCCGCAGCGTGGCGCGCCAGCCCCTTCGGCGGTTCGCCTGGAGTGGACAATGGCGCCAACCGTCCGCCGATCGCCGATGCCGGGGCCGACCGCGAACTGGTTGAAGCGACCTTCCCGGTGCAGGTCTCCGTCACCGCCACGGCCACCGACGACGGCACGCCGGGCGACCCGCTGCGGTTCGTTTGGAGCCAGATCAGCGGCCCTGCCGGCATCGTCTTTGGTTCACCCAACGCGGCCACCACGACAGTGGCTGTCCCTGGAACCGGTCTGTTCGGACTCCGGGTAACGGTGAGCGACGGCGAACTGTCCGCGAGCGACGAACTGCTGATCAGCGTCACGCGCAGCGCCGGCGACGTGACCCTGCTGCCGCTGGGTTCGATCTGGCGCTATCTCGACACCGGTGTTGACCAAGGCATCGCCTGGCGGGCACCGGGCTTTGTGGATTCCACCTGGAAGAGCGGTCCGGCCCAGCTCGGCTACGGCGACGGCGACGAAACCACCGTGGTTGGCTTCGGCCCCGATTCCGGAAACAAGCACATCACCACGTATTTCCGCACCCGTTTCAACGTCGTCGGACTCGCCAGCATCCAGTCGCTGAGCCTCGGTATCGTGCGGGACGACGGCCCGGTGGTTTACCTCAACGGCGTCGAGGTCTATCGGAACAACCTGCCCGAATCTGACATCGTCTTCGGTTCGCTCGCCAACTCCGCCATCGGCGGCGCGGACGAAAGCGCGCTCAACGAGGCTCCCATTGATCTCGCCGCCCTGCGCGAAGGCGAGAACGTCGTGGCCGTCGAAATGCACCAGAACGCACCCGGCTCCTCAGACCTCAGCTTCGATCTCCAGCTCATGGCCAAACGTCTGCCCACCAACATCCGCCCGACCGTCAATGTCGGCGCGGACCGCACGGCCAACGTTGGCGAACCGCTAGTTCTTCTCGCCGCCTTCACCGATGACGGACTGCCCACGCCGCCGGGCGTGCCTACCTTCGCGTGGACCAAAGTGTCCGGTCCGGGCACGGCGGCGTTCGCGACCGGCAGTTCGCCGCAGACGACGGTCAGCTTTGATCAGGCGGGCACCTACGTCCTGCGGTTCTCGGCGAACGACGGGGAATTTAACGCGGCCGACGAACTGACCGTCACGGTCAGCGGCGGCGTAACCGAACCTCCCGTCGTCACCATTGCTCCGGGCGAAACGCCGCTGCTCCGGTTCACCGCCAAAGCCGGCGCCAGCTACACCCTGCGCGCCCGGGAAGCCGTGAACGGCGGCTCGTGGACCAAGATCCTCGACGTGCCCGCCGTCGCCAGCGACCGGCTGATCGAAGCCCCGCTGACGGGGATGGGCGAAGCCCGCTTCTTCCAGGTCATCACGCCGGCCCAGCCGTGAGACCAGATTAGGTCGACAGGTTCCGGCTAAAGGCTTCGTCAGTGCCCACCGCGGTCCAGGCGGTGTGGCGTATCTGTTCATCGTGACTCCAGCGCGGCTGGTGAAGGGCAGGGGGCTGCGCGGCAGCGCAGCACTACCACGGCAGGGCAGAGCTGCCGCTCCGCCTTGTGGCGCTCCAATCAGTGGGGCCGGCGCCCTCGCCGGCTTCCAGTCCGACAGGCGCCCTCGCCTGTCGGACTGCGGGTGAGGGCGTCGGCAAGACCGGGACAGCCGGGGCGGCCGCCCCACTTCGGAGGCCGTGTCCAGATGCGCCCCAGCCGGGCACCGGCCTTCCCGCATCCTTGACGCCTTCCGCCCCGTTCCCTTCCATGCAGCGTCTTTTGGACAGAACTGCATCAAGAACATGACCAAGATCGTTGATATCCAGTCCCGCGAAATCCTCGACTCCCGCGGCAATCCCACCGTTGAAGTGGACGTGACCCTCGAGTGCGGCGCCCTCGGCCGCGCCGCCGTGCCCTCGGGCGCCTCGACCGGCGAGCACGAAGCCATCGAACTCCGTGATGGCGACAAGCAGCGCTACCTCGGCAAGGGCGTCAGCAAGGCCGTCAAGAACGTCACCGACAAGGTCGCCCCGGCGCTCGTCGGCCTCGACTCGCTCGATCAGCTCACCGTGGACGGCACGATGCTCAAGCTCGACGGCACCGAGACCAAGTCGAAGCTCGGCGCCAACGCCATCCTCGCGGTCTCGCTCGCCAACGCCAAGGCCGCGGCCACCGCGCTCGGCCAGCCGCTGTTCAAGTATCTCGGCGGACCCAACGCCAAGGTCCTGCCCGTGCCGATGGCCAACGTCATCAACGGCGGCGCGCATTCCGACGCCCCGATCGACTTCCAGGAATTCATGGTCATGCCGCACGGCTTCCCGACTTTCAGCGCGGGCCTGCAGGCGATCACCGAGATCTTCCACGCGCTCAAGGGCGTGCTGAAGAAGCAGGGCCTGAGCACCGCCGTCGGTGACGAGGGCGGCTTCGCCCCGAAGCTCGCGAGTGCCGAGGCCGCGCTCGACGCCATCGCCGCCGCCGTGAAGGGCGCCGGTTACAAGCTCGGCAAGGACATCTTCCTCGCCCTCGACGTGGCGGCGTCCGAGTTCTACACCGGCAACGAGACCTACGTGTTCAAGAAGAGCTCCGGCCAGAAGCTCTCCGGCGACGAGATGGTCGAGTTCTACGCGAACCTGTGCGCCAAGTATCCCATCGTCTCCATCGAGGACGGCTGCGCCGAAGGCGACTGGAAGACCTGGAAGAAGCTCACCGACAAGCTCGGCGGCACCACCCAGCTCGTGGGCGACGATCTCTTCGTCACCAACGTGAAGTTCCTCCGGAAGGGCATCGAGACCGGCACCGCCAACTCAATCCTCGTGAAGGTAAACCAGATCGGCTCCCTCACCGAGACGCTCGACGCCGTCGAGCTCGCCCAGACGAACCGCTACACCGCCGTGCTCTCGCACCGCTCCGGCGAGACCGAAGACGCGACCATCGCCGACATCGCGGTGGCGACGAACTGCGGCCAGATCAAGACCGGTTCGCTGAGCCGCACCGACCGCACGGCCAAATACAACCAGCTCCTGCGCATCGAGCAGCTGCTCGGCAAGAACGCCGTGTATGCCGGCCGCAGCGCGCTGCCGAAGGGCCGCTAAGGCTGGCTCCGCCAGAGATCCAATTGGCCCCGGAAGGCACTTCCGGGGCCTTTCAGGTTTTGACGACCCAATCCGAGCCGCTCCGTCGGCGCTGGTAGAGTCGGGGCACGGAAAGCTGCGAGGAACCGATGATCTTCGTTCAGCCTTGTGGCCGCGGCTCCGCCCGGACGTCATTCCGGCATGTTACCCGTTCGACTCGCTCTGCTGGTCATCGCCACGGCGGCGGCCCTGAAGGCATTCGCCGCTCCACGTCGGCCATTGGGCGAACCCGACCTGCGGTTCTGGCTGGAGAACATGATCGTTCACCACGGGTTCTCCGCAGCGGAAGCGGAGGCCGCCACTGGCCTGACCGCCGCCGAACTGGCCGCAGCGACAAATCGGTTCCAACTGCCTCCGACTCCACCGCCCCGTGCGGACGGAGCGCCGCTCAAGGTTTTGCCCTACCCGGGCGGGCGACATCCTCGGCTGGGTTTCTTCGACGGCGCCGTGGATCCGCAGCGCGACACCAAGGTCAGCATCTTCACCCCTTGGGACGACCGCAGTCATGTCGTGGTGGATGTCCCGGAGGCCATCTGGTCGAACCTTGGCCTGACCTACCTCGCCCACACGCACATCGACACCGTGTGGAGCCGTCAGGGCATCGCAATGGAACCGCTGGAATGGAGTCGGCGGGCTCACGGTTCGCTCGTCAGTGAACGCCGGCTGCCGAACGGCATCACCTTCGGCGTGCGGGTCACTCCGGCCGCCGGCGAGGTCGCCTTTCGCTGGTGGCTCCACAACGGCACGCCCCACACGCTTTCCAACCTGCGGGCCCAGGCCTGTGTCATGCTGGGCCACGCCGTGGGTTTCGAGGGCCAGACCAGCACCAACAAGCGGCTCGACGGTCCGCTCGCTGCGGTGCGCGATGCTTCCGGCCGCCGTTGGATCATCACCGCATGGCAGGGTTCCCCGCGCAGTTGGCAGAATCCGCCCGTGCCCTGCATCCACTCGGACCCGCTGCTGCCGGACTGCCCCCCGGGCGAAACCTGCGAAGCCCGCGGCTGGCTGTGGTTCTACGAAGGCGATCGGATCCTCGACGAACTGGCCCGGTTGCGACGCGAGTTTCTCGAAGTTCCGCCGGCAGTGACCAAGCCAGCCCTCGAACCGGTCCCAGACAAGCTCGTGGTCCTTTCCTTCGACGATTCGGTGGCGTCCCAGTTCCACAACGTGCGCCCGCTGCTGAAGCGGTTCGGGTTCGGCGCGACGTTCTTCATCACGGAGGGATTCTCGTTCGGCACCAACAAGACCGACTACCTCACCTGGGAACAGATCGCCGAGCTTCACGGCGACGGCTTCGAGATCGGCAACCACACGATGAGCCATCTCAGCATCACGGCGGACACGCTCGGACTGGTCCGCAAGGAGGTTCAGTTCATCCAGGACCGGTGCGCGGAACATGGCCTTCCCCGACCCGTGTCCTTTGCCTATCCGGGCAATGCGATCCATCCCGGAGCCCTGCCACTGCTGCGCGAACTCGGCCTCCGCTGGGCCCGGCGCGGCGCGCAGCCGGAGTTCGCCTACCAGACCGGCCGCGGCATCGCCTACGAGCCGTGGCAGGATCACCCGCTGCTCTTGCCCACCACGGGTGACGCGCGCCCGGACTGGACGCTGGAGAACCTGAAACGCGCCGTCGCCCCGGCCGAAGACGGCCGCATCGCGGTGCTGCAGTTCCACGGCGTGCCTGACCGGGAGCATCCTTGGGTGAACACGCCGCCGGAGCGGTTCGCGGAATACCTCACGTGGCTCAAGGAAAGCGGCTACCGCGGCATCGCCGTCCGTGACCTCGCCCGTTATGTGGATCCGGCGGACGAACCGGCCGAACCGTGGGCGGTCATCGAACGCCGCCGGGCCAGTCCACCCGAGTGACGTCCGGCCGCTCGGCCTTCCCTAGCGGCTTGGCGCAGACGTGCCCCCCCCGCGCCGACCCCTCGCTGTCTTCCGTGGCTGGGCCGACTTCAACTTGGTTCCGGTCATCCGAAACCAGCCTTACTTCAGTTCGTGCTCGGCAACCTTCACGCCCTTCTTGAACTTGTTGAAGCCGAACATCAGGGGATCAAACGCGCCGACCGGCGTGACGTCCGCCTTCTTCGGCACTTCGAGTCCGGTGAGGTGATAGCTGGCGTTCACGAACAGCCGGCGCAGGTCCTCGCTCTTGAGGTCGTAGGCGGCCCCGATGGTGGAGCAGAGAATCTTCGAGGTGTGGCCGGTCTCCCCCTTGTAGTCACGCAGCCAGACGAGCGGCATGAGCGCCTTCTTGAGGTTCGGCGCGTCCGTCGGGTTCATGCCAACCAGCGTGCAACCCTGCATGAGCACGGTGGCGTCGGCCGGGAAATCGGGGTTCACGCCATAGACATCGGTCGGTCCGAACACGTCGGTGACCGCATTCAGGATCGGATGCTTCGCGTGCTTGCCTTCGATCAGGCCGCGGGTGGCCTCGCCGCCGTGGTTGCCGTGATGATACGTCCAGGTCTCGCCCACCGTCATGCCGCCGAAGCCGCCGCCCTTCGCGGTCCAGGAATACTTTGCGTAGGGACTCTGCTTGTTGCGCTCGTAGTTGAAGGCGTGGGTGGCGGTGCGCACCACTATCATCGGTTTGCCGGAGTTCAGGTAATCCACGAAATGCTTCATGTCGGCGTCGGGCAACTCGCGGAACCGGAACTGGTTCACCACGAGGTCGGCGCCGGCGAGCAGGTGCATACCGGGGATGTTGGTCTGGTTGTTGGGGTTGATCGTGCCGTCGGCGTCCTGGCTGAAGAGCACCGTGCATTTGAAGCCGTGGCGTTGGCTGAGGATCTTGCCGAGCTGCGGCAAGCCCTCCTCGGACCGGTATTCCTCATCCCCGCTCAGCAGAACGATGGACTTGCCGTTGGCTTGGCCGGCCGGTGGGTTGTAGGTCACCCACTGCTGGGCGTGCAGCACGGCGGTGGCGACCAACGAGGCGGCGAAAAGAATGGGGAAACGCATGGGCAAACGATGCCGCAAACGACGCCGGGTGGAAACCGGGAATTCAGCCGACCAGAATCTTCTCGCCCACGGCCATGCGGCAGGACTGGGCGCAGCGATATCGCCAGGAACCCGCCACCCAATCCGAGCCCGGCCGCTGAGGCTTGGAGGTTCACCACTGAACTTGGCGTTGACGCTTCTGGGTCAGCCTGCGAACGAAGCCGTGTCATCCCGTGAAGCGCAGTCTGTTCCACAGCGTTACCGGCCTGGCCCTTGCAGGCGTCTTCCTCGGCGGCATGTCGGCCCGCGCCGCCAAGCTGGCCGGCCAGTCCTTCGAGGCTGCCCGCAGCCACTGGGCGTATCAGCCGCTGGCGCCGGCGTCCGTTCCGACCGTGAAGGCGGCGGATCGGGTGCAGACACCGGTGGATGCCTTCCTGCTCGCGAGGCTGGAGACCAAGGGGCTGACCTTCGTGGCCGCCGCCGAACCGCGGACGTGGCTGCGCCGCGTTTACTACGATCTGATCGGCCTGCCGCCCACAGTGGGAGAGACGGAGGCGTTTGAGCGGGAAGTGGCCGCTGAAGTTGCTGCGGAAAACAGGAAGGCGGGAAAACAGGACGATGGGAGTGCTGCCAGCCTGTCTTCCCGTGTTCCTGTTTTCCCGTTTTCCAGTTCCGCTGCCTACGTCCGTGTCGTGGATCGTCTGCTCGCCTCGCCGCGCTACGGCGAACGCTGGGGTCGCCACTGGCTCGACGTCGCCCGTTACGCCGAGACGAAGGATCTCGTGCTCATTTACGGCAAGGACGCCCTCCGGCCCTACGCCTACACCTATCGCGACTACGTCATCCGCGCCTTCAACGAAGACCTCCCGTTCAACGAGTTCGTCCGCGACCAGCTCGCCGCGGACCTCGTTCAGCCCAAGGTTGAGCCGTGGCGCCTGGCTGCGCTCGGCTACCTCACGCTCGGTCGCCTGTTCGACAACAATGTCCACGACCAGATCGACGACCAGATCGACACCGTGTCGCGTGGCCTGCTCGGCCTGACCGTCGCCTGCGCCCGTTGCCACGACCACAAATACGACGCCGTGACGATGGCCGACTACTACGGGCTCTACGGCGTGTTCGCCTCGACCGAGCGGCCCTACGTGCTGCCGCTGATCGAAGACCCGACCCAAGTTCCCGGCGGCGCCGAGTTCGAGACGAAGCTGGCGAAAGCGCGCAAGGAGCTTGAAGACCACCTCGACCGCTGCTTCACCGAGCTGACCGAAAACCTCCGCCAGCGGATCGGCGACTACCTCGTCCGCGCCGTCACGACCAAACCCGATCTCACGGAAACGACCCAGTTCGGCCTCTCGCTCACGCCTGAGGATTTCCGCCCCACCATCATGTTGCGCACGCGTCGGTTCGTGGAACAGCACGTGAAGCTGGAAGACCCCATCTTCGGCCCGTGGGCGATGCTGATGGCGCAACCGGACACTTCCTTTCCGATCGTGGCGGCCGACGTGAGGAGGCTCACTTCGAAGAGGGAAGGCGGAAGCCGGAAGCCGGAATGGAATCCTGCGGTGCTCGAGTCCCTGGCGCAGGCCACGCTGACGAACAAAGCCGCCATCGCCCGGACTTACGGGGACCTGTTTCGCCTTGTTTACGAGGGCTCGAAGAAGCCCACGGTCGGCAGCCCCGGCCTGACCGCCGACCAACGCGCCCTGTTGGAGGTCGTCACCGGCAAAGACGGCCCGATCTGGTTCGATCGCCGCGAAACCCACGATCACCTGTCCCGGCCTGACGCCGACAAATACGGCGGCCTGGTCCAGAACCTCGACAAGCTTGCGGCGAACGCCACCAATGCACCGCCGGCCCGCGCGATGGTCGTCAGCGAACTGCCGGAACCTTACGCCCCGCGCATCTTCACGCGGGGCAGTCCGTCGCGCCCGGGTGAAGCGGTGCCGCGCAGCTTTCTCCGGGTGCTCAACGGTGGCGCTCCTCTTCCCCTCGGCACAGGCAGCGGTCGGCTGGCCTTGGCCCGGGAGATCACCTCACCCACGAATCCACTGACGGCACGCGTCTTCGTCAACCGCGTCTGGATGGAGCACTTCGGCGAACCGCTCGTGGGTTCGCCCGCCGACTTTGGAGTCCGCAGTGACCCGCCCACGCAACCGGAATTGCTCGATTGGTTGGCGGGCGAGTTCGTCCGCTCCGGCTGGAGCGTGAAGCACCTGCACCGCGTCATCGTGCTGAGCGGGGCATTCCAACAATCATCCGTAGCAGCTGAGGTGAAGAAGCTCACTTCAAAGTCGGAAGCCGGAAGTTCGAAGTCGGAAAGAAGCGATCACAGCCTCGTCACCTCGTCTCCTGCCGGTGAAATGGCCGACCCCGAAAACCACCTCCTCTGGCACTACCCGCGCCGCCGCCTCGACCTTGAAGCCATGCGCGACACGCTGCTGTTCGTCGCCGGCCGGCTTGATGCCACGATGGGCGGCCGTTCCGTGGACGTGGCGGGCGATCCCACAAACGCCCGCCGCACCGTTTACGGCCTCGTGGACCGACAGAATCTTCCCGGCCTGTTCCGCTCCTTCGACTTTGCCGTGCCCGACCAATGCGTCGAGCGTCGTCCGAAAACGACCGTGCCCCAGCAGGCACTCTTCGCGATGAACTCGCCGTTCGTGATGGAACAGGCCCGCGCGTTGGCCGCCGGAGTGGCCGACTTGGCGGATGACTCCAGCAAAGCGGCCGCATTGATCCGCCAAATCCTCGGACGCTCGCCGAGAGCCGGGGAAATTGCCCGCGCGCAACGTTTCGCTGCCTCGGCGACAACCGACGCGGACATCACCCGACCGCCCTGGGAGCAGTTCGCCCAAGTGCTGCTGGCCAGCAACGAACTCCTGTTTCTCGACTGATTTCAGTTTCGCCGGGATGGTGACCGGAAGTTGGTGAAACCGGCCGACCGAGCTGCCATTTTTCGGCCGTTGCACGAAGTCACCCAGCTATTGGAACAGGTTGCCCGGGGCCAGCGGCAGGCGTCCGCCGAACTGTTGCCCCTCGTTTACGAGGAACTGCGCCGGTTGGCGGCAGTCAGCATGGGGCGCGAGGCCGCGGGACAGACCCTGCAACCGACGGCCTTGGTGCACGAAGCCTACCTGCGGCTTGTGCATGTGCCGCAGCCCCAGGATTGGGACGGTCGGGGACATTTCTTCGCCGCCGCGGCCGAAGCCATGCGCCGGATTCTGGTCGAAAACGCCCGGCGCAAACTCCGCCTCAAGCGGGGTGGCGACCTGGAACGCGTCAACCTCGCTGACCTGGATGTGGCCGAGGCGGCTTCGGACGAACAGGTGGTCGCGGTCAGTGAGGCGCTGGACCGCCTGGCCGCCCATGACCCGGAGGCGGCCGAACTGATCAAGCTGCGTTTCTTCACCGGCCTGCCCAACGTGGAGGCGGCCGCGTTGCTGAAGATTCCCGAGCGGACCGCCAAGCGCCGCTGGGCCTACGCCCGGGCCTGGCTGCTTGAGGAACTGAAGGGCAGACGATGAATTGGCCGCAGAATTCTGGCCCAAATCAGATCGGCCCGGCGCATTGGAGTTGAGCCGCCATGCCTTCGCCATCCACAGACCCCCGGAAAGAACGCGAGCTGTTTGAGGAAGCCCTGGAGTTGCCGCCGTCGGAGCGCGGGCCGTTTCTGGGCTCGGCGTGCGGCGACAACGCGGAGCTGCGGCGAAGGGTTGAGGCGCTGTTGTCCGCCAGCGAAAGCAACGCTGGATTCCTGCCGTCGAAGGCGCCCGAAGCCGCACCCGCGGCCGGCTCGGGCCCGATGGTCGAGCAGGCGGGCGACTGCATCGGCCGGTATCACCTGCTGGAGAAGATCGGTGAGGGCGGCTGCGGGATCGTCTTCATGGCGGAGCAGCGCGAGCCGATGCGACGGCGCGTGGCGCTGAAGATCCTCAAGCCGGGACTGGACACCAAGGGCGTGGTGGCGCGGTTCGAGGCGGAACGGCAGGCGCTGGCGCTGATGGACCACCCAAACATCGCCCGGGTGCTGGATGGCGGCACGACCGGGACTGGCCGGCCCTTCTTCGTGATGGAACTCGTCCGTGGGATCCGCATCACCGAATTCTGCGACGAGAAGAAGTATTCCCCACGCGAACGGTTGGAGATGTTCGTGCAAGTCTGCCAGGCCATCCAGCACGCACACCAGAAAGGGATCATCCACCGTGACCTGAAGCCCTCGAACATCCTCGTCACGGTGAACGACGGCGTGCCGATCCCCAAGGTGATCGACTTCGGCATCGCCAAGGCCACCGGCCAGCAGCTTACCGACAAGACACTCTTCACCCACTTCCACGCGCTGGTCGGCACGCCCGCCTACATGAGCCCGGAGCAGGCGGAGTTCAGCAGCCTGGATGTGGATACCCGCACCGACGTATACAGCCTGGGCGTGCTGCTCTACGAACTGCTGGTCGGGCGCACGCCGTTCGACAGCAAGGAACTTCTGGCCGCCGGCTGGGATGCCTTGCGCCGGACGCTGCGGGAAGAGGAACCGGTCCGGCCTTCCACGCGCCTGCGAACCCTGTCCGGCCAGGACCTGACCAGCACCGCGAGCCGGCGGCGGCGCGAGGTGCCGCAGCTCGTCAGCGAACTCCAGGGCGATCTCGACTGGATCGTGCTCAAGTGCCTCGAAAAGGACCGGGGACGCCGCTACGACTCCGTGGGCGCCCTCGCGCAGGACGTGGTGCGGCACCTTCGGGACGAACCCATCGTCGCGCGCCCGCCGACCCTAGCCTATCGGCTGCAAAAAACGTTTCAGCGGAACCGGCTCGCCTGCACCGCCGGTGCGCTGGTCGCCGTGACGCTGGTGGTCGCCTCCGGGTTCTCCACTTGGACGCTGTTCCGGGAGAAGGCGGCCCGCGCCGTGGCGGAGCAACAGACCCTCCGCGCCAACCGCGAAACTTCGGCGGCCGTCGCGGCGGAGCGCTCCGCGCGGCAGGCTGCCTACGCCGCCGACATGCAGGCCGCCGAGCTTGCCCTCAAAGAAGGCAACACGGGGCTCGCGCGCACGCTGCTTTCCTCCTACGTGCCGGAGGCCGACGCGGAGGATTTTCGTGGCATCGAGTGGCGGTGGTTGGCGCGGGCGAGCCGGGACGAAGCGGTGGCGACGCTGCCGCAGCCCGGAATGGTCGAGCAGATTGTGATCCCGGCAGAAGGGCGCTGGTTCGCCGTCCTGTCCCACGATGGCACGGTCCGGGTGCGGAACGGCGCGACGTTTGAGTCCGTGAAAGAACTCAAGCTGGGACAGCCGGCAGCCGGCGAGGCATCACCAGACGGGCGGCTGCTGGCCTTGGCGGTTTCGGACGGTGTCGAACTGCGGGAGACCCAGACCTGGCAGGTGGTGAAAAAGGCGCCCGGCCTGCGCACTCCCCTGACCTTTGGTGCCGACAGTGCAAGCCTGTTCGGCATCGAAGGAAATCAGCTCGTGCGCTGGAATCTCGAGACCGGCACCCGTGACATTCTGCCGCCGCCGCTTGAGGGTCACTCGCCGCAATTCTTGGCCAGGCTGGGCCGGGATTTCCTTCTGGCCGGCGCCGCCAAAAACGGCAACGCCCTGGCTATCGTGACTGGCGCCGACGGGCGATTGGTCCGCCGGCTCGCGGGAATCAATAACCTGCAGTCGGCGACCGCGTCCGCCGATGGACGCTGGGTGGCGGCCGGCGATTACCTGGGCCGACTCGCTGTGTGGTCAGCGGATACCGGCCGGCTTCTGGCCCAGACCAATGCCCATTCCAAGCTGACCACCGCCCTGGCCTTCTCGCCGGATGGCAGCAGCCTGGCGTCCGGCGGAACCGACCAACGGGTCCGGATCTGGGAACTGCCGCCGTTGCCGGATGGCACGATACGCGAGCGGGTTTCCCTGGGTGGGCATGCCAATGCCATCTGGACGGTCGCGTTCAGCGCCGACGGGGCCCGCCTCTTTTCCGGAGGCAAGGACGCAACCGTCCGCGTCTGGGCACTGCCGCAGACTGCCGGTTCCACGGCCGAAGAAGCGGGTGATCCCGGATCGGTCATCATCGGCATGACTCCCGACGGAGGGGAACTCGTCACGGCGGGGCAGCATGGCCGGCTCACGTGGTGGACCACAGCGGGCTTTCGGCTGCTGCGTGAGCAGACCCTGCCGTTCACGCCGGCAGCCACTCCCTTCTGGGCGGATGCCAGCCATGTCTTCGCGCCGGATCCTGCGGGGGCCGTCCTCCACTGGGATACGCAGGCCAATGCCGGCGCCGGAGATCAGCGGTTGACGATTCCGGTAGGAACCGCCGCCGTGCGCCCCCTGGCATTCCACCGCGGAGAATCCTGGCTGGCCGTGGGTGAGCACGGTGCGGAACAGCGGCTTCATCTGTTCCGGCTGCCGGACACCAATTCGGTGGCGGTGTTGGATGATTACGAGGGACAGCCGGGGATTTTTTCGCGGCCGGCCGCGATTTCTCCGGATGGAACTCTGCTGGCCTACGCCGGTCCGGATTACTCGGTCATATTGCGGAATCTGCGAACCCGGGAGCTTCGCCACACATTTTCCGGATTTCTTTGGCAGGTCTATTCCATGTCCTTCTCGCCCGACAGCCAGGCCATCGCCGTGTCGAGTTGGGACAGCAACGTGACGGTGTGGGACTGCGCCACCGGCGCCCTGCGGCTGGGCCCGTTCAACGCGCACGGCGTCCGGGTAAACCATGTCGAGTATTCGGCGGACGGCCGCACCCTGCTGACCACGGCGGAAGGTGGCTCCCTGCGCTTTTGGAACGCCGCCAATGGCCGGCGGATGCTCACCTTCCCCGACGCGGAGTCCACTGCGGGGCAGTTGCTCTCGGCCGACAACCGGCTGCTGATCTACTGGGACAAGGTGACCTACAAGGTGGTCGTCATGGACCTGCCGGAGGCCGAGGGACCGCGAACGGCGGCACCGCGGCTCTGATCCCCGCTTCGGGACGGCGCGGGCGCCCGGGCGCCCCAAGTCGGCATGGGCACATCTTGTCACCGTGATTCACGAGCAGAGGCCCAGGTCGCCGCCGGGGGTCTTCCCAAGGTCCTACCGGCCCGCCCACACCTCATTTTGGTTCACTTCGGAGCAGACTGCTCCGGTTCAACCACGGCGAAAAGATGCGTCCAGTCGATTTCGGGGACCGTTTCCTGAATTCCCAAGAATCGTTTGGCCCAAACTGTCGGACGGCGGCGCATTAGTGGGGTAAGTGCACCGATCCGTTGATGGAACTCCCGATTCTCCCCCGTCTCGCCCTGCTGGCAATCTGCCTTGGCCTCGGCCTCGCCCCATCGGACAGGCTGCGGGCCGCAGGATTTCCCCTCCCGCTCCAAAACGCCGGAACCTGGGGGCAATCGCCGGCCGCGGTGGTCGGCGACATCCAGAACGCGCTCAAGAACAGCGGATTCCTCGACGCGGTGAAGACCGCCGGCGACATCGCCAATGGTCTCGCCCAAGGCAAGGTGCCCGCCATCGACGACCTGGCGGGGGCCGTCGAAGGCCACGTGCAGAGCCGGGTCGCGGCTTCGGTGGCGCAGGCGACCGAGGCGACGCAGTTGCTCAGCCGGCTCGACGTGACGGCACTCCGGCAACTGTTCTCGAAACTCGAATCGACCATCACCACGCCGCAGGAGTTCGCCTTTTCGGTTCCCGGCGGCAGGTTGCTGTTTCGCCGCAGCCTGCTGGACGTATCGCTTTGCGCGGTCATCGCCGGTCCCGGCGGTGCGCGCGTAACGCTGGGCCTGAGCAACGGTGAGCATCTCGGCGGGAATCCGGCGGAGCGCTTCATCAATCCGACCCGCGAGGCGGTCTTGTTCGCCGATTTCGCCCTTGGCTATTCCAACCTCCAAGCACGCCGACGGCTGCTCGCCCCCCCGGTCCCAGGACCGGATCCTTCGATCAGCATCCAGGCGGCGACCTATTTCAAAATCCGCGACGACTGGGTGCAGCTCCGCTTCGCCGGCAGCGATCCCGAAGCCCTCACCCTGACGTTGCAGTTCGTGGTCGGCGTAAAGGTTGGCGTCAGTGCGGAAATCCAGGCGGAGGTCGAAGGCCAGGTGCTGCTGGAAGTGGTGATCAACCCAACCCAGGTCGCCGCCATGCTGGCGGACATCACCGACATCCTCAAAAACGGCCTCGGGAGCAGCTCCCCGGCCTCACTTGAGGCTGCGCCCGCCGTGGTCGCTCCCGTTCTGAAACAGGTTTTTGACTATCTTCAGTCGGTTCAGGACAACGGCCAGGAGCTGGGCGAGATCTCGCTCAGCTTCGCGGTGGACGGAGGCATCGGCGTCGGCATCTGGGACACCGGCATCAACGCCGCCTCCGTGGGGGCGCAGGTCAAGATCAGCGTGCCGCTGGAATCGCTAGTGTCGCTGCAAGGCGCGGCGCTGGCGGCTGAACTCGAGGCCGGCCTGCAGATTTCCACGCAACTGGGCTCGCTCTTCGAGGCCATGAGCGAAGGCCGGTTGAACGCCCAAGAACTGGCCCGGCAACGCGAACTCATCGGACTCTCCGCCCGGAAGCTGGCCCTCAGCCTCGTCAACGGATTTGCCAGCCACATCAAGGACGTGCAACTGAGCAACCAGCTGGGCGTCTATGCGATCGGTGACATCGGCCAGGTCGCCGACCAGACGATTCCGCTACTGGTGATGACCGTGGACATTCCGGTCGGCAAGATCCTGGTGGATGGAGTCGCGGCCATTCCCAAGTTTGTGGACGGAGTTACCGAGTCCGCCAAGGCGGTCGCGTGGCTGGCCGAGACGGTGATCAGTGCCGGGTTGAACGGCGCCGAGTCGTTGAGCTTGGGCCGGATCGTTCCGCCGCCATCCAAGCCGATTGACTACATCCAGCGTCCGCGGGGAAACCCGCCGACTCCGCCAACCGCGGCGGACTGGGAGGCGATGGCGGCGGACCTGCTCGACGACATCACTTACTCGGTCCAGTGCGGGCCCATCACACTCGAGGGCGTTTCGCTCGGCAATTTCGTGCGTCTGGCCGGCGGCGCGGGCGAGGTGACCACTTCCCTGCTAACCGGGGCGATCCGGTCGGCCCTGTCCGCCGACAACAAGCCGGTGCTCGACGCCCTGCGGGCCGCGCCCGCGCAGGTCGGCAACGAAGCCATGGACCTGCTGATCTTCAATCTCCAGAATCTGACGGTGGCTTTCAGTCCCAGCCTCGGGGCCAGCGGCACGGTCGGCGCCGAGGTGACGGCCGGAATTGGTGCCAGCATCGGGTTTGATGCCCGGCTGAAGACCAGCCTGATCCTGCTCGCGCTCGGCAATGAGAACTATGATGAACCCGATGGCACGCTCCTGGCCGGGTTCGACATTCCCCTGGAATTGAGCGCCAGCGCGGGCGTCTCCCTTGGCGAGGCTGTGGAATTCACCGCGGAGGGCGGCGTAACCGTCGGGATGTCGCTGGCCAACCTGACCCTCAAGGACTGGGGCCGCGATCTACCGGCGCCGGCCGGCCTGAGCGTAGCCGGTTTCAAACTGATCGATTTCGCCGGCACCAACCGGCAGGACGGCACCATCTCGGGCAAAGGCTGGATCGTGCTGCCCATGGGCGGGCTCGTGCGGGCGGATCACTTCTCGGTGAACGCTGCCGGCAAGGTGCTCGGAGGCGCCTGGAGCGGCGTGGTTGAGCTCGGGCCTTTGGGCGAAGTGACCGTTGCCGGTGGGACGATCACGGATGACGGGCTGGTCGGAAAGGCTGACCTCGCGGTCGGGACCAGCGTCCTCAAGGCCGACTTTCGCCTGCGGAGCAACGGTCTCCTGTTCGGCAATGCCGTGGGCAGTCTGAACCTCGGCGGAGTGCCCCTGGCCAATGTCAATGTATCGCTGGTCGAAGACGGATCGTTCGCCGGAACAGCGCGGGCACAGATCGCCGGAGCGACGTCCGACAGCCAGATTCGTCTCCGACTCCTGAACCAACCCTCGGCGAGGCTCACCAGCGTTTCCGTGCTCGGCGGTGCTTCGGCCCAACTCGATCTTCAGCTCAGCAACGCCGGAGCGACTGGCACCGCGACGGTGGATGTCTTCGGCCAACCCGTTGGCTTCAACGTCGCCATTCTGCCAGGCAGCGGCCTGACCGGGTCCGCCGTCGCCCGGCTGGCAACCCCCTGGGGTCTCGCCATTGACTCCAACCTTCAGCTCGACGCCACCGGCGTTCACGGCTCGGGCAGGACACGAATTCTCGGGTCGGATTTCACGACCTCCAACCTTCGGGTCCAGTCCAACGGCCGCCTGACCGGCAAATTCAGCGGTTCTCTCTCCGTGGATGGCCAACTGTTGTCGCTCCACACTCTGGAGATCCTCGACGACCGGTTGCAGGGCCGCACGACGGTCAATGTGGCCGGCATCCAGGCGGCGGAGATTCTGCTGACCGTCGATCAGAACGGCATCATCGGCCGTTTTGTCAGCGGTCTCTCGGTGTTCGGAGCTGGCAGTTCGAACGCATGGCTGCGCATCACCGACCGGATCGAAGTGTTTGGCGACATGGACGCAGGCTTCCTGGGAACTCTGGAGGGCCTGTTCCGCGGGCAGCTGCTGTCGGGTTTGTCCGGCGCGGAGGAAACGCTTCGCCGCGAACGGGAGAAACTCGGGGCCAACACTGCCGACCGCGACCGGCTCAATCAGGAGCTGGTCGCGCTCCGCCAGCAGATCCTCAATGATCAGGCGACCGTCCGGGCCGCTGCCGAAACGGCTCTGGCCGACGCCCAGGCGGCGCTGAAAAAAGCCAATGAGGACTTGGACAAGGCGATTGCCGCCCTCGCGGCCGCAAGTGGAAATCTGTCCACCCAACTGGCCAACGCCTCGAGCGCATTCCGCACCGCCAGCACGGCCCTCAGCGCGGCCCAGGGCGAGGTGGACAAGATCAACCGTGCCATTGGGGACCTCGACCGCTGGTATAACGCCCAGCATCCGATCGCCAAGGGTATCCTGTGGGCGGGGTATCAGGCTTCGCGCGCGGCATTGGTGGTTTCGTTGAACGTCGCCAATGGCACCCTTTCCGCCGCCCGACAGACGTTTAACACCGCCAACTCGACCCTTCAGTCGATCCAGCAGCAGCTGGCCAACGCCCAGGCGTTGCTCTCGGACAAATCCCTGAAGGAGCAACTCGTCGCCACCGCCGAAGCCACGGCGGATGAGGCCCGGCGGAAACTTGAAACCATCATCGCCATCGGTGCGGATCCCACGCTGGACCCCCGGTATGTCGCGGTGGCATTGGCCCGCGACGCCGTCCAACTGCTCATGGACGCCTTTCAAACCTTCATCAACCAGACCATCTCGGCTTTGGGCAACGTCGCCGGTCTGATCGACTTGATCAGCCAACAGGGCGAAGCCGCCTTGGTGAAAATCAACCGGATCACCTTTCGTTCGCGGCTCGCCAGGCTCAATGGCGGCCTCGCCGAACTCATCGTGGACGCACTGGTTGCCAATCAACCCAGGCGCCTCCTCATCAACTACGATTTCAAGAGCGGTCACAACGGCGACAACCTCGCGCAGGCCGCCCGTCAGCTGACCCCCGAGCTTTACCCCTCCACCGCCTGGACGGTCTTGCCGTGGTCGGACGACGGCACTTCCGGCATTTCACCCGGCCGCACACTGTGGGCGTATCACTTTAATTCCACTGCCGCCACCGAGGTCGCGTCAGTGCCCGTCGTCGGCATCCCGGGCAACGCTCCGGCCGTGGCCGGTCGGTTTTCGGTCCAGGGCTTTCCCAATACCTTCACCGCCGACCACAACGCACTCACGGCCGGCAATGGCGGCAGTGCCGTCATGGCGGCCGACTTCTTGTGGGGCGAAACCCTGGCAACGGTCACCTTCGAAGGACTCACGCCCGGACAAACCTATCGCGCCACCTTCCTCAGCGTCGGCTGGGACGAGCCTCCGTTGGCCCGCAGCGTCACTTTCAAGCACGGCACCAACAGTCTTTCCGTGAGCCAGAATGTTTACGGCAATAATCGCGGACTTCGCGTCGATCACACATTCATCGCAGCCGCCCCGACCCATGTGGTCACCCTGACGCCGGCGTCGGTGGACACCTTTCACCTTTACGCGCTCGCGCTCAGCGGCGAAGGCCGGATCACCACGACACTGGCCGACTGGAAACAGGCCGAATTCGGCGCCGACGCCTTCAACCCTTCGATCAGCGGGGACGACGCCGATCCCGACGGCGACCAGATTCCCAACCTCCTTGAGTATTCTCTCCGCTCCAGCCCGAAGGCGTTCAACGCCTCCGGTTTCACACTGCCCGAAGTGGTCACCTTGCCCGGCGCAGTCGAAGGCCGGCGCTTCACCATTCCCTATCAGGCCAACTCCGGGGATGTCGTTTACCGCCTGCGGCGTTCCACCGATCTGGCCAACTGGACCGATGTCTTCCGTCACAGTCCCACCGCGGGCACCGGCACCCAGGTGCCGGGGGTGACCGGCAAGGCCGACGCCAACGCCCAGACCCTGACGGTCACCATTGACGACCTTGGCCTTTTCGCGCCGCCTTCGTTCTGGCGCCTCACCGTGGAACCACACTAATCGGCTGCCAGGAATCTCCGAGAGATCTGAGTCCGTAGAGATGGCGCCAACAATGTGCTGCCGGCGTCCCGTTGGCAGGGGCCGGGAAACGCCGTCGGCGGAAACTGTGCCCCGACGGATTGGATGATTGGTGAAGACTGCCGGCGGGACGCCGGCAGCAATTTTTTGGCGGCTCACGCCAAGCTCACATCATGGAGAGAAGCTTCCAGGGTCGGTTCACTCTGCTTTTCGGCGTTTCCACCCAATGTCCCCGCGGCTAACCTGCAGGCAATGGTAGAAGCCGACACGAATTCAGGCGCGCCCGCCCGCCATCTGACCGCCGTCGAACTGACCGCCGGCCTGCCCGAAGTTCGTCGTTCGCCCACGGACAACGGACCGGTCGTCATGATCGTGGTGCGGCCCGACCGCGACCTCCGGGAACTGCCGCACGCCATTGAGGTTTCTCCGGAATCCGGCCTCGCCGGTGACCGCTGGGTCCGCCATTGCACGCGCAAGCTGCCCGATGGCCGCCTGAATCCCGACACGCAATTGACGCTGATGAACTCCCGCGCCGCCGCGTTGATTGCCGGGCCGGAAGAACGTTGGCCGCTCGCCGGGGACAACCTGATCGTGGATCTCGACCTGAGCGTCGCCAATCTTCCCACGGGCCAACGCCTCCGCGTCGGCGGGGCCGTGCTGGAGATCACCGCCCAGCCTCACCTGGGCTGCACCAAGTTCAACGCCCGGTTCGGTGCCGACGCCCTGGCGCTGGTGAATTCGCCGGCCGGCAAGGAACTGCGCCTGCGCGGCGTCAACGCGATGGTGGTCACCGCCGGCTGGGTGCGGACGGGCGACCGCATCTCAAGGCTATGAACCCTTTCGAGCACCTTCCGCCGCGTTTCCAGACCCGCCGGCAAATGCTCCGGCAGATGGGAACCGGACTGGGCTTCCTCGGTCTCGCCGGAGTGCTCGGGGACGCGCGGCTGCTAGCCTCCCCGGAAATCGGCGATCGCCAATCGGCAATCGCCAACCCCCTCGCCCCTCGTCCGCCGCAGTTCCCAGCCCGGGCCAAGCGCATCATCCACATCTACCTCAACGGCGGGCCGTCGCAGGTGGACACGTTCGATCCCAAACCCGCGCTCGGGAAGTATGCCGGCCAGCTTTTGCCCGGCGGCAACCTCACCACGGAGCGTCCGCTCGGCGCGGCGTTGCCGTCGCCGTTTTCGTTCCAGCCGTATGGCCGGAGCGGCATCGAGGTGAGCGAAATCTTCGCGAAGACGGCACAGCATGTGGATGACCTGTGCTTCATCCGCTCGATGCACGCCAACACGCCGAACCACGAGCAGTCCATGCGCCTCATGAACTGCGGTGACGAGCGGCTGTCGCGGCCGAGCTACGGCGCGTGGGTCACCTACGGCATGGGTTCGGAGAACGAGAACCTGCCCGGCTACATCGCCATGTGCCCCGGCCTGCCCGTCGCGGACGTGTCGAACTGGCGGTCGGCGTTTCTCCCCGGCATCTACCAGGGCACGCACATCAACACGAAGAAGACGAAGCCCGACGAACTCATCGAGAACATCACCAACGGCCGCCTACCGTTGACTGCACAGCGTCGGCAGTTAGACCTGCTCGCCGAGTTCAACGCCGAACATCAGCGTGCCCGCGGCGACGACCCGCAGTTGGAGGCCCGCATCCAGTCCTTTGAACTCGCCTACCGCATGCAACTGGAGGCGACCGACGCGTTCGACCTGTCCAAGGAACCCGCCCACATCCGCGCGCTGTATGGCGACACCGTGCAAGCGCGCCAATTGCTCATCGCCCGGCGCCTGATCGAACGCGGCGTGCGGGTGGTGCAGTGCTACCACGGCGACGTGCAGCCGTGGGACAGCCACGACATGATCGCCGACGCCCACCGCAACCTCGCCAACCAGGTGGACCAGGGCATCGCCGCGCTGCTCACCGACCTGAAACAGCGCGGGCTGTTCGAGGACACGCTGGTGATCTGCGGCGGCGAGTTCGGCCGCACGCCCGCGGTCGAGATGCCCGCGCCCGGCACGCCCGGCAACGGCAAGGGCCGCGACCACAATCACTACGGCTTCACCGTGTGGCTGGCCGGCGGCGGCGTGAAGCGCGGTCACGTCCACGGCGCGACGGACGAGTTCGGCTTCAAGGCGGTGGAGAAGCCCGTCCACGTCCACGACCTGCACGCGACGATGCTGCACCTGCTGGGCTTCGACCACGAGCGACTCACCTACCGCCACTCCGGCCGCGACTACCGCCTCACCGACGTGAGCGGGGACGTGGTAAGGGAGATTTTGGCTTAGCCAAGCAAGCCAAGCTCACCACATTCTGGAGAGACAACATGGGAAACGACTCCGCTGCCACGAACCTCGCGACCGACATCTGGGCAGTGCCTGCCTATCTGCCCTACGTTCAATCGCCGCTGACCGAAGAAATGGTCCGCACCGCCGAGGCGGCCATAGGTCACCGCCTTCCCGCGGCATACGTGCAACTCTTGAGGCAGCAGAATGGCGGCTACATCCGCCTTCACTTGCCTGACTGTGTGCATGACACCATTTGCGGCATCGGCCCCCGGTTTCCTCACCTTGAACCACCCGACTGGTCGGAGGCTCGGGAGGAGGTCAGCTTTTCCTTGGACGGGCTGGTGCCCTTCGACGGAGACGGACACTGGCACCTGTGCTTCGACTACCGGGATGGTGCAACGACCCCGAAGATCACCTACATTGATTTGGAGTCTGACAGCGAGCGGCCAATCGCCCCGGACTTTGAAAGCTACTTGGCCTTGTTGAAGCCAGAGGCGAAAGATGGCGACTTTGTAATCTTCACTGGAAACACCATTGATGCCGTTGTCGAGAATCTGACGCGGTTGCTGAAGGTGCCGTTCGAGAACTTGGGGTGCTTTGACCAAGGCTATCCGGTTTACCGGGCAAGCTTGGGACAGATATCTCGCAAATCTCTTACTGAGTGGATTTTTGTCAGTCCTAACTTGGTTCCGCGCGGGTTTGTCCGCGAAGACGACGATGAATTTGACGCTCTGAAAAGTGGCATGACGGGAACGGCCCTGCGTTACCCCAAGTTTCCAGCTACCAGTCTCCTGCTCAGCATCACTGAAGCATCGTCTGGAAAGGTGGTGGCCAAGCTCAAGGAAGCGGGCTTCGACCTCAAGCCACTCAAACGGGCGCTGGAAGCCACGAGCGAATAGAACTACGCGACAAGTTCCAGTAGTTTGCCCAGGGTCGCCTCGATTGTTCCACCGTCCTTCTCCACGCTCCCCAGCCGCCGGCGGATGCGTGGGTCGCGGATGATTTCCGGCGTCCGGTGCGCACCATCGGTCAGCAGCGCGAGCCAATGACGGCTTTCCCCGACGGAAAGGGATTCACGGCCGGCGAGCAGGCGTTCGGCCGCGTGGGTCACCTCCCAGGTCACGTAGTCGTGCAGCAGGGCCAGATGCAGGGAGTCACCAGGTTGGCCGCGACGACGCACCAAGGCCTGCTTCTCCAAATAGAGGGTCACCGGGTCGACCACCAGAAACTCGACCAGCCCGGACTCCGTCTCGAATTCGCCGGTGCGGGCCGTCTCCAGCGCCCGTTCCGGATCCAGGACCAAACCTACTTGGGCAAAGCCGATCCGGACGCCTTCCACTTCCAGAAACTCCCTGCCCGCCGCGTCACGGACGATAAACTGGGGGACCAGTTCCATCGCGTCGCCGGCAAAGACGCCGGTGAAATCCAAATCTTTGCTGAGCCAGAGCTGTTCCGTTTCCGGAGCCAGCGGGGCGACGCGAAAGTCAGGATCATTGGCGGCCGCCAAACGGGCGCGGTAGAACAGGCAGGCCCCACCGCCGATCAGCACCGCACGTCCCAGAAATGACCGTGCCTCGTGGTGCAACCGGGCGAGGCTGCGCTTCAGCGTGGGCCAGTCGTGCTTGCGTTCAGGGGACACGGAGCGAGGGACGCCATGAGGGACGCAGTCGGACCTCCCGGCCCGCGTCGCGGGTCAGTTCCGCGAGTTCCTTCGCGGTCAGGCGGTTGCCGGCGGTCTTCCACTCCGCCTTGCCGGGCGGGTGCGCGGAATGGCGGTCGGGGATTGAGACTGTCTTGCGGCCGGACATCGGACGGAAACGTAGCGACGCGACCGCCGGGGTCACTTTCAATTTTGTCCGGGCCACGTCGGATTGGCCGGCCGCACCCGGCTTTTGCCCCGGAGCCGGCGGCGACCTAGGCTGCGGCCGTGAAGCTCGAGATTTTTACCCTTTGCGACTCGGCCGTGGACTACAGTGGCAAACTTTGCGTCCTCGGCGCGTTTGACCACATCCGGGCCAAGGAAGCCCCGCACGTTGTGCCGCTGTGCTCGGTGGTGGCCCGGATGCGCTTCCACCGGATCGAGGAGGGCAACCACACGCTGCGGGTGACGCTCGCGGACGAGGACGGCAAGACCATCGTGCCGAACGTCGAGGCGCAGGTCGGGGTGCGGTTCGGCAACAAGTCCCAGAGCGCCACGTTCAATCTGATCATGCAGATCAACGGGCTGAAGCTGGACACCTTCGGCGAATACACCGTGGACCTCGCGGTGGACGGCGTGCATCAGGGCTCCATCCCGCTGTATTTTGAGCAGGCGAACGTTTTGCCAACGGCCTGAAACAAGACGGGCGCCTTGCGGCGCCCGGGTCGCTGGTGTTGCTGCGGATTTCTGCCGCTCAGCCCACGAACCGCTTGCCGATCACGATGGCGTTGTGGCCGCCGAAGCCGAACGAGTTGTTCGTGAACACGTCGATCTTCCGCTCCTGCGGCGTGTGCGGAACGAGGTTCAGGTCGGCCGCGGGATCCGGATTGTCGAGGTTGATGGTCGGCGGGGCGACCTGCGCCTCGATCGCCTTGCAACAGATGGCCATCTCAATGGCGCCGGCCGCGCCCAACATGTGGCCGGTCATGCTCTTGGTGGCGCTCGCCGCCAGCTTGTAGGCATGGTCTCCGAAGACGTGCTTGATCATGCGGACCTCGCACAGATCGCCGACCGGCGTGCTGGTGGCGTGGCAGTTGATGTAGTCCACGGCTTCCGGGACCAGCTGCGCGTGACGGAGGGCCATGCGCATGGCCCGGGCGGCGCCTTCGCCTTCCGGGTCGGGCGCGGTCATGTGGTTGGCGTCGGCCGTGTTGCCATAGCCGACAATCTCGCAATAGATCCGCGCGCCGCGTTTTTTGGCGTGCTCCAGCTCTTCCAGCACGACCACTGCCGCGCCTTCGCCCATGACGAACCCGTCGCGGTCGCGGTCAAACGGCCGGGAAGACTTCTTGGGCTCGTCGTTGCGGGTGCTCATGGCCTTCATCGCGGCAAAGCCGGCCAAGCCGAGCGGGACCACTGTGGCCTCGGTGCCGCCGGCGAACATCACCGACGCGTCGCCCCGCTTGATCGTGGCCCACGCCTCACCGAGCGCGTGAGTAGCGGTGGCGCAGGCGGTGCAGGTGGCGAAGTTCGGTCCGCGCAGGCGGTAGTAGAGGCTGAACAGTCCCGAGGCCATGTTCAGGATCAGCATCGGGATCATGAACGGGCTGACCCGGCCCGGTCCCTTTTCGAGCAGGATCTTGTGCTGTTCCTCGGTCGTGTAGAGTCCGCCGATGCCGGAGCCGATGTAGCAGCCGATCTCGTCGCGGTTCTCATTCTCCAGGTCGAGGCCCGAATCCTTGAGCGCGCCCCAGCCGGCGTAGACACCAAAATGGGTGAAACGGTCCGTGCGCCGGACCTCCTTGGGGTTGGGAAACGCGGGCTTGGGATCGAAGCCCTTCACCTCAGCCGCGATCTGGCAGTCGTAGTTGGTGACATCGAACGCGGTGACGCGGTCGATGCCGCATTGGCCGGCGAGGATGTTGTTCCAGAGCGTGTTGGCGTCGAGGCCCAGGCTGCTCACGCAACCGACGCCCGTGACGACGACCCGACGTTCAGACCATGAACTCATAGTTTGGAGCGGGATTAGCGGGGAAACCGGTGTCGCCGGGCAAAGGAAAAAATTAAGCCTTTCCCGAGCTCCGCCTTTCGGTGAACTACGTAGAAACACGTATCCTCGCCGACAAAGCTCACCCGCTAGATTCATCCTATGACTGCCATCGCCTGGTTTGCTGATTCTTCCTTCCGCCTGCGCCGGTTGCGGTTCCGTTTTCACCCTTGGTTGGGCTGCTGCCTATTTCTGCTGGGGTTTGCTTGGCCCTCCGCGCTGGCCCAACCGGCCATCACCTTACAGCCCCGGCCCGTCCGGGCCTTGGCCGGCGAAAACGTGAGCCTTTCGGTGCAGGCGACCGGCCAGGAACTCTCCTACGACTGGCATCAAAACGGCGAATCCTCCGGGCGGGCCAGTTTTGACGGCGTGCTCAATCTGACGAACGTCACGCCGCAACTTGAAGGTCAATGGTTCGTGGTCGTGAGGAACAACGCTGGTTCCGTGACCAGCGCCCCGGTCCGGTTGACCCTCTGCGCCAACGCGCTGAACACCACCTTCAACGGCCGGCCATGGGTAAAGCTGTTCGCCACCGAAGATCCCCTGCCGGGCACCCCCAACCGGTTGGGTCCGTTCACCACGCCGTTCGAGCCGATCTTCACGCTCTGGAACCAGACGGTCCACGCCACCGCCCGGGCGAACAACAACGAGGCGAATCCCCCCGTGCTCCAGAACACGCTGCTCCGCTGGCGCGAGGGCGTCATCACGCCGCTGATCTTCACCAATGACCCCGTGCCCGGTTCGCCGAACGCCGAGCGCTTCGTCTATCCGTTTTACCCGACGGACGAGGGGGATGGGGCCGTCAACTTCGCCTTCCACGACATGTTCGAGCTGCGCGGCGCCACGGTCACCAGCGTGCTGAACGCCAACACCCCGGCACCCGGCCGCCCTGGCTACACCTTCCTCGGTCCCGGCTCCTTCGCCCGGCGCGGCGACGGCGTGGTGATCAGCGCCACGTTGCGCGGACCCGACGGCGCCCCGGGCGGTTCCGGTGTCTATCTTCGCCGGGCCGGCACCCTGACCCGCATTGCGGACAACACCACCGATCTCCCCGGCGTGCTCACCGGCTACGGCGGTCGCCTGACCGAGGACTCGGTCAACTTCGACGGCACGACGGTGGTGTTCTCGACGATGGAGAACGCCAACGGTCCCGGCGGGGTTTTCCGCGCGACGCTCGACGGCAGCGTCACCAAGCTGCTCGACACCGGCGACAAGTTGCCCGGATTTACCAACGACATCGTGCGGTTCGGCGACGTGGATGTGGAAGGCGGCCTGGTCTTCGCCGTCGTCGGGCTGCGCGTGGCCGGTTCCCCCCTGAACCGCATTGTCGCCTTCGAGGCGGACGGCACACCCAGGGTGATCGCCCAGGCCGACTACCTCGTCGCCGGCGGACCAAGGCAGGTTTATTTCGGCAACAACCTCAACATCCAGCGCTGGACGGACGGCGTGGTGGAGACGGTGCTCACCGGGGCGGCGGTCTTCGACTGCCGCCGGGTGAAACGCTTTTTCGACGTCGAGGCCCAGGGCGACGACGTGACCGTGGGCGTGGAATTCAACGACGGCACCAGCGGGGTCTGGGGCAGCTTCGGCACACCGACCACCGGGGCGCCGCGGTTACTGGCGCAGCCCGAACCGCAGGCCGGCCGCGAGACGGTGCCGGTCAGTTTTCGGGTGGCGGCCGCCGGGGCGGCCCCGTTGGGCTACCAATGGCGCCGCAACGGCGAGCCTCTTGCCGGTGCCACGCAGGCTGTGTTCACCGTGCTTTCGCCCGGGCCGGCGGACCTGGGCGACTACGACGTCATCGTCAGCAACGCGGCGGGCAGCCAGACGAGTTCCCGGGCGGCGCTCACGCTCGGTCCGGCCCCCGCAAAACCCATCATCTTCGGCGTGGTGCCGTCCCAGTTTGTCTCCATTCCCATCGGCAACTCGACGAACCTCTCCATGATTGTCGCCGGCGCGGGGCCGTTCAGCTTCCAGTGGCGCAAGGCCCAACAGCCCATCGCGGGCGCGACGAGCCCCGTCCTGAGCCTAGTCAACGTGACGACCAACAACCATGGACTCCACGACCTCATCGTCGGCAACGCCGCCGGGGCGGTGACCAACACGGTCAACGTCAGCGTGGTGCCGCTTGTCACCGGCCACCCACGTTCGGTGACCGTCGCTCCCGGCGGGACCGCCCGCTTCGAGGTCGCGGCCGCCGGATTTGCCCAATACCGCTACAACTGGCTCAAGGACGGTGCCCTGCTCGCAGGCCAGACCAACGCCGTGCTCGAGCTGGCCAGTGTGGGCCCGACCAATGCCGGTGCCTATCAGGCGCTCGTCACAGGCATCGGCGGCGGCAATGTCCGCAGCGAAAGCGCTGTCCTCACCGTTTCGGGCGGAGGCGGACCGGACCCCGGCGTATTCCGCCTCGCCAATTTCGCCGCGATTCCTGGCGGACTGCGTTTCGAGCTCCTGACGGTGGCCGGCGTCAGCTATCGTGTGGAGGTGGCCGGCCAGATTGGTGCCCCGGGCTGGACCACAACCCAAACCATCACGGGCGACGGTTCCACCAAGACGGTGGAAGTGCCCGTGGGCGGTGATGCCGCTTTTGTGCGGGTGTCCGCACCGTAAGGATCATTGGCGCAATTCCGGCACCCAACTTTTCGGAACTTGGCCGTTGTCGGGCGGAACCGCCGCCGTAGCCTCGCGGCCATCATGACACTCCGGCTTCCGCTGTTCCTGCTGCTGTTGTCTTCGCTGGCTCTGGCCGGGCGCGCCGCCTCCGATGTGGCCACCGGCACGGTCTTCGAGGACCGCAACGGCAATGGTATCCGGGAAGCCGGCGAGAAAGGTCTCAAGGGCGTCGCCGTATCAAACCAGCGCAACATCGTGCTGACCGACGCCGGCGGCCGCTGGACCCTACCCCTGCTGCCGGAAGGGGAAACGACCTTCTTCGTCATCAAGCCGCGGGGCTACACACCGCCGCTGAGCGCGGACCGACTGCCGCGTTTCAGCTACACACACAAGCCGGCCGGCTCGCCAAAATTGAAGTTTCCCGGGCTGGCCCCCACGGGTCCCCTGCCTGTCTCCATCGACTTCGCGCTCGCGCCGCAAAAGGAGCCGGAAACTTTTCAGGCCATCTTCTTCGGCGACACCCAGCCGCGTGATCTGACGGAGGTCGGCTACTTCAAGCACGACATCGTGGACGAACTCATCGGGACCACGGAGGCGAAATTTGGCGTGACCCTGGGCGACATCGTGTTCGACGACCTGAGCGTGATGGAACCGCACAACGCCGCGGTGGCGCTCATCGGCCTTCCGTGGTGGAACGTCATCGGCAACCACGACGTGAACGCCGACGCGGCGGTCCGGTCCGACTTCGACGACACTTACAACCGCATCTACGGCCCCGGATATTTCTCGTTCAACTACGGCCCGGTCCATTTCGTGTCCCTCAACAACATCAGGTTCGAGCCGCCCACGACGCGCGGCACCAACACCGCCACCTGGCGGGCCGGACTCGATCCGCAGCAGATGCAATGGCTCGCCCGCGACCTCGAACTGGTGCCCGACAAACAGCTCGTCGTGCTGATGATGCACGTGCCGCTCGATGACATGACCAACCGGACGGAGGTCTACCGGCTGCTCGAGAAGCGCCCCTTCAGCTTCAGCATTTCCGGTCACACGCACTGGCATGAACACCGCATCCTCCGCCGTGCCGACGGCTGGCTGGCGGCCACACCGCATCACCACGTCGTCAACGTCACCGCCTGCGGCAGCTGGTGGACTGGTCAGCCGGACGAGCTGGGCATTCCCCACACCACGATGCGCGACGGCGCGCCGAACGGCTACTCGGTCCTGACCTTCGCCGACCGCGGGGTAACGGTGGACTTCAAGGCCGCCCGTCGCCCCGCCGACTACCAGGTGAACATCATGGCACCGGACAGGATACCCGCCTCCTCGACCAACGCCACGACGGTCCACGTGAACGTTTTCAACGGTTCGGAGGAGTCCAAGGTGAAGATGCGCCTGAACAACCGCGGCTCGTGGATCAAGCTGGCCAAGGTGCTGGAGCCCGATCCGTCCTACGTCGCCGCCGTGGAACGCGAACCGAAGGAACCGTCCAAGCCGTGGCGGGCCCTGTCCAAGCCAATCAAGTCACCGCACCTCTGGAAGGCTACGCTGCCCAAGGATCTGCCCACCGGCACCCACTACATCTGTGTCGAGGCGACCGACGCGAACGGAAAACTTCATCCGGCCATGCGGGCGATCACCGTCGAGTAGGCCCATGCCGGAATCGTCCCGTCCAGCCTTCCACACCCTGCTCGTCCTCGGGCGGGCGTCCAACCTGCCCACGGTCTGGTCCAACTGCCTTGCCGGTTACCTGCTCGGCGGCGGCAGCTCCGGCTGGCGGTTCCTGCTGCTGTGCCTCGGAGGTTCGCTCGCCTACATCGGCGGCATGTATCTGAACGACGCCTTTGACGCCGACTTCGACCGGCAATATCGCCGGGAGCGCCCGATCCCGTCGGGCCGGATCGAGGAATCGCTGGTCTGGAAACTGGGCTGGGGAATGCTCGCAGTGGGCACCGTGCTGCTGGGCGGACTGGGCTGGACCGCAGCCCTCTGCGCCGTGCTCCTGTCACTGTCGGTGGTGCTCTACGACGCCATCCACAAGGTCATCGCCTTTTCGCCCGTGCTGATGTCGTTGTGCCGCTTCTTCCTGTTCCTCACGGCCGCGGCGGCGGGCCAGCGGGGCATCACCGGTTACGCGCTGTGGAGCGCATTCGCGCTCGCCGGCTGGATCATCGGCCTGAGCTACGTGGCCAAACGCGAAAGCACGACCGGCGAACTCCAGCGCTGGCCGCTCGCCGTCCTCGCGCTGCCGGTGGTCCTCGGCGGCCTCCTGAACAACGGCGACTGGCGGTTCCGCGGCCTGCTGCTCGCCAGCCTGCTGGTCGTCTGGGCCGGCTGGTGCCTGCGCCACACCTTTGCCATCGGTCCGCGCAATCTCGGACTCACCGTGGCGGGCCTGATTGCCGGCATCTGTCTGGTGGACCTGCTCGCGGTCGCGCCCGAGCCAGGTTTCGCCGTGGTGTTCCTCATCCTCTTCGGCGCGTCGTTGCTCGGACAACGCTTCGTGCCGGCAACCTGAAATGCCGGCTCCAGGCGATGCGAGGCGCGAATTGACGGAGCCTCGTGCGGTCCCGATGCTCCGCGCCCGTTACCCATGAGCGGTCTCCCCCCAGTCGCGGCTGATTTCTGCCGCTTCCTCCGCACTCCCGAGCTGCCCGAACTCGGCGCCGGACCGCGCGCGGGCGTCACGCCGGTTCGGGATCTGGAGCGCGAACTGGCGAAGTGGCTGAACGACCATGGCATCGAGTCCGGAACGGCCGCCCGTCTGCGGGCACTCACCCTCCTGTATCACGACCATCACGAACCGGCTCATGACATCGTGCAGGATCTCACGGACCGGGACAGCGCCCTGATCCACGCCATTTTGCACCGCCGCGAGCCGGATTACTGGAACGCCAAATACTGGTTTCGCCGGACCAGCGAGCACCCGGTCTATCTCCGCCTTGGCGACCGCCTGAAATCCCTTACCGGCCGGCCGGAAGATTCCGCTGTCGCCCGCCAACTCACGTTGCCTGGCGCGTTTGATCCCTTCGCTTTCGTGGACCTTTGCGAACAGGTCGCCCGCCAGCCGGCGACCGACCCCGCAGTGACGTGGCTCCGCCGGGTGCAGCAGGCGGAATTCGAAGTGGTGGCGGAACACCTCCTTTCGGCGTGAACGAAGCCGGCACGGTCCTGTCTGCGGTGTTGCCAGTGTTCTGCCTCGCGGCCACCGGCACGATCCTACGCAAGGTCGAATGGCTCACGGAAGAGGCGGATGCCAGCCTCATGCGCGTCGTGGTCAACGTGCTCACGCCAGCGCTCATCCTCGACAAGGTGCTCGGCAATTCCGCCCTTCACCGGCCGGAGAACCTCCTTTTGCCGCCGCTGCTGGGATTCTTCGGCGTGCTGATGGGCGTCTGGGTCGCCTGGCAGTTCCGCCGGCTCGCGGCGCCCAAATCGGAGACGGTCCAGCGCACCTTCGCCTCCGCCACCGGCATCCAGAATTACGGCTACGTGCCGCTGCCGCTCATCCTCCAGCTTTTCCCCGGCGACGCGGCGGGAGTCCTGTTCGTCCACAACCTGGGCGTCGACGTCGCAATGTGGACGGTCTGCCTGATCGCCCTCGGCCACGGCGGGGCCCGCGAATGGCGGAAGCTCTTCAACCCGCCCATCGTCTCGATCGTCACGGCGCTCGCATTGAACGCCGCCGGCGCGAACGAATGGCTGCCGAAGTTCATCCGCACCACGCTCCACATGCTCGGGGAATGCTGCTTTCCGCTGGCACTGGTGCTCATCGGCGCGACGATGGCGGATTCGTTCCGGGAACTGCGGAGGGAACTGGACCTGCGGGCCGGCGCGTGGAGCAGCTTTCTGCGTCTGGGGCTCATCCCCGCCCTGATGCTGGTGGTCGCCCACTTCATTCCTGCGTCACGGGAACTGAAACAGGTCCTGGTCGTCGAGGCGGCGATGCCGGCGGCGGTCTTCCCGATCGTCCTCGCCCGCCACTACGGGGGCGATCCCGCGACCGCCATCCGCATCGTGCTTATTACATCGTTGCTTGGTTTCCTCACCATCCCATTCTGGCTGGGCGTCGGGATGCGGGCCGTGGGGCTGTGAGCAGGCGGCCGGAGGCACGACGTGCCGTCGGTTGCCAACCGTCGGAAGCGCGACAAAAGAGGATAACGTGAAGCACCCCAAGGCGTCGGTAGTGTCCTGAAAGTTCTGCAAAAAGAGAGCGGGTCATGGGAGGAACGAGGGCGAGCAAAGCAACTCGATCCCCATGAAGTCCATGACCCGCAAAAGCCCTACCCGAACCGTGAGTGAACTCAAGACCCTGCTGAGCGGGGACGACGAGCTGCTGCGCCCGCTGGTGCAGCTGGCCGTGCAGGAGTTCCTCGAGGCCGAGATGAACGAAGCCCTTGGGGCCGGCAAGGGCGAACGCTGCGCCGGCCGACTCGGCTACCGCAGCGGCCACTATCCGCGCAAGCTGATCACCCGCGTGGGCACCCTCGAACTGCGCGTGCCGCAGGACCGGCAGGGCCGTTTCAGCACCGAGCTCTTCAGCCGTTACCAGCGCAGCGAGAAGGCATTGGTGGCGGCCCTGGTGGAGATGTATGTCCAAGGTGTCTCCACCCGCAAGGTCAAGGCCGTCAGCGAGGAACTCTGTGGCCACGAGTTCAGCGCCGGCACCATCAGCGAGCTCAATGCCACGCTCGACGCGGAGCTGGAACGCTTCGCCCGCCAGCCGCTGGAAGCCGAGTATCCCTACCTGATCCTCGACGCCCGCTATGAGAGGGTCCGGGAAGACGGTGTCATCCGCTCCCGGGCCGTGCTGGTCGCCATTGGCATCGACTGGGCGGGCCGCCGCCGCATCCTCGGGGTCGAACTGGCCGCCCGGGAAAGCGCCACGAGCTGGCGGGACTTCCTGCTCGACCTCAGGGGACGGGGGCTGCGCGGCGTCCGGCAGGCGATCAGCGACGACCACGCCGGCCTGAGGCGGGCGGTTGCCGAACTGCTGCCCGAGGCGGCCTGGCAGCGTTGCTACGTCCATTTCCTGCGCAACGCGCTGGACCATCTGCCCCGCACCGCCGATCCGGCCTGCCTCACCGAACTGCGCTGGCTCTACGACTGCCGCGATGTGGCCGAGGCCCGCCGGCACCTCCAAGCCTGGCTGGGCCGCTGGGCCGGCAAGTATCCCCGGCTCGGCGCCTGGGTGGAGGCGAACATCGAGGAAACCTCGGCCTTCTACCGCTGCCCGCGCGCCCACCACAAACACCTCAAGAGCACCCACCTGCTCGAACGACTCAACCAGGAGCTCAAGCGGCGCACGCAGGTCGTGCGCATCTTCCCCCACGAACGGAGCTGCCCGCGTCTGCTCCGCGCCCTCGCCGC